>SESF01029399.1_pt1 | contig 53304 bp, 44 predicted proteins | sample 3171521 | NCBI WGS metagenome assembly SESF01 (sample SAMN10866945, study PRJNA518727) | freshwater metagenome | biome: subpolar coniferous forest; feature: holomictic lake; material: water; isolation source: holomictic Lake 227, 6 m and 8 m depth | place: Canada: near Kenora, Ontario | collected...
ATATCACTTGCCCTACCACGGGCAGTTGGTTCAGTTTTACTATTTGTGTAGTAAACCTTTTAACTCTCTTGAATATGTTGGTTAAATACATTTTCTCAAAAGCCCCGACCCTTTAGGGTCGTGGGTAGTTTACTATATATCTGATGATATAATTCGTTAAGTTTTATTTTATTTACAGATTGAGGAAGTGGAGTAGGGTTGTTTTCAGCAACTAATTGTTTCTGGCGACTATATTCTATATCAAGTTTAGATTCCATTTCCTTCTTATACTCTATTACTTTTTCATATGTCCATGCCCCATTTTTAATAGCTAATAATTCATCCGCATCAATTCCAGTACGATTAACTATAACCTTTCCAGTAGTTAATATCTCATACCCGACACGTAATAGTCGGACTAACATCCCAGCATGTTTTGTGTCATATCCGGATTTTATTTCTAATTCTCTTCGGGCAGGATTTCTATTTTGCTTCCAAAGAACCCAACTATCATATATTTGTTTGGCTTTAGCATAAGCACGTTCAGCATAAATATATCGTACAACATCATCTTTAAGATTAAATGCTTGTTTCATCCTAAAAATAACTCCTTCTGCATATATGTCTGGCCAATTAGCAATTGATACTTCTCGATTAATTATATTAGTCAGCAATTCCCAAATTGTATCTTTAAGTTCGCTTCTTTGCATTTCATCCAATGAAAATTGATTGAGATTCCATTGTTCCACTTTACTTTTAATATATCCAGTAATATCATCTATTCCCCTCGGAACTTCAGTTGGAAGACCAAACTCTTCACGAATAGGCGGATTAAGTTCTCCAGCAATAATCCATTTACGATGCCGTTCAATTTTTTTAAGTTGTGCTGCCGCATACCCCGAAAATGTATAACGAGCCTTGTTGGATAGAAATAAATCTCTATTATCCATCAGTGTTTGCATGGCTGGTGTCATTACAATATGATCTGACTCATCTGTATATAATAATTCAATAATATTTGGATTTACTTCTGCTGCTAATCCAAAGAATTTCCTCATGGAATACACCGTGCTTTCAATTTTTGGATTTAGTGGATTTCTTAGATGCTCCGCCAAATTGTTAATTTCTGGATTATTTTCCGCCTGCTCGAATTTATGATACAAATGATACTCAACTTCTGGAGGGGGAATGACGATTCCCTTTATATCGAGATCGGATAACTCATTCGCCATCCCATATGAACGACTTCCCGCAATAGTTAAATAAACCAAATTATCCTGTAACCAATTTTCCATAATTATTAATTACCCAACATATATTTTTTTATATTTATGATCAACTGCCCACTTGGCAACTTTATATATAGCAACTATTCTTTTCCATATATCTTCTTCACTAAGCCCCATATGATATACCGTCCCGCCACCAATCTGATTTGCAATTTTAATATGAGGATTTTCTTCATCACTGTCTTCGGTAGATAATGGATCATTCTCCGCCTTCCATTCTTCACCTTCCTCTGGTGGATTCTCTGGTGTAGTAACTTTCGTAGGACGAATATGCTTAGTTACCCATGCCTTATCATGTGATAAAGAATCAATGCGCTGTATCAATTCCTCGGCATCCATTGAAAATTCATTCTCTCCCTCATATTGAAGAATATTGTGAAATATATGATATGCATTTACATTTGCCATATCTAACACTGGTGGACCTTCATATGTATTCCTGTTTTTTATAACTGGAATACGAATAACTTGACTCTTATATGCCTTGCTCGACTCTGTTTTTACTGGACCGAGTTCAATATTCAATCTGTGAAATTCTTCGGACATTTTATCAAGTATTTCTTGCAAAGTCTGTGATGTAAACCCAGATATATAAAAATTTATCACTCCAGTCGATCCGCCCGGTCCTTCATGATATGATCCATCCGGACTTAGTATACTATAATAATCTATGCTATTCTTCTTGAAGTAATTTTTTTGATCTTGGGGCAATTTTGATAAACTTGGCGATATAACACTATCTAAAATATGATTGCATAAATCATCTAAATTATCCATCCTACGCCTGGATGGTTCATAATCAGCCACTCCAACATTCATCCCTTCTTCCATCTTTGCCATCTCGGCATTCCATTTAGGATATGGATTTTCTTGTACACCATTCGGTCCCTGAGATAATGGACAAAAATTTTCACTCAAATTCTCCTTTAGAACTTCAAGAATACATTCTTTAATAAGTGGCTTTATATATAATTTCTTCATATTCTTATGGCTTCTACCTGCTCAATCCTCTGAAAATATCTAGCAGGAATCTTTTCAGATACAAATACTTCAATTCCAGGATTCAATTCATCTATATCCTTAGCAATCTCTGGATGCTTTTTTAGATTATAATACAAAGAAATTAACCGTCGCTTTAATGGAGTAGTCCAATGAGGATGTGTAAGTACTATATCAATGGGAACTGTAAATACTACTACCGCAGGATTGTCTGTAATTGTATGCTTATAATATTCAGGACTTGGACCTGTATTTAAATACCACATAAAGACATCAAGTATCATCAAAGATAAATATTTATCAGAATACCATTTCGTATTTTAAGCTCCCACAATCCCATATTCTATCCCACCCATTATTCTGCATATTCTGCCATTCTGTCAAATTAGGATCAAATATAGCCAATCTCTCAGATAAAACATTCTTTCTAAATCCAAATCTATGAAGTCTCTTATAATCCTCACCACTTCTAAAATACCAATAATTAGGAGTCCCCTCTGATACCTTCTTGAATCCTATCTTTTCATATAAATTGCCCGTGATATATGTCCATCTCCTATCAGCATAAGATATTATCTTCTTGGGTTTATATGTTTCAATAAAATGCGACAATAATTTCGATGCCCCACCAACTACACTATATCCATTCAATGATGTATATCTACACAATTCAAACTCTTCATCATTCTTGGCTTTGTCTTTATATCCAATGAAACATCGCTTAGATGAAAATGTCATCAATGCTATCAATTTACTTTCCAATTCTAATCCAACATATATTTTAGAAGTATCATTCCCCTGTATATGATTTTGATTTAAAAAATCCCGTTTGTCAGAAGTAGATACATTTACAATCTTACATTTTCTGGCATAAACAGGTGTTGTTTTAATACTTCCAATTATATACTTTAATTTTTCCTTTATAATAAGATTTTTACTATTCCACTCATCCTCAAATACATGAAGTAAATGTATTCCTTTAGATTCACACTCAATAGTTTTTAATAGATGATAATTCTTATTTTTATTGCCGCCAACCTCTCCATGCCAAAATAATCCATTGCATTCTATAGCAATATTCTTGGACGGAATATATATGTCCAATTCATAATTATTTGATAATACTGTCCGTGTATTCTCAATAACATCTGTCGACGGCAAAATTGACTTTATATAATCACTCACATCTTTTTCAAACACTGATGGATTGCCCAAATCACTTTTCTCCAATACGCAATTTTTTAAACAAGTTTCGTCTTTCTTTTCAGATATTCCATCCACCTGAGAAATATTCTTTACTCCATATTTTTCACCCATAGTAACTTCTCGCTTCAATATAACATCTCTGTTCTCTAATCCATATTTACAACCATATTTTTTAAGATTAGTTGTCTGTATTTTATTAATAGTGTTTGGATCATACTGCGCACACGAAATGGAACATGTCCGCAGATATCCAACATTGAATGACCAGAATTGTGGCGTATTCTGACAAGAAGGATTGCTGCATTTAACTATTGGACTGTCATTTACAATATGCCACACCCTCTGAGGAAATGTTGGAGTGAGACTATCGATGAATTGCGTGGCAGTATGAATTTGATCCCATTGCTCTACAAATCCATACTTCTCAAACCACTCTCGCTTACACTTTTTACAAATTAATCCGCGAGAATATTGTAAATTGTCTTTTATCCACTGCTTAATAATATCATTCATAATGCCACAATATCAGATATCTACAATATTGTCAAGCTGGGAATGGATGAGTAGATATTTATCCAGATTGTCGGAATTAATTCAATTCGGAAATGATATTTCTTATAATATCATCGACTTTAATCCACTTATTCGTAAGCGTGGTATTTACAACACCTTCCGCAAGTGAAACTTGACCCATAGGTGCCATAAAAGCATCAGAAACACTGGGATTTGATACAAAATCAAACGCAATCAATTCAAAGTCATCACCAACTACAGAAGAACTTTCCGATATTTTCTTAAGACTTCCAAGACCTCGGCTTGATATACCTAATTTGATACCATTTCGGAATAATTCGCGTAGAATATTTCCATTGGGAGTAGTTAAAATTTCAGCAGTACCAATAAGATTATCACCTTGCCAATGTAATTCTATAATATTATGCGAAACATTTTTAAGATTGACTACAGAGCTTTCAGGATGGTCGCAGTTATGTGTCCATACTATTTTTCCATTATATCTCATTAACCAAGTTGAATTTGGAACAGTGACACAATATACATTATCGTTAAAATCTACTAGTTCTGCATATAAGACTTTAGATAATATTTTTTTAGTTATTTTCTTATATAAAACCGCCAATGATTCTGTATCATAATTTTTAGATTTTTCAATTCCTTTGCTTGATGTTTTAATATATGAATGGGAAACTCCCGAATCATTATTTTTGATTTTCTCGTATAATTCTTCGGCGGTTAGAATATATGGTTTATCATATCTATCCCATAGAACAATCTTGTGTTTTTTCGTAACCATCATATCCAAATTACTTGAATTATAAATATGAATCATCGCGTCATTATATGGTTTCTTGATAGTATCAACAACAGATTGTAATTCTAATGTATCCTTATCAATATTCAATGTAAAAATTTCTTCCCCAACGATTACATCTTCTATATTTTTCCATCCACCGCTAGTAAAAATTTCAGTACCAGCAGGAACACATTCTCCTAGAGCGCGATGTTCTGATACAAATGTGCGGGTATATTTTTCAACTTCTCGCATTAGTATGTCATCGGGATAAACCCGTCCATTTTGATTTTTGCTACCTTTGCGTTGCAATATTCCTCTTACTCTGAAAGGTTGATTAGGGTGATCAGTTGATTCGCGGAGTAGATCTTTATCTACTTCGAAGGTCATATATTCCATCAGTAGTTTTTTATTTGGGTTATTCATAATGTTGGTAGTGGGACAGAATATATTGGAAATGATTTATATAATTTATTATATTTTTGACTATATCTAATTATTTCTTTTACATTTTTATTATTCAGTAATTTTTCAGTTCTATTCATATTAGAATCGTTGGTAGCTGACATATTACTTAATAGTCATAGATTCCTCTTGAATATTCCACACATTGTCCGGCAGTTCGTATTAAAAATTGAAGTTTTCGTTCTTCGGGAGAAGATTTATAATCTTTAAGATCTTTCTTTAAACGTCCAATATAACTGGAAAGTTCATTTTTATCATTATTACTATCCCAATTACTTACGGTGAAGTTTATAGTCAAAACGTCCTCTATTATTTTATCCAATAGTTTATATGATGGAGTTCCATAATATGCTTCATTAGGATTTAATTTTTTAATAAGATCTAAAATTTCTTGGAATCTTTGTTGTAGAGGGACTTTAGGTGTAGAAGAAGGATCACCAGATTCTTCATCAATGGGGTTCCGGTTGGGAATAGATTTACTTTCCGATGCATTCATCTTTTCTGCACGATTCACCATATCCTTATAGGTATCAATAGCGTCTTGTTTATCATCGGTATAAAAGGTTCCCTCCTCATTATATTTACCATTAATTGTCCATCCTACTATCCATTCTTTTGTATATGGATCTTTTTTAGGTTTTTGAACACCATATTTTCCGCCTCTTCCTTTTGGAACACGAGCATTTTTAGTAATACTAAGCTCATCAACGGTCTGCGGTTTGGGGGTAAATTTACTTTCCAAGCTTTGGTACATTATTTCTTCCATACTTCCTTCTTGTGGGCCTTTAGACATTCGACCTGGATTAAATGGAGATGTACTTAGAATAGAATAGAGATTTGACCATTGGCCACCATGATTAAAATTAGCGAACCAGTATATTGCTACTTCGGCATCATCCTCATTAAATTCAGATCTAAATTCATTTTTGAGAAATTCCATCATTTCTTCTTTTGTTGGATCGGAAACATCTTCAGTAACCAAATTAGAATTCTCATTGGATCTAGTTTGAGTATTAGGCATTTTCTTCGTAGGTCTCATACACGCAGAGCATTCTTGTCCATCTTCCATAGGAGTTCCACATTCACCACACTGCCAACGAGGATTGTTATTTTTATTAAGAATACCCCGTTTTGCCTTTTTCTGTGCCATATCCCAAATAGCTCCTTCTGTAACCAATCTGAATTGATTGCCATTTACATTTTCAAATAATTTCCTTTTACTCATATTTTATTTTTATTTTCTATTGTTTTCTATTGTTTTCACGATATGGATTTCCCATTTATCTGTAGTACTATTTAGGTTCATACTATTTAATTTATATAGTATTTCTGGTATTTTGCCATGTTTACTTATACTGTGTAGTACTTGTTTGAAAAAATCTTTTGTTACGCCAGGTTTAAACATATCTTTTGGGACACTTAAGACAAACACGGCTGTACTTTTTCCATGTTCATCGTGGTTTATATATCCTTGTCTCGGAATAAATTCTTTTATTGTTGTATCTGGTTTCACTAACAAGGTTGACAACCATTCTTTGACATCAAGTTCAATTTCATCAATGCCGAAGACAGTATGTTCTTTTGAATTTTCTTCCGAATCTTCTTTCAATGATTCTTCCGTTGGAGTTTTTCCTGGCGGAGCATATGCCATTGGTTCTGATTGAGCCTTATCTGGACTTTTTTCAGGACTAAGTGGCGTTTGTGAAGGTAAAGTTTGAGATTTATTCTTTTCTTTTTTACTTGTTTGGGGAGATGGTTGACCAGTAGCAGGCCCAAGAATTTCAACTTTAAACCCAGATTTAAGAAAGTATTCTTTTGGTTTTGGCGTTGTATTATCATGAGCAACTACCACATAATTATCATAATAATTATCAAGGGTAATTTTAACTACATCAAGTTCACATATTCTTATATATTGTTTATATCCTATAGATGCCCGAGCACGAATACGCTTTCCTACTAAATTTTTTCCTATAATTTTTTCAAATCGTTGCTGAATTTGATCATCGGCTCCATCAATTGTACGCCTAAAATTAGAAAAATCCTTCCCCAAGTCATAATATTGACCTTGTAATCCTATCTGCTCTACTATACGCTTAATACTAATCATGATATTATATGTTATCGAAGTCTGTCGGCATGACGATTCATCTCTTGTTTTCCAATAGGAGTTAGTTTATATCCAAGTTTTTCTGAACCTGCTACGCCCGCTTCACTTCCTCCATTAGAAGTAAATGCTTTCCGAGTTTTATATCCATCAACTCCTCCAGTTGTATTAATTTCTTTAATTGCTACTTCATCTTCTTCCATTCCAGAAAGCGGGGTAATAGCTTCAAATGACTTCTTTCTAAGTGACATTGGACCACTAACAGGACCAGCCGCTGCTGCCATAGATTGCTCATTTGTCATATCCATCTCTCTGACAATATTCTCAACAATCACCCGAATTACTTGCTTTAACTCTGATATTTTTATATTCATATTATTTTCGACCAAGTTGTTGATGTATTTCTTTAATGAGTTCATATCCTAAAAGAAGTACCATAATATTACTATCTTTGACAATTTTGCCAGGATTTATTCTGCTAAGTTGATTTATAACTTCATGGATTTTAATTTTTATTACGCCCGAGTCCTTTATACGATCTACCAACTCCGTGAGTGACTGTTTAATCTCAATAACTTTGTCTTTAACAAATACATCAAATTTATTGGTATTAGCAGCATTTTCAATATATTCCTTCAAAATCATTTTTTGTTCATTATCCAGCGCCGTTGAATATTTAGTATTAAATTTCTCTAATAAGAGTTTAAATGTAAGAAGCCGAATATCCTCGGTTTGAGTTTGATAATAATTAATTAACTCATCCTCGGAACGAGTTACTTTGGGCTTATCAACAATATGTTCTACTATACAATTTTTAGCCTGATATACCTCATTAACATCAAATTTGCATTCGGAAGATACCACGTCTTCAAAAACCTTATAAATTGATGCCAGGACCTTATAGTTTCTAACAGGTGCCTTTAACATCTCTTCAATCGGATAATTATCCTTAATTTCTTTAATTAAATTATACTTAAATTGAATTAGTCTTTTATTATTTAATCGTTTTCTAGCGTCTAATACTACCGAAAAAAATCTTTCGGCATGACAATCATCCTTTATCTTCTCATTGAGTAATGTACTATATAATTGCCACTCTTGGCCTAATTCAGTACTCTCTTGAAAATACTTGTAAAGTAAATCCTTAGCCCCAGATGAATCTTTACCCGCAATAATATCCGCCGTCACCTGTTTTGTCAGAAGTTCAAATAAGATACCAGTATTTCTAAACTTGGAATGACGCATTTTTCTTTTGGAATTCATAATTAGTTATATTTTATTTCTATATGTAGCATTTAATATAGTTTTTATACCCACTACAACTGAATTGTACAATATCCGCTTGCCACGTTTAAGACCATATTTTCTATATTTTGAATTCTGCATAATATTTATCCGGCTTATTTATAAATATAATATACATTACACAAACTGGGATTATATTTATAATATCTACTCTGGCAAAATATTCCGCTCATCCATAATAGACTTGCTCCCATCACCTTTCCCCTCTTCAATAAGTTCCTTTTTAATATCTTTAGAAGATTTAGACATAAACTTCGATAAACTACTAATCAATGAACTATCAACATTTCTCTTAGGTATAATATCCTTTTTTAATATAAATCCATTCTCTTTTAATGAAAGTGGACTTTTATCTTGGAAATTATGCCGGATTTCACTTTTAGGAGATCCTTCACTATTCTTATTTGGTTTCTCATGCAATTCTTTATCACCCAGTGGATCATACCCAAATGCCCCATCATCCGATGCCTTGTGATCTCCTGTTTGATCTCGATTTTCTCTGGCCTTCTTAGCTTCTTTAGATTCCTTTGTTTCTTTTAATTCTCCAGGCCCACCTTCACCGCCCTCATCACCCAAAACTGGACCACCTTCATCACCACCAAGATCTTCAAGATCTTTAAGATCTGGTAGACCGCCACCGCCTCCGTGACCACCTCCACCGCCACCTCCACCACCAGAATCCTCGCCTCCACCACCTTCACCCTTATCCCCACTTCCAATTTTCTTAAACGGTTGCGCGGGATCATCACCATCTTCTTCTATAGACGAAAATCTGAATTTTTGCTTGGCATCATCAACAACTTGAGCACGTACCTCCTCAATGTCATCCTCGGACATATTGAAGATATTCTTATATATCCAATCATAAGAATATATCTTATTGTCAATCATATCGGTAGCTACAGAAACTTTCTCGGCCCAAATTTCAACTTTTTCTTTTTCAAATATCGTACTCGGATTCGTAAGCTCAAGCTCAAAATCAACTAATGACTCATCCCTATATCCCTGTGCATATAAATGAACTATCGCAATCTTTTGTAACTCAGAACAAATAATACGCTGAATACGCTGAATCGTACGGGCAAACCGAATATCCATCGAATTGTGAATAATTACACCGGCAGAAGTGGCAAAGTTATGATATTTCTTAATGGTTATATCACAGGTATCTCTCTTCTCTGGTAATATCTCTATCTTTATTACTTTATGATTTAATATATCATTATCAATTCCCGTATATTTTAGTATAGATTTATATCCTTTATATGAAATTTTATGTGATTTAATATATTGGTATCGATTCTTATATTTTTTAATGTCAGATAAGAAGAAATCTGACTTAATATCATTCGGTCTCCCCCGTTTAAATCCAATATATTGATTTAAAAATTCCGTAACAGAATAATTATTGAGATTTATAACTTCACGAAGAATACTCGTATGATATCCAATATATTTACTCAATCCAACGAATGTATTTATTTCATCTATATTTCTATCGAATGCATTAATCTTATCTATAATATGTGTAAATAATGGCCGTTTTCTCCATTTCCCATGCAGCGACCCACGAGTATCAAACTTACCGTTCTTATATTTAATATCATATCCTCGTCTAAGATTTAAGTGAGATTGTAATGTTATACTTCTATTGGACATAAATTTTCTTCCTTCATCTGTCTTAGAATAATACCCATTAATATCTATCCACTTTTTCAAATAACTATAATTTACTTTGTGGAGTTCTCTATGGTCTTTCCACAACATTCTATCCAAATTGGAGGGGATATTGTTGAATCGATTGAAATCCTTGTGATGAATGCATACAAAATCATCTTGTCCAAATTTAGAACACTGTAATATTTTCCCATTAGTATGATTGTCTATTAATTTATGAGTATATTCCCACTTATTATTAGATGGATTATAAATTTGTTCATACTCACTTATTTTTCCAATTTGTTTTAATCTTCTATATAAGGGCATTAATGATTGCCCCGCAACTAAATCCTTAGATTCTATCCATTTGCCATCCCTTGTCATAAATTTGTGATCAGAAGTGCAATCAATATATTTGCTATTGTCTAAATGAACTCTTATTACATTCGTATTCATTCGTGTAAACCCTGCCCACTCAATTTCTCCGGAAACAATACTATTTGTTTCTTCATCTATAGAATATACATAATTTTTTATTCCATTATTATGATCATCAATAAGTTCTTTTACCGTCTTTATAAGTCCATTAAGTAACGGAATTTGTGTTTCGGGAACAATACAAGCCAATGTTGCTTTTCCAGAGATATCTTCAGAATAAGATAAAAATGCCTTCGGAATCTTTAATGCCGCCATTAGCTTATTACGTAAATATTCTACATCCTCTGTCCCCGTCCATTCCATTCCACCCAATGTATCAATCTTAGTACCACTGTCACCACCACGAACAGGTATATAATAATCCTCTACCATGTTCTGCATATTAAAACGAAGATTGTACTCCCCAGTCTGCTCATCCATATACGGTACCTTCTTCATCTTACCCATCATCTTCTCCATATAAGCATCTACCTCGTTCGGTGCAATGTTCCCAATATCAGTGTAAAATATACGCTTCTCCGGAGCACGCATAATACGATGAATTAGCATTGCATCCTCAATAAGTGAAAGTTGCTTCCATATTCTTCGTCCACCCTCGATCATCGAATTATGAACAACAATTCCATTAGCTATAAAATTAGAATTAGACGACTCTACTTGAATATCATACGTTTTGCTTATTCCAACATCTTTTATGCAAGTTACAGGTTCAAACATTATATTTTTAAATCCTGTCGTATTTTTTTCTGGCAATTTTAATTTTGAAACAATCGGATTATTAGGTATCTCTTTTGAAATAGCGATTAAATCTCCAAGTTTTATATCTTCGGCGATTTTATACTTTAACTCATCAGAATATACTAACATTGGATGATTATAACTACATTCATTCCGAAAATGCCGAGTATTTATTTGAATTATATTCTTTTCTCCGGAACAAATTGTTGCCTTTACATTTGATAATTCTAGTTTATCTTCTGCTAAATTATATGTCCATACCTTATCATCTATACTAATATCTTTTATCATCTTACGCCCATTATTAGTAGAAATAAAGGTATCATATTTTTGGCATTTTCCGTAGGGTGCGAAATTACTATCAGAGAGTAATCTGAAGTGGGCCATTTCATAATTTTCAAGAACTTCTGCTTGGGCTGTATCAGTAGGACGGAGTTGAAATTTGACGTAGCGTTTATTATAAGGGTCGGCATTTTCAATTCGTTCTACATTATATGAAGAAACTGGCTCAACCATATAAATACCATATTCCGGAGTTATATATAATTTCAAATAGAAATCACCATATTTTGCCATATTCCTAACCCATGAATATAAATTAAATTGAACATTAAGAATATCAGTAAATAAATTTTCAAGGATTTCTTTAATATTACTATTGTTAGAATGAACTGTTAACATCTTGCCCGTCTCATTAAATGTAAGACATTCCTCAGAAAAAATATCAAGAGCACTACTTATAATTGGGTCCATGTCCATTGTATTGGAAACGAAAACGCTATTAGTTCCAAAATTATGATATTCATCTACAGTAACATCATAAACATCAATAGGTCCAACAGATTCAATAGATACAATTTTCGGAGATAAATTATGATGTCCTTCTAATGCAGATGATATCATATAAAACGTACCATCCGCTTCATTTAGGCATTTATAAAGTCTATCATCATTTATATTACACGGCATTACTGATTCTCCTACTTTGAGATCATAAATCATTTTATATTCACCATTTCGCATTAAGAATGGATGTTTAATACTTCCGACGACATATTGGCCATTATCAACTGTTACTTTATATCCCATTCTAGTTCCGCCAGATTTTTTTCTTGGGTGGAATGCATTTCCTAATTTTATGGAATCTGTTTTATGGTCATAAGAAAACACATGAAATCGTTCCTGTGGTTTATCTTTATATTTTTCAGCAAGTTCTGCTATTGTTGGGAGAGTTCCATCTGGCAATGGGATAATAGTATCTGGCCCTACGCAATCATAATCTCTAAATAGATCCATTCTTGCCGCTTGATATGATAGGGCAAAATCTCTAGTATGAGCATTATAGGAAGTAGAGCGGATACGATTGAACCGATCTCGTAAAGAATTACGATCCGTGGCAAACATGACATTATCAGTATCTTTTATCTTTAATTGTTTACCACCAACATTACGTACAATAACATCAGTTGAAAATAATCGCTTCAATCTTGCATATAGAGATTGCTTCTTGACATCTAATATCTCATCATCAAATGGCTTAAGTGTTGGATTGCTCACTTTATATCTCCTTGAATTATTATATTTTTCATTTTTATTTTCTTATATATATAAATATACGCCAGATTATAGATATGCTACGAAATAAGCCACCGGAGATCCTCATTATTTTGATTGCCAAATCCTTGTCGTCCAGTCTTCATTCTCCACATATCCTGACCTGTTTTGGTCATTTGCTGTTTATAAACAGGAATTTCATCCATTTTATTCATGGCAATTTTGCCCAGACCAGCTTTAGTTAGTTCAATACCTTGTAAACGAAGTCGTAAAGCAGTATCTCTAACCCATAATCCAATACATAATGACAAAACCAAATCATCATTATACTTTTCACTCATTGCTTGAGGCTTACCATTTTTCCATATAAACGTTTCTAACTCGCCCAATGTTCTCTTAGAATATATTACTATTGCCTTTTCACGGAAATATTGTTCCATATTGGATATAATCAATGGCCGAGTTTTCAAGTTTGTACTAAATCCTGGTACTAACTTCTTATCTTCACTATCATATTTATTGGTTAATTGTCGCTGAACATCTACATATTTTAGATCTGCCGAACTATAAAATAAGTTTTTATATTGTCGTTCTATAATTGTAGTAAGTGTTGCCCATCCATAACTTTCTCGTTCTACAATTAAGAGAGCATTATTATATTCTGTAGCAAGTCCAACTAAAAAATTGCCGAAGTCTTTAGTTCCAAATGAACCTCTATATTCTGCAACTTGCTTTACCATTTCTCCACTAATATCAAGAACATGAGCAGCAGAAAAATCTGCACCATTGCCTCGGGCAACATCCCCACTAATTATATATTGATTCTCAATTCCATAAGACGGATATTCCCATATCCATAATCCCTTGTCTGCTCCCCGTACATCAACAGGATCTCTCATATAAGTCTTTTTGTAAAATTCAATTATACTCAAATCAACAACACTCTCTCCAGATGATAACCAAACACAGTCAAATTCCTGCGATGCTTTTTTGGGACTCCCTTGTTTTTCACCTTCAACACGTCTCCATTCTGCATCACGTTCTGGATGCAAATTCCAAGGAAGTGAAATCGGATGAAATCCATTCTTTCCAACTTTACCATCAAAATTTTCTTCCGCCCCTTGCCATAATTGATGAAATAACCCGCCAATCCCTCGAGGTGTTTGATGCCCTATTACTCCATTATAAATTACTGAGTGACACCAATAATCATCCACATCCTCTGGAAGAGAAAAATCAAACGTTTCATTCTCCGATTCATTCATGGATGTTATTTCACACCACACAATATTTTCTCCCACAATTCTGTCCCAATATTCTTGTAATTCTAAAGATAGATTTTCGGAAAATAATGAATATAATGAAATTATATTTTCCCTTGATATATTAACCGTCTTATAATTCATTTTTGAACTGGCATAATGTTTTACAGATACTCCACATTTTTCCTTTATCTCGGAATACGATAGTTCCGATGATTTTATCAACATGTATGCCAATTCTAATGTGTTTGGAATAACATCTCTACTACATGCCCGATTTAAATTTTGAGTTTTTGATTCTAAAATATATTTTTGTTTTCGTTCTAAATTAAATCCTATACGATTATAATATTGCAATGCATATCTCCCATATATTTCCAAGTTATATGCATCATTATTATGCTTTATTTTTCCGTTTCTTGAATTGAGAGCTTCTTTTGTTTCTAATACAAGTCCCGCCAAAATACCGAAATTGGATAGTATTATTCTAACCTGATCAATAAGTTTTTTGGATGTAGATGTGAGTTTTACACCTCTATTTCTGGCACAACCATCACCATCAAATATTCCTTTTAATAACCATTTGATGTTAGTCTCACTCATTAGAAGCAATCTGGCAGGAATATATTTTTTATGCGCTTTTACAGACAAATCAAATCCAAGATATTCCATAAATTCTATCAAATTTTTATTTGATACTGTATAATGAAGCTTGTCCCAGCAACTATATGTTAAATTGAGTTCGTCGAATATCCATGATATATCATCCCCACAAGTAATAGTTAAATTCCCTCCTACTAATATTCCATTTTTATTTATTACTTTATAAGTACTTCCTTCTGAAATATATAATCCTAATAAATAACATAATAATGGTGTAAGGATTTTAGGTTCAAGTGGAGAATGAATTTTATTTGATTTGGAGGAAACAAAGTTGTCTACACTATCATTATTCCCCCACAATTGTTTTCCGTATTGTATTGACAAATAATCCCCGACATCTAAATCCGAGGATTGATACCATCCAAATTTTGCATCTTTCTTTTTATATGCCCACAATTTATGATTCCCGGTGCATTCCAACTCCGAAAACTTTGTTCGTATAATATTTGTCTTTTGCTTTCCATTATTATATAATAAATTTCCACGTCTAACTTTATTTACTCCCATAACATCATAAGATTTCGTTTCGTAGCCTCCAATTTTAGATGCATCCACGAAATCCCCAATTTCTTTTATTCCATCTGTAGTTATAACCATAGTATTTTTAGCTACACATGACAATATAATACAGTTCCCTCCCGTACTTAGTGATGGCTGTGCAGATGTCCACAACTCATCTGCTTCTTCGATTAACGCACAATTGTGACTAATGACATCATTAGAATAGAATTCTCGGTTCTTTTCTACATTATTCAAGTCATACAAATCAACTTTCTTATTGATTTTTCGCTTGGATTTTACAATCTTATTCTTTTCTTTTCCTAATAAAACCATTCCCCGCTTAATATTTTTTGCATATATAAACTCATTTGATATGAGTTTCATTTTGTGATTTTCAGAACATTCTATCCATGATCCATCGTCAAATACAATTTTAATATAACATAACTTTTGCAATTTACTGATAGCATCGAAATTGCTCCACCCATTTGGAGTTAATACTTCCCAATCTGTTATCTTTTTAAACATTGTCATATTTTATTTTCAAATAATATCTTGTAGGGTAAGTATCCATTCTCTTTACTATATTTTATCGCCGCTTTAGACTTTTCTCGAATAACGCCAGACTTCAATCCCTGATACCACCACTGATACCTTCTTTTAATTTCTATAAGACGAATTCCACTATTATCCTCAATCTGAAAATCCACAAAGTATACATGTTTCTTATTGTTAATAGTATAATCTATAACAGGACCATTTATTATGAAAATATTTCGTTCTTCGCATAATTTTATAAATTCTAACTCTGAGTTTGATTGATACCACAGCATATTTCCAAATGATGTGAGGTATTCTTTTAATCTATATACACGAGAATTGGCCATCATTACTTTACGATATATCTTTTCACATTGCATTGGATATGGTACCCCATATTTTATCATACTCGTTTCTTTAGATTTTTCTCTAATATAAGGAAGTGATAAAATACAATTAATGCCATACTTCTTCAAACATGTTTCTTTTATTTTATTTGTGGCATATTCTGACCCAAAGAATGTAATATTACTATATTTTTCAATACATGTATTTTTTATTTTTTCTTTAACTTCTGGAATTTGAGATGGATTTGTAACACCATATTTTTCTAAAAATGTGTTCTTTGTTTGTATTAAATTAAATGTATTATTTACACCATATCGCTCCAAATTTGTATTTTTTATCTTGTTTATAACTTCTTTGTTTTTGGTCGGTGTTATTCCACCATAACGAATAATATTTGTTTGTTGCTGCTTATGTTTTATTTCCTCAGATTGCAAGGGATGCTCCGCCCCATATTTTTCTAAACAAGTTTGTTTTCCTTTATTTCTGATTTCTTCTGATTGAAGAGAATATTCTACTCCATATTTCTCCAAACAAGTTTGCTTTCCCTTTTCTTTTACTTCTTCTGATTGAAGAGAGTATTCTACTCCATATCTTTCTAAGCATGTAGATTTATTCTTCTCCTTCACATCTTCAGATTGAGTGTGATATTCCACTCCATATTTTTCTAAACATGTCTTCTTATATTTTTCATTATAATTATCCGTTCCAGTACACGTATTTTTGCCATATTTTTCCAAACATGTTCTCTTCATTTTTTCTGAATTGGTATAATTTTCATCCCCGTATCTTTCCAGTTTTGTTTGCTTAACTTTATCACCAAATCCATCAATTTTAGAAATATGATCAACACCATACTTTTCTAAGGTTGTTTTAATTGAATTCTGACGACGTTGTTTATTTAATACCGGATCATTTAATTTGCATTTGTTAGAACAATATTTCGTATACCCCATTCCAATACTAATAAATTTACTATCAGATTTACATATAGGGCATATTCCATCTGTTTCCATCCTAATAAATTTGTCATAATATTCTTTTGGATTTACATTTAGTTTCTTTTGCAAATGATGCACCAGTATTGACATGCTTTTGTGGTTTGTTTTATCCAATTCACAATATGTTATATTATTTATATTCTTTTGACTCATAAAATTTTCCGATCTTAACAGTTTTTATCTCTCCAGTCAACTTATTACGAATATAAATATTAGTGGACTTTTCGATGCATTCATCAATAATAAGTAAACTTAATGCCTTCCCGATTCCGGACTTTTTAGTTGTAGATGCTCCTTGTACTTGCGAACCATTTGCCAGTTTTAGAGATAATCGGTTATCTTCCAGGCATTTAACCTTTAGCCAAGTGGGGAGGTGTTCATTAGTAAATCGGACTTTTGTAATAACATCTTTTGCATCATCTTGTTTCAACGAAATAATAAGAATATTTTTATCTTTATTGAATATCATTAACCATAAACAATATGCCGCCACCAATGTTGATATACCCATCTGGCGAGATTTCAATATAATATTAAATTTATAATCTGCGAATGATTGGAGTGATTCTTCTTGAAATTTGAATAAATCGAATAAAATGGTTCCACGTATTGGGTGTTGTATTTTCACATAATGTTTCATGAAATACACGGGGGAGACCATACATTTTCTATATTCTTCTTTAATTAGTTCCTGATAGGATATTTGTGGCTTATTTTCAGGCATAGGCATTCAGGTTATATTTTTTGGTACCATTAATATATTTCTTTTTGGCATTATTCTTTTCTTTTGTTAGCAATGCTATTCGTTGTTTGCCGAGTTTAAGATCGGCATTAGCATCTTTTAGAACTTGGTCTTTGTTAGTATTTTTCCATTTTTCAATAAATCCTTCAGAATTACATATCATTTCAACATCACCGTTATTTTCTGTAAAATACTTAATCAATTCTTTTATTTTCTCCAATACATCTTTGAGATAACCTATTTCATTTGATATAAGTTTATATTTTTCATATTCTGGATAGATGCCAGCGATACGAAGTTTAGTTTCATAATCAATGAGACAATTTTCACATAGTCCTGTTTTGCTGAAGAATAATTGGTCTAATTTAGACCCCCATCTCATATCGCCGCCGCAATGTTTACATGTTTCTTCTCTTGCTTTACGAATTAGATCTGCCTGTGAATTAACTCGTGTCTTATAACCATTTTCTTGTCTCCACGTTATTCCTTTTTCTACCCATTCATCGCCAATATTTCGTTTAATAATTGGTGGGGTATAACCAAAGACTGGAAATAATTTGGTTCCATCTAAATATGATTGTACAATTTCTATATTTGTCTTATTTTTATACATAATGCTTCTTGTGGTTATTTCTTTTTATTTGTGGATAATTTCTCTAAATTATTGCTTTTCCATATCAAATAGAATCTCTTCAGTTCCATATAACAATCAGGATGTACCATGATAGAAAAATATCGCCAGCCATCTTTTTCTTTATTACGGCGATATTTCAGTTGATATTCTTTATTGCCCATGCATATAACTATCAGATCTAACAGTTGAATAAAACATACCATTTTATTCTTTTTTGTGAAGCAGAGACTGTAAACTCCTGCCATCTAAATCATAGAATCCATCTCCCATCCACATAAACCCGTCCTTTCTATTAAGATTTAGATTTCGTAAATCATACGGGATTTCAGGAAGAATTATCTCATGATTTTTTGCTGCATTTAAATCAGCATCCATAGTGTTTCCACAATGCTTGCAGGAGTAAATCTTCCCTTTCCGATTCGATTTACGAACATTTCCACAGCAACTACATCTCTGAGATCTATAAGTTGAAGATTGGAAAATTAACCTAATTCCTCGTTCTTCACAAACCGACTCTATCTTGTCTCTTATTAATGTATTTTGCCAATGAGAAAGTTTCTTACTTGTCCGATTTTTATACCCAATATTCCATATTTCTTCTAAATTTATTTGTTTTACATTATCCAAATTCAAATGATTTATTGACCAATTAACAAAATTTTCTTGATGTTCCTTTGCTCTTTTAAATGCATTCGATCCACGGGTTTTCTTCAACACTGTATTCAATATTGAATCTAATGAATGTCCATGATTATCCTCCAATAATGTTGTAATTCCATTGCTACAAGTCAACACCGTTTTCAATCCCTGATCACATCCAATAATATTTCCATCGTCTCTCAATTTAGGGATATCAATCTCCCATCTAATATCAATTGAATTATTTTTAACCAGAAATGAATTTATCATCTTCCCTCTATTCATCAATCCAATAGAATGACGGTCGAATTTTATGGGAATTTTAATCTCGATTTTATTTGTTGTTAAGCATTTTAATTGGAGAAATCCATTGAAATCATTGGATTCTGGCGTAAACATAAAATCCGCACAAATAGAATTTAATTCCATATTAGCAATATAACCATTTGGTTTTTGCGGAATATTTTGTCTAATTTTTCGGATTAATAATTTAAGACTTTTCTTTGATTTTCCAGATAATTTATGCTTATTGAAAATATAAATTCTTTTTCTTTGTTTTTCCAACGATGCCTTAATCATTCCTATCGCCTGAGTCATACAACACTTGAGCAATCTTCCTGATAGATTTGTAATTAATCCTGAATTACTAATTATATTGGACGTAACAAATTGAGGAGCGTCATATTTATTATTCTTAATATCCATCGTGTGAATAATATTTTTGTCATCGGTCCACGAGTAAGGAGTTGTCCATAAATAATTAATAAAATGTTGTAGGCATCTTCGGTATTCTTTAAGAATATAATCTAAATTCTTCAATTTTATATTATTTGAGAATTTAATTGTATGTTTACTTGATTTGATCATTTTACAATTTCTAATTGATCGGGCATATTTATAATTTCTTTGATTTTCTTGGTTTTATTATATGCTTTTCTCATTCCGTACAATCTGGCACAGAAAGAATAAATTATGGATGCCAAGTCTTTTATCAAATCCTTATCATCTTCTTTATCCATATGAATTACTATAATTTCTGTTCCTAATTTCTTTGATAATTGATCAATATAATTAAATCCGAAACGAGTTAACCTATCTTTATTTTCCACCACAATTCTGGTTGGATTACTATCAATCATTGTCCACAATTGCTTTCGTTTATCATTCATTCCAGAGGCAATTTCTCTATATATTTTTGATATTTGCCATCCATTTTTAAGACAAAAATCTTCACATCGTTGAACTTGATATTCCAGTTCCGCTTTTCTGGAATGATTTGATACTCTACAATAAATTACAGTTTTAATTTCCTTCTCTTTGATATTTTCATCATCATAAACTAATATAGTTCCGGTTGATAATTGTTTTGTTTTAACAGGAAAATTCCCGTCTTTAAACCATTTCCACGCCGTTTTGTAAGTTACACCATATTGCTTCGCCCATTTAGACAATTTAATCATGACTATAAATATATCACTCAAATATGAAAACACATAAAAAATGATAAAAAAGTATAATTTTATTTACTAATTATTACACTAAAAAACTCGGAATTTTCAGTGAAATATAGTTTTTATTCCAGTAGAAGAAATGGATATACGTCTTCCCCATCCTAGACTACCGCTATAATGTATAAGAAGTGATCTTCCATTCAAGAGAGGATTTGCAGTATTAATTTCAATATAATCTTTATATACATTAGTAGAGGGAGAACTGACCATACTAATATTGATAATATTTGTGGCACACACACCCCCATCTAATAGATTTATTCCTAATATTCTACTATAGTTGTTGCTTATACAAGTAGAAGCATTGGGAAGATATAAATGTTGATTAATAGTTAATGTTTCCACTGATGATGGAATGCCGCTAGATCCTCCTCCGCCACCTCCGGAAACACTTACGCCATTTGGATCAAACGATTGAACTGCTTGGAGATCAGTATATATTAAATTTGAATTAACATCATATAACTCTGATTTTATTGTATATGATTCATTTGCTATATTAACGGGGAACGGTATTCTTATATACCCAGTATCGGGGGAATACCCATAATCCCCATAATTTTGCAATGATAAATTTGATAATATGACATTACATTGATATGGGACAATTACTAATGTTCCATAATAATCATTATTGGGAGTAAACATCAATGTTTGTATATCGGAAAACAATTTATAATCTGTTTTATATGGTGCTGAAATTTCTCCTAATAATAATCCATATTGGGATCTATAATTCTTTTCTTTAGTAATTTCCGAGGTAGAGCTTGTAAAATAGAATGATACTTTTGCATTTAGATTTTCAACATCTTTTTGCAGAGCGATATTCATTGATAGTTCATAGAATGTATCTTTTTTAAGATCTATAAAATTTGATGTATATCCAGTTCCCGAGAGATTATCAAAATTATTCTTATCATATGGATAATACGCCGCATCATTTGTTGTTCCAATGGCGGTTGTTTTTGCAATCACATAACTATTACCATCCGCATAGGAATAACTTGGATAGGTAGTTATATACAATGAACTGAGTATTGGGAAATCTGTTTGTGATACATAAAGAGAACTTGAATTTGACTTCCAGTATTTATTAACTTGATCCAATGTTAAGAACGATCCCATTGAAGAATACGCTTTATTTGTTGTTAATGGATCGGTTAATAATTCATATGATTGAATAGGACTATCTGCTACTATTGCGAAATCGCCGGGGTATACATTACTTTTGGCATATACTTTATGTCTTGCTACAAATCCAGAATAAGTTTTTATATTTCTATAAACAATTTCGGCATATGATTTTTCAACAATTGAGCCAGATCCATTGGAACCACTGAAAGTTTGATAGACATCTGGCGGATTATCAGTAACTACAAATGTTCCACTATCAATATTACAATAATGCAATCCTCCACTTATGGGAAACGCACAAGGAGTATCAATCGTAACATATGTTGTTGGATCTACAATACTTGGTATGTGGAGTTTCATTATTTTAGCTGAAAATGTAGATTTATAATCAGCATAAAGTGTATTAGTTCGGACCCGATATGATATTTGACTTGTAGTAATAGTAATGGTTTTTCCTATCATCGACGAAGAAAATTGTCCGCTTTTAGCATATGATATTATTCTGTACCATGCTACACTGGAAGTTGCAAATACTGGAATTGGTTGATTGCTAACAATACCAAAATTAGCATGGTCTGTTGCTGAACCTTGACAAGGACCAGAGAAAATAGGAGTAAGAACACTTGCTTGTGATCCAGATGCAGCAGCATTGGTTTGTGAGGTATAGAGATAACTAAACTTAATACTTCCACTAGTCATACCAGTTATAATTGTATTTACTGGTTGCTGACCATGCGGAGTAAATGTATAATATGGTGAATCAAGTATTATTTCTTTACTATTTACAACAGTACGTATAATATTTGGTCCAGATACTGCCCCATATTGACCAGTAGATAAGTGATATGTTCCAATTGGAGCCTCATTATATTGTAAGGATGTATCTCCATAATTTATCGTTATAGATTGACCCTGCATCTGAGGGTTAAATGTATCGGCAAGAGTTAATAAGGCAAGTCCTTTACGATAAACATACTGAGCACTACATGCCACATCAATGCTTGTTAATGTCGTAAGGGATGATCCAGATACACTATTAATTACAGGATATAGTAATGGACGAACTTCTAACTTGGGGGCATTGTAAAATCGTACTCGAGAAGTATTCTGAAGGGTTTTGTTGATGGTAATATTTACCATCCATCTAACATATTGATTATCGGATGTTGTACCAACAAATATAAGCTTGCCAGAACCATCTATTGTCTCGGCAAATACAGAAATAGATAAGGTAAACTTTCCCATATCCCTGTAATTTGCCGACGGAGGCGGAGTCTCTACAAATAATGAATTACCACCTCCATCAAGACACTCTACTAAAATATTTGATTTATCCGCAAGAAGTAAAGACCCATTGAAAGATACTGAATTTTTACCAGCAGTAAATACAGGATTGAATTCAGTTATATCAAAATATTCCGAAGATGTCTCTGTATCCTCAAAATCAACGTCAGCATGATCTAATCCCAAGGGTGAACCCCTCTTACCTAAATTTGATAGTAATGTTTGACTCATATGTATTCGTGGGCAATTTGCCTCACCAATACATATAAGAATTAGTTAGAAATCCTCAAACTGAACACCTGCTTCTTTTGCTGCACTAACCAAATTCCACATATCTTCAAAGTTAATAACAACTCCGCCATCCAATCCACCATTCTTATCTGGTTGTTTAGGTTGCCATTTCTTCTTTTTACCATCGGCGGCAAGCCGGTTATTTTCTTCATCTACCTTTTTAGTATGAGTTTCTTCATCCGATTGACGTTTGAGTTCTTCTTCTTTTAATTTTAACAAAAGATTGCCACGTTGAGCTTCTATGCCTTCCAGTCGTTTTTCTGCTCCTGCAACATACTCTGCACTCATCTCACTTCCAACATAATTTCGATTCATCAAAATAGCAACTTTGGCCACGGTTCCGCTACCCATAAAAGGATCGTATATCAAATCTCCTTCATTTGACCATGTATAAATATGGTCTTGAACGAGTAATTCTGGAAACATTGCTGGATGAGCATATGAGTCTTTATCTTTTGTTCCAAATCCAAATCCATTAGCATATTCCCATATATTAGTCCTTGCTCCCCACATCTTATATCGTTTACAATCGGTAAGTTGAGTAAAAGTTCCATCTTTATTTTTGCGTTGTTTAACGAGATTTCCATCAACATCGCGAGTTGAATTTTTTCCCCAATTTGTATATCCTGCCCAACGATTTAGCCGATCTTTGATAATATTCGTAGTTTTGGGGTATCCTTTAGAAAAAACAAACATATATTCAAATATTTGACCATAACGAGATTTTTCTGGAAATCTCATTCCCTTCTTTTTATACAACATTGTATCATGAATATTAAATCCGATTTCTTTGAAAAATAATGCTTGTTTCATTGATGTACCACTTTCAGATCCATTTTCATCAATAGCATCTCCTACTACCCATACCACTACTCCACCATCTTTTGTTACTCGATATAGTTCTCTGGCAATATCTTCAAATTCAAATGAATATCCATTGTACTTTCTCAAATCATCGTAAGGAGGAGATGTAACTGTAAGACTGATTATACCATCCTTCATTCGTCTCATAGTTTCAAGACAGTTTTCGGGATATATTTTATTTATTTCAATCATTTTGCCAAAAATAGCATTGGGATAAGATTTATATTCTAACTACTATCAAATGTTCCACCTCCCGACTATTTCGGTTTTTAAAACTAACCGAATATGTCTTATCAAACGTCAAACACTTAACATCTGGTTTCTTGTTGTCGTATAACTCTCGAATGAAGTCTGTATTTTTCATGATTGCCATAAATTTAGCATCGCAATCATTCAATAGATAATTAGCGAGCCGTGATTGATCTTCCCGCCCAAAAGAGTTTTGGGCATACGTGCTAAACTCAGAATCATATGGAGGGTCAACAAAAATGAAATCGTTTTTTGTTGGTTTGGTTTTCCGAAGAAAAGTTTCGAAATCTTCAATAAAAAATGTTGTAGCATTAAGATGCGACTGCAAGTTTTCAGTTTTCCAATAATCAATTCTAACAGCAGGAGAACGATTATTATATGACATGCCGCCATAAGGAACATTGAATTTTCCCTTGGAGTTATAACGGAACATTGATGAAAAGCAATAATCCCGTAGAAAGTAAAAACATGCTGTTTTCAATGCATCTTGTTTTTGATATCGGTTATATACATTTCTCACGAATGTATAAAATCCCGCCTTAAGGGCACCCTCGACATTTTGCGATAAGTCTTCTTCTGAAAGACAAACTTTCTTTTTCTGTTCGACTCGCCGAATATTTTCTAATTTTGATGTCAGAGACTTTATAAGTGTTTCCACATATGTTCCTTTATATGAAGATGGAGCAAATAACCCAGTTTCTAACAATGTTTTATTTTTTAATAAGAATGCTGTATTGTCATCATTCGACGACTCATAAATATAACGATGTTTATCTTTGATTATTGCTGCTACCACATTCCAATTTTCCGCCATATTAGTAATGATGGTGAAAAACGTTGGGTCTTGTTTTTTTACCAAGGTATAAAACATAATAAGTTCGTCACATAAATCATTAACATACATTTGTTGAGATTTTATCGATAACCAAACTGCCCCGCCCCCTAAGAATGGCTCAAAAAAACGATCAACGTTTTTAGGAAGATAATCCCAAAAATCTTCCTTGATATGTTTCAAATCTTCCCTCTTACCCCCTGGCCATTTGAGTAATGGAGACAACGCCTTATTGTAAAAATACCCAATATCGTGTTCACCCATTATATTATTTGAACTATGATGTAACAGTTCCTTTTTGTAACGCAAAACTTGAGCTTCAGCAATTCCCACTGTTCCATCGCGGAACATTTTGGCTCGCCGCTCTTTGTTTCCTCGTTCGAAAGATTGAAACGAATTACTGGTGGATATATCATATATTTCGGAATATTTATATCCATCTATAGGACTAATTGAATCAATACTTTCTGTTACATATGATTTGTATCCTTCGTCTCGACTAAAAATAGTATTATGTCCATATGATGTAGGTTGTATATTTTTCATAATAATTTATCGTAGATAATTGATACGTTTTATAATAATAGATTGAAACTCAGCAAATGATATAGTGGATGTCGTAAGATGTTTGAACAAACACTCCTCCATAAGAATCATTTCAGGTGATAAAAATTTACTTAGCTGACCTTTCCATTTTCCTTGTCTATCATTTCCCTTATCATTACTAATGATTCCATAATAAGCTTTTTTTGGTTTGCTGCCAAGGGCAATATACGGACAAAGAATACTATCTGTCAAAACAACTTTTGTCTTTGTCTTATCCAAATTACCTCCCAATTTTACTTCCATAATATTCCACTCGCTATTGATCCAAGCACAAATATCAGTATGTGATTTCCACATTACTGGCTGCATTGGAGTTGCCTTGGTTATTCGTTCTGCAACTTCTGCAAACAAATCGTGTGTGTAGCAAATATTATTTTCCTCTGCGTTCACAAATTCATTTGCAATTTTTTCCATAAGAACAGACTGATTAAGGCGAGTATAGATTGCAACGGCGTTGGAACGATCTGATGGTTTGTTGTTATCAAATTTATCCGTACGATATTCTTGAACTTCTTCATCAGTAACTCCGTATCCTGCGATTACTCGTGGAAAATATTTACTTGGATATTCCAATCGAGCAATGTCCATGAAAATTTTTTCCATGCAATTGCCAAGTTTTACAGAGACTGAATGTAGATTTACATCAAGATTTTTATAAATACACCGACTTACCCATCCTTTAGGTTCGGGAAAATCCCACAAATCTTCGGGAATTCGCTGTGACACAATTTTTTCGATTTCGTTTATAATCATATTAAGATTTTAGCAGGTATTACTCAAAAGTCAATATCATCTTTTCAAAATTTCAAAAGCTGCTCCCGATATCATATCGTCGGGGAGCATTTTCTTGCCCACTTTGGCGTAGTACTTTCGCATTCGCTCCTTGCTAATTCGTTCTTTATGCCGGTAGTAATATTCCCGCCCCCATCTTCGTTGTGATTCAAGTTGTTCATGTTCGGTCTTGTATTTTTTATGTCGGCCCATATGGACTCCTTTCGATAAATATATTACTAAAAGCAAAAAACTACGACAAAATGAAAATATTTTCAGTCGTACGCCACTTTTGCGAATCCATTTTCATGGGTAATTTCTATCTGTTTATCCACGGAATCACGCAATGCTTCGTTGTGAGAGATAATAATAATAATATCATAACTATTTTTCAGTAATGTAAATAACGTCGGCATCATTAACAAGTTTTCCGCATCTAATGTAGAAAATCCTTCATCACACAGAAAACAGGAAAATCTTGGCAAAACTGATTTTTCAAAAAGTGCAACCCGCATTACTATAGATGATACAAATCGTTCATATCCAGACGCTAATTCTATGGGGACTCTTCCAACATCAGAATAAACTATATAAGGAACAACATTTTTACCATCCGTTTCAAATTGAATAGTAAAATCTACAACTTGACTTAAAATAGAATTAACTTCTTTTTCGATCTCTATTATTGCCTCACATATAACTTGATAGGATATACCATCCCGTCCAACTGCATCAAGATAGTTATGATATGACTCAGCCTCAGATTCCATTGCCGTCACTTCTTCTATAGTTTTTGTTAATCGTTTAATTTCAGATATAAACAATTCTCGCTTTCCACCAATATCTACCAACGAATGATGTTGTTTATGGAAGTCCAAATCAAGTTTGGCCAGAGCATTTCTACAAGACAGAATCTTACTTTGAAATTTATTATTTGCTTTTACTGAAGCCTCATTACGATAATAAACTTCAATTTGTTGTACCGCAGATTTGAATGCGGCATCCAATCGCTCAAGTTCATTGGTAGATGTAATAATACTTTTACTTGCTATTGCATATTTATCCTTGATTGTTCCGCGATCTGTCAATAACTTGGTATATGTCTCATATGTGACTTCAACCCACCGAACTTTTGCTAACTCCTCGCGGAAGGTATCTAAATCATTAGACATCTTGTCAGCATCTTTCTTATCTCCAATCAACTCTTTCTTTGCCTTATTAGCATCTCTGACGAAATCATTATCAATACAAAACTTACATTTTGGATCATATTTATGATTCTTAAGACGGGCAACCTTATCGAGTTTTCCCTTAACACTAACCTTCTTGAGATCAATTTTCTGCTTCAAATTACTTATTTTATCAGATAATTCTTTATGTATCTTATGACTTTCCGCGAAGTCCGATTTCTCAATCTTATCAAGTTCAAGGTTGGTGTTATATAGTTGTTTTTCTATATTGATAAGAGACTCATTAGTATGTAAAATATACTTCTGTTTAGAATTTAAAGCAGATTCCGCATTATTTTTATTTGTTTTCAATAATTCAATATCAATCGGTACATTCGCGTCTAATTTGATAAGATTTGTAGTTTCCACTATAATTTGCTCATTGATATCGACTATCTGTTTCTTTAAACCTTCTACTTTGGCATTGGCATCGGCAAATGAAGTATTGGAATGAGTCAGTGCATTTTGATTTTGTTGAATTTCGAGTTGATAATTCTTATCCTTATGAGTTTTGAGAATTGTTAACAATTCTTTACTTCGTTCTCCTGCTGACTCATGAAGCCGATCAAAAATATTAAGACCAATAAATTGAACGAGTAAATCTTTCCTCTCGGAATTACCCATATCAATAAAAGATGATAGGTTCTTACCATGTTGAAATGATGCCGCAGTCAAAACGAAGTCATCATATGTTCCTATATAATCACGAATAACTTCATTCGTATCATGTCGCATAGTTCCCTGTAGTTCTTCTTCTACACCATTAACTACTCGCCAGAACTTAACATCTACCTTTACATTTCCCGAACTGGTAATATTTCCTCTTCGTTCAATAAAATATCGAATACCTGATATTTCAAATTCAAGTTTACACTTAAATGATGTCTTCTTTACATTAAGAACATGAGATCCTTTATATGATCTGGATGTTTTGTCAAATAATATGAATAATAAAGTATCAAGAATACTGGATTTTCCAGATTTGTTTTTACCAAATATGCCATATATTCCGTTCATACTCTCGAAATTTATTACGTTATCTTCTCCATATGCAAAAGTATTCGACCACTCCATTCTTATAGGTGACCATTTCAAATTACGAGAAAAATCATCTTTCTTGATTAATGTATTTGTATTCTTATTGATTGCCAGAATATCTTCTAATTTTTTAGGATTGGTAATATTCAACTTCTTCGCGGCAAATTCAGTAATAAGTTTATTTTGATAGTCAACATTAGTCAAATCGGATAATACAATATTTGTACACAATGAAACAATATCCTTCTTATCTTGTTCTTTATCCATGCGAACATATGCAATTTCAACCACATTGGTCTTCATTTTAATGTCGGCAACTACTTGTTTAACTTCAGAAACAATACTCTCATAGCATTTCACACGTAATCGAACATTCTTAGGAATGTCTTTCAAGTCGGTGGTTAATTTTCCTTTCACTACATCAATCGTAAAATACCCATAATCATTCTTGAGTTCATGATGAATATATGAATAATCAGATAAATCCCACAATGAATATCCATGTCCTTTTAGAGATTCACCATGATCCTGCTGGATGAGGCTTCCTACATACCGAATATATAATTTGCTATTATCAATATCCATATTCTGACAGGCGTGTATATCACCTAAGAGTGCCAAGTGGTGATCATCAAACATACTACTTGGTATGGTAGGATTACTGATTGAATATCCATTATATAATGCTGCTTTATCTACGGCTCCATGAAATAGAGCAATAATATGTTTATATTGATTGCGATAAATAGCAGGAATATCTTGACCTCTTATATATTTCTCGGGAGAATCAAATACTCCCATATTATTAAATAATATATTTCCAAATCCATATAATCCTGTATTTTTTAGATAAAATATATTTGGATTGTTGAGAGCATCTACAATAGGTGAAATGGAATCTAATCGTGATTTATTTTGAACCAACCCGTCATGATTGCCTGCAATAATAACCAATGGACGAATGGCGGAAATATTAGTAAATAAATCCGCTGCCATCTGAACACACTCCGGATTCAGATCATTCTTGTTATGTAGAACGTCCCCACAACATACTACCACGGTAGCAGGGGGAGTATTTTTTATTTCTTTATAAAAATTATCAAATACTTCTCGAAATTCATCATGCCGCTTGGTTAAGCGAATATGACAGTCCGCAAACTGAACTATCCAATCAAACTTTTTAATCTTTGTGTTTAATATAGTTATCATTATTTTAGTTGGAATCTATTTCATAATGTAATAGATCTATTTCATCAAATGGTTTTGATATATGAATTAGGCGGTGTATTTTTTCAAATCCTAGTGTTGATGGATCTTTTCCATTTAATTTTACAATATGAACACTAATATTAGGAATATCATTAACCATTAGTTTATATCCATTTATGGCATCATTGAAAGCATCATTATCCAGTATTATATTTACCCGTTTTACATTATTTAATATCATTTTCTCTCGTAGTTTTTTCGATGGATATTTTCCGAATAATGGAATGGCATTATTACGGACGGCAAACATATCAAATATCCCTTCTACCAGATTTAATGGTTCATTATAATTTATAATTGATTCGAACCCAACTATATCCATAGATGCATAAGGTTTTTTATGAGGAATACCAGGATCATCGTCATAATACCTTCTACCTATGAAGAAATTCAATTTTCCCATTGCATCATATGATGGTATTACAATATGATGTCTATATTCACTATCACCTTCACAATATCCTATATTATACCGTAAGATATCTTCTTTTAATACGCCACGCTTCCTTAAATATGCCATCGCATTTCTATACTCAATAGATTTTTGTGGATGAGACAATGGTAAAAAATCATGAGGTAATACTACTTCATTATAAAAGGTCGACGGAGACTTCCTTTTAATTGAAATAATGTCTTTCGTTAATGATTGCAGTCTATCATAACAAGATTGAGAAGCATTAATTAATCTCAATAGTTTTTTCAATCCGCCCGAACTTTGACATATCCAACAATAAAACCATCCAAACTTCTTACCATCTTCGAGGCATATTTCGAGTTTTTGTTTTCGATGGAGGCAGAAGGGGCAGAAATATATTATCTCGTTCCCACCTTTTCGTAAACGGGCAGTTTGCTTTAACGCTTCATTCAAGAGAGCCACAACTTGAGATTTTACTATCACAGATAAAAGATTACCCGAAAACTGAAGAGAAAGCAACTTATTTCGAAAACCTAATAATGTTCTGGATCATTATTATAATCATCTAATGTCTCATCCAATCTTGATATTGCAATGGGCAAGGAAATTTCAGCCCACTCATTTTTTTGCGATTTTGCAAAATATTTCAACATTTCTTTTATTTTAATTTCGGCTTTCTTATATTTTGGATGGAGAATATAATATTCTACTTTATATGCCCGACGAGGATCACAAGTTTGATAGGCATTTAAACGAGATTTAATATCTTCCGTAATCCCAAATTTTAGAAAATCAGGATGCGCAGGATTAGATATAATATATAGATATCCACCGTCCATATTTTTAACTTTTCTTCCTATTTCTTATCCGTAAACAACATACTTCATTGTAATATTCATTACTAAATATAGCATTTCGATCAATTATCTCTTTGGTTTCATAATATGCTAACAATAATTTAGATGGTTGGAAAGATATTATTTCAAATATAAAATCATCCTTGCCGTTTTTAGCAATATATTCATTTAATGATGGAGATGATCCAGTATACGATTTCCAATCACTTTCTATAAGAAATCTGCGGCAATTAACATTCCCTTTAAGTGGCTTCTTCTTTTTCTTAAATGATAAAAGTTTTTTGCCGATATACTTTTTATTGGTTAATCTATTAGTTATAATATATACAAATCCAATGGAGGCTTCAAATATATTCTCTGGATAATTAAGTGGCAATATCCAGTGACCAACATCTGCTGTAATAGATAATAACTCGGGCATTATAGAAATACAAAAGAAAAAGCTCTTTTGGTACGCTAATATATAGGGCACCAAAAGAGCATTCAATATTATTTCAGATTAATTCAGGGCCGGTATTTAGTATTATCGAAGCCTTTGATATACATTGATAATTGTTTTGATGTATTAGACTGGGCATCTAACATCTGAGTTATTCCTGGCATCATTTTAACTTCAAATCCATTGGGTGATTGAAATTTCTGACCATTCATACTGGCAGCATCAATGGTTGTTCCTGGTGCTGGTACAGTACCAGGTGCGCCAAGAACTTGCTTAACACTAAATGCTCCACCAGAACGCTGGGTAGCATAGCGTTGATCCAACGTTGTAATCAGGCTCGGTCGATTGAGAGGTAAAGGCATAATAATTTATCTTTCTATATATAAATATCATTCGGATTTATGAATATATCATTATTCTTGCATTAGAAATCAATTTTTACGCAAAAATTCATTGGTAACTCAGGAATTACTCGTATCGGACTTGCCAGCTTTGCAGCACACACTAAATCTAACCCGGCATATAATCCGACAGTTGTAACCATAGGAGTTATAAAGGAACCAGTTTTATCTGTAGAAGTTAATCTTTCATAGTCTTTAAACATTGGTTTAATCAATGGTAATGCGGTGCGTTGAGAACAAAAGTCCATATAATCCATAATATTACTGAATAATTTTCTCTGGCATGACGGAGTAATATATGAAGTATAGTTTGATTGATCTAATCGATGTGCAAAATATTTCCACAAAATATTCATATCCTTCATATCAATACGATTATCTTGATTAAAATCCAATACATCCTGCATTCCAGTATCAGTCAATTCCCATTTAACTATACTCTGACTAGTTAAAAGAGATGTATGATCTGCATCATAAGATGTTTCTGATTGATAATAATTCAATAAACTAATCTCATCGTCAGGAATAACTATAGATGAACTCCAATCTGTTGATACTGGTACTCCCAGAATGGATGTATTCTTATATTGCATATATCGAAGTATTACATCTACATCCTGAAAGTCAAATGTTCCATTATCATTAATATCAAATATTGATTTAGAAACATATACCGCCGTAGGATTTGTACTTACATTAAATTCACCGGGAGAAATCGAACAGATAATCTGCTTTTCAAAAATTGTATGCTGTCCTTTGAATATTATATCATATTCATAGTTATTCGGATTAATAGGATTAAAGAATAAACCATCAAATGATGATCCCGAAGTCATTAGAACAATCTTTCCATTTCTGTAAAATACATTCCCCACATGAAATTGTTCCTTCAAATCATGTAAATTATAAATATATGCCTTGCCAGCAATGTCATCCAATACAACATCTCCACTTTGAGTACTACTAATGTCTATTTTACGATTGGAGTCAGTAATGATTATCGGAGATCCAACCACCATTGATTTATCTGCAATGGATACATCATATCCATAATCTTTATATGGACTTAGATATTTCTTCTTCTTTTGATATATTTTAGTTATTTCCCAGTCATTTGAAGAAGTATTTCTTTGTAAAAATGCTATCTGACCATTCAAAATAGTTTCTAAGTCATATTCACATTGATGTAATTGCTCTAATGTTCCTTGGAGATAGCACGATGTTATTAAACCATTGTTTGCTTTTGGTATGCCCGAGATAATATTATTCCCAAATATATCCACGGAATATCCCATCTGATTGTTTTTTAATATATCAGAGTTTCCATATGTCTTCAAAACTAATTCCCAAGTCGTAATCGGCTGACCAATACATCGCTCAAATATATACGTAGAACCCTGCTGATAAAGTAATGACCCACTATATTCATATACCATACGATCATACGGAGCACCCACTACAACAGTACTGTTAAATATCGAAACAGCAGTTCCAAACCCATTCGCTACATTCATAGTTGTATTAAATGGTAAATAATTGTTAAATGTCAGCGGAGCAATATCAATTGTAGGATTAAATATAAATGCCTGCCTCCATATACTATTCGTAAATTCAAATAAATATGCCTTGGCATTAACCGGATTTCCACAGCCTACAATCATACTATGACTGAGAACTCCTTCACCTTTATTTAATTTCAAATCCGATCCAAATAATGCTCCGGACATTGCATCTGGCGTTTCAAGTTTTTGATAAAAAGACCAAGAATAATTATTGCTACCAGTACTAATGTTCTGATACATATATACCATTCCATCAGACCCACTCACTAGTGGAGATCCTATTGCTAACCAACCATTGTTAATTGATACTCCCTTGCCAAATGAACCAGTTCCTACAGTATCTATATCAGGATCTTCAATCCCATAAACAAATAAAGGCTGATGTAATCCAAATGATGTTATATTCCCCGTTAAATATTCACTCTTTCCAAGATCAAAAACATTTACCATCGACGAAACATATGTGAATAAACTGGCAGAAGTACGAACCGCTTGAATAAAATATGGACACCCCACCGCAACAAGTTTATCACTCATGTCCACCGCCAATCCAAATCCATCCTCCAATGAATGAGTATATCTATCTTTGTCAATCTCTATATCCTTGTCAAATGATAATCCAGTATTATTCAGTTCAACATGCATATTCTGACGAACTGATATGTCCGATCCAGTCTCTCTTGCCAATATCGTCGGCATCTCATTAAGCTCACGATAAAGTGTCCCTATATAATCATGCTGATCAATATTCTTATTATAACGAAAATAATCCAATGAACCAGTACGTACTAAACTTGCCGAATTAAAATCATACCTAATAATAGATGGATTAGCTACTGTAACATAATCCCCATATGTACTTACCCTATATCCATAATTTTCGTTTTTAATATCTATAAACATAATCGTTATGTATATAACTATTATCCTTACAATCTTTTAGTGTGCAATGGAATATTATTTATCTCAGAAGGAGCAGAAAACCCATCTGCTTTAGCGGGTGGGTAGTTTACCTGTAAGTTGATTTGCGGAGATCATAATAATTCACCTTTGTCTTATTGTTCCGACCCTAGCGGTGGTTGCTGATATTATCATCTTCACAGACCAGATTAGATCCTGTGAGAGTTCTGCAAATACAATGTTAGAGAAGTCAGAAGTCTGATAATCATCCATCGCCACAGGGATGATTTGACGGTCCATCTATTATATTATTTCCTAATGATCTAACTTCCTGAACTCTAGAAAATAAATTGGAAGTTGCAATTAAATTACCATAACTATCATCCGTTATACTAATATTATCATCAAATGATGCATCAAAAAATTGAACACTGCCAGCAACCATCTTATCTCCAAATATAATCTGCGGAATAGTAAATACAAGAAAATTATCTGATAAAAATCTATTCGTCTTACTCAATGGAAAATCAATATTATCAAGACCAAATATTTTCATTGGATTTTGATACGTATTGTAAAATGCATTATTTATCTGTGAATATACCAGTCGTTTATATGTCCCATCCGAATTTCTATCGTCGGTATCTGGATAAAATCTTCCACTACCACTAATACCTTCTTCTACTGCTGATAAATTTGTCTCTTGTTGCTCCAAGGAAATATTGCAATCCCGATTAAGAACAGGACTTACTCCATGATAATCAACATAATCAATCGCTACCGATGTATCAGATATGTAAACACTGGCAGATTGTGGCTCCAATAATATCAAATCAGGATTATCAATATTATATAAATTCCACTCCTTTATCGCTATAAATGGAGTCGTCAAAAAATTCTGATGGCTAATCTGCTTTATCATTCCTAATGTGTATATATATCACTCCCCCAAAGATTTGATGATAATAGATGCGTCTTTCTACACGAATAACCGAAAATAATTTGCATTTTCTGTTTTCTATCATATATATATTATTATGGGAAGAAAATCACTAAATAAGACATACGAACAAATTCTTGAAGAAAAAAGAATTTATTCCATGAAATATTACACATTACATCGCGATGAAATTAACAAAAAAGTTATGTCACGATACAACAAACTAAAAAATGATTATGTCAAAAAAATTAACAGCCAATGAAGTCATAGAAAAATTTAGAAAGGCACATGGAAATAAATATGACTACTCAAGAGTCAATTATATAAACAATCGTACCCCAGTTTGTATAATCTGCCCGATACATGGAAAATTTAATCAACGGCCACATAGTCATTACAACAGAAAACATGAATGCCATCTTTGTGGTAATAACAAAATAAGAGAGAAATTGGTATCAAATAAAGAAGAATTTATGAAAAAGGCTAATATGATACACAAAAATAAATATGATTATTCCAAACTTATTTATATAAATGCATTAACCAAAGGTACTATAATATGCCCTATTCACGGTGAATTTCAACAAATCCTATCCGGTCATCTTAATAGTGGTGGCTGTAAAAAATGTGGTACAATTTTAACTAACAATTCTAATCTTCTTTCTACCGAAGAATTTATAGAAAAATCTATAAAAATTCACGGAAACAAATATGATTATTCCATGTCAAAATATATCAATTCTCATGAAAAAATTTATATAATATGCAAAAAACACAAAGAATTTCGTCAAACGGCAAATAGTCATTTAAACGGAAACGGATGCCCGACATGCATCCATATTATATCGAAATCAGAGATAGAATTTTTAGATTACGTAAAAATACCACAAACCGAAGAAAATAGACAAAAATATATTAAACCATATAAAGTCGATGGATATGATCCGATAACAAATACCGTTTATGAATATTTAGGCAATTATTATCACGGAAATCCGGATTTTTTTGACCAATCAAAATATAATCAAAAATGTCACAAAACGTTTGGTGAATTATATAAAAATACGTTTATAAAATTTGATAATTTGAAATCTCTTGGATATAATGTCAAATATATATGGGAATCTGACTGGGAAAAGTATAAAAATGGATCAGAACATGAGCCAAAAGTTGTAACCCATTGATTATCAAGGACTTAAAAATCCATCCGTATTCTCAAAAGCAATTCAGTCGAAAAATCCTTCATAGCGGGTCTACTTAATTTAGAAACTGCCACTAATTCATTTTGTTCGTTGTATAGGCCGACAGTAGTTATATAAGTTTTTGGATCCGCTATGAAGTCGGAATTACGAATAGTTCCTTTTGCATGGATACCGTCCATACCGTCATAGACATAGGTAGGGTTATTGCTATAATTAAATTCTCGGTTCATAATTCTGACGAAGTAATGGCGAGAGTTTACGTATTCACTTTTACGGACTTTGAAATAGTTAGCGGATAGAGCTAATGATTCGAAGAATGTTTTATGATTATATGTATATTGGTAATTAGCATTTGATTCTGATCCAGTTAGATGTGGCCATGATCCACCATTTGCTGGTCCTCCAGAATTTCCGACACCGACTGTTGGGGTTATTCCGAGCATATTTGCGACTACAGTAGTATTTAATATTACGACGCCATTATTGGGATAGAACAGACCGATACCTTGATAGTTAGCAATTATTGGGGGGTTATTTAATCCATATGGAGCGGATATAATATCATATACGTTTTGATTTTGGTTTAGGTATCGTGAATCATCTATAAGAGTAAGGGAGCCACTTGATCCGCTCAGTGTAAACTCGAGGAATCCTTCATCGATTCTATCTTTCATTTTATATGAAGAGAAGTCAATTACCCATATATCGGTAGCATTTACTTGGCCGCTGCTTCCAGTTTTCATTGAGAACATACCATCCAGGTCAGTAGTTCCGAGCAATATATTTTTATATTGTTGATAGATTGCTTTTGGTGCAAATGCTTTAATAGTGGAGACATCATAATCGAATGATCCACTACCAGCAGCACCCAGTATATTACCATAAGAAAGTGAGAGATATGGATCATTTGGGTAGTAATCTGTTCCGGGGAACACATTGAGGTAGTACATGGTACGTTTTACATCGAATGCAGAATTTCCCCATGATGGATTTCCATTTGATCCTGTTAGTGACCAGAAATCATTTATTAGACTATTATTGGATTGGTACCAATCAGTTACACCATTTGGCCAGAATCCACTGGCTACACGGGTAGTACGACCGGCAACAACATCTTTATTTGGATCAAATTGATTAAATATCATATTCTTAGTTTGTATTTTGGGGTACAGTTACAGTAACTTCAATGGAAGTACTTCCTCCGGATTCATTTCCTATAATAGTTAGATTAGTAGTTGTTGTTTTGCCGAGATTACTATTTGGAACAAATCGGAATGAATTTCCAACGGCTACTTGAGCACTTGTAGTATTAATATCGCCAGCAAAAGTTGGTATTGTATTTGACGTTGAATTAATCGCATTAGTTTGTTGAACAATTAACACACCGACTGCTTTATTTCCAAGAACTGCCGTATATCCATCTTGGAGATTATAAGCTGGATTTGTTGATGGATTAATAATAATATCTCCAGTATAATCTCTTGGCACTAAAATCTTATCTTGGGCAATAGTAATAATAGGAATAGCGGTAACACCTTGATTTAACGTGACCAATTTATATTTCATTACTTGCGTTTCGTCAGTTAACGGCTCAAATACAGGGGTGTTACGCAAGGCAATATCATAGAAAGCACTTCCATTTGGATGATTTGAGTCATATAATGTATAGTCAATTTCATCATCAGCCAAAGCAAAGCTGGTTATATTAAGATTTCCCGTTTGAGCGAGAATTTGTCGACCTTTTTTTGTCAAGACCGCATCTATAGTTATTGTGTTATTATCCAAAAAGCTCATATTATTATATTTCTATTTACCTATAAATATCTTTGTTCCAAGATTTTCATTGATTAATTACGTTATTACTTTGCAATACTGGAATGACAGTTCCAACTATTGTAGATTGAATTGGGGGAGATCCATCTTCCAGTCCCAAACTTCCGATGGTGGAATCTACAGTTTGTTGAGATCTACGATAAAATCCTTCTACAAGTGTTCCTTTTACTTTAGTAGTTGTTTTTGTAGAATAGAGTGAGAAAATTGGTCGTTTATATATGAAATGATTACGTGGGTATCCTGATACAATTTCAAGATATGTATCCATATTTATTGAAGATGGATGGGAAGAATATATAACTTCCATTGGAGACACCATTGTATTGAATGTATAGGGCCACAGATAATTATTTATTACAGAATTTGGTCTATTTCTGAATGTATTTTGATAGTGTGTCCACAACATATTATTAGGAGTTCTATCTGGATCTCTATCTTCTGATCCTGGACTTCCTGGTGTAGAATCTTCTACGGATGATGTATAGACCATTGAATTATAGAATGCGTCGGTCACCATAATATAATCATACAGATGGATAGAATTGGTAGAATATGTATTTGCCGTTGAATTATAAGTATTTTCACACCAAGATTTGGAAATAGATTGGGATATAGGACTTATTGGTGGGGTATGATTTTCTATATATGTATAATTTTTAGTCCACGGGCCTGTTTTGGAATATATTGAATATTTGGACCATCTTTTCATCATATAATATATTTGAGAACCTGTTGGGTGCTCTTGTACATTCATATCTACGAATATCATTCCGTCGTTCATAATTTATTTAATATGGGCAACTCAGAGTAAATTTCCATTGTGCTGCGCCTATTGGATCATATACATATACATATGCTGGATAAGCATCAGTTGCAGGATGGAATATTTCTGTACCTCCAAAAAATTGATGTTCCAAGAAACTAAATTGGAAAGTGCCTGCCCCCGGAGGTCTTATTGGCATTGGACGCTCTCCGCGAGCTATTAACGCAGCATCTAATCGTGACTTCCAAGTTGTATCTCCTACATATCCAGTATCATAAATATAACTGGATACATTAACATGCGATCCATGAATACCCACTTCTTGAGCGTACATTCCCCTATAATAAACCATAAATCTTACTGGTGAAGTTGTTGTTTGATATGTTAAATAAATATCATCATCTACTTTATGACCGGCAAAGCTCATAGTATATACAAACGGATATGATAATCCTCCCTGATATTGTATAACATGACCACATGGATATGTAAGTGGAGCTGGTGGTATTGGGGGGAGAGCAATAGTAATTCCACAGCTTGCCGTCGCTTGTTGATAACTTACTGAAGAATCCTTCACGTATGCCAAATATGGGAATACTCCTGCTGTTATTGGAATTCCCGCAACAATTCCACTACTCGTATCAAGACTTAATCCTGGCGGTAAAGAACTGCCAGTTGAATATGTATATGGTAAAATTCCACTACTGGCGGAGAATTGTGAATTATAGACCACTCCAACTTGTCCAGAATTTGCCGCACATGTTATTGTCAATGTAGGTGGTATGGGCATTGGAAGTATAGGAATAGGACTTCGTATTGGGCCAGAGAAATGTCCCATTTCATATTTATCTGAAATATCTGTAATATATGTTCCGCCAAATGCATAATTAACGGGATAACTTATACTTGGAAAATTTATATAAGTCATATTGACATTCACATCTGTACCATAATCAACAGATTGCGTCATTCGCATTATATCAACTATTGCCGCTTCTCTATAAAGTACTGATCCACTATTAACCTCACTAACAATTGGTTTTGCATTATACTTTGGTCGTTCGAGGATAGTAGGCTCTATTACTACTCCGACGAGAGTATTTGCTCTTGCCGGAACAAGATTTTTAATTGAATTAAATATAGTTTTATTAAAATATAATTTATAAAGAGTAATAAGTTCATTAAATAATGTTCTACTGCCACTATATTCTGTCTTACTCGTGGCATACATATTTCTAAACGTTTTTAGTACATCATAATTTGATGAAAATTGATTGGATGGATCTCCAATGGCATTCATAATATCATAATCTCCAAAATATCTAACAATATCTTTATTCTTAAAATCTTGTGGATCAACAAACAATCCAAGTTGACTTGAATCGGGAGATACATTATTTGCTACAACGAATGTAGAGCGAGTCTTATCATCAAAAATAGTTGCTATTGATTGAGATACCGCCCGTACCTTTTCATTTCTAAATTTATTTGGTCCATATTTAGAAATACCCCAAGTACTAGGATATTCAACAATTCTAAATTGAAATGGATATACTGGATTTCCTACAATAGAACAAGAATTAACTGAATCATATACTGGTTTTGATGTACCATACCATGTAGATGATGCTATAAAACTATCCATTCCTCCATTAGTATCAGATGTTCCGAGATATCTTGTAAATTTTTGTGATGAAGAAACTGCATAAAATGGATTTCCATTAACCCATTTACCACTCTGACTAACATTAAATGGATAATCAACATGCATTCTAAACATCAAGGATTGATGCGGAATATGTGATCCAGTAAAATTATAGGAATTTATACTATTGGCATAATCTATAAAACTACTATCTTTTAATGGATCCTTCCATACTTGGAGTTTATCAAATGCTCCAATAAAGGCTTGATCATTTATATCGGAAAACCATCCACCCACCATTAAAGTTGATGCCGAACTATTGAATATTAAATTGGATGATGTATTATAACAAATTGCACTGGAAGATACCTGTAATATTTGCCTACCAAATTCATTTCTTTGTACTACTAAATCATATTTTGTCGGAACAATATATACATTTGGAGTAAATTCAAATGAATCATCCGGCAGATTCTTCCGTATCATTGCACTATAAATATTACCATCAAATAATGGAAACTCGGGACTATAGAGTTTAAATGCTTCAGAACCAGCATATCCGATCCTGAAAAACATCTTTCCAGCATTTGGATTGCGTGTACGAACAAATCCTACGGCCCACTGTCCAGAACTAGATATATCAGTAGATGCAGATTGACTAATTACACTTCCAAATAGAATCTGTTCCTTATTATAGGTATAAAGATTGGCATTATCTATAACTAACTTGAATAAATATGTAGATGGTCCTTCCGGCAAATTAACTTGAAATTGATCATACCGTGAAGATGAATGCCACTGATACATATATGACCTCTCATATGTTGTATATGCGGCATCATCCGTATTATAATTTACACCACCATATTCCCGAATACTTAACAATGAAGATGGAATACCATAACAAGATAGCAATAATCTAATGGATTCTTCAGTTCCTTTTGTTTTATAGATTTGAGGAAGATTTATCAGAATACGATTGCGAAATGCCTTCAATCGTTCTTCCGCAGATAATTCATCCAATCCTCCTATTTGTTCCGAATTAAGATAATTGTCTATAAGAGTTGTTTCTTCCAAAGAATCGGATAAATCCCATCCAAATGTTTGTAGCATATAATCTACAATTCTTCGAGTAAATTCGGCAGTGGCACCATGCCCAAGTCGTTTTTCTGATGGAATTTCGGCAATATAAATATAAAGATTATCGAAGAAATGCCCAATCATGGATAGGAAAATTATATAATCATCATTATTTTCATCGGATAATATCCAACCAGCAGTATTATTTATTAAACTATCTCGGTTTGCTTTATCATATACAGATGCAGATATATCAAGTTCAGTTATATAATAAGGGCTTGCAAAGCTTTCACTTGCATAAGAAAAGCGAGGATCTCTATAAAGATATGATTCATATCCATCAAATGAATTTATAATATCACTTATTTGTCCTTGTATTGATTTATATTCTTGATCATAAAATGGATATATGCTTCCACTGGCAGAAAGAAATGCTGCTTCCTTCGCATTTAGATCATTTATAGCAGAACTATATTTTGATATATTTATCGTTTTATTCTTAAAAATTTTAAGTCGCATCTCCGCCGAAGAAAAAATAACAAAATTTGCAAAATCCCTGTAATCTACACTTAATTCTGTTATATTTCTGCTTACTGTCAATTCTCGCTCATCCTCATCAGAACACTTTAAATCATCCGCCGTATATGATGAATTGTTATTGGCCAAACTAATATCTGGAAGTATCGCTGAAAAATTTGGCGGGCCTATTTTATACACCCTCGTTTCTGTAGAATCTTTAATAATTACATCAACTAAATACGGAACAATTGCAATATTAGTTACCCAACATTTGGTCTGAATCGATATATCCGTGGGAAGTTCGCTCTTTAATTTTACCAGTAACGTTGGAGAACCTGTTATTCCACCAATTGCACTGGCATCATTACCATTACTATCTTCTATTATATAATCATGAGAAATAATGGGCAATAAATAGTTATCTCCAAAATTCAATGCATTTTTTAATGGAGAGAAAAATCTATCAACATATGAAGTTCTTATGGCATCGGAAATTATTTGATAATAATACTTTGTAAAAAAATCATATACGAACTTTTTAGCATTAACATATTCTGGTAGTGGATTGGAACCAATTATAGAAAATCTATCATCTACAGACAATGATACAAATGAATTGAAATTAGTATCAATATCAGAAAACGAAAGTATTTTGTCTAAATTAGAAAATAAAAAATTAGAAAAATAAGTCTGAATACCCTGGGTTCTGGTTAATGTATAAACTGAACTTGGAGGATATGACCCATATACTAATTTATCCTCATACAAATTCTTCAAGAAATTTATTACTTCTCCATCTGTATTCAGTGAATATAAAAACTTTATATTGTTGATCTGATCAGCATAGGACTGATAAATTTCATTATAAATTTGTCCATATGGACACTCCTGAGTTGCGGTTAAATATAATGAAGATACATCTCTTAAAAGTATATATTTTTGTACAAACGCATCATATGCTGGAGTTGACAATCCAGCCGGAACAAGTTTTAATTCTTTACGGGAAGGAGAAATATCTTTGACAATAAGAGGTATATCATTATCCCCCGCCATATTTCTTACAAAATTATAACCAAGAACATAACTTCCACTGAAAATTCCAAATGATGAATATACTTGCTGGATTGGATTAACGAGTATTTTTTCTGTTTTATAAAAAACTGGCGGCGAAATTGATTTATCTCTATATAAATTATTTTCTAAATGTAACTCTGTATATGAATAAGTTACCGGAAAATTAAGATAATTTATATATGATGATGTTATACCAATATAACTTCCAGTAGGTTTTATAGCATTCCACCCAATAAAATTATTGCTTCGGTCCCATATACTAAGTTCAATTACATCTCTTGGAGATAATCCATACCATAAATCAGATACATAACCTTTAACAAATAAAGTTGTCTCCGTGGAATTCAAATATGACGCCGTGTTCAAACTCGACGTATTATCAGATATCATTTCAAATGATGTATATTCCATATTTAACTAGTTGGCCTCGGCTTTGGTGAAATTAATGACACAAATGGGAAATTAGAAGAGAAATTAGATTCTACTCGTCCTTCTCCCAATGCTATTCGAAGGCCAATAATAATTTGTTTACTTGCCTGTATCATGGATGATCCACTATCAGCATTACTCTGTTCAATTATACTATTCAATTGAGTTTTTAACGTAGTATTCTCCGACTCTATTACAGTCAACTGTTGCTGCAAAGTATCAACATCAAATCCCGCATTTACAATAGTAACAGGCATAAATTCTTGGAAAGATGTAGTATAAAATGAATTAATTTTTGTGTTATTATAAGTTATATCCGAAATGGGAAATGCTAAATAAACTTGTGAGAAATCAGACGATGCACTATTAAAAATATTATTGCCTACATTATCAAATTTATAAACATATTTTCCATATCGTTGGAAATCTTGAATATTTTGTGAAAAATCTGCCATATTATCTTGTCAGTTTGAATATTTTACCAGTATCTATAGTATATGTAGATTGCTCATCAACTACACGTATTAAAACTCTATAATATCTGTCTTGGGGAAGACTCGTAGTATCTATTATAAAATAATTACCGCCCGGATATTCACATCCAATTTTTGTGAAATTGTCAAAATCTATTACAATTTCTTCGGTCTGATTGTCTTTTAATGCATAATAAGATGATGATGGTAGGTATTCCGGAATTAAATATTGTTCCTGTTGAGTTGATATTCCAAAATATTTGAGTGGATATTGCTTTCGTCCAAATACACCAATCTTAATAATATCCCCCGCTTTATAAGCAGGATATACATTTTGTAATGTTATATTGAATGGTCGCTGAATATCTAATGGATACAACATACTTGAAGTCATTGATACACTACTTGTATATGAATAATCTGATGTATAGACGCTACCACTTAATTGTAAGCTTAAGAATCCTCCCAGAAAGTTTCCACTTGTAAATTGACCATTAAAACTTGCACTGGTAGATCCAGATAAAATATATATACCCAATACAGTTCCATTGATATAGGTTCCTGTTACAGTAGCATATGCATAAGGATCCATACCAGATGGAATATGAATATAAATTGACGATCCGAGTAATATAGATGGAATCCACGAACCAGTTAATATTGCATTTTCAAATTTATGATCTACATAATAAGCCGTAAATGCACTACTACTAAATGGACCATCAACAAATATTGCTTTGGCAAGTGATGCCGAAAATGATTTTCCACAGGGACCAGTTACAAGTGTTTGACCAATAGTAGTTAATCCTTGAACCGAACCAATTATAGGAATTCCCAAAATATTTCCACTTAAACCTTTCCCATCTACAAATCCATCAATTGCCACATATGTTGAATCCATATAATTGCCAGAACCAGTTCCATTTAAATATATTAACGGACTGGTTAATTGTCCAATATATAATCCAAGTTGAGAAACACTTTCTACTTTTCCAACAATAAATCCATCAATCAGACTTCCAGAGATAGAGCTACTGATACTTATTTGTGGAACACCATTCACTGAACCTGTGAAATAAGACGCGGAAAATTGCCCACTTCCATAGATAGATCCACTAGTATAGGACGCAGTCCCACTAAATGATCCGGTAAAACTTCCCGTGAATTTAATTACCGGCGGACTTCCATAATCTGGAGCTAATAATGGAGCAGTAATATCTGTATTCGGTAAAAATCCTCCACTATATGGGTCTAATTGCCAAGCAGTTTGCCAAGTATCATAATGATATCCATTGTTGGCATACCATGTATCATTTGATATTACATTCGCGGCAGAATAATTAAAAATTTGCTGGTTTGCCGTAATATAATTTACAGACGGAATAATAAATGCACTTGCTGAAAATGAACCACTAATTCCACCATCAATGTTAAATGTAGAACCACTCTGCACTATAGCCCGTATTCCTGCACTGGCAGTAGTAATATATACACTTCCCGTAGAAATGCTTCCTGTAACAAATGACCAATCATCCCATGCAACATCTAAACATGGAGAATAAATTGTATTTGTATCTTTACTGAAAAATTTAAGAGTAAATCCGGACCCAGTTGGAGATAATTCGTCGGAACTTAAAAGAATAAATCCTTCATTTGGAATTGATCCATTTAACCACCCATTTACTATAGTTGAAACATCCATATCAATATCAGATGTTTCATATGTATAATTTTGACTACATAATGGAGAAGCATAAAATGTTCCCCCACCATATGCAAATGATGCCGTCAATAATGATGGATTACTTATAAAGTTCCATGTTGGTCTTGAACCACTTGCAAATGGACTATACCACAAAGTCTCTCCATTATTATCTCGGTATATCCAATTAACCCCTTCTTCAGATCCACCATCAGAAAAATATCCGTTTCCCATTTCCCAGCTTTGACTTATAGGAAATGCATAAATAGCATAAGTTATTGGAAGTTCAAATTCATTGCATACTTTAATTTGCAAATGAAATGATGGATTTATAATAGTCCCGTTTGCTATAGAAGTAGATATAGCAGTTAAATCAAATTTCAATAATGAACGATTTACAAATTGAGTATATGCCGTTGTCCAATTCGGTTGATTTCGAGTATCTGTTCCCGACGCAATTCCTGAAATTGCTCCACTTGACCCGGTTAATATGCCCGTAAATTCTCCAATAGTAGATGGAGCAATTATATTTCCTTGAATATTCCCAAATACCAGACTTCCAGAAAAAGAACCACTGCCACCAGAATCTACCCCATCTACCGATCCAGTAAAATAGGATGAACTAAACGCTATATTACTTCCGGATATACTTCCGGTTGCATATCTAACAGTTCCACACAATGAACCAGTAAAAATTCCCGTAAAAAATTCTACAGACTGACGATTGAAAACAGCATTGACATAAACATAATCCTTTGTTTGACTCAAAGTTCTTACTTCTCTGTTTGATGTACCAACCTGAAGTATCTCGTCTATGCCAAAATTTCTATTGGATTGACCAACCTCATTTGTAATGTATGCGTCTTGCGCCGAAAAAATTTTATGATGCATATTATGTTTTAGATTGAAGATGCGTGTATGTCACTATTGGGGTATCTTATCTCAAAAATCGCGGGATCGATGCTCGGGTATACCACCCCATTTTTAATAGCGGCCTGTATATTATATTCTATTGGCGAATAATCTCCATCCAATGCTGTTTTATTGTAAATATCAACACTTACAATTGATTGAACTCCATCGACCTTGGCAATTTCTAAATTCAATTGACTCAGATTGATAGGCTGTGAAAAATTCCATTTTTCAATATTAAAGAAATTTTTAACCGCCGCAATACAATTTGATAATACATCCTTTTTGTTATATCCCTTATATACCGCAATAACAAAATCTACTCCTATATTGATAATATATCCTTCTATAACATTAATCCCATCTGTCAACATCCTAAATTGTTTTAAATAAGTTATTAAATTTGTTATAAGTGCTTCATTTGGCTTTATTAGTTTCTTGTTTGCATCATATGAAAGTATATAGACATTAATAGCAAATGGATTGGTTATATCATATGCTACTTGACGGAAAATATTGTTTGCATTATTATCTATAACATTGGCAATATTATTCTGGTCAACTACACCTACCAACATTTTATTTACACCAACTGTTAAACTAGTATCTGCAACAATTTGAGCCTTAGCTATACATCCAAATTTAGCTGGCAAAGAATATATTCTTACTAAAAAATCATTTTGAGTCACTGTCCTGCTTTGCGCAGCAAAATTTGCCATAGCATTCATCTTTATTTCATCATCCGTCTCAGAATCCCCACCTCCAACCACCGGAGATGGATTCGTAACCGTTATAGAATTTTTAACAGTATTCAGCAAAGAAAGCTGCTCAGGATTTAACCCTTCTGTAGGATTGTCAAACTCCATAGCCACTACATTTTTTATTTCTCCTCCTTGGCAATTTGATTCTAATCCTCCTCCTACTAAATATCTAATTGTAAGGGTAGTGTTAAATGGAGCAATACCATAATTCTCATTCTTTAAAAAATTGGTAGGATCAAGTGGAATATTTACAGTTCTGGCATTACTAAGCCCGATTCCAATTAAATTGGAATCAAATGTTACTATTTCATCATCCACTCCATTTATTCCAGCCCCAAATTGTAATGTAGTAATATTATTCTGATCTACCGTGGTAACAAATCGACGAGAAGTCTTGAGAAATTTCATTATATATGGCACAGAATCTTTGTATTTATTCAAAGAACCTTCATACACAATATCGTTTGGTACAGCAATAGGAACGAGTTCCTGTGCTAAATACTCAACTTCATACCATTTATTATTATCAGAATCAACCACATCAACAATTCCAATTACATTATCTTCATCAAGTGGAACTTCAAAGAAAGAAGTTGGACTAAATACAGTCTGATCTTTAACCAAAACCTGACCAGATACTATACTGCCTTGCCGTTGAAGTAAGAAAAATTCTGGAGTTCCATCTGCATTCCGGGAATATACCGTATCTACTCGTGGGGATACCGAAGAACTTAATGTAAAATCTATTCCTTGTGATAGGATATAATATGAATTTGCATTACTTGAAAATTGAGCATTTTCTCTAATTAATAACATATAATTAGGATCTGGAAAATAATTGCCAGCCCCATCATCTGTCGCCGGACAAAGTTGATAAACATCAATTACTCCACCAGAAGCTCTAACAGGTCTAACCTTATATCCAAGATAACTTGCTAAATTTACTATATTCTTTCTTTCCGCCGCACTTAACATCATACCTTCCTTGAAGGCATAATCTGTATAATAACTCAATACGTCTCCAACATATGCCGCCTGTTCTATAAACATCATTCCCGGTGAACTTGGACTAAAATCACGATAAGTATTAGGATAATATGTTTTGGAAAAATTTATCAGTGATTCACGCAATTGCGTGAAATCTCTATTAAGATATCTAACATCTTTGCCATTTGGAGAAAAATTCTTTTCTATAATATTCACAATATTCTTATATTTTATTGCTATTGAGGATAATTTCAACTGTGTCCGATTGATTTACCGAATCTACTAGAAATTTTACCGCAATGTATAACTTATAAGTATCTGTCTGCACTGATTCTGTTGCTATATCGGCATACTTAACATCAACTGATAATACACTAACTCCATGTATCCATGCCGAAATATCTTCTGTAATAATCTTTTGTACTTTAGTGGGAATTAACCCATCGTTCTGATCAAATACAATACTCCATAACCTACTTCCAAATGCCGGATTCATTCGTCGTTCTCCCGGTATTGTGCGCAAAAGATTGATAATATTTACCCTGTATGCAGAAAACGTGTCATACGTTTGATCAAAATATCCTATCTTCCCACATTGAATAGGAATGTTTAACCCAATAGGAATATTTCTCAACGCCGCCATCCTATATTTTTCCCTTCTTCTTATCAATAAGTTTCATCATATCAGAATAGTTTCGAGTTAATGCGTGTTTTACCTCGGATTTTACAGGCACTTGTTTTACTATGTCTAATACGGATACTCCTTCTGGCAATGCGTCTAATGGAGCATGGGTACTTACTTGTCCTTCTACAAGTAACGGAGGGGTTCCTATAGGAATAGATGGAATCTCTCCTGGTGACATCATTACTTCTGGATTGTATCCTCCTTGAAATGCCGCAGCACCTACCATTCTTTCCCTTGATCTTAAATCAGGCGTAGTTTCATTTAATATTTGATTAAGAACTGGATTTTTAGTATAATTTATAAATTGTTTTACTTGCGGTTCTACTGGTTTCATTACAGGAGTCCCTGCAAACATCTCTCGCAAAGATTGTTTAAGATTTATTCCGGTATCTTCTGCGTCTACAATATCCACCGCTTCCTCTTCAACGGGGTCAATATTCTCAGATATTACTGATTTATCATGCATAGTCTGAAACATCTCCGATAATAATTTCGGAAATTGCTTCTTAATCTCTCGTTTAACAAGAATTTCTACTATCTGTGTAAGCTGTGTAAATTCCGACTTTTTCATATATATAAATATTATCTGGATTATACAAAATCGCTAACAACTTGTTTCCAATCATCTACATTTATATTGGGTGGTGGATTGTGGTCTGCTTCTAATATTCCAGCAGCAGTCAAAAGTGTTTCCCTATCATTCCACATAGCCACTTCTGCCGATGATGTAACTGGAATTTGACCTGCCGGTGGCGTATAAATTCCGGTTTGTGTAGCGCTACGGCCACCACAACCAGATCCTTTAGCCGCCGCTGCTTGTTGGGCTTGCGGAAGTTGCTGTAATGCTTGGACTTTCTGTTGGTCGCTCTGCGGGGTAGCACTTGGATCGGCTCCTGCGGGTGAATCACTCGCCACTCCTCCCGGACCAAATGCGGCAGCAATTGCCCCTCCATAAATTGCAGAAGCTTCCTCGCTGCTCATACGATAACTCTTTCCTTTAAATGTACCAGGAGTTCCAGTAGTACTTGGAGATGATGCCAGAGTTGGTGGCGATTGCGGAATACCATTGGGAGAAGCCACATCATCCCGTCCACCTGTCTTATTCTTATTATCTATAGTTATCTTAACTGGTGTTGTTCCGCCAGTAATAAATTCTCCATCCTGACCCGTAGCAAATCCACCACCCGTAACAAATACTCTTCTACTCATCAATGTATGCAATGTATCTCTCATCATTTCAAGTTTTTTAAGTTGAACCGGTTTTTGGGTTTTATGAGGATCTTCATGCCCAACCTCAACAGGATTTCCGTCTCCTATATCAGTATTATCTATATGAATGTGATGATGCCAGTGAGTGTGGGTAATCAACCAATCACACAATTCATAAAGCCAATTAACTGTTGTTTGACCTAATAATACAGGCTCATTTGTATTATCAATTTCTCCCAAATAAATTGCCGGTGAATTAAAAACGGTTTTAACATGCGTAGTCATTACAATTTGATCATGAGCATCTACCGTATATTCACTATCCGTCACAATACCATACCGTTTCTTTGAATAATGAAATGTTTCTCCATAACGAGCGGAAAATATCAATCTATCTGAATTGATAATTATCATTTCATCCTTCAATGGCTTTGGATATTTGAAACTACTCGGTCCTTTAAATTTGGCAACTTCTTCGTCTTTGTCATCATGAAACATTCTTTTATAACAGGTAGTAACCCATTCACTAACCGTTAATCCACAAGTAATATAAATGGATGATCCATCATGATTGATATTCTCATGCAAATATCCACCCACATTCTTTTCTTGTACAGTCCCAACTACTGTAGCAGGATTTGGACTATCATGTAATGATAACGTTTCGCCAACATCCAATAATTGACGCTGGCGATTACGAATGATAATCATTGGATTACCATCATCTTTATAATCAGGAAGTTTAGGATCACCAACATCATTACCACGAGTTTTATCATAGGAGGTTAAATGAATAGTTTGTCCATGACGACTTTCAAATAATAAATCTCCTTCCCATCGTTTTATAGTCCGAATCTTATTATTAGCAATATAATATTTTCCAGCAAACCCATTGAAACTCTTAGTACCAGTCCAACTGGTCAATGACTTTCCCCGTCCTGTATAATCACTGGTAGAATATAATTCTTTGTTCTCTTTTCCTGAAATATCCCGATTTATACCAAAATCTAAATTATTATTGGCCCAATTATGATAATTAAGTTTTTTGGTATAATACAACTGATCTCCATGCTTAACTACAACAACTATTTCGTTGATAAGAGGCCACTCCGACATATTACTTTCCATTGGATATGCCCAGTGCAATTGGTCTTTTTCTGTTCTACGTTCGGATACTGCTAAACGAACAAGTGCTCGACCAATCCATGTATAATCCAAATCTCCTTCAGATGGTGAACGATCTTTACAATCTTTTGGCCAACGCTCAGTATCAATAACTTTATGACGATTTTCCTTTGTCTTATATGTTGGATGATTCTCATCCAATACAATATCCAATACTACTCCATATTCTAACTCATAAAATTCTCGCTGATTACTCCCACCGCCACCACTATCCTGAGATGTAGCTACTGCGAAATTATCTAACAGTCTTGTATTTTTTGCTGAGTCTTTCCAAAAGGCCATATGTTTATAATTGAATCGATTGAGTCAATGATGACTCAATTTCTTTTTTAATTTCTTTTAATGTCTCTACTTCCTTAAACCGAACTTCCATTAATTGATCCTTTTCTTCATCAGATAATCCCCCATTCTCCCCACCAGAAGCTTCAAGTTGAGTAGATTGTAATCGCTGAATAACTGCGGCAAGTTTAATTATTTGTTCGTCATTTTTAACCCCAACTTCAAGAAATTCTCGTATTTTAGGCAAAAATATCTGTGCCTCGTTAACACCCTTAATCATTCCACGAATGTCCGTTACAAGTGTGTCTATTTGATTCTTCTTTGATTCTGACCGATCTACAACATCTTTACATAAATCACAAAATGTCTTTCCATCATATACATCAAAATCTAACAAATTTGGCATAATTATAAATAGATGGGATATGATAGTTTATGGAAATATATCCAAGTTGATTATTGCATCGTATCTGATAAATAGTTAAATTTTATTGAAAGATGTTGACATCCATTGAAATTCTGGTATATTATCCCTAGTTCTAATAAAATAAACAATTGTGGGTTAACGAGTAGGTGGTGTCCACTGCGTTAGCACCTTA
>SESF01002064.1_pt1 | contig 52813 bp, 134 predicted proteins | sample 3171521 | NCBI WGS metagenome assembly SESF01 (sample SAMN10866945, study PRJNA518727) | freshwater metagenome | biome: subpolar coniferous forest; feature: holomictic lake; material: water; isolation source: holomictic Lake 227, 6 m and 8 m depth | place: Canada: near Kenora, Ontario | collected...
CCGACAGCACAAATCTGTATTTCTTATCATTCATATATGATTGTAATTCCTGTTCGCTATCAATTGTTTTATTATTACTTGAATTTGATATATCATAAACAAATAACTTTTTTCCATCTCTAAACAACTGTTTCCAAATACCCAATCCCTGATTACTCAACATGTCTCCACTAAATATTAATCGGTCAGCATCTAATAATACCATTTCGTAAAACTTACTAGCATACATAGTAGATCCTGCTCGTTTGCCGATTAGTTCAACATATAGTCCTGTTGCTTTCTTTTCAAATTGGGCAATAACTTCAACGGTGTTATTACTGTCTAACCAATATGTTACTTGGCTACCCATTTCCAATTTCTTTAATCCGTCCCCAACATCATCTGGAATATTGCCTGATTGTATATTGGTTTTAATGGCTGTTACTAGATCCGTGTACGGATCGTGACCAGATGGACCTGTAGATAAAGGTGTTTCAAACAACCATTCTCTTTCAAATCTATCATAGTATGAACTCATTCGGCAACTTCGAAATGTTGTTTAATCTGATGACCCGGGTCTGCCCACCCTTTATCAGCAATCTCTGCACATTCTTTCACAATCAACTCGGCGAACCTTTCCAATTCATCGTAGCCCACAGTAGTAGCAGGTTTACTACCCATTTTAAAACATTCTACTTTGGCCTGGTCAAAAAGTTTTTCAATTAGTTCGTTCATTCTCTAAATCCAAATTTAGTTTCTTTGTAAACTCTTCCACGAGTTGATGCTTCTTTCATAAGATCATCTAACTCTATACTACACTCTTGTAACTTATCGCATAACTCACTATAGCCATAGTATCCACGCAACACTGCAATAGACTTATCGATATCGGCTTTGACTTGTAATCGTTCGTTCATTTTATACTTTTGAAAGGTTGTTTAGAAAATATTCAGTGTCCTCAATTTCACCATTTTCATAATCATACAGTAGTTTTTGATTCAGCGTAATCCATTCTAAGATTTGTTTCATTATTTTTGGCGTAATCCAGACGGCAACTTGCGATGGATCGTAATCCAGACTTGGCATTTGAATAACAAAGCTATCTTCCATTCGCATCTTGTTCGGTATATTTGATACTTTCACTCTAAGACCGTGCTTCGGATTAGCAGATCCGACCCAGATAACTACATTTTCAATGCCATGATGATTTTGTCCAACACGAGCCATTTCAAATAACTGGTCATTCTCCCACTCTTTATTAACCATGTCAATGTATTTTCGTAGTTCTTCAGTAATCATTCTTCAACTCCAAAATGTTCTTGTAAATCTTGTTTAATAAACTTCACAGCATTATCCCAGACTTTGTTGCTACCACCTCGGTCAGCATCATCTACAATAGATAAACATTCTTTAATAATCAACTCAGCGAACTTTGTTGAATTAAACCAAGCCGGGCCATATTGAGTTGGCTCCCAGCATTGTAACTCAAGTTCTCTAATTCGTTCGTTCATAATGTTTTGCAATAGTTGTTGACTGCTGTTTTAATCACACCGTCAATGTTGTCAAATACTTCTTTAACATCATCGGGCAGTTGATTTTCGTATCCGTGTTCCCATAGCAAGTATCCGTATTCACGCCAGAACTGAACAGTTTTATACAATCCTTTTTTAGGAATGTTACCAAACTCTCCGTACCCAGTGTAATAACCGTCATCATCAAAACCCAGGAATTGTGGACATTGACACATAGCATCGTGACAAGCATCGTGTAAGTATTGTGCGTTCATTTTTAGTTCCTTAGGTTTAGTAATTCTTGATGTACCTACATGGAGATCTTCTCCTCGCAAATATCTACCTACGTTCATTCGTTAAATCCCTTGATCTAAGGCTAAGACCTTGTTTAATAAACTCATTAACATCTAAACCTTCTCGTTCACATATCTCGCCAAAACTCAGATTCTTAGCAAAATACTTACTGGTTAGTTTAAGTAATCGTGTTTCAATACAATCGGGATCTGTGCCATTTTCATAGCTATCCCAATTATCCCAATTTAACTTACCAACAAAGATACCAATTTGGTATCGTTGATTTTCTTCAAAGAATGTACTCATTTACAAAATTCCATTGTCATTGCCTTAGCGTGTAGTTTATCCCACACATCAGGCTCACCCTGAAATAAGAAAACCAATACCAGCACCGCTAACACAAATCCTAAATCTTTCATTTGTAATTCTTATCTATAGTTACGTTGGTAAGGCCAGCTACAGTTTGGAAATGATCCCATGCTGTTTTAGCTGCGGCATTTTGTTCAAGTTCACTGCTAGGCAATACAGCCTCAAGCCAAACTTCACCCCGGCGTACCGGATGTGCTCCAAACTTTCGTGGCTGATGTAAACGGCCCGAATCGTACAACTCAATGGTTACATCTCTGAATCGTTGTTCATCTGCATCTTCATAACTGCTCCATTCTGGATAACTGAAGAATGCCTCCCTACTGTATCCAAGCCAAATACCCTTCCACTCGTTATCATCATGCGGGTTAAAGTCAGTGCGGGAAATAATAATTAATACATCATTGATATCCACAACACCATCAATGATATCTCTTAAACACCTGGAATAGCTCAAGCCTATAAGCATACTATAATCCTTTAATAATAGATAGTAGTGTAACACAAAATTGGCCTGTACACAGTAGTACAATTGACCAAAATGTAAGGTCTTTGTACCAAGGTGTATATTTCCTGCCAATAGCAGCACATGCTTCTTTTAGTGACATATTACCAACATCAATAGTTATAATTTTTCGTGTCATTTTAATATCCTTCTGTTATATTCTTTTTCAAAAAGTTCAACCATTATCCTAGCAATATTATTAGTTGCTATTACTGGATTCAATCTGGCAATCTCATGTAACAACTCTAAATCAGTCCACTCGGTTATTGGCACAGGCTTATCTTTATCAAGCGCCTGTTCATTATCCTCGGCAGCTTTTAAAAATGTGTCATATCTAGCATCAATCATATCTTGATTTAGTTTACTCATTTTTTAAATCTTATATGTGGTGGTAGTTGTGTTTCCTGTCTTGGGATCAACTGACTCAATAACAACACCTTTTTTAAGTTCCTGATGTAGTCGTTTACCGGCATCATCACATGACTGGCAAAGTTTGAACGTTCCCAGTACCATGATAAAATTACCGTTATGTGGCTTTCTACAATTTATACAATTCATTCTTAACTCCTACGCACAGGTTCAGGATTAACACCGTGTGTGACTTCACCAAAGAAATCACTTTCACCGGTGTTAGCAGCTATTTTAGCTTCACGAATAATTTCGTCAATCTCTTCCTGCGTCTTTGTTTCAAGATCATCACTGTCAATAGTCACTAACAACTCTGGACTTTCGTAAATTACAATAGCTTGTCCCATGTTACTTCTCCGTTTTGTTAAGTTATAGCTATTGTAAGAAATGTTGAATTAAATGTCAAATCCAAATGTAGGATCAAACTCTTTTACTCGTTGTTCGTAGCCATAATAGCCCCTGGGATTACATAGTAGTCTAGTTTCACCCACTAAGAAATCCTTAAAGTCATGTGTATGGCCAAATGTCCATACTTTAATGTTAGGATGACTAATGATAATATCATCTAAATCAGACGCAAACGCACCGTTGAGTGTGTAATCATCTTTATATTCTTCTGAGATAGCTTGATTGCTAGGCAGCATGTGCGTAATAACAACAAGTTTCTTATCAGGATTAGCATCAGCTTCGGCTACAATGTAATCTCTAGTAGCACGATGTAAGACAGTAGTATGCTCTGGCGTTAGCTTATGATACGCATTAGCGGCACGATTGAACATGGTGATGTGCTTGTAATCGCTCATGTCAAACTTACACCTCATCATGGTACGACCATCTCCGCGATTCATATCAGTCCAAAGTGTACCGCCAACAAACATAACATCATCAATCACATGCGTTTGATTCTCTAGTAGCATGACATTATCTGGCATGTATTCTTCAACTAGTTCTTTGGTTCTGTCAATACGCATTCCGTAACTTTCGTGATTACCCAGTACATACAGTACATCACGATACTTTGTAAGGTTTTCAAATACCCAATCTTGAATTTTGGTTTGTTTTAAGTTCTTTGCTTCACACATATCGCCAGCCAAAATTAGTACATCACCACCCGGCAATACTAAGTCTGTTGAGAATTCAAGGTGCAAATCACTGGCTAGGTTTATTTTCATAGTTCATGCTCAATTCATCAATTAACGCTGGTTCGCCCTTAAGCATCAGTACACATGATGGCTTATCTGGATACCTAGCCTTATAGGCCTCTGTTAAATCGTTTAATGTAACACCCTGGCAAATGAATTGATTGTTATCATCGTAACAATAAAGTTGACCCTCAATTCGTTCAATATTAGCCACAACCTTAGTTAGAACTTCATCTGCTTCTGCTTGTTCCTGTTCAATCATGATCATCATCTTGCGCTTAAATGCATACCAAATTCCATAGCCTACTGCCCATGTAATTAGTGCTAGCACCAAGATGCCATGTAAAAATCCTGTCATATATTCTGTCATACAATTAATCCTGATCTAGTAAGATGCCATAAAATAGCAAAGTAAGTTAGTGAGTGTAAAAATTGATCTAGCCCAAGCAACCACCAAAATTGTTCATGTGTAGTTGCTGTCCAGCCCATTCGTTTGTTGATGTTCATCTTAGCCCAGTCAATGTGGTAATGAATTATAGCATCAAGCAATCCGCAGATATACGCTTCTCCACTGCTAAGGAATGGCAAAAAACAAAGATAAGTGCCAATGCCGTGTAAGGCGGCATGAATTACTCCGCCTAGATGCCCGTATGTACCTTTGTTACTCCATTGAAATTTATTTTGTAGCAGAAAATCCACTACAAAATGTTTTATGGTTAGTAACAATAATACTAATAGTATTGTGTTCATTGTTCGTCCTTGTATACTTCTTTACGATCTAAGGTGATACGTGGCACTGGAATTTCATTGCCACTTTTAAATTTAGCATGAACTAGCCTACCGATAGTAGCATCAGCTTCTAGTTCAGCCATACGGGCGATACATTCTTCGATGGTTCTCTCATTAAAGATTAATAACTTATTTAACTCTACAATTTTTTCTGCGTCTGTAAGTTCTTTATCAAACATTTCTTACTCCAAATTTTTTAGAAAGTCGTTCAAACTCAGCACGATCACGCTCTTCTTGAGTTTTTTTCCATTTCTTTAGATCAGCAACACGGGCATCATACTCAGCATCAGTCTCAGGAACTCGCTTGAAAATTCCCCAGCTGTATGATTCATTGTACGGCTCTTGATATTGCTCAAGCCAAGCATCCGGACCATAATGGTGAACCCATTCTTCGGCTTTATCTTTTAATTCAGATAAAGTTAAGTATTCTAATCCAAGATAATAATCTACCTGTGTCTTTACCTCAAGTCGTTTGTGCTTGGCCATAATATTCTCGTGTGTTTTGTTAAGATAACAAATTATAACTGTAGTTAGTTTAATTGTCAAGTAGGGCCGATCATTAGCATCACCATGCTCAATATGCTTTCATCTTGATAATAGATTCTATTTTTAGACTTATCAATCATCCATAACGGATTATCAATGAACTCATCCCACCAACGAGATTTTGATAAAACATAATCAGGATTTTTTATCTTGGCAGGACCATATATCTTTTCAAATACCTTGGCGTATTCTCTACGCTCTTCACAACGAATGATTTGACGGTGGGTTTTTCCCCGAAACTGAAGAGCACATTTGTATTTGGGAAAGTTAGCATACCTACGGTCTAGTTTAAGAATTTTCATGGTTTCCTCTATCAATCAAAACTTCCACCGCCGCCGCTATCGCTTGAGCTTGAACTATCACTTGAACTATAGCTATCGCTGCTACTTGAACTATAGCTATCGCTGCTACTTGAACTAGTTTCATAGTCAGTGCTATCAATTGTACTGTAATCACTGCGATCTTCACGGTGGCTATGGCTATTTGAATTAAGAATACCTGACAGGATCATAACCTGAGTCAATGAAGTATCTTCAGTGACTACAGTACGAGTGTCCCGCGATGCTGCCACCAATTTAGCACCACAGTTAACACAAAAATTTGCGTCATCTTCAAAACTAATTTTCTTACAGTATACGCATTTCATAGTAATTCCTATTGAGATTTAACTTCAGGTTTAACTTTGATTTTAGTAACAGTATATCCGTTGTCTTTTAAAAACTTGCGACTGGCCGCTACCTTGTTCTTTAATTGCTCAGCAGTAAGCTGCTTTTCTTTTTCTCTGCGTTGTTTTTCCTCAAGTTTTCTTTTTGCTGTAAGAATTTCACGATGAATGTCAGCACACCGATTTTCGTCAGTTTTAACAAAATCATCATACCCAGTGTCACTCATATCTTCACACATATCACCATCATCTGTGTAGTATTCAACCACTTCTCTAACATGACCAATAATCATTTCAGTAAATTTGGGATCCGATAAGATTCGCTCAGTATACACCTTCCGTGAAGGCATTCCTGCTTTATGTAAAACTTCCGGAGAAAATGTGCCATATGTATGTTCAAGAAAGCTATCTAGAATAGCTTCAATTGTGTCTACAGAAACTTCAACTTCTACTTTAATAGGGGTGATATCCATTACTGCTCCATATTGTTAGTATAATGTATTATAGATGAGGATGATTTAATTGTCAACAAAAAACCGGCATTGCGCCGGTTTTTACTTATAATACCACCGAATGGAGTATTACAGACCCAAAGCCAAAGCCCGGTATCCAGCAGCTACAATCTCTTGTGATGGAGTGCCCATTACAAAGTATGTAACTTTCTTGTTGTTGCCAGCCTTATATGTTTTGCTATAAACAGCAAAACCCATTTGACGAACTCGTGAAACTTCAGCTGACAAATTCTTGATACCCAACATGCTATCAGCTTCGGTAGCAGTAATGTGGGCACCAGACTGGAGGTGCTTGAACAAACGATAAGTCTTAGACTCTTTATTGAACTTCTTAATCATTACGATTTCCTTTAAAATTTAAATACTATTTGTTGTAGCTTTAATTAAGCTATAAGTTATTATATGCTAGCCTAACCTAAAAAACAATCATTTTGGTAAAATCATTTACGAAAATAACTGTAGGTCGCTTCCAAAATAATAAGTTAAATTAGCTAAATATGTAGAACTTAAAGGATTGTGTATGGCTCAAGTGATAATTAATACCGGAAACGTTGCCAATGATGGTCTAGGAACGCCTCTACGCAACGCTTTTGATCAAGTAAATTACAATTTTACACAACTTTTCAATGCTGGTCCTTCTGGCAGTAACATAGTAATTGCTAACAACAGTATAACAGTTACCAACACAAATGGCAACTTAAGATTAGCCACAAATGGCATTGGATCTATTGTTCCAGCCGCTAATTTTGTACCAGATATTCCTAATGTACGCTCAATCGGAGCTGGTACTAACCGTTTTAATACAATTTACAGTCAATATGTAAATGCTAATACCGGCACTTTTGCCGGAAATGTATATGTAGCAGGCAATTTGCAAGTAACCGGCAATGTCATTACTGTTAACTATTCCAATTTATCAGTATCCAACGTAAGTATTACGTTGGGCACAGGCGCAGCTAATGCGGCGCAAGCTACCGGCGGTGGTATTTTAATACCTATTGCCAATGCTAACTTTACATATGATTATTCAAGCAATCGATGGGATAGTACATTGCCCATATCGGCACCTTCATTTATTGGTGATGGATCCCTATTAACTAATGTTGTTTCTGTTATTAATGCTAACGCATTAATAGGTAATACATTAGCCAGTGGCGTTAATTATTCAAATTTACAATCATTTGGCACAGTTTCAGGTATTTCATCAACAGGTAATATATCTACTACCGGTAACATATATGCTAATGTATTTGTTGGTAACATCGTTACTGCTAATATATTAAGCGGCGATGGCGGCAATATCAGCAATATCAATGCTCTAGCTATTATGGGTAGTATTCCCTATGCATTGTTTGCCAACTCTGCCCAGACAGCTAACTTAGCAGCGTTAGCAACACAAGCGGTTAATTCACAAAATGCCATTTTGGCACAAACTGCTAACTTAGCAACATATGCCACTACCGCTGGTACAGCAACTACTGCTACCTATGCTGTTCAAGCAGATAATGCCAATGCCGCAATTGTAGCAGGTATGGCTTATCAACTGGCATCAACTGCTAATATATCGGTTGCCGGTAATATCACTACTGATGGCTATTTCTTTGGTAATGGTGCTTACATTACTGGAATTTCCGTAGTAGTTGATGCTAGTAATATCACATTCAGCAATACTACAATCAGTACTGTTGCTACATTAGAACCCATCGTAATTAAAACTTATGATACCGCCAATTCATTAAACAATCTTTGGACATTTAAACCCGATGGTACATTATCGGCTGCTGGTAATATAATAGTAAACAATAATCTATTATTCCCCGGTAATGCTGCTGTAACCACAACGATTCCTGGTAATATAATAGCCAATGTTAATGTGGTTGCACTAACCAATGGAATAAATGGTAATGGTTGGTCAAACTATTTGGCATTGGATTCCAATGGTAACGTACATATTGGTAAAAATTCTGGTAACACAAGTGGCTCATTAATATGGGACGGCGGTGGTAGTAGTATCTATGAATCCACCACAAACGGTTTGGTAATTGCATCATTTGCCCAATATGCTACTATTGCTAGCGGGTTGACTGTTCAGGGTAACGCATTCGCAAATAACTTTAGTACTATAGGTAATGTATACGCAGGAAATGTAATATCAGGTGCGATAATTGCTAATACCGGTGCATTTACCAATACAGTATCCATTGGTAGTATCTTGTCAGTAGCTGGCAATATTCGTACTTCCGGCAATATAAGTGCTACTGGTAATATTTCTGCATCGTATTATTTTGGTAATGGTAGTTATTTAACTGGGGTAATTCCTAATACTGGTAATATTGGTTTTATTGGCGATACCATATATGACTTAAATGGCCCAACATTAAATAATTCAGACTTATCGCATGGTGCCACTGCTGGGTTAGTCATACCAGCTAATGGTAACACACAACCTGCCACATTAACCAATATCTATGGTAATATAGTTCTTGGCGCCAGTTTAACAGGTGCTGGTGGTATCAGTAATTGGACCTTTGGTGGAGATGGTAAACTTACATTCCCTAACGGTGATTTAACTATCTTTAGCCAAGGTGGATTGAACTCAATACAAGCGGACGACGGAAAAAGTATTGGATTGTTATCAAGCGGAAGTACTGGTGGAATTGCATCAGTCTGGGTAGAAGATATTGGCAATACTGGATCCAGTAATATAGCGGCGGTGTATGCTAACCCCACACCCGGTGTTGCACCAGGATCCGGTATTGTTAGAATAGCAGTAGGGCAAAATGGTGGAGCCGGTCCTAATCTTTGGGACTTCAATCAAAATGGCAATTTAACATTACCCTACGGTGCAGTGATAAAAGACACAGCCGGTAATGCAGTGGCATTTGGTGAAGATGCTGGTAATAGTTTACAAGGTATCTCAGCGGTGGCCGTTGGTAACTCAGCTGGCGCAACCTCACAAGGCATCTATGCAGTGGCCATTGGTGCTCAAACTGGTAAAACCTCACAAGGCAATGGAGCAGTAGCAGTTGGCTCAACTGCAGGATTTCAAAACCAAGGCGATATAGCGGTGGCTATTGGCACGCAAACTGGTGTTACTTCGCAAGGCGTGTCGGCAGTGGCCATTGGCTATAGTACTGGTTATGACTCACAAGGCATCAATGCAGTGGCCATTGGTTCGCAAACTGGTGAATTCTCACAAGGCAATAATGCAGTGGCCATTGGTGGCTCCGCTGGAAGTTATAAACAAGGTGAATTCTCTGTGGCCATTGGCCGCGATGCTGGCCAAGGTGGCGAGTACACAGCCACTTATGTGTCAGGTGCCTATCCAACAGGTACTACACTGGTAGTCAATAGCACCACTGGTATCGCAACAGGTATGTTCATAAGCGGCAACGGATTTGTTACAGATCAAACTGTGGTCACAGTGACCAACTCAACAACATTACAAATATCAGCATCAGCAGATTCTGCACCCAGCGGAACATTAACATTCTCTGGTTATCAAGGCACACAGGCAGTAGCCGTTGGATTATTTGCTGGAAATACACATCAAGGCACACAATCAGTTGCTGTTGGTGTTGGTGCTGGCCAAATCACACAAGGCACCGAATCAGTTGCTGTTGGTGCGTCTGCTGGCACAAACTCACAAGGCAACGTGGCAGTGGCAGTTGGTTCAGGTTCTGGACAATTCACACAAGGTTTGGCTGCTGTGGCAGTTGGGTATTCCGCCGGTAACGACCAGCAACGTCAAAATGCTGTGGCAGTTGGTTCAGGTTCTGGACAAAACTCACAAGGCAACAATGCTGTGGCAATTGGTGCAGGTGCTGGTACTAATACACAAGGTGTTGCCGCTGTAGCCATCGGATACAGTGCTGGCGAGAACAGCCAAGGCAACAATTCAATCATATTAAATGCTACTGGTGCTGGCTTGAATCAAACCACTGCCAACACATTCACTGTGGCGCCGGTTAGAAATGATGTGGCCAACGTTGCCCAGGTCATGTTCTACAACACTACTTCAAAAGAAATCACTTATGGAAACACCATAAGTGTAGCTGGTAATGTTGCAGGTAATTATATATTAGGCAATGGAGCCTTTCTATCTGGTGTTATTACCAGTGTAGCAAATATTAACAATGGTAATAGTAATGTTGCAATCTCAGCAGCCGATGCTAATGTAACAGTATCAGTCAGTGGCGTAGGTAATGTAGCAGTGTTTACTCCGCAGGGGTTAAGTGTAACTGGTAACATTACAGGTAACTATTATTTTGGTAATGGTAGCCAATTAACAGGAGTGGTTGCTACTGGTGTTGGCACTCTAGGTAACTTATCAGTTACAGGAAATGCCAATGTAGGTAATGTCAATACTGCTGGTAATATCAGTGCAGTAGGTAACATTACAGGTAACTATTATTTTGGTAATGGTATTAACCTTACTGGACTGGCTAATATAACATTTGGATCTACACCACCAGCTAATGCAATTATTGGCGATACTTGGATTGATAGTACAACAGGTATTCAATACGTATATTTTAATGATATTACAGGTAATATTTGGGCAGAGATGGAAGCCCAAACTACCTATGCGTCTGTTGGTTACGCTAATTTAACAACTAATACACTGAACACCCAAGTTCTATATAATGCATCAAATGCTATCGTTGGTAGCAATAATTTAACATTTGATGGAACTACATTATCAGCTCAAGGTGTTACTGTTGGTAATGCATTACAAATATCAGGTAATAGTATTCTATCTACCAGCGCCAATGCCAATTTAACTATTGATACGACGGGTAATTCTGCATATATTAATATGCGTGGAGGATTTAACCTTACCTCATATAATGGTAATAAATTGATGGACACTGTATCGGATACCGTGAATTTCTACACTCCGATATTAAATTCAATAGATAGCGCAATAGATATTATTGGTACTATTGACGGTAATACATTACCTCCGGAAACTTCTGGTGTAATGTTACATATTACCGGACAACCAACACTACCTAGTCGTGTATATAACGATGGAATTAATACATATGCTGGATATATTGGCCGTGCATATAATGGTAATGTTAATGCGCCAACAGCAATTTTAGCCAATACTATAGTCAGTCGGTTCGGTTCTTTACCGTATAGTAATGTTGGATTCCCTGCATTAACTACCACTCGTATTGATATGGTGACTACTGAGAATCAAACATCATCCAATCTTGGTAGTCAAATAAACTTTTGGTCTACTCCAACCGGTAGTAATACAATTGCGCAAACAGCCACATTAAATTCAGCTGCATTAAGCGTAACTGGTAATGTAATTGGCGGCAATGTAATAGGCCGTGGTATAGTTAATAGCAGCAATTTTATTGCCAATGTTACATCAACGGTATCGAGTTCAGCCAACGTAACGTTAACGGCGACATCAAATTACAATCAAATTATTACTGGTACTGCTGCTCAGAACTTTTTCTTACCCAATGCTACCACATTAATTCCTGGTACAGGATTCTTATTCAATGTTAATAGTTCACAACCCACATATATCTATTATCAAGATGCAACATTATTTGCCACTATACCAGCCGGAGGGATAACATGGTTTATATTGTTATCAAATGGTACTGCTAATGGCTCGTGGGATAGACATTCATCAATCCCATCATATGCTGGTTGGGGATCATCCGCATTGGCTATGGGTGGAGCCAATATTACAGGTGGTACTAACATATCAGTAACAGGTATTGTATCAGCTACAGGAAACGTAATTGGCGGCAATGTCAGAGCATCTACAGTAAATACGATACCGACACTATATACTAACTTGATCGCAGTAGCTGGATCCCGCGCATTTATTACTGATGGTAATTTAATAGCATCAGGTAACTTTGGTAATCAAGTGTCTGGCGGTGGAAGTAATACAGTTCCAGTTTGGAGCAATGGCACTAATTGGTATATAGGATAAAAGAGAATAAACTATGGCAACACTATCATTTCCAACCTCACCTACCCTGGGTCAAATCTATACATTTGGACTTAAAACCTGGGTATGGACCGGTACTGCATGGGCATTACAAACTGCTGGTGCTATTAATAATATACCTATTGGTAATAGTATTCCATCAACAGGTGCATTTAGCAACTTAACCGGTGCAAATATATCAGGTAATTATGTCAGTATCGTGGGCAATGTATTGGCTGGTAATGTACAGGGCGGTAATGTTGTCTTAACTGGTAATACTATCGGTGGAACAAATACTATAACAATGACCAGTGCCAATGTAATATTTGCTGGTAACGTACTGGTCCAGGGTAATACCACCTTTGTTAATGCTAATGCTATTACTACAAACAGTTTGCTAATTCAACTGGCTAATAATGCAACATTAAGTTCGGCAGCAAATAATGCTGGTATTACAGTTGGTGCTAACGCAAACATATTTGCTAGTATTCTATATAATGATACTGCAAACGTTTGGGGTATGAATATTGGAATAAGTGCTGTAGGTAATATTACTGGTAATAATTTTATTACAAGTAGTAATGTATACAGCGGTAATGTATTAACTACCGGCATCGTTAGTGCTACTGGTAATATTACTGGCAACAATATTAATAGCCTGGGATTCATCTCAGCCACTGGAAATATCATAATAAATTCTGGTAGCAGACTTGGTATTGGGACATCTACACCAGATACTAATTTAACTGTTCTAGGTTATCCGCAAACTATTGTCTATCCATTAACCGGTTATAGCACTACTTTGGGTACAGATGTACATATTTCAGGTCAAGACAATTCTAATACTCGAATTGTACAAGATGCATTTGGTGCTAGTAGCCATGTAGCGTTTACTGGACGAGCCGCTCGTGGTACGTCGGCAAGTCCAGCCGGAACACAAACAGGTGACATTTTATCACAATTCACAGGTCGTGGTTTTAGTAACGGAACATTCCAATTTGGCAATGTATCTACTGGAATTGTGGAAGCTGTGGCTGCAGAAGATTTCACAGATACCAGTCGTGCTACCAATATACAAATTTCTACCACTGCTCCAGGAGCGATAACTCCCACTACAATAGCAACGTTTTCCAGTGTTAATGGGTTAAGCATAGTAGGTAATATAACTTCCGCTAATTTATTAACTGCTGGTTTAGTATCAGCTACATCAACTATAACATCAGCAGCAAATATTATTGGTGGTAATATCTTAACTGCTGGTGATATCTCAGCTACTGGTAACATATTTGGTAGTTTTTATAATGGTAATGGATCATTGTTGACAGGTGTAGTAGCTACTGGTGTAGGTACATTGGCCAGTTTAAGTGTGACAGGTAATGCCAATGTAGGTAATGTTAATTCTGCTGGTTTAGTATCAGCTACTGGTAATATTACAAGTGCTGCTAATATTATACTAACTGGCACTGGTAACATTAATGGATATAACGGATATTTTAGTAATAACCTAACTGTACTTGGTACTTTCCAAAGTACAAGTAATATTACTGCCAATGGCGCTGGTATATTCTATGGCGATATTACGACAGGTAATAATGCATTATTTGCTGGTGTTCCTGGATTTACTCCACTAGGGTCTAACGTTGTATTACAAGTAGCAGGAAATGCTAACAGTTACAGCCAAATTAATTTTCAAAATATTAATAACGGTACTGCTGCAACTACTGAAATAGTTATCACAGCTAATAATGGTAATGATATAGCGTATTTTGGTGACTTTGGTGTTGCTAGTAATTCTTATGCCAATACTAGCCCGTTTAACAGTTTAGGTACCTCTGTATCGCCAAATGACGTATATGTGTATGCCCAGGGTAATAGCAATGGTGGCGGTGGTAACTTAATTGTTGGTAGCAATGAACTGAATGGTGTCGTGCGTATTATTGCTAATGGTAGTAATGTAGCTAACATTGTTGCTACATTTGCCAACGGCGGCGTTAGTGTAACTGGTATTGTAAGTGCTACTGGCAACATAACTGGCGGCAACATCAGAACAGCAGGGTTACTTACCGCTACTGGTAACATAACTGGTGGCAATGTGTTAACTGGTGGAAATGTCAGTGCCACTGGTAACATAATTGCTGGCAACCTAGTTCTCCCAATTAACGGACAAATTACCACCCCGGTGGGTAGTAATGGCAATCTTATAATTGATCCAGATGGATCCGGTAATGTTAATATTACTGGAAATGTAAGTAGTACCGGTAATATATCTGCTAATTATTTTATTGGTAATGGTAGCCAATTAACCGGAGTTATTGCCGGTTCGCCAATCTCACTAGTTAATGGTACCACTAATATTACTACAGCATTAAACGGTAATGCTAACGTTACGATTGCCGGTACTAGTAACGTTGTAGTTTGGGCGACAAATGGCGAATATGTAACGGGAAATATTTACTCAACTAATACGATATTTGTACCATATGGACCATCCAACACCGCAACGGATCTAACATTGATTTCCTTAACTAATGCATTAATAGCATAAATAAATTATATGACAATCGCTTACAAAAACTTTTTAACCCCAGGTATCACGGCTAATACAGTGGTGTATAATCCCACTACAACCGGTATTCAGGCTACTGTTATTGGATTAACTATTTGTAATAACTCCAATGCTAACATTGCATCAGCTAACGTTTCAATGTACTCAGGTGCCACTCGTGCAAACATTGTAGTGGGTGTGAATATTCCAGTAGGTACCAGCTTAAACGTAGTTGATGCTAGTAGATTGATAGTAGCAGCTAATAACATTATAACGGTGACATCAACTTCATCGGTTGATGTAATTGTTAGTTCAATTGAGGTAACATAACATGAGCTTTATTGGACAGGTTCCACAACTTGATAAAACAATATTATCCAACATAACTGTAAGTGCCACCGGTACTGGTTCTGCTATTAATACCACTGGTTTTGCAGCCCTGACCATACAGATTGCCAACACTAGTTCAACTTCATTATGGTCAGGTATTATACAAATTGAGGGATCAAACGATAACGTCAACTGGTTCCCATTATTAGTAAACAAAGTAAACGAATTATCACAACTGTCACAAATTGATACGGTGGGTCAATATCAAGTTAAAGCTGATACATTATATGTTCGCTATAACTGCCTACAAATACTCAATACCTGTAGTTTCAACGTAACTGGTAATACTAACTTAGCTTCCTCGGCTGCTGATAAGTTGTCCTGGGCAATGGATGAAACCAACAACACACCGTTAAACATCAAATTACAGGCACAGAACTCGGGTATCAAACAAGACTTGTCGGGTGCGTTTATATTAAGTGATGCTCCACAGCCTGTCACAGTTAACTTAACCGCAACTCAGAACACAATAGTTATTGATACACAAGGTTATCAAACAATACATCTAACCACAAACGCAACTCTTGCTGCCACTGGTGGTGTTACATTTTCAAATGACGGTATAACATTTACTGCTGGTATATCAACAACTGTTGCCGGTGCATTTGCAACAGCATTGATTGCAAGTACAAACTATGTTATACCTGTTCAAGGCAGATTTGCTAAAATTATTGCTACAACTGGTGGACAACTTACATACTATTTAAGAAATATACCACCACAAGTAACAGGTCAAAACTTAGCGGCAATTGCTGGCCTCATTGTAAACTCTACCACTGCTCAGTTGGGTATAAACGTTGTTCAGGTTGGTGGTACTGCTGCGGTAACCGGCGGTCTTGCTGGTACATTAGGCGTGGGTGGTTCTACTGCGGTTGGTGTTGCTCCAACTAGTAACCCTATAATTGCTGGTGGCATTGATCCCGGTGGTTTAGGTCGCAGATTATTCTCTGACGCCACCGGTCGTTTGATTTTAAACCCATATTCATTGGCTACCTCAGTACCAAGCAGCTTAGCAGGTGTAACTTTAACAACTTCTGCTGGTGGTAACATAGCACCAGTAACAAACAGTGGATTTAACAACCAAGTTGCCCTGTCATCGCAGGATACAACAACAGTTGACGGACAGTTACAAATTGAAGTATTGAACTTGATACTACAAGAAATGAAGATTATGAATCAACAAATGTATGAATTACCCCGTATTATAGCTGCAAATATGAATGGTTATGCAAACGCAACACCTGTCCTGCAACCGTATTTGGGTGATGAACCAACACAAATGCGAAATGATGCTTCATTGTTTATTAATCAGCAGTAATTTTAACTTTGACATAAATACATATAACACACTAAACAGTGTAACTTAATTAAGGAGTTTTAAAAAATGTTAATACAAAACCAAGTCGGACCGATCGCTACTTCAACAAGTATTTCGGCAGGTCTACAATCTCCTGCTCGTGCAGGACAATTAGGCGATACCATTGTATCAGAATTACATGGTCGTTATTATGAGACAGCGTATCGTCGTGCATTATTTACAGCTGGTGTGTCAACTTTAATTGCCACAGCTACTACAGCTTCACCAACTACTACTATTACTGGTGCACAAGTTCTGTATAATCCAATTGGTAACGGTTTCAACGTTGTAATCAACAAAGTATCATTGGCTTTTGCGCTGGCTAACTTGGCTGGTGTTGTTGGTATTGCAACTGGCTTTAACAGTGCAACTGCAATTTCTGGTACTTTAACTGCATCAACTGCTACTGCTAAAAACGTATTCTTAGGCGGTGGTTCACCAACTGCTGCCAGCTACGCTTCGGCATCTATCACTTTGCCAACTGCTGTGACACTTGTTTCACTCATAGCATCAACAGGTTCAGCAGCTACTACTGCTTATGCTATACAGCCCGGTGGCTTGGTTGATTATGAAGGCAGTATTCTGTTACCTCCAGGTGGTTATGCCACAATCTGGAGTAACTTTATTATCCCAGCTTCATCACTGTTATCAACATTCCAGTGGGAAGAAATCCCAATCTAATATAAAATATTACATTGTATTAACGATATCGGCTGCTTTTACGCAGCCGATTTTGTTTTCAATATTGGATTTGATAGTAGGTTATTTTATTAAATTTACAGTAACCAAACAACCACAAACGCTATAGGCAAAAACTCACAAACTAACATTATTGCGATAGTTGCATAATCATTTATCTTAGTAGCAGGATGTTTTCGTATCATAGTAATCCCCGTTGTTTTAACACATTAAGTGCTGACATAGCACTATTTGCCCATGAATACTTACTCCGTATGATGGCGCTATTTTTAATAGCCTGAGTACGAAGGCTAGCATAGTTAGTATATGCTGTTTTAATTCCTATTGCTATTTCTTCAACTGTTGTTACTGCCCACTTGCCATGATTTCCATCTTCCGAAGGATAAAACTCTTTAGTCTCGGGACAATCAATCGGCATTAATGTATAGTCTAACAACACACAGCTTGAACGTATGTCCTGTAGAAATTCTGTTTGCCCTGAATGAAACGTAGTTATAAGTGGCAGTCCAGTTGCTGCTGCTTCAATCAATGGTAATCCCCAGCCTTCTGCTTTAGTAGGAAATAAGAATACATTAGCTGATCTATATAAGTTAGCAAGTTCAGTTTCTGTTTGTAATCCCCATACTAGTTTTATATTATTAACATTCATAGAAGCAATCTTATATTCCAGTGCCTGTTTCTTTTCTACATGATTCCTAAAGTAGTCTGATTTAATCACCATCTCTACATCAGGATGGTTTCCATATGTAATGTAAAATGCTTCAATTGATTCATCTATGCTCTTACGCTGCTCATACTTGCCAATCAATAAGAATCTAAATTTATCTGTTTGTGGTATCAAATAGGGATGATATAAATCAGGATTGACACCCTCATGAACCACAGTAATTTGATTAGCATCAATACCCTGCTCTATCGCAACCTTACGCCCCCACTCAGATGGTATCCAGATGTCATGTAGTCGCATAGTATGAAATATACCACGTGGAATACGGGTAGACTCAAATACGCACCAATTAATGTTACGACCCTTAAAGAATCTATTCATGTCGGCACAGACAAATGATATATTAATATCATCATCACTACTATTATTTGCCACAGACTTTATAGCAGCATGGTCAGTATGATTCACTAACTCTAATAGTGTATTAACACCAGACACACGCATTAAAGCATCAGCAAATCCACCGTAATGCGAACCAATCCCGCTGTCATTTTTTTGGCCAAGTAATCTTATCTTCATTTTATAAAGTTTAATAATTCGCCTTGATGTGCTACCTTGGCAAAACGCCTAGCGATATACTCACCAAAGTGTATAACCTCTAGCCCAGTTACCTTGTCCATGTTCGCAACAATCTCAGCATCACTTTCAACAAACACACGGTAACCCTGTTCCCAACAAATGCGTGACTTATATGCGGTAGGTGTTTCATCTTGATCTGCTTTCATGATCAAACGATTTGGCTGTGTAGTCAATTGACTTACCCACCGCTCTGTAATTTCTCTGTACTTCTCTGATCGTGCTGTAACAATGTCAAACACGCCAGTTGGGTTGAACATAGGCTTGGCATATAATGTATACTCGTAAAATTGTTGGTGATTCAATCCAGCTATGTGGCTATAATCTGGTACCAACACACCGTCTAAATCAAATGCTATATTACTAATCATATTTTAACTCCATCTCAATAAAAAGAACTCGGCATCTTCTTCACGCCCAAACATAATACGGTTACTGAATACAAAATAGCCATAGTTAAATGTTTCTTTACACCATGCTTCAATCACATCTCTGCCTGCTTCACTGGCTGTATCAGAAAAATCTAGTTCTATCCAATGTTTTCTATCAGGATCTATATCACATAGAACTTGCCAGTCAATCTCATATTGCATATCCTGACCCAGGACGGTCAAAATCTCGGTTGCATTATCAACTGTCCAGCTAGCTGATAGCTTTCTTGATTTCGCTGTTACTTGTTGTTTTACTATATTAAATTCTTTATTAGAGTTTGTCATTATGTCCACTTCAATGCCATTACTACATACAGATCATTTGGTATAATATAACGATATCTTAATATCGTATACATCAATGATTCTGTTTGTGTCCAGCCGCTGTGAGTTTTCTCAAGCCATCTGGCAACCTCTTCATCAACATCCACTTCAACATATCCAATGGGCACTGTTGATAGTTTACCGTTTGGAGTTTGAATAGAAAATCTAAACTTTGGAAAAGTCTCTGCGCCGCCTTTATCTACTCCAGCTTGCCAAGTTATAGGGTGTGTAAGTTTCATGACCATTTCAACATAAAAAGTAATTGTGTTTCTTCATCTACATGCTCGTTTAATTCCATAGAATAAGTTATTGATTTTTTAGACATATCATATGGCATATTAGTCCAAAAATGCCAGCCTTCGCCACGCAGACCAGATCCAGGACTGCTTGTCTTTGGTCCTATATTCTCCATAGCCCAGTTAACACAATCACTAGCACGATTGAGATCTGTAAACGTTATCTTATTCATACTAATTAATAGTCCATTCTACTATGGAATTACATGTGTTTACTATATTCATAATTTTATTCTTATCTATCTCTTGATTATCAACTGATGCTAATTTTCCAAGCCGTATGTAGCCCAACGCTAACTTAGGATTGTCTAATGTATAAGGCCACATAAGTTTACTGTTATAATAAAAATCTTTAAAGTTGCTAACACTTTGATCATGAAATCTTAGTGTATGAAATGCTGAGATTTCATGTTGTGGTATAATTTGTTCTTGCGGGCATGTCATATCATTATTCAAACATAGCTCTAACGGATGTCTTCCAACATGTGGATAATGTAACAGCAAATCTCCCCAGCATATTTCTGGACTAAACAAAGTGTAGTCTTCTTCTTGAATAATTGTTCTCTTACTCTTCGGACATAACAATAGTCTAAGACTATCTCTTCCTTGTACTTGTGCTTGATGTGCTTGTTCTATGCCATGTATAAGATCATTATATCTGCTAAGTTGTGCCTTTTTAATTAAATCATTTTTATAAATTCTTTCTAACTCAGGAAAATGAACATGTAACTGATTAAGACTAGTCTTGGGATTATCACTATCCCACTTTGCTGTAATCTTTTCAGGAATCCATGAGTTTAAATCAATTATTAAACTATGTAGTTCATTAATCATGTTCGTTAGGTCTTGCTTTCTTCCACGCCAGGGATCTAATCCTTTTCTTAAATCTGACACAGATAAAGTCATCATCATATCAGCCCATACTTGCGCTGGCATATGCTGTTCTAATTCATATACAAACTGATACTCAGTTATATCATCCTTTAGATATATTGTATAATAGTTAATAGTCATGTCCCCATTTGATTCTAAATATTATAGCATCATACTCATTGGAAAACTCCAAATATGGTGTAAAAACTTCACGAGGTAAACCAATTACTCCTTGCCCACTTAGCCAAGCGTGAAATTCTTCTATAGTGCCAGGTGTGTGTTGAATGTACCATGTGGTAGCGTTAGCCCAATAAGGTTCAATAGGTAGTGTAATCATGAGTGTTTTAATAACCATAAGATAGATTCTGCTTCATCTTCAAATTTTAATTTTACCTGAGGCATATTATGTTCATCCATTTCCCAGTCTATTTCATAGCTGCCTGGCAGCATTGATTTGAATAATTGAGACATGTCGGTTCGTGTGTGTTCATCAAACGGTTCAAACGCATATGTTTGTGTTACTATATTCACTGCTTCAGTTATATTCAAGGTGACCCCACTTTAATCTAAACAGCATGGCATTCTTTTCATTTTTAAACTGCCATTTTATAGCTTCCCATCCAAGACGTTCACGCCATCCATCACGCACATACGGACCAAATATATCACAGCACCAATTAAACTGTTTCATATATCCGGAATGATTGGTATATTCAACCACGACTTCATGACGCCATCTCCTACGATCTAGTCTGCGCTGATGACTATTCATTTACGCCCATTTCAATTTAAACAATATAGCATCTTCTGGCTTTTCAAATCTAACAGCAAATCCCAATGTAGATTCATATCCATGAATATGATAACGACCACCATGCGTTTCTTCTAACCAACTAGTAAAATCTCTATATATTTTACGATCAAGTATATCTTCCCAAAGTAATACAACTTCAGTCCAATCAATAGGAGGAGGCCATCTATCAATCTTTATCATACCCATCTTAACCTAAACATCGTAGCGTATTCTTCCCTAGCAAAATGCCACACAATCTTACCAAGGATAAAACTATAAGTCCAAGGATATTCATCTGATACATGATCACGAAACATAGCTTGTTTGCCTATCATCTCAATACACCATTCTTCCATGGGTTCTTGATTAATAATCAATCCTATACCGTGAGGATTGGAATCATGAGGAGCAAATGCCGCGGTCTCAACTTCTGCTGCTATCATGAGTTCTGTAACAACCAAAATGTTTGCTCTTCATCAGAATTAAATTTCAATTGAAGTGGTACATAATATGACCCATCATCTGAAGTCACCTTTACTTTAGTGACCCCAATAATGTAACACATAGTAGGTGAATCAATTCTGCGATTCCAATAGTCTTCGAATGGGCTGGTACAATCTTCGCTACTAATATCGGTACAATAGATGTCAAACATTTCACGTATCGCACGATACTGATTTAAATCACCAATCCACATTGTTGTCATTTTGATAATAACTCCAGTAATTTTTTAGGTGTAATAATATCTGATACTTCCTTGTCACCAATTGGCACTAACTGACTTTCTTCTATAATCCAATCTGACATTACTGTGCCTTTTTTTATAGACAAAGTAATAAACTGTCTAAGACTTCCCATGGCCGGAAACTTTCTTCCCGTCTTAGACCAACCGCCATACCCAGGTGTACCAATTTTATACAGTCCAGTTGTTTTACTACGAATTCTATAAAAAATTTCCATTAGTCTCAGTGTTAATCAGGTAACCATTCTAACTGCCATGGTCTGTGATGTATGTAGCCTTTGCCCACATATGTTAGGTATTGCTGCTTATTGGTAATCTTTTCAATTATCTCGTCATGGAAACAGTCATAGGATATATTGCTGACATCTAAATTTATAATAGATTCGTGTAGTCCACGACTTAATATCACTTGATTTGGAATGATCAGATGATTTGTGCGAGCATCATACTTAACAAATTCCATTAATGTAACATCAAACAATTGATTGATCAATTCCGCTTCACTAACTTTAAACAACTCTATACTAGGCATCAAAAAGTTTCTTGGAACTGCTGTGATGGGCATACTAATTTTTGACCCATATGCAGGAAGAACTACAAATACATTATCACTCATACCCTCTGCTAGAGTTCTAACAAGTTGTATATACGCTTCAAAATTTATATCTAGTAACTCACGGTCAACGTTATTCATCCACCATTCAATATGATGCTGATTATCCCAGAACCACTTATGTGATTTATCTATGTTCTTTGAACCATGAATGTATAATGCTGCCGTTTTAGGAGCGACTAAATTCTGATGTTTAAAGTGTAGTCTTCCCATGTGCATAGGAACATATACAATCACATCACCCGGAATTATTACTCCATTCTTAACATCAGATAGTAGTTGTTTAATAGCATACTCAGTACTGCTACCGTCAAGTGCTTTGTTAACTAGTTTCATGTTTAAGCTAGATGATAACATATTAGTCCATGAATATTCTTGACTAGCAGCGTAGTTAACACCGTATATTCTTAGTGAGTTCATCATGAGTATTTTAACACAAATAACAAATGTCCGTACTCTGTTTTGAAAAGTACATCTCCTCTGTTCAGATCTTCTTCATCATCAATAAATTCAGAATCAAATGCTATCAATTTTTTATTGATATGTCTTGTCTGTACCTGTCCCCATTGCCCATCAATAGTGTCATTGAAAGAAGCAATAAAGTTTTGCCAATACGTTGGACAGTTATTCATTGAACTTGGCAAAGCTAATATGTATGGGTATGTCATGATAGCACCATAAAATTTATAATGTTTAATTATACATTAATTACTTTATATTGTCAACCAGGTTGAAAGTTCCACAAATTACAATCCAAGTTACGAAACTTTTTAATAAAAGATTCTTCATCAATACTATAGCTGGAAATTGTTTCATCATTAATCTTTAATATTGGGCTATGTCTAGCATAAACTACAACACTATTGTTGCTGTTGGATAACCATTCTATAATTCTTGTTCTATTATTCTCGCTGGCTTTAGATAAACTACCTTTCCATCCACCCTGATGCTGCCCTGCTCGCATTTTCAATGTGCGACCTGCCTTGCCCACATAAGCAATATCAACAAATTCATTGTTAGTATACTTGACCCATAGATATACTAATCCTGTTTTTTTAGCATGTTGACCTTGTTTTACCCAATCATCATTAAATTGAAATTTAGGCAGCAAGGTATTCTCAGGTAAAATAATTTCTCCTGCTGATATAAAATTGTACAGATTAATTAAGTTATGCATATTATTTCCTACGTTTTTTCCATGTGTAATCTTCGCCGTTTGGTAGTTTGCCATCTTCAACACTATCACATCCCATCTTGCCCACTTGATTGGGATTCTCCCCTACCATAGCTACATATGCCATACCAATAGTACGCATACGATTAGCCTCGGTGAGAGCATCAGTCATTTCTAAATAATCTTTACTTCTTGCGGCTCCATCTTCTGAAGACCAATAAATTTTATACATATCTTCTCTTTTATTCTGGTTTAATTCTAAGACGCCATGTAATTACTTGACCATCCATGGTTGTACAATCATCTATGTACCAATCGGGTCGTTCTACATCCATCCACTCAAACTGTGTTAGACCACTACCAGTCCAGTACACTTGAATTGTGGCACCGTCTGCCCATGCGTGAATCAATTCAGCATATTTGTGTTTAATCATGCCCATTTCAACATAAAAAATATATAATCCTTCTCGTCTCTAAATCGTAAAGTAGAGTAGGACTGACTCCATCGTGCCCATGCATCAATAATTGAGTTTGCGGGTCCAAATTGTTCGGTACACCATCCAAGCATTGCCTGTACTCTATCTTGATTGACTGGCCTTGCGGGAAATGGCTCCCACATTTCGTACTCGTACCATTTAACACGACGAAATTGATACTTAGGTTTAGTGTTATTCATGACCACTCCACTTTAGGGCAAAGAATACAGCATCTTCTTCTCGCTTAAAATAAAAACAATTAGCTGAATACCCATAAGTTTCACATTCAAAATGTTCACCACACCAGCTCCATCGTATGTACCATGTATTATTAGTATCATCCATAGGTGATTTTACTCCATAGGGATATTTCTCTATCATTTCTTGCTCCATTCGCATCTCGGCCATAACCTTGTCGTGTTCTATCTGCCACCATGCGTGTTGATCTTGGTATTCTTGTTCTGTCATTTCCATCTCAATATAAACATTGTAGCATCTTTTTCATGATTAAAGTAAACTTTTCCTGCGCCAATTGTCCAGCCATTCTCACGACCCGATTGTCCCCAAGTTTCAACACACCACGAAAAACAATCACGCCATTTAACACTACCGTTTACAGGTGGCAAAGTCACAGAATACCATTCATCCAGCTTTTTCATTATGAACATCTCAATAAAAACATTGTGGCATCCGCATCATTCTCAAAAAACAATACATAATTTCCCTGTCTATCATGATCGGTAGTGCTGGTTTGCAAGGGTCCTGGCAGGTACATATCACAATTAAATGTTACACGATACGCTTCTATTATATCACCCATATGAGTTCCTTTTCCACTTCTAACCAATTCATTATAGGCGGGTTGAATTACCATCCAGCATTTTGCGAACATTTCAGTAGTTAACTCAATTTTTGTCATGACCACCTCAATAAGAACATAGTTTCATCGGCGGGCGTATGGAATCTTACGTCTAAATGATAATTCCCATCTTTTGAATCTTTAGCCCACACAAGATCATAATTACCAGGCCAATGTTGCTGCATCTGATCCATACAATCACTTTTGATATCTTCTCCGGGATTGCCGCTGGTCTTCAGAAGATATTTTTCAATAGCCCTGCTTTCCCATCCTCTTAAATTGTTTTCCCAGTGTTTCATTGCTATGACCACCTCAAGGCAAATAGAACAGCATCCGGCTCAGTTAAGAACACTGACTTCGGTGTGTTATTCTTATAAGCAGCAGTTGGATAAGGTAACTTATAATCACAATATTCTTTAATCCATTCCCATTGTTCTTTCTGAAAATTCTCTATTGAATGAAAATGAACTCTTATATAATTCATGACCACCTCAACGTAAACATTGTAGCATCTTCTTCTCTGGTAAAGTATATACCATGCCCGCCCCGAGAGTAACTGCCATATCCATCATGAGTTTGCAGCCACTCAAGCATTTCTTTGGTTATTAAATATACAGGAACATAAGTTTCTGCTATGCCACCAACACTAATAAAATCAATATTTTTCATTCTATCCCCATGCCAACATAAAAAACATAGCGTCATGCTCATTAGGTATACTGACCGTGAGATGCATAGTTGAACTATGCTCAGTTACGCTAGTGCCATGTCCTCGCCATGTATATTGAATATTGCGTTGATTAAGCCAGCTGTACACATGCTCTCTAAAGATTATCGTATCACGATAATAACTAGTATCTCGTCGTGCGGTATATTCTGTGTTAGGTTTCTTCAAATTATCTGTATTATGAGCCATATTAACTCCACCTCAACGCAAAAAGTATAGCATCTTGTTCATGATCAAATGAGAATTTATACGCAGGAGTCCTATCCCTTAGAAATCCATCGTATATACATTGCCATACTCCATCACGACCAAAATTTGGTTGTTCATCAGGACGATCAACAATACTGAATCTTATTCCAAACTGTTCATGACACCAGGTACACAACCGTTCAACCTCAACGTTAGATTTATCACGTATCAAAACTTCATGTGTTAATCTGGATTTTTTATCCACGGTAATCATGCCCACCTCAAGGTAAACATAACAGCATCGGCACGATTCTTAAATGAAAAGATCACAGGGTTCCACCCATCATATTTCCACTGTTTTGATTCTAAATTCTCGCGGCACCATAGTACTCTGGGATCCATTTTCTCAGGATCATCGGTGATGTACTTGCGCCATTCAGGCAATCCCAACTCAAAGCACACAAGGGGTAATCGTATCACACATGGCCAACGATCTCTTTCTTTTAAACTCATGCCCACCTCAACGCAAACATCACGGCATCTTGTTCAAAAAGAAATACGAAATTATTGCCGGCTAAGTACATCCATCGTGGTGGCCATGCTCCTTCTACTGTGTCAGGTGAGCCGAACTTATCACTAGCCCATGCTCTAACTTCACGAAAGTCAACATTATTTCTTGCTTGCATTATAGTCCATTCGCCCTGCGCTGTATTAATTTTATTCATCATGACCACCTCAATAGAAACATCATAGCATCTTCTTCATTACGAAAATAAACATCACCCCAACGAAGAAATCCATCGTAAGAGTCCACCCATATTCTGCCCTGTTCACCCCGTGGCGAAAACCCCGCAACCTCATTTATATGTTGTGCCCGTGGTCCAAATCGTTTTATACACCATGATGTAATCTCGGACCAGTTCTCTGGACTCTTGTCTCTTATATTAACTATTCTTCCAATCATTATCATGACCATCTCAATATAAACATCATAGCATCTTCTTTAGTTTTAAAGTTCCAAGTCACTCCACGAGTGACAAAAGAATTTTCTCCAAATGTATCCTCACACCATTTATCTATGTTGCCACTGCCTGCCGACATTAAACTACCAGCAGGTCCCCAGTACTTAACACGATGTGGAAAGAGGTTGTCTGTATATGGGCAATATTCTAGTATCATGACCATCTCAATAGAAATAAGGTAGCTTGCTCGTCATGTTCAAATTCAATACCACCCACGATAAGTCTAGCTCCATATTCTCTTAGCATTTTAGCCCTGACTTCCAAAAAGTCACCATTAGCTTTACCCCACGCTGCTCTAGAGAAATTAATCCACCAAGAATTATCTAGCCCAACACTATCAGTGGCAGATATAAATTTCATGACCACCTCAATAAAAACATAGTCAACGCTTGATCAGACGCAAACTCAAGCGCAAACCAGTCATCAATAATAGTAATAGCATATTCTTCCCACCACCATTGTTTCATTACACTCATATGCTTTCCAGTTGGTGGTCTACCACGCTTTTTTAGCAAAGCGTGATGTGCGTTACGAAATGATCGCTGAATAGTATTAGTTACAATAATCACACCAGAAGTAGGATAAGGCCAATTATACATAGTGGCTACGGGTATAGTAAGGGTCATGGCCACCTCAGTGAAAACATTATAGCATCTTGTTCATGTTTAAACAAGAATCCATCAGAATTATGATCCCAATCTTTTATGTTTAAATTCTCTTTACACCACCGATAGGCTTGTTTAGAGAAGAGTTCGTTATTAGCATGTCGTACCAGAGTCCATTGCTTAATGATCATCATTAATTAACTCTTAACATTAGCATAGTTAACATTGATTCCGTCTTAACATAAATGAAATAGGGTTTACGTTTATTTCCTTTGACAGAATGTCCAAATCCCATTCGCCATGAATTGCCCTTGGCATACCACTCATCACCATATAGTTTACGCATAGCAGCCTCATATGGATTTACCTCTCTTGGATGCCAATACGTCCATCTCATAGCGTGAGTATAGCCTTCTTTGTACATGCTATATCTTTTATCTAGTTTGATTATTTTCATGATTTAACTCTAAGCATTAGCATGGTTAACATTGATTCATCCTTAAGATAAATGTAGTATGGGGTGACACCTGCCGTACTTCTAGAAGATCCATATGCCGCTCGCCATGGATTGCCAGTAGTAAATCTAGAACCACCGTACATTTCCTGCATAGCTCGTTCATAAAGCACTACCTCACGACAATAACCTTCATTCCATCTAAGGGCGTGTTTATACCCCTCGCTGTACATGCTGTATCGTCCATTTAATTTAATTATTTTCATTTTGTTTATGGTATTACGGACTACATAAAGTTTAGGGGATGGCTGTCTTTGTCGTATCTTGAATACGACTTCACTATCTTTCACTATCTGGTTTAGTAAACGTGCTTGGTAATCTTCCATCACGCCCACCTCAATAGATAAAATGTTAAATCCTGTTCTTCACCAAAGCATATTAGATCGTTCAACCGCCACCAACGAGCACCTTTTAACCAAGCATTGCCATACGACATGGCCGTGGCTGTACCAAATTGTTCTTCGCACCATTCAAGGCGATCCCTCCACCCGCGATCTTCAGGTAGTTTTGCAGTATGCATCATACCCACTTTAAAGTAATCATTATAGCATCTTCATCCGAATTTGTCGCTACGAATACACGATCTTCTCCGCCTATTCCGGTTAGATGCCACCGATTATCCCATTGACTACGCACGACTCTTTCTAACCGCCAGACACAGTTTTCACCTAGCGGACGTTGTGGCCAGAAGTATTGTTTAGCATCAGGATGTGGTACCCAATCTAATCCGGCATCCCACAAAAATCTGTTAGGATCTACTTCAATAACATGTTTAAAGTTCTCAAACATATTAGTAATGTTATATGCCCTCCAGTTCACATTGGTATTGTACCAAGCCTCCCAATCACGCTCTGTTCGGCTTTTACCTGTGCGCCATGTTATCCAACGGTCTTTAATATCATCAAGCAATTGCATTACGAAAACCGCAATACAAACATAAGATACTCGTCCTTTGTATTAAAATGTATATATCTACACCCAAACCCTTTCTTTGTCGTGTTCACTGAAAATCTACAATTAAACGGCAGTAAGGCTAGATTTATTTCTTCAACATTATCTATTGGGCCTAAATGTGCTTCTAAAAAATTATACCACCAATTGGGTATTTCTTCATTAGGTTTGAATAGTAATATTCTCATGTGTATCTCAATAAAAACATAAGGTATTTTTGTTCGTCAACTATTTCCATATCAGAATACTTCCATACTGCTGGACTAAATTTAATGCCATTTTCATTAAGCATATGTTCTTTTAATGCCGTAATATTAAGTAAGATTTCAATTGGCGCGGTTTCTTCCCACTTGTTTAGAGCTTTAAGAAACGCCACACTATCAATTTTTGGTGTCATGCCCACCTCAATAGGAAAAACGTATAATCTGCCTCGTCTCTAAACTTAAACGACGATCCTGTACAACACCATCTAGTCCATGCGTCAGGCGCACCTGGATAAGCACCCCATTTTGGAGCATCACCAAAGTGTTCTGTACACCACTGAATCATTTTTCTTAGTTTTTCTGATGATACAATATGATTCGTCATATCAAATTTATACCAATCACCGATTAAGATATAGCTGTCAGTTTTCATTATGCCCACCTCAATAAAAATAAAGTCAAATCCTCCGGCCAATCAAACTGAAATTTGACACCCTCACCGTTAGGCAATTTATCTATATACCAATTAAACCCTTGTTCGGAACACCATGCTTGCATTTCTTTTATCCGAGCTGCCCAATCCATAAATTCTCTCGCAGAAAAAGATCTACTATCAATTAAAGATGGGTTAAGACTAATATATTCTGGTTTCATTACGACCACCTAAGAGTAAACATTATAGCATCACGTTCGTGCTCAAAAACCCATCGTGAGCCATGAATATGAGTATAAAGCATAGATCCAATGTTTTCTTCGCACCACGCTCGCATGGGTTTTATTGATGCTTCGGTGTACCATTCTAGGTCTACTACTGGAAATCCTGCCAGTTTAAGTAGACGATCTGGTTCATACGCAGCTTCTTCAATACTTGAGTGTCTACCACCATTGCGAAAAAACTCTGTTGTCTGATCATTAATTTTTGCGATGCCTTGCATTAAATTCATAGTGACCTACACCGTATTTTGATGTTTCAACAGTGCCATAGTATGACTTGAGGTAAAGATTTCGGTTAACAGATAAGGCTCAGCGACATCATACCGCTCAATCTTCCATTCGGCAATTTCAAGATTACCAGGATGCTTTAACATCCTAGTCATAAATGATCTAATCTCTGCGATAGATTTAAAACGTCTAGCATTGCTAATACTATGCCATGATTCCCATTCCTTGGGTGTGCCAGCAAGATACCTATTAATAGGCACCCTGATAAAGTAAAAAGTTGTTGTTGACATAATTATTTCCTATTTTAATAGTTAATTGTAATTGAGGACGAATTAATTGTCAACTGAATTAATTCTTAGTAAAAAATAATTTAGTGCGGTTTCATTTTGAAATTCATATTTAATAACGTCATTTTGATCTAATTTCAGACTAATTCCATAAGATTTAATATAAAAATGACTTTTTTCCTGTATAGAAATACCTGATTTAATTAATTCTCTATATTGTATATCCCTAGACAGTAATTTAGCCTCTGCCATATCAAATTGTAGGGGATAATCGGAATAATTAATTGAAATCATTATGAAAATTTAAGTAAAAATAAGGTGGCATTCTGTTCAGATGGAAATTCAACTGTATAATTCCATTTAACTGTTTGAATTATTTCATATTCTTTAATTTTAATATTATATTCCTGTTCCATAGACTTAAGAAAATTACTTTCATCAGGTTCATTAATCAGTCGCCACGCATTAAACATGGTAAATCCTGATACTTCAATAGTATAAGCCATTAATTAAACTTTAAGGCAAACATAGTGGCCATGGATCCATCCTTAAAAGCAAAATAATGCTCACCAGATGAATTTCTAATTTCAGGAGAAATATATTCCCAGTCTACATCAGCGTTTTCTATACACCAGCCAAACATAGCATCCAATTTATCGCTGTGAATACCTTTATACATCCCATGCGGGTATTCAAACACAAGAACATGCGTTACATCAACTTTATTCATTATAAAACTTTAACCTAAACATAGTGGCCACCTTATTTTTCTTAAAAGTAAATTCAAAATCATAAGAAGTATTCCTAATAAAGCGACATTCCCAATCTTTATGTTCTACTCCAACAGTATCAAAACACCACCTAATCATAGCGTGAAACCTTGGATCACCAGCTGCATAATCTGAAAGTGTAATTATAACTGAGTTCATTACGAAAACCTCAATAAAAAGAATGTGGCATCAGCCTCAGAATTAAATTTAATTGAATAACCCGCAATATAACTCCTGCCATCGGATGCAAGCGACGGAATTACGGTAATTCCGACATTATAACGCTTTTCTATACGATCCAGTACATATCCAGTAGTATCAATGTCACGTGGAATTTGTAAATCACGTCCGGCATTATAAATTAATTTTTTGGATACTTCAATAATAAATGACATATTAACTAAACCTCAATAAAAATAAGGTGGCATCTTCATCCCGCTCAAACGAAACATACCCTCTTTTAACTCCATATGTACCACCCCATTTAGCAAGTTCATTTGCTAATGTAGGCGTATTAGGAACAAAATCACTACCCAGATAACGATAAAAATTCAATAATACAGGATTATACACCATCTCAGGACATAGTGTATGATGCTGAGTAGTAGTTATAACATGATATGGTATGTTAGTGGCCATATTAACTAAATCTCAATAAAAAGAATGTGGCACCAGCCTCATCTACAAACTTAATTTTATAAGTTTTAACCCAGATATCGTCCTCAACAATAGGTATAATAGCAACAATACTGTGTTCATTCCTGAGAAATTGTCTAAATTCATGACTTAAAGTACTATATCCTTCATTAGGATGTTCTTTATAATAAAGATTCCTAGCTAAATCAAGTGATTTTATCGGCACTATACAATCTACAGTCATTATGAAAACCTCAATAAAAACATTGTAACAGCTGATTCTGATTTAAATCTGATTAAACTGTCATAAAATGCTCCATCATAGTTGAGCCTAAGCTCGTAATCAATGTAATCTGGAACTGAAAGTACACCATCATTACTATTAACTAAATTAAATTTTCGTGTGCTGATAGTGTGATCAACGAATTTTGCCCAGGCCGCACCCATTCCAAACGGTATGTAACCATTTTTGCCAACTTCCACAACAACAGGATAAATTGCTTCATACAATTGACGGGATAACTTATCATGAATCATTTCAAGAAAACCTCAATAAAAATAGAGTCCTATCCGACCCAGTTTTAAAATAAAATGTATTATTTAGAATAACACTATTATATCGTGTACGCAATATAATCTCTGCGTTCCGTCCCCATTCTGGGTCTGTTGGTGAAAAAACAAAATTAAAAAAATTATTGAATACCTGAGTATAATCACCCGTACTATCATTTGCATGAAGAATATAGGGATAGTCATCAAATTTCAATATTTCTCTATTCATTAACTAAACCTTAATATAAACATCATGGCATCAGTCTCTGAGACAAATTGAATGCGCCATACCTTGATATTTTCTTTTACAGGCAAGAAATGTTGATAAAAGTCTAGGATATTATAATAATCCATAAGCGATGCAGTATCGTAAGGAATAGCATCAATCGCACGAGAAAAACCCTCTTCAGAAATATCAATATTTGTATATAATGCCATTAAGCAAACCTTAATAAAAACATTATAGCATCAGCCTCAGATTTAAAATCAATGACAAATCCCGGAGTGCTCATCGCATAGTCTATACCAAATATATTATATGCTAATTGAAGCCGCTTAAAAGCTATGGGTAATTCTTCACCAGGCTTTAATAATGCCTTAGCAGCTATGCCATATGAACGATTAGTTACATTAACTTTCATTACGAAAACCTCAGTACAAACATTAATCTATCTAGATCAGACTTAAACCTAAGTCCACGGACAGTCCTAACAGCATTATATTCGGTATCTAGAATATCGTCAACTTTCTGTCCCCAATCAATTCTATTATCGTACTTGATAATGCGAAGAAAATTATGCCAAAGCGGATAATATGTATTATCACCGTTATAACCTATTTCTATAGGATAGGGATAGTCCGCTACGGTTAATTCTTTATTCATTTCACGAAAACCTTAATAAAAACAAAGTATAATCCTCTTCCCGAGCAAAGGCTATATACGGACTGAGGGATATAGATACACTACCCCACTCACTTAAAGGATACAACAAAGTAGATTCATCAAATTCAGTTAATTGATAATGTTCCATGAAATTATATACCCATGGTTTATATACACCCAGCCCAAATTCACTCCATACATCTACTTTAATCGGCAATTCATATGGATGTAGAGGATATTCATTCATTTTAACCTATCTAATGTATCATTCATCTCAGATATGTACCGATTGTACTGAATAATAATAAAACAGTAGATACCATGTAAAATAAGAAGATATAACGCAATGTCCCAGTATATAGTATCCTGATATACACCATCAGCATCCTTCTTAACAAAAATATTACCTAGTGTAATTAAGATAGCAACCCAGATAGAATGCAAAATCGCATTGTCCATTGTGCTTGAAATACACTTTTTATGTAGTCTAAACGGTAACCAAAATAAATTAAATATGAATTTATTTGCTAACCACAATCCAAATGCTAAAATACGCTGATAAGACATAGAATATCCATATAAGAAGAAATTAAGTTATAGTACTATTGTAGTAGAGAACGATTTAATTGTCAATAACAACACAATTAGACACTTTACTCCACTTTATGACACTAATTCAAGATGAATTAACGGTTAGAGTATGTATAGAAAAAACGAGCGAAAACAGCCTCCTGTGCGTCCATAACCACGTTCCACCACGTATAGGCACGCATTCCACCGTATTACCTTGCATTCCAAGCAACAACCGACCAGTTATCGCTTTCCTCACAACCAGAATGGTTACTGATAGGTTATGGTAGACTATGGTAGACTATGGTAGACTATGGTAGACTATGGTGGATTATGGTGAAGTTTCTACTCCATGGTATGGACTTATTGTAATCCACGGTGATTTAACTGTCAATGTTGTGTTTTTACAACTGTTGTGGTATTACAACGCTGTTGTTTTTAGGTAACAAAACTTTCACCCCAGAGGAATGACTTTATTATGGTGGTACTGTCCTAACGCTTCTGGATGTGATTCTGGTAGGATGGTTAAAAAGTTCAACTTTCTACTCCACAGGAATGACTTTTACTATAGAAAAGCCTGTAAAACAGCTATATGACTGAGTTACAGGCTGAGGTATTATATCAATGGTATTAGGGGTAGATATATGTAATGACAATCCCATTAGCTACGTGGTACGCATTGCGTTCATCACTTAGTGGAGTGGCTAATCTAATTGCTTGCCATGCTCTATAGTTTTCTATGGTATCAAATGTAGCTGTCATATGGAGAACATTTTCACTTGGATTGGTAAGAGTAACACTGATATATCCAGGTTGAGTAGCATTCCATTCTAATTCAGCATTTCTTTTTGCGAGATTTTCTGGACTAAGGCTTGACCACCATGGTACACCAGCTGGTTTAGTTGATACTGTTATAATTGTAACTGACATAATAAAACTCCTGATATATCTTTATTTAGTTATTTTCATGTACAGAATGAGATTATAGAATTTCGGGTTGATAATGAAACATTGATATTTCAGGTTGAGGTTGAGATTATAGGATTTCAGTTATAGGTTGAAATGTTAGGATTTCGGATTGAGGATGAGATTATAGGATTTCGTTTTTAGGTTGAGATTTTGAATTTTCGGATTGAGATTTCGCGGCTAGGATTTCGGCCTCAAGTTTCGTCCACTCATGTAACCATTCGGATGCTGTTAATCCACGCTTACGTGCGGATTTGATATGTTCATCTTCTTTGATCTCTAATGATGTTTTAATGGTACGTAGGTTATATCTACGGATGCATACATTAATGATGTTATAGCGGTTGATGTATGCTTCCAAGTGTGGGTATTGTTGGCCACGGAAGCGTAGTTGTTCGTTTAGGCGGGTGGCCATGTAACGCATAACGGCTATAGGGTAGATGACATCAGGTAGGTCTGCGAAGTTATCTGTATCATATTGGGTAGGATCTTTACTTAACACATAGTGGGTAAGTCTAATGTTTTCTGTGGTTGATTCTGGGGGTGGGAAGTTATCTAGGAGGTATCCGATAACTTCATTGGTCTGGTTGAATTGATCTTGTGGATCTTGGCCAGGAACTAGGGCCTGGTTGATCATTACTTGGGTTTGTAATCGTTGTGTATCTAGGGTAATCATGGATATCCTTTTGGTTATATGATAGAATTATACTATGGCCGCCTTTAATGGTCAAGTGTCGGGAGTCCTGTGTTGTGGAAATACAACCTGGATGATGGGGTAGGAGGAGGGCGGAATGAGGATATGGAGGCCATAAGTAATTGGATTATACTATATGATGATTTAATTGTCAAGTGGTAGTGGTGGGCCGTTTTAAACCCTAGCATACTGTGATTTAATTGTCAAGTGTTGTTTTCCTGCTACTCCGGAAATGGCAGGTGCCCACCACGTCCATCCCGGGATTTGCCCCTTCGAATACATAACAATATTGTAAAGCATCCTGATTTAATCGTCAAGTGGTATAATGGTTGACAATTAAAACACCTTATGAGATAATTCTTTTACTGAAACGAAACACAACGGAGAACTAAATGATGTTAACCACACCAGCCCAGATTCAGTTGTTCCAGTTAACTCAGTTAAAGGCAATGGTTCAGTTAGAGGCCCTTGGAATGACTCGTAAGGGACGTTCCGCAACGGTAGTAGCTAAAGAGCTTCTTGGTCTTAAACGAAGCACCAAGCGCGAGGTGGTGCTGGCACAATTAGTTGCCAAGATACAAGACGGTATGTTATCATTGTCCACCAGGTAAAAATCGGTGGTTGACAATTAAATCAGCCACTTGTATAATTCAGTTTCTGTAGTAAATTTTCAATCCAACCAAAAGGAATTTTATGATCTTGAACGACCAAGTTTTTTCGGTACCACCAACCCAGGTGTCGTTGCTTAAGAATATCCCTATGCCGCTCTTGGAGCAAACCAAGGCCAAGCTTAAAAAGCAGGGTGTTCGTTATACCATTCGTTATCGTGGTCCACGTGCCACCGCACCGAATGATACCCGTAGCGCAGCTGCAAAGCGGTCTGATTGTCTCAAGGAAAACGCTAATCGTTTTACCGTGTACTGGCAGACAGTTTAGTAGTTGACAATTAAATTCGGTGGGAGTATAATACTCCTACTGAATCTAACAAAGGAAAGTTATGACACCTGTTAAACAGTTGGAAGATTACGCCATGCGGAATTACGAAGCTGGTGGTCATTGGGTAGTAGAGTGCTTCGAGGAAGCGGATTACCAGCGTTATTTGATGGTTGCTGGTGGTGCGGTGAATCGCGCTAAGCGGTTACTCAAGGAGTATTGGGTATTTACCGAAGAGCAGTGCCGTGAGGTACAGGATTATTAACTCTTGACAATTAATTAACAGTAGGTTATAATATGATAAGCAATTATCATATTGAAGTATACTTGGCGTAAGTCGCTCCGTCCGCTGGCAAGTGTATTTCAATATGGTACTTGACAATTAATTAGTGGTATGCGATAATTCTTTTACTGAAACGAAACACGGAGAAAGAAATGCCTAAATTACTATCTACCGCGAATCCCAAGATTCAAAAGGGTACCGCACGAGGTTATCTTAGTTTCATCTTGCACCTAGCGCCAGCCGACGAGTCTGGCTATGAAGTATGCCCTAAACGTACTGCCGGTTGTACCAGTGGCTGCCTAAACAAGGCCGGTCATGGTGGTATGTTCAAGAAAGGTGAGACTACCAACCACGTCCAAAAAGCCCGTATCCGTCGTACCAAGTACTTTTTTGAGAACCGTGATGCATTTATGCTGGACCTGGCTGACGACATTACCCGTGCCTACACCAAGGCCAGAAAGCATAACCTTACCCCGGTTATCCGTCTGAACGGCACGTCCGACTTGTCATGGGAAAAGTACATTGTCCCTGGCTTTGATCGTACTCTATTTGAGGTGTTTAACTATATCCAATTCTACGATTATACTAAGGTGCTGGGTAGAAAGACCAAGCATATTCCTAATTACCACCTGACATTTAGCCGTGCAGAGAATAACGAGGCTGATTGTGCCGAGGCGCGCCGCCAGGGCATGAACGTGGCCACTGTGTATGATACCATTCCTGATGGTGTTTTCTCAGCGGAGAATGACGACCTACGCTTCCTAGACCCACAGGTAGGCACTATTGGTTTGACTGCTAAAGGTCCTGCCAAGAAAGACTACAGTGGTTTTGTTATCCGTATTAATCCTGTCGCTTGACAATTAAATGCGGTAGGGCTACAATAGCCCTACTGAAACAAACAACACGGAGAAAGACATGGCAGCAACACCACAGGTAGCAGCTATTCCAGGTATGACCCCGTTGGGCATCAAGCCCAGTTATGACAAGACCCACAATGGACCGTGGGACCGTGGCTCGGCCGACTCATACTATCATCGGCCTAGCGTACCGCACTTCTACAGTTGGCTACTGGGCCATCGTTGTCGGATAGAGAGGGCCGATATGACGGCTGAGCAGGTAGCGGCGTATGAGGCTGGCTATCAGTGGAACGAGGACTTTGGTGATAAGAAGTCTTGGGATTGACAATTAAATCAGGCTGTGAGATAATTCTTTTACTGAAACAAACCACACGGAGAACTACATGAATGTAAAATTGCGTACGGGTTACAAGCAGGTATGTGTTTGGCCAGGCACGGTCATGGGTGATAGCAACCCTACCGACTTTGAGCAATATTTCTTGGAAGATATGGGCGTCCGGGTTCAGTTCCTGGAAGAGATTGTGACTAACCCTAACTACGAGAATGGACTGCCGGTGGCACTCACCGGGGGCCGGCATGATGTGGTATTTGCGGTACATGATGATGATATAGCGAAGTTTGCTATTCCTCGCTTGGCTATGGGCATCAGCTGGATTGATGATGTGTATGGCAATGGTGGTGGAGATCTGTACCCAGAGCGAGTTCAGGCATATTGTTGCTGGGATCATGCACTTGACAATTAAATCAGGAGGGGCTATAATAGCCCTACTGAAACAAACCACACGGAGTTAGTTATGACTATGACCGAATTTCAATGTACTACTTGTCGTGGTAATAATGTATTATGTGATGCCTGGGTAGGTCTCAATGACCCAGAAGATGTACGCATTTTCGACCAGGCCTTCTGTGAGGACTGTGATTATGACGAGGTTGACAATTAAATCATAGTCGTTTACAATGTAGTTCTTGAAACAAAACTTACGGAGAAATTATGAAACTGCAAGAAATCAAGCACGCCATTAAGTTTGGTGCATTTACCAATGACGAGTTGAACACCTTGTCCGAGGCTATTAAGTTTGCTAGAACGGAATTGGTTCATGAAGTAAAGCGTGGGCTTAGCATTGGTGACAATGTAACCTTTACCTCCTCACGTACCGGCAAGGATATCACCGGGGTAGTGGAGAAGATTGCGGTCAAGTATGTTACCGTGCGTACCATTGAAGGTGGATGGAAAGTTCCTGCCAATATGCTCTCGGCAGTTTAGTACAGTAAGCTTGGTTGACAATTAAATCAACCAAGCTTATAATTACCTTACTGAAACGAAACACAACGGAGAAAGTAAATGGCAACTCGTTCAACTATCGCAATTGAAAATGCCGACGGTCTAGTATTCCAAGTTTATTGTCATTGGGATGGCTATCTGTCAGGTGTTGGCAAGACCCTGCTTGATCATTATACTACCCATGAGCAAGTCCATGAATTGATCTCACATGGTGATATTAGTTCACTAGGTACTACGATTGGCACTAAGCATGATTTTAATGCCATGAGCCATGATGGTACTACGTTCTACGGTCGTGACCGTGGAGAATCAGGCTGTACTGCACGACTGTTTACTGACTTTTACGACTACACAGCAAACCATGAATGTCAAGAGTATGAATACATTATGACCAAGGATGGCGTGTGGTTGGTCAGCAGTGATGGTTATGCTTACACTAGTCTGAAAGATCAGATTGCAATGGAATTGTCTTACGACTAAGTGAAGGCAAACGAGGTTGACAATTAAATCAACCTCGTTTACAATGTAGTTACTGAAACGAAACAACACGGAGAAAGTAATGCTTACATTAAAACAGATCCAAGCAATGTATCCCAAGACTCGTATCAACCGGGCTCTGACAGGATATATTCCTATGCCTATCTATGTGGCACTGGAACCATTCATCCGCCCCCTCCTGAAAGAAAAGCGCCTGCAAGTATTCTATCGTGGTCCACGCATTGCCAACAACCTGGCTCGTCGTGCCGATTGGCCACAGGTTAGAAAGTATGCAGCCAGCTATCGTCCCTCCAAGACTGTTCGCTGTGACGCCACTCATGTTGTATTATATCCTGGCGGTTGACAATTAAATCAACCTCATCTATAATTACTTTACTGAAACGAAACACACGGAGCAAGCCATGAAATACAGCAAAGTCGTTGATATTGGTAAGATGTCAGAAGCCGAGATGCGTAAACTTCAACCAGGTCAATGGGTCTATACAGACCAAGATCGTCCCTTATGGCGCGGACGATTCTGGGGTGTCAAGCCAAGCGGCACCGTTGTTGTTGCGTGGCAAGGCAACGCAGTTAAGCAGTCCAAGTACTGGGAATACCAGTCCATGTTAAACAACTACGCAAAGGCTTAATATGTCTAATCAAGAGATCCGAGACTTCTACGACTCAAGTAATATTACGCTTAGGGAATTATCACGAATCACTGGCAAGAGTCAGGATGATTTGTTTCATATCCTTTGTTGCGAAGGTGATACCTTCTAGTATAGCATAGAGGCAGGAGAGGATCCTGCCGGCGGTACTGCCTTCCACGGGGAAAATCATGTGAATCATCTGTTGACAATTAAATCAATCTTGTTTACAATGTAGTTCTTGAAGCAAACAACACGGAGAACGGCATGAGAAACTTTGAACTGAAGAAACCTATGCGAGTTTTTGTCTACTTCAATCTACACAAGAAACTCTTTAGTGTAAGAGCATTAGAGGGCGACAAGAAAGGTCTGGTAGTGGCCCACGTTAATCGTATTCTGATTGATGAGCCAGAGTTTGTAGTATCAGAGGCAGGCAGACAGCGGGTGCTTCGTGAACAGAAGAAGAATGTACACGCCGGTCTCCGAGGCACCTGGACAGCCTGGGTAGATGGTATTGAGGAGTGGGATCATTTGACTCCTGTTACATACAATCCGTACTTGTACAGTACCTTTGTAGAGAAGTCAACACTAGCCCCGGTACGCAAGGCAACCTTTGCTGTGCTGGATAATAAACGTATTTTCGCTGAACTTCAGGAGATGGCATAATGGCTAAAGTCTATATCAATGTACAAGTGAAATTGGTGTTGGATACCGAAGATATTAAGGAGGCTATGGACGAGATTGAGTGGTCATTCAACTCAGGGGACTCTTGGGATGTTGTTGACCAAGAGATGGTCGAGTACGAAGTTTATGATGTCAAATAAAGGATCTACCATGACCGTAAATGTTGATCAATTTAGTACCATGTATATGTTCGCAATAGGGTACCACCAGGGACGTGTGGTGGGCTCCTGGGAACACGAACTGTGGGAAGAGTGGTCTGATGAAGAACAACACCTTTATCGTCTTGGGTACGATTCTGGTGTGTCTGACTACTGCCACTTCGACGTGGAAGAAGTTGACAATTAAATCACACGGCAGTACAATGTAGTTACTTACTAATCAAGGAGCTTTAATGTTTATTCGTTCTATAGCAATTAGCCGATTACTTGATGATGATATTAACACGGTCGAAGCAGGAAACTATGATGTATTAGTTTCCGTTATGCTGGAAGGCTTTAAAGGTTACAACGATCAGACTGATGAGGAATTACTGGCCGAACTCAATGCCCGTGATATCCCAGTTGACAATTAAATCACACGGCAGTACAATGTAGTTACTGAAACGAAACAACGGAGTTTGTAATGAATCGTCGTGGCTTTCTTAGATCATTAGGTGCATTGGCTACAGTAGCAGCAAGTGCCGCGGCAACTGCCGCAGTACCCAACATCCTGTTCAACCCCAACAAGTATGCTGAGTCACTTAGGCTGTTAGATTTGGCAGTAGCGGCAAAGGACGATGGACCCTTGTGTATCAGTATATTTGACCAGTTGTTTGTTTACCTTAGGGCTAACTTCGCAGCACCTGAAGCCACAGAGGCTAACATTCTGGCCTGTAAAGTTATGCTTAATAATACAAACGAGGAACTTGAAGTGGCTATCCGTAAGATTCCTCCCCTGGTTGCGGATGAAATTTATCCTATCGCACTAACACGACAAGCATTAAAGAATTATGCGCTTCCACTAAACCCTACTAAAATGAAAGAGTTTAATTGGTTTCATAAGACTTACGGTAAGATCATTATTCAGTCCTGTAGTTGACAATTAAATCTGGTAGGGCTATAATAGCCTTACTGAAACAAACAACGGAGAAATACAATGCCTAATTGGTGTCAGAATTCCTTAACGATTTCCCATGATGACCCTGCTATGATTGCCCGTGCTAGACAGGCAATCAAAGACGATCGGTTGCTTTCTGAATTTATTCCTGTGCCACAAGCATTGGTTGATACTGTATCAGGCTCTTTATCAGGTGATGAACAGATCAAGCTGGATAAGCAGGTTGCCGAGAATCAAGAAACTTATGGTTATAATACATGGTATGACTTCTGTATCAATGAGTGGGGTACCAAGTGGGATATAAATGACGGTGAGATTTCAGGTGAAAGTGATACCAGTCTGACCATTTACTTTGAAACAGCCTGGAGCCCTCCTATTGAAGCCTATCGTAAGTTGGATGAGCAAGGCTTTACGATTGAAGCTATGTATTACGAATCTGGTATGGCGTTTTGTGGTGAGTATACCACAGGGCATGGTGAGGATACAATGAATATCTCTGGTGATAGTGACTGGGTTGAGGCTAATATTCCTACTCACATTGACGAAGCGTTTGCCATTAGCGAGAACATGGCACAATGGGAAGAAGAAAATGAGGATGATGAGGACGAGAGCGAAGAACTTATTGATAAGGTGATTGCTCGGATCAAGGCCGATATTGAGGTCGGTGATGTGACCGCGATTGCTGAACTGTTGACATTCATTCCAGAGACTAATCTCAAGGGATATCTCAGCGAGGTTGACAATTAAATCAGGCTCGTTTACAATGTAGTTACTGAAACGAAACACACGGAGAACTAAATGTCTTATCTTACACAGTATGTGGATCACAAGAATGCCTTTGCTAGTTTGCTCAAGAGACCTCAACTTAGTATTCAGAACGCACAAGATAGGCAGCGTATTGCTCAGATGTTAGACGGTGATCTTTCACCAGAGAACGTGAACATGGATGGTGAATGTTCAAGGGCTGAGGCCAATCGTCGTTATCGTTTGTTTTCTGGTGCCGCGCAGGAATTACGGTCTCTTGATCCTTCAGTGAAGATGTACGAATTCTAATCAACACGGGGCTTCGGCCCCATTTCTACGGAGACAGTTATGCCCAAATTCAGAGTCATGGCCCATCAGACAGTATACTACATGGTTGAGGTTGAAGCAGAGTCTGCGGACGCGGTCAAGGAGTCAGTCACAGCGGGTGATATTGAGTTCTTCTCCGAGGACATTGTAGACGGTGACAATTTCAATCTTATGTCTGTAGAACCGATTGACAATTAAATCATGTAGCAGTACAATGTAGTTCTAAACAAACAACACACGGAGTTAATATGACTACTCTAACCACACCTAATTACTTGATGTACACCGAAGCAGGCGACGAGGACGTACACAAGATTGTAGAAGCTGCCATTGTGCTTGGTCTCACCTGGTCCGAGACAATTTGTTTACTTGAACGACTAGCACATAAACCTAATCGTGGTGATGCCACAGATACCTCTGTGCGTGAGTGCGTCTATGAAGCTATTGGCGCGTTTGACCGCAACGAACCCTTTTACCCATAAGGCACCATCATGTTAAAGAATTATGTAGTACTGTATCGTATTGAAAGCATTATGACACCGCTGGATGCTCCGTTTGGCTTCCAGTGTTATGCAGAGGACTCCGATCATGCTGAGGAACAATGTCTTAATGCCTATGGTGATTGTGACGTTGTATGGGTCCACGAAAGCACCGAAGGTACAGGTATGAATCAAGCCTTGGACGAATATTGGAATAGTGGGCTTGACGATCATAGTCCCTATTGCACCATCAACTCCTAGAATCTCAACCTCAAATCTCGGATCTAAAATCTCAACCTAGAATCTTAAACTTAGGTTGAGATTTTTACATTTCGCACCAGGATTTCGCGCGGTAGGTTCACGCTTGACAATTAAATCATCATGCACTATAATGTTTATACATTAACACACAGGAGCAAGTGATATGCGTACATATAAAGCGTTCTATAAGGGCAAGTCATGTGTAGTGGTTGCAGCATCATACGATGCACAAGAGCAAGCCGCTAAGTTCTTTGGTGCTCGCAAATCGTACCAGGTAGCTATTGTATTGGCTGATGTTGAAATTGATCCGGCGGGTCTGTAATGGATGACATTACAATCGTTGTAATTGCCGGTGTCACCGCGCTGAATGCGGTGGCGTTTATCGCAGGCTATATCTGGGGTTATTATAGTGAGCGAGCAGAATGGAATAGGTTAATTCAAGATGGTAAGCTACCACGTCCTGTGGTAGAACCGGTCAGGTTTAGGATAGTATGATGTTGGAACAAGACAAAATTAAAGTGATTACCGAGTTGCTGGCGCAGTGGCAGTCAGGTGACCTAAGTTCATACGACTTTGCCGAGGCAGTAAAGAAAGTGTTGTCGGTATAACCAAGGAGAATGGCAATGTATCCTGATAAGAAATTTGGACCACGTAAGGGCCTGGAAGGCCCGTTTACATTCGTGAATGGTCGTGTATTATACTATGATGTCAAGGAAGGCCAGTACTATGACCCGCTGACTGACTTCTATATAGACAACCAGGAGATAGCCGAACTTCACCATCTTCTGATGCGCCGTATACAGACTAACTCAATCTGATTTAATTGTCAAGTCAACATAGCAGTTGACAATTAAATCGTATTCAGTTAATATATCAGTTCTGAAGCGAAACGTGTTTCACGGGAGACTGACGATCATGGTGATACAAGACTTAGCCCGACTAGTCCCGGGCAGGCCGCTTGACAATTAAATCAGTATCGCTTATAATTCTTTTATTGAAACGCAACGGAGAAAGACTATGACCACATTGTTTATTTTTGAAAGCGCAGATATTAGCGAGTTAGATCAGGCTCGCTCAGAGTATAGCGATTTTCATAAAGATGTATTTGGCTTTCGTCCGCGCTGGGACTATAGCGCAATGACGCTCGCGGACTTTGACCGCGAGTTTGAATTTCTCTCGGAAGAGAGCAAGCGTCAACAAGAGTTGCGCGCCGAGGCCAAGGCCGAGGCTGCAGTGCGTCTTGAGCAGCGCATACTAAGTCTGCTTGAGTGTGGGGCTAAGAGCCGCGCTATGGCTCTGCGCTGGCTTGACGAAGCCGAAAGCACCAGCGGCGATGTTGAATTTCTGTGCTATTGTCTTGGTGTAGATTACGGTTACATCAAGCAAGAAGACCTGCTTGATTCATAGGTCTGCCGGCCCATAGGAGAGCCCTGGTGCTCTTCTAGCCACGTGGTTGATACTAACACATGGGTCTGTGCAAAAGCAACGCCTAGACTGTTTTAATCTCATTTGACAATTAAATCGTCGTCGTTTACAATGTAGTTCTTGAAGCAAACAACACGGAGAAAGACCATGATTTCAGCAGCCAAGCTTGAAGTGTTTACTGAAATGTCATCTGACACGCTGACAGGCATTTTGCTTGACCAAGGCTACGATACCACCGATGAGCCAATCCTGTTCACGAAGTTCAAAGGAATTAAAACACGCAGTGCAACAAAGCTTGACTTTTTGTACATCGTGTCGTATCTAGATCAGTACGTGACCACCGGCTTGGCTGATGCGACTATCATTGTGACATATGATACAATGACAGACAAGCTTGATGCAGAGTATGCTGACGGCAGAGAGTATATCGCTGACCGTTAACTAACGGGGGCTTAGTGCCCCTGCAGTTGACAATTAAATCGTAGTATGCGACAATGTAGTTCTTGAAGCAAACAACACGGAGATCTAAAATGGACCGAATTCAAAAGCTTGAGCAAGTCAATCGCCTGTTGACTATCGCTCATGAGTTGTTACACGACAATGACGAGAAAGAGTTGGCCGGTCAGGTCATTGATGTAATGGATGAAGTCAACGAAGTTCTGTACGATTTAGAGCGTGAAGCCGCTGCGCTTGACAATTAAATCGTGCTATGAGATAATTCTTTTACTGAAACGCAACACGGAGAAAGTAATGAAGACTATATCTAAAAACCCTATCCCCCGCAACGGACTGTTTGCTGAAAAGACACTCGGCGAGTTACAAGATTACATTGAGCAAATGTCAGCCAAAGAGAAGGCCTTTGCTTACATGATTAGTACACTGACAATGAATACCTGTCATCGTCTTGTCAACGAAGCAGAAACCGAGTAAGCAGGCGGGGGGAAACCCCGCTTGACAATTAAATCCCAGTATGCGACAATGTAGTTCTTGAAACAGACAACACGGAGAAATACCATGGGTTATGTAGACAACGCTGAGTTTCACAACACCGACGACATGATTGATAGTGTGAACAATATCGTTCACAATCATGTGCAGAATATGCGTCAGGTGGGCGCGGAGGAGCTTGGCCTAGATCGCCGGGCTGGGTCAGCATGGGTGAATGACGACTACATCGTTACCGATGCCGGTAGTCGCTTTGACTACTATGCAGGTTTTGAGTATGTGCATAAAGATGACATTCGCGTGGTTGGTGAGTATAAGTTCTATTCACGACATTCAAGTCGCATTGCTGATTGTCTTGAAAATCTGGCCGAGGCAGACGGGGTGTGTGAGTCAGAGCTTGACAATTAAATCAGTATCATTTACAATGTAGTTCTTGAAGCAAACAACACGGAGAAAGACCATGACTAATGACCAGAAGCTGGCAGTAAAAGCTATTCATGAGCTTAGCTCGTTGGCAGCTGACTTCAAGATGGGCATCATAAGCAATGATTATATTCGTGCTCAGCTGTTCAATGCGTTTGTTGGCATTGGCCTTGATGCGCCAAAAGTCGTAAAAGAAATTAAGTCCGCTATGCAGAACTGGGGCGAGTATGATGATGAAGAAGACGAGCAGGTCGCTTGACAATTAAATCATCGTCGTTTACAATGTAGTTCTTGAAGCAAACAACACGGAGAAATACCATGACTGACTTTAACGCACAAGATTATCCCGACGGTGTAGAAGACGATCAGTACGAAGTCACCGGCTGTGCCGGGGGCGAGGAAGAGTATGACTACGACGATAGCATGGATGGCGACTGGGACTCTGCCATGGCTTCGGCCGGGTTCGGGGTGGATGAAGACTACGGCTCTGCTGAAGAAATGTATTAACTAGTATGAACGAGGTTGACAATTAAATCAACCTCGGTTACAATGTAGTTACTGAAACGAAACACACGGAGAAATACCATGATTACAGTAGATCAAGTTCTAGTTGCAAAGCAAGCCGCAGTCCAGGCATCTAACGAGTATTTCATGACACACCTCAAAGGCCGCGATACCGGCGCATGTGGGTTCGCATGGGTTGAAGTGTACGTTGATCGCACTAACAGCAAGCAGGCGCAAGAGCTGATCAAAGCCGGCTTCCGTAAAGACTACAAGCCCAAGTGCCTGACGATGTGGAACCCCGGTGAGCTTTGTGCTCAGAACATTGACGCCAAAGATGCTGGCGCTAGACAGATGGCTGCAATGCTTTCTAATCTTGGTTTGAAAGCCTACGCTGACTCTAGGCTAGACTAGCAGTATACGCCTGGTTGACAATTAAATCAACCAGGCGTACAATGTAGTTCTTGAAGCAGAAAAAACGGAGAACAGCATGGCTTATACTGAAAAGCAGTTAGAACAGATTTTTAAGGCGCATGAAAAGTCAGGTCCGCGTGGTGCCTATTTTGATTGGTTTGGTTATCATCCTCTTCCGGGTAATAAAGGCACCAACGATGTAGAAGAATTTATCATATCATTCTACACTCAATATAACGCTCTCGCAGGTTATCCTGTTTATTAAGAGTACCTCCACTGAGTAGGGTTAGTCGTTTCACCCCTTGAGCAAGGTTCCCTACCGCTCACCTCCACTTGACAATTAAATCGTGCTATGAGATAATTCTTTTGTCGAAACGAAACGGAGAAGTAAATGACTAACTATGAACTCACCCGCGCAACACTCACTAAGCGTCAAACTAATAGTCTGCTGAGATTGAAAGATCGTGTAGATGCATCTCCTAATCCTAATCTAACGATTAAAGTCACAAATGCACAGTTTGAATCTATGCGTAAAGCATATCTTGCACTAGTTGCCTCGGGGGCGGATCTTTCAGAAGAAGTACAACAAGCAGCAAAGAATGTAGGTCTTATCTAAAAAAACAGTATAGGGGCAACATGTCCCTATACTTGACAATTAAATCAGTATAACATATAATGTAGTCATAGCAAGTTAACAACAGGAGCATACCATGAAAAAAGTACTAGCAGTTCTTGTATTAGCACTTATGGCTGCAGGCTGTGCATCAGCACAAAACCGCGGTTACGGCAACCGTGGCTATGTAAACCCAGGCTACAACCAGGGTTACAACAATAACTATCGTGTAAACAACGGTTACAACTATGCTGGCGCTGCCATCGCCGGAGCAGTCGTAGGAGCTTTAGCCGTAGGTATTATGAATCAATCATACGCTCAGCCAGTAGTTCAACAGGTGGTTCAACAGGTGGTTCAACCGGTGGCACAACCGGTGTGCTGGCAAGAGCCCGCTACCACATATGTTCCTAGCCAATTTAACATTAACCAGATGGTGCCCATTACGACATTTCGTACCTTGTGCCGTTAGTTGACAACTAAATCAGGTAGGTCTACAATAGACCTATCGTAACAGGAGAAACAAAATGCCTAAATTTTATTCAGAACAAGCCTACCAAAAGATGGTAGATCAGTATGTAGCAAATGGTTTCAGCACCTCAGCCGCAGAAGAGATGGTTAATCACCAGGAAGATAAAGCAATGGAAGAATTTGCTTTATTCAGCGCAGATGCCACAGATTGGGTAGATGACCTAGACAATAACTCCTATTATATAGATATTGACAATTAAATCAGACTGTGAGATAATTCTTTTACTGAAACGAAACACAACGGAGAAATACCATGGCCTATATGTCTCAAGAAAAGAAAGCGAAAATTGCTCCTACCGTTAAGTCAATCCTCAAGAAGTATAACATCAAAGGCAGTCTGGCAGTCCGTCATCACATGACGCTGGTCCTGAACATCAAGTCAGGTCCGATTGACTTCATCGCCAATACTAACGAGACCGTCGAGCGCCGGCCAGGTGGCTACCGTACGGGTTCACCAGCGGTAGGCCGCATTCAGGTCAATCCATACTGGTACCGTGAACACTTCACCGGTGAGGCCCTGGCCTTTCTGTCAGAAGTAATCCCTGCCATGAATGACGGCAACCATGACCGCAGCCAGGCTCAGTATGATATTTTTGATGTCGGCTGGTATATTGATGTTAATATAGGGCAATGGAACAAGGACTACATCGTCACCGCTTGACAATTAAATCAGGTAGGGCTACAATAGCCCTACTGAAACGGAGATTGCCATGAATGCTTATGAACTAGCGTTTTCAACCATGATAGACTTTAGGTATAATCAAAAGACCGGAAACTATTCCGTTCTTAGGTTAAATGCCAATCCTAGCATGGTATTTTATAAGGATGGCAGATACAGAATTACCAGTGATGTAGAGATTGAAAGACAATTAAATCATCTTATGATATAATTCTTTTACTGAAACAAACAACACGGAGAAATACCATGGAAATCATCAAACCAGAATCAGTAGCATTTGACATTGTAGGTGATCGGGAAATCTCCACCGTTAAGTTGAATTCCATGGGCATCGGTTATGAGACCTGCATATTTTATCCTAACGGAGACAGCCAGGTGGTAGCCGCGTATTATACACTAGAGGATGCCATTGCGAAACACAAGTGGATAGTAGAACATGAATATAACCACTTGATCACACGTGCCAAACACGTTAAGGATTAACCACGTGGAAAAGAATAACGCAGCAGAAGAGGCATTCAAGGCAGCCATCGCTGATCTGAATACATCAGATGAATTGGAAAAATTAGTCCAATCTATGCAGGCAGAAACCAAGGCCAGGGAAGATAGGGAATCCTTTGCCAAATTTAAGGAAGAGATTAACAATCCTGAACCTGTTGAACCAAAACCAACTGGCGGCTTTGCCACCATATGCGTATTAGGTGCCGCAGCCATAGCAGTCGCCGTACCATTCCTCATCAACAAATTTAAAAAGAAAGATTAATATGACCGTCCGTGTAGAAGTCCAATTTACAGTATATGAACCAGGCACTGGCAACATTCTAGCCGAAGGTACTGATACCATTCCAGGTAGTACCAACTGTTGGCTAGCAGAGCAGACAGTACGAGCCAAATATAACGGCCTAGAAGTCTGTATCCGAAGTTCAACTCCATTTTATAACTGAAATCTCGGACCTGAAATTTCAACCTGAAATCTCGGACCTGAAATTTCAACCTGAAATCTTAATCCTAAATTTCAAACCTAACATTTCGCATCCAGGTTTCGCACCTACATTTCACACCCGCATTTCGTACACTTGACATTTAAATCATGTGACGCTATAATACGTACACATTGATACACACACGGAGATCCACATGGAATACACAGTAGAAGTATACAAGCGTGATGCACGTACCAAATCAGGTGTACGTTCATATCAAAAAGTGAATGTACATGCCGAAACAAAGTCTGCTGTATTAGATCACTATAATAAAGTGTTTGACCCAGCATTTGGCTTCATTGTAGAAGTACATGAGACTTATGTAACCCGCAAGAACCTACTATCAGGGCAAGAGTTCCAAGAGCGTTACGATACACCTAGTTTCTGCAGCCCGTCAAGCGAAAGCTTCTGGGCTAACTAAGATCGGGGGCGGGGTTGACAATTAAATCAACCTCATCTACAATGTAGTTAAGCCAACAGCAAGGAACTAATATGATTAAGCTATCAGATATTCAAGTAGGTTCACGAGTAATGGTCCGCGGATGCTTTGGCATAGACGAGCCGGTTGAGGCCACAGTCACAGAAGTATACCCGGAAATCAAGAACGGTCGGCCAGGAATCACCTATGATAATTCCTGGGCCTACCTCAACCAGGTGGTCCAGGTGGTGGAATACTAAGGCCTGACCTACCTGAACGGCAAGCGGGCAGGACCAAACGCCGACCTCGCAGAGGAAGTCAGCAATTTATATTGTACACGATTTTGATTTAATTCGCAAGCAAAATCTCAGTTGACAATTAAATCGTCGCATGAGATGATTCGTTTGTTGACGAAAACTGTATCGCAAAGCGAAAGCGACTAGTTGACAATTAAATCATCAAGCTCTACAATGTAGTTCTTGCAGCGAAACACTTAACAAGAGAGTGAAACATGAAAACAGATTACACTTTGTCAGTTGTGCGTGATTGTGCTGAGTCATACTATGCAATGTATTGCTTAGAAAACACTGATGCAGATATTAAGCTAGACAATCTGCTCACTAATGAGCGCACTAACATATTCTTGTTTGAATGTGCTGATGCGTTTGTTGAAGTGCGAGTGATCGAAGAAATCGTTGACGCTGACGATTACGACAATTGCGATTGTCTATCCTCTAGCGTGACTGTGCTAAGCAAAGCTCAGTACAAAGCGCGTGAGCTAGTCGTGTCTGACGCACGATTCAAGAAAGACTTAGCAGCAATTGCTGCGCTGCAAACGCTGATTGTAGTCAAGTAATACTTAGCAAGCGAAGACGATTTGACAATTAAATCGTCTTCGCTCATAATAGAGTTTCTGAAGCAAAACGAATTACTCTTAACAAGTGAGAGCGAATATGCGTAATACTTTCAATGCGAATAACGTGCTTTTTGTCAAAGTAGCAGTTAAGAAAAACTTAGACGCTAAGTTTCTCACAGTAAGCGCAGACAATCACGAAGCGTTCAATGCTAAGAATTGCTTATACTATGCTACTCTGAGCGCAGCGTCACTCTACGCTGATCTTATTAAGCAAGTCTTAGTGCTTCAGAACGCAAGTAACACAAAATTAGTTAAGTTAATCTTAACTAAGCAAGTCGAGAAATTGCTTGAAAAGAATAGCGAAGTAACAGCATAAAAAGCACGCTGTAAGAGCACTAGAGAGCTTCTGACGCTCTTTAGTGCGTGAATTGATAGTAACATATGCGTTTGCGTTTTGATCGCTTGTAGATCGTTTAAAACGATTTGACAATTAAATCGTCGTCAGTTAATATATCAGTTCTGAAGCAAAACGAAGTTCTTAACAAGTGAGAGCGAGATCATGTTTAAAAATGCCGAAACAGGTGCAGTTCTGTTCAATATTAACAATGCTGTAAAAGCGCACGTTGATACGTTGTCAACTGTAACTGTTGCGAGTAAATTCGATGTAAAAATTGACAGCCGCAATGTCGAAGATGATTATATAGTTGTAAACAAAGATGATGCTTTTAATGATTTTGCTATGCAATTTTTAGACGTTAAAAATGCAGTAACGACAATTTCAGATTATGTGTTCTATAGTGCGTTTTCAAGTAACGATATTGCAAACTTGCTTGAAAATTGTATCTATTGACAATTAAATCGTCTTCGTTCATAATGTCTTTGTTGTCAGCGA
>SESF01010168.1_pt1 | contig 52705 bp, 33 predicted proteins | sample 3171521 | NCBI WGS metagenome assembly SESF01 (sample SAMN10866945, study PRJNA518727) | freshwater metagenome | biome: subpolar coniferous forest; feature: holomictic lake; material: water; isolation source: holomictic Lake 227, 6 m and 8 m depth | place: Canada: near Kenora, Ontario | collected...
TGGCGAGGGCATTCGTCCGCCCCTCCGCCCGTCCCGCTCTTGAACCGCCATTCGCTATTGCTCGACTGCCCGCCCCGACGTATCCTCTATTCATCCGAAGACGCGCTGCCGGAGCTGTTCTTTCGGCAGCTTGGCCCGGCGCTAATGCCGGCCAGCGTGCCGCACTTACCGGAAGCACGACAAACTAACTACTTATGAGGAAGACTGCGACTACCGCGCCGGGGGCTAAAGCGAAGCGTTCGCTGAAGCAAACTCCTTCGCCCACCGCCAGGATTCACCCGGTCATCATTTACCCGATCCGGCACTCGGACGATTACTCGGACCTGCGGGCGCTCTATCAGATGGTCGGGCGATTGGCGGCGGACAAAGACCGCTACGCCCACCCGATCACGGTGCTGGATCGCAAGACGCATTACTCCATGCAAGCGAACAAGGCGTTCCTCGATTTCCGGCGGAACACCGTGGAGCGCTGCTCGGAAGTGCTGGACGTTTGGGCAGTTGATACCTGCCAGATGTGGTATGTCGGCCTGGGCACGGCCTTCGAAAGGGGGGCAGCGCAGGATGTCTATTGGCTCATCCCCGGCGATTTCGACTACGGCACAACCGTGGGGCAGCAAGTCCTCAGCGAGCTGCATGACCTGCCGGAAATCATCCTCGAACTGAACCAGGACCTTTGCATCGGCGAGATCGCCACGGACCATAACAACCCCAAGCAGCTTATAGATACTTACGGCACTTTTGCCCTGCTCTACAACTGGTTCCCGGCCGAAGCGCAGGAAATCCGCCGGTTCACCGAGCGCCCCCGTTCGGAGTTTCTTGCCGTGCGCCACAGCTTCCTGGGCGAGGCCTTGCGCCAACGGTGGTATCCCTACGAGCAGACTGTCGTCATGCTCCTGCAGGCGGTGTTTGGCAAGAAGGGCATCAGCCGGTTTTCCGTCGGGCAAATCTCCGACCTGCCTGAGGGGCGCGAGTCCCTGGCGTCGGCGATGCTACAGGTCGAGCGGACTGAGCGGGTGCTCAAAGCGCTATGGCGGGAACAACACCAGTCGGATCCAAACTGGGTCGAGCAGTATCGCCAACTGGCAACCACTTCCAACCAGGTCCGCCACACCGCGCTGATCATTCTGCACAACTTGCTAAGCTGAAATATGCGCCCCTTTAACTACCAAAAGCCCTTGCGGGCCATCAATTTCATCTGCCACGCGACCCAGGCCAAGAGCGTCAGCCTGGTCGGCGATTTCAATCAATGGGACCCAGCCGCTCATCCAATGAATCAGACGCCGGACCGTTCCTGGCTGCTGAACGTCGAATTGAAGCACGGCCATCATCGCTACGCCTTCCTGGTGGATGGCGTCCTGACGCTCGACCCCCATGCTCAAGGCATCACCCGCAACGATAAAGGCGAGCGCGTCTGCCTCGTACCGGTGAGCTGAGCAGGGCAACGCATGTATCAGGTAACACAACTCAACAACGGTCTGACTGTCGCCACGGCGGAGATGCCACACATGATAAGTGTGAGCGTCGGTTTGTGGATCGGCGTGGGCTCGCGCTACGAGCCGGCGCCACTCAACGGTGTCTGCCATTTCATCGAGCATCTGCTGTTCAAAGGCACGAAGAAGCGGTCGGCCAAGGAAATCTCCCAGGCGGTCGAGGGGATTGGCGGTTACCTGAACGCCTTCACCAGCGAGGAGATGACCTGCTTCCATGCGCGGGCCTGCCACGACCGCTTCGACGAGCTGCTCGATGTGTTGCTGGATATGCTGCTCGACTCGCGGTTCGACCCGGTGGAGATCGGCAAGGAGCGCGAGGTCATCAAAGAGGAAATCGCGATGGGCCTGGATGAGCCCCAGCATCACGTCCAGGAATTGCTCAACACCACGCTCTGGCCGGACCAGCCGCTCGGCCGCCCGATCACTGGCACGGAGCAAACGCTGGATGCGATGACGCGCGCCCAACTGGTCGGGTACTTGCGCGAGAGTTACGTGCCCGCAAATACGCTGATCGTCGCCGCGGGCAAGCTGAAGCATCGCCCGGTCGTCCGGGCGGTGGCGCGTTATGCATCGCGCTTTCCTGCCGCCCCCCGCCCGCAATTCACCCCCGCGCGCAGCGAGCAGCGAAAACCAAGGGTGTGCCTCTTTACCAAGAAGACGGAGCAGACGCAAATCGCGCTCGGCATCCGCACCTGCTCGCGGCAGGACGAACGCCGCTACGCGCTAAGGCTGCTCAACACCATCCTGGGCGAGAACATGAGCTCGCGCCTGTTCCAGGTCGTGCGCGAAGACCGCGGCCTGGCCTACTCCATCTATAGCACCCCCAGCTTCTACAGCGACGCGGGCGACCTGGTGATCTCCGCCGGGTTGGACACGGACAATGTCACGAAAGTGCTCCAACTCGTCTTGCGCGAACTGCGGCGCTTGCGCGAAGCCGCCCCGAGCGCCGCCGAATTGCGCCGCGCGCGGGATTACGTGATTGGCCAGGTTGATCTCAGCCTCGAAAGCGCCGATAACCAGATGAATTGGGTGGGCGAGCAACTGCTCGGCTACGGCAAGATCCTGCGACCGGCACAGATCAAGCGCCGCCTGCGCGAGGTCACCGCCGGCGAAATCCGCGCCGCGGCGCGTGATTTCTTCCGCCCCGAACGGTTAAACCTGGCGCTGGTCAGCCCGTTGGCCAGCGATCGGGCCGTCGCCAAGCTCCTGGGTGCGTAAGCCGCGGCGCCGTGCAGCGGTGCAATTAGGCAAAATTAGCTCTTGATTCCCACCAAGACGGTGCCTATATTGCGCGCTCTTTTCGAAAGAAAGTTATACGATTTATGCGACGTCCAAAAGGTATCAGAACGAAGAAGTCCGTGGCCAAGCGGTTTAAGATTACAGCCAGCGGGAAAGTCATGCGCTCGAGCGCCGGTCGGCGGCACTTGTGCCAGACCAAGAATGCCAAGCGCCGACGGAGTCTCCGCGGCACGACCGCGGTCCACCCGACCGACGAGTACCGTATTAAGCAGAACCTGATGTTCAGCCGCTGACCTCGCTGTCCACTCTCAACCATCAACTAACTACTAGATCATGCGCGTAACCAACGCCCCCGCTTCCCGCAAACGCCGCAAACGGATGGTAACAGCCGCCAAAGGCTTCCGGATGCGCCGCTCCAAACTTTACCGCTATGCGTCCGACGCCGTTGACCACGGCCGCGCCTACGCCTACCGCGACCGCAAGACCAAGAAGCGCAATTTCCGGGCGCTCTGGCAAATCCGTATCAACGCCGCCGCCCGCGCCGCCGGGACGACCTACAGCCGCTTCATGGAAGGGCTCAAGGCCGCCAAGGTCGCGCTCGACCGCAAGGTGCTGTCGGATATCGCTGCGACCGATGCGCCGACGTTTCTTGAGCTGGTCCAGATCGCCCAGAGCGCGCTGAAGACCAAAGCCGCGAAGGCTTGACAGTTTCATTAGCCGGCTTCCAATAGCCAGTTGGTGAACGGGCGACCCGCGACGGCTCGCCCGTTTGCATTTCAGGCCCCAAGCGGCGGGCTGGGGAAGGCGGATGAAGATTTATGGCTGGATTCCTCGACCAAATCGAACCGGTGAAGCAATCGGCCCTCGCCGAACTGCAGGCGGCCACGGACTTGGCCGCGCTCGAACAGGCGCGCGTCAATCACCTTGGCTCGAACGGCAAGTTCACCGCGCTGATGAAACAACTGGGGGCGCTGGCCAAGGAAGAAAAGCCCGCCGCCGGCAAGGCCGTCAACAGCGCCAAAGTGGCACTGGAGGCCGCGCTGGCTCAACGGCGCGCCGAACTGGAGCTGAAGGCCGCGCTGCCGCAGGAACCCACCGATTTCACTCTGCCGGGCCGACGACGTGCGCTCGGCAAGCTCCATCCGCTCACCCAGGTCACCGAGGACATTGTGCGCAGCTTCCGCAAGATTGGGTTCGTGGTGGCGGATGGTCCGGAGGTCGAGGATGAATATCACTGCTTTGACGCGCTGAATACGCCGGCTGACCACCCGGCGCGGGATATGCAGGACACGTTCTATCTAAGGAATGCAGAAGGTAGAATGCAGAATGAAGAAACCGGAGACCGGAAGACGGAGCATGGTGTTCAGACCGCGCCCCCCGCCCCTCCGGCCTCTACCCTCCTCCGGACCCACACTTCTTCCGTGCAGATAAGGGTGATGGCCAAGCAGCCGCCGCCCGTGCGGATCATCGTGCCCGGTCGCGTCTATCGCCGCGACAACGCCGACGCCACGCACAACCCCACGTTCCACCAGGTGGAGGGCCTTTACGTGGACCGGAACGTGACCGTGGGCGACCTCAAAGGCACCGTGGAGTTTGTCTTCAAGGAACTGATGGGCGAGGAGACGCGGATACGCTTCCGGCCCCACTACTTCAGCTATACCGAACCCAGCTTCGAGATTGATTTCAGCAGCGCGCTGACGCGCAAGATGGGCAAGGAATGGCTCGAGATCGCCGGCTGCGGCATGGTACACCCGCAGGTGTTCGAGAATGTCGGCTACGACCCGGAAGTCTGGACGGGCTGGGCTTTCGGCTTCGGCATCGAGCGCATCGCTATGATCCGCTACGGCATCACCGACATCCGCCTCTTCTACGAGAACGACGTGCGCTTCCTGAAACAGTTCTAACGGTATGAAGGTCACACTTAACTGGCTCAAGCAATACGTCGATTTCGACTGGTCCGCCACCGAACTCGCTGACCGGCTGACGATGCTCGGCATCGAGGTGGAAGGCGTCGTGAAGCTGGGCGGTGAACTCGATGGCGTCGTCGTCGCCCAGGTCATCACTAAAGATAAGCACCCCAACGCCGACAAGCTCACCGTTTGCCGGGTGAATGACGGCAAGGGCGAGCGGCAGATCGTTTGCGGGGCGCAGAACTTCAAGGCCGGCGACAAAGTGCCGCTCGTTCTGCCAGGCTCCACACTGCCCGCGAAGCCCGGCGAAGCGCCCTTCACCATCAAGGTGGGCAAGATTCGCGGAGTCGAGTCGCATGGCATGATGTGCTCACCGCAAGAGCTTGGGTTGGGCAACACGGTGGAGGGCCTGCTCATCCTGCGCGAGGACGCGACGGTCGGGCAGCCGTTCGCGGAATATCTCGGCCGGACCGGCAGCGATGTCGTCTATGACCTGGAAATCACGCCTAACCGGCCTGACCTGAATAGCGTCATTGGCATAGCGCGCGAGATCAGCGCTGTCACGGGCAACCCGCTGAAACTCCCTCAGATCAAGCTTGCCGAAGCGGGCAGCCGCGCCGAGGAATTAGTAGCAGTGCGGATCGAGAACGCGGAGTTGTGCCCGCGCTACACGGCCCGCGTGGTCCGCGGTGTGAAGATCGCCCCGAGCCCCGATTGGCTGAGGAGCGCACTGGAAAAGGTCGGCATCCGCAGCATCAGTAACGTGGTGGATGTGACCAATTACGTGATGCTCGAAACCGGCCAGCCGCTCCATGCCTTCGATTATCATTTGCTGGCGAAGCAGACCGGGGCCCCCTGCCCTGCAATCGTCATTCGCCCTGCCGGCGACGGCGAGAAGTTCATGACCCTGGACGGCCAGGAACGAACCTTGACCAGCCAGATGCTCCTGATCGCCGACGAAACCAAGGCAGTGGCGCTAGCCGGTGTCATGGGTGGTCAGAACAGCGAAATCAACCTGAACACCGTTGACGTGCTGATCGAGAGTGCCTACTTCAAGCCGCAGAACATCCGGGCCACCTCCAAGAAACTGGAGCTGCGCACCGAATCCTCATACCGCTTTGAGCGAGGCGCCGATATTGGCATTTGCGATTGGGCGAGCCAGCGCGCGGCGCAGTTGATCCTGGAGACGGCGGGCGGCACGCTGGCGCAGGGATTGGTGGACGCCTACCCGAAGCCGTTCACGCCCAAGCAAATCGCCCTGCGCCACTCGCAGACCGATGCCGTGCTGGGCATCGCCGTGCCGATGGAGCAGCAGATCGAATCCCTGCAACGGCTCGGCCTCGAGATTGAGACGGCGCCTGGCACTGCTCCCTCGACGGCTGCTGGGATGCCGCACACGACGGTGTTCCGCGTGCCTTCCTTCCGCGTGGACCTCAAGCGCGAGATTGACCTGATTGAGGAAGTAGCACGGCTCTACGGCGTGGACAAGATCCCGGCCACCGCCCCGCGCGGGGCTATCGGCTCAAACCCCTACGACGACGTCCACGACCAACTGGGGGAGGCGCGCCGCATCCTGACAGGCCTGGGGCTGTTCGAGACGCAGGGACAAACGCTCATTTCGGACGCCGCCGGCAAGCTGATGGCAGGCGAGTCGCTGGTTGCGCTTTCCAACCCGCTGAGCAGCGACATGAACGTGCTGCGCCCAAGCCTCCTGCCGGGCCTGCTCGACGCGTTGCGCTACAATCTCAACCACAAAACTTATGACGTGGCGCTCTTCGAAGTGGGCCGCGTCTTCACCGAGACCAACGGCCGGCGCCGGGAGGAACGCCGCGTGGCGATCGCATTGACCGGCCAGCGCAGCCCCCTCTTCTGGAAGGGAGACGACCGCGAGGCCCGGTTCGACCTCTATGACCTCAAGGGGCTGCTCGAAGAGTTCCTCGAGCAGTTCGGTCTGCGCGGGCTGACTTACGCCCGCCGGCCGGACAGCACCGCGCTATTTCTGGAATCGGCCGCGGTTCACCTCGGCAAATTCCAGCTTGGCGAGCTCGGGCAGTTGCTTCCGCCGCTGGCCCGGCAATACGATTTACGCGACGCCGTCCTGCTGGCGGAGCTGAACCTGGACCAGCTCCTGGCGCGCCGGAACACCGGCAAGTCCTTCCGCACGCTGCCGGCTTTCCCGGCGATTCGCCGCGACGTGGCGATGATCCTGCCTGAGGCGACATCGCACGACGCCATCCTGCAGGTGGTGAAGCAGGCCAAACCGGAGAACCTGGAAGGGGTGGAGCTGTTCGACGTGTTCCGTGGCAAGAATGTGCCGCACGGGCAGAAGAGCGTCGCCTATGCCTTTACTTACCGGCATGCAGAGCGGACGCTCACAGACACTGAAGTCAATGCCGCTCAGGAAAAGCTGGTGGCTCAGTTGAAGCAGCGACTGCAGGCAGCGGTGCGGGAGTAGTTGCCGGCGATCGGCTCAGGGCGAAGTTCGGGGGCGGACCATCGACCCATCATGCCCCTGATCCTGGCGGACGATCACAGCTTTTCGGGTGTCGGTTGCTGAGAGACCATGAAAACAATACTGACAGCATTCCTTTGCTCCATGGCCCTGGCCGTGGCAGGCCAAACCTCCAGGCCCGTGGTCATCGCGCATCGCGGCGCCAGCGGGTATCTTCCCGAGCACACGCTTGAGGCCAAGGTGCTGGCCCACGCGATGGGCGCGGACTTCCTGGAGCAGGATGTTGTGCTCACGAAGGACGACGTACCGATCGTCATGCACGACACTCAGTTGGATACGATCAGCGACGTGGCCCAACGGTTTCCCGACCGCAAACGCGCCAACGGGCATTACTACGCGTTGGATTTCACGCTCGCGGAGATTAAGCAGCTCCATGCCAACGAACGCATGAACCCTAAGGCCGGCCGCGCAGTCTTTCCGAACCGCTTTCCGCTGGGCCGATCGTCTTTTCAGATTCCGACTTTGGAGGAGGAACTCCAGCTCATCCAGGGGCTCAACAAGACCTGCGGCCGCGTGGCGGGCATTTATCCGGAGATCAAGCAGCCCGGCTGGCATCGCAGGGAGGGCCACGACATCAGCCGGATCGTGCTGCCGATACTACGGCGCTATGGTTACGCGACCAAGCAGGATCCTTGCTGGATCCAGTGCTTTGAGCCTGACGAGGTGAAGCGCATCCGAACTGAGCTGGGCTGGGAAGGACGCCTCCTGCTACTGCTGCCGCCGGGGTGGTTGACGCGGGCCAACATGGCGGAATTGGCGAAGGTGGCCGACGGCATCGGCCCGGAGCTCAGTGCGATCGTGTCTGGCACTTCAAAGGCCGACCGTAAAGTCACTGACTTCGTCAAAGAAGCTCATGCTGCAAAGCTAAGCGTGCATCCCTATACACTGCGCGCCGATGATCTGCCGAAGTTTGCCGATTCGATGGACGACGCACTCGAAGTCCTCTTCACCGAAGCCCAGATAGACGGGCTCTTCAGCGACTTCCCCGATATGGTTGTGAAATGGCTTAGCAAGCACGGAGCGCGGTGAGAACCCGGAGCTGAACCAAAGCAACCGAACCGTCCCCCCGCCCCACTGCAACCGGGCTAAACCAACTTCTTTAGCTTCGGATCTTCAGCCAGCCGCCTAACCAGCTCTTTGACCTTCTGCGACTGGCTCTTGTGCGCGAGCAGGGTGGCGTCGTCGGTCTGGACCAGTATGGAGTCGCGCAGACCGACCACGGCGATGGGAGTGCGCCGGTCTTTGCTGCGCGCGTCGTAGATGATGTTCCGCGCCGCATCCACGTGGATGAAGTCGCCCACGGCGCAGTTGCCCTCCGGGTCGGCTTTGAGGTGCCGCGCCAGGGCGGTCCACGAGCCGAGGTCGTCCCACTCGAAGGCGCCATCCGCGACAATGACATTGTGCGCGTGCTCCATGAGGGCGTAGTCGATGGAGACCTTCTTGATCTCAGGATATTCCTTCGCCAGCAACTTGTTGAGCTTGGCGGGGTTCGCCGCCACTTTGAACCAGCGCTGGCAGGCCTCGTACATCGGCGGCTGATGTTTTTGCAGGCCCTCGGTGATCGTCACGAAGGACCAAATGAACATGCCGGCGTTCCAGCGGTACTGGCCACTATTCACGTACTCGAGTGCCTTCTCGAAGTATGGCTTCTCCACAAACTGCTCCGCGCGGTGGAACTGGGTCTTGTAGGACTTAGCCCCCCGGGGCGGCGGCAAGGTTTCGCCGACGCGAATGTAACCGTAGCCGGTGGCCGGCTCCGTGGGCTTGATGCCGATGGTAATGATAGCCTGCCCGCGGCCAGCCAGGTCGAATGCGTCGGACAGGACCTGCTGAAATTTCTTCTCCTCGGGAATGACGTGATCGGCCGGAAGCACCGCCATAACGCCGGTGGTGGAGCGCGCCCCAACCAACGCGGCCCCCAGGGTAACCGCCGCGCAGGTGTCGCGGCCAATCGGCTCGGCGACGACATTCCCCTTCGGCACCTTCGGCAGTTGTCGGCGCACCTCGGCGGCCTGGACCTCGTTGGTAATGACCAGGATGTTCTTCGCCGGGACCAGAGGCAGCACGCGGTCAACGGCCTGCTGCAGGAAAGACCGCTTACCCAGCAGCGTGATGAGCTGCTTGGGCATCTTCTCGCGGCTGACCGGCCAGAAGCGCTCGCCTCGGCCACCGGCCATAATAATCACGAAACGATCGTTAATATCGGGTTTGGTCTTCATTGTTGCTTTACCGCCTGGACGAGTGGTTTTACAAATTCACTGACCCGCTGGATCAAATCAGGGGCCTTGCCGTGCTGGGCAATCTGATTGACAATAGCGCTGCCCACCACGACCGCCTCCCCACTAGCCGCTACGATCTTTGCCTGTTCGGGCGTGGAGATGCCAAAACCGACCGCGATGGGCAGGTTCGTGTGGGCGCGGATCTTGGACGTCATCTGCGCAATGGTGTCCGCGACCTTCGTTTGCATCCCGGTAACGCCTTCGCGTGAGACGTAGTAAATGAAACCCGCGCCGCGCTGGACGATCAGTTCGATGCGGTCGTCGGGTGTGGTCGGCGCAACGAGATAGATATTGCAAAGCCCGGCCTGGCGCATGAGGGCTTCGTAACTGTCACTCTCTTCGGGGGGCAGATCGAGGACCAGCATGCCATCCACACCGGCCTGAGCAGCAGCTCGGATGAACCGCTCGATGCCGCAGCGATGGATGAGGTTGAAGTAGATGTAGAGGACAATGGGGATCTGCGATTCCTTGCGGATGGCGGACACAACCTCCAATACCTTCGGCGGCGTGGTGCCAGACTCCAGCCCACGCTGGGCCGCGAGTTGGTTGACGAGCCCGTCGGCCAGCGGGTCGCTGAACGGAACGCCCAACTCCAGCACATCAACACCCAGCTTGTCAAAGGCCAGCGCCAATTGGCGCGTGGCTTCGAGGTTCGGGTCACCCGAGCCGATATAAACGATAAAGCCCTTTTGGCCCTCGCGGGCCAGCCGGGTGAATCGTTCAACAATGCGATTCATGTATGCGCAGGATGCCTTAACTCCTTGAACCCTTCAACGGTTTTTACCGCCGCCGCGTTGGGGCGAACACTTCTGGTTGTCCTCCCACACCAGGCGCAGCCCCTCCAATGTCAGCAGCGGATCCACCGCCGTAATCTCCGGCAGTTTGGAGGCGATGAGCTGAGCGTAGCCGCCGGTTGCCACCACCGGCAGACGATGGACGTTCAGCTCGCGCTTCAGTTCCATGATCAGCTCGCGAATCAGTCCGCGATAGCCATGAACGGCGCCCACTAGCATTGCCTGCTCCGTGCTCTTGCCGATCGGGCTCTTGACTTCACGAATCCTGATACGCGGCAGCAGCGCCGTCTTCTCGTGCAGATAATCAGTCATCGCGGCCAACCCCGGCGCGATTATGCCGCCGACGTAGTCGCCCGCCTGGTCCACGACGTCGAACGTCACTGCCGTGCCAAAATCCACCACCACGACCGGCGCTCCCACACGGTGGCGCGCAGCGGCTGCATTAGCGAGCCGGTCCGGGCCGATGGTTTTCGGGTTCGGATAATCAATTCCGAGACCGCGAAGAGTCTTAGGGGTAAGCTCCAGGCAAGGCAGATGCCAGCGTTGCTGAACGACCTTGCGAACCAATGGTGTAGCCCGCGGCACCACGCTGCACAGGGCCGCGCCTTCAAGCCGTGCCCGCGCAGCGAACTTAACCACCCGCTCCAGAGCCGTGCCGTTGAACCAGGCGGCAGTCGGCACGTCAGCCTGTTTGATCACGCGCCGGGAGTTCGCCAGCCCCAGATGCGTATTCGTGTTACCGATGTCGAAGAGGAGAATCATCTTTCGAACGTGACATCCCCTCCGATGATGCGCTCCAGATGACCATGCTCAGTGCGAACGAGCAATTCGCCATCCTCCCCCAGCGATTCGGCCCGGCCGCGGATTTGGCGATCGCCCATGCGGATGACTACGTCATGCCCAATCGTGGTGTCATGTTCCTCCCACTCATCCGCCAATGCGGTGAATTGGCCAGTAGCAATGCGCGAATAATCGCAGTCCAGTTCACGTAGTATCGCCACGGCAAGGTCGGGCCGCGAAACCGGCTTGCCCAACTCAGCCTTCAACGAAGTCGCCACCTTTCGTAATTCGGCAGGGAAGTCGCCCGGGTTCAGGTTCACATCGACACCGATGCCGAGGACCAGGTACTTGACACGGTCCAGTTCAGCGCTCAGTTCCGTGAGAATACCGGCCACCTTCCGGCCATACAGCAGAATGTCATTGGGCCACTTGATTTTCGGTTTCAGCCCGGTCTGCGCTTCAATGGCACGGCGCAGCGCCGTCGCCGACGCAACCGTCAGTCGCGTAGCCTCTTGCGGGCGCAGGTCAGGCCGCAGGAGGACCGAAAACCAAAGCCCTCGTCTGGCTGGCGACATCCATTTCCGTCCCAGGCGCCCTCGACCTCGGCTCTGCGACTCGGCAAAGACCACAACGCCTTCCTTAACGCCGTCGTGCGCCAGCTTCTCGATGACGTCGTTGGTAGAGGTCGTTTCCTCAAAGACGCGGATATCACGGCCGACGACCTTGGTCTTGCCCAGACGGGAGATTAGATCTTCGGCGTGCAGCAGATCCGGAGTGCTTAGCAGCCGGTAGCCCCGGTGCGGGCTCGCTTCGATGTCGTAGCCAAGCGAGCGCAGGTCCTCAATGCGCGCCCAGACTGCGGCGCGGCTTACCCCAAGCTCCTGGGACAGCTCCGCGCCCGACACCGCGCCATCTCCGGCGGCCCGCAATGCCGTAAGGATTTGAACGTCAAGGCTCATCGTGAAGACAAAAGCTGAAAGGCTGAAAGGCGGAAAGGGGAAGGGGAAGAGGCGGTGAGCATGATTTGGATTTCAGCGTTTCAGCATTTCAGCGTTTCAGCTATTGTCTTCAAAATCAAGCCCGATATCCACCGCCCGAGCCGAGTGCGTGAGGGCGCCCACTGAAATGAAATCCACCCCGGTCTCCGCAATAGCACGCACCCCGGCCAGCGTCACCCCTCCGCTCGCCTCGGCCAGAGCGTGGCCTTTGGTCTTCTGCACCGCCAGGCGCAACTGCAACAGGTTCATATTGTCGAGCAAGACCATGTCGGCGCCCGCCGCAACCGCCTGCTCAACCTGCTCCAGCGTATCGGCTTCGACCTCCACCTTGAGGCTCGGGTATTGCGCGCGTGCGCGCTGGACCGCAGCGGCAATGGCATTCGGGGACTCATTCCTCAGCGCCGCCAGGTGGTTGTCCTTGATGAGCACCATATCGAACAGGCCGAGGCGATGGTTTCTGCCGCCGCCGCACGTGACTGCGTACTTCTCCAGTCGCCGCCAACCCGGGGTGGTCTTGCGCGTGTCGAGAATCTGCGCCCGCGTGTCTTTGATGGCATCAACGAACTGGGCCGTCAAGGTGGCGACGCCGCAGAGCCGCTGCAAGAAGTTGAGGGCGACTCGTTCAGCACTCAGCAGCGCGCGAGCAGTGCCCGCAATCTCCAACAAGGGCTTGCCCCCAGTGACCCGCTGGGCGTCTTGCGTGGCATACGTGACCCGCACTTCAGTGTCGAGCGCCCGAAAGGCCGCTTCGGCCAGAGCCAGTCCAGCGACCACCAGCGGCTCGCGCGCTCGCACCACCGCTTTAGCCTGGGCGGTTTCGGGCACTACGGCCAGTGTTGTCACATCGCCGCTGCCGATGTCTTCTGCCAAAGCGGATGCTACAGCCTGACGGATCTCTTCTGCTGCTAGTAATTCCACGCTCATAGGATGTATAAAATGCAGCGCCAGCAAAAGCCCGTTGTTTGCGGGTCCTATGGCGCATCCTGGCACTGCCACCGAGCAGAAGTAGGGCAAGCCTCCGGCTTGCCGAGTCCACCAACCCTCTGGGTTGGCATGTCGGTGGGGGAGCATGCCTCCGGCTTCGACAAGCCGGAGGCTTGTCAGGACTACGCAAGCCAGAGGCTTACGCTACTACCTTATGCGCAGCTCATCCCGCCACAAAATACAGGTGCTTCTGCGGCCAGGCGTCCAGCGCGTTGAACCGCATCGCCCCGTCTGAGCATTCACACGCGACTTTGGCCCCGAAGGACCCTGGTCGCCCTCCCGCGAAGTATAGCTCCCCGCCCTTGACCCCCGCGGGCAGTGGCAGGCTCATGGCCGCTTCTCCATGAACCCAGATCTCCATGATCGCCCCGCCAGTCACGCGCCTTTGCGGCAGCACCGGAGCCCAGGCGACCAGGTAGATCGGCCGGCTGGCATACACAAACTCCCGCCCGTCAACAGCCACCTTCTGGCTGTTGTAGCCGGCAAACCCGGCCAGCGAACCGGCGTCATCGAGGCGGAAAGTCATCGTCAGCTCGCCGTCGAAGGTGACGCGATGCCCATTGACCCGGAAATCGCGCAGCGCCAGCGTGGCCGGCGATAGCGGGTTCCGCTTGAGGGCCTCCTCGTCCTGCTTGGCGTCCCGATGGAAGCCGCCTCCCCAACTCTCCTCGTGGGTGCGGTAGTGCGCTCCCACGCTGGTGGCACCACTGGGGAAACGGCAGGCCAGGTATGGAGTTGTGCGAGAGACAACGCTGGGGTTGTCGTTTGTGGCAGCCTTGGGATCGCTGCCTGGATAAGCACCCAGCGCGGACAGGATCTCGAACCAGGTGCGCACCTCCACGCCCAGCGAGGCCGCCTGGTCGTCCCGGGGTCGGAACCCGAGGAATGTCGTAGTGCCTTTCCCCGGCAGGGCGCGATGAACCCCGACCACCTTCTGGCCGAGCCGGGCAACCACTTCAGCCCCTGCGTCCGGTTCGATGGGATAGGTGAAGTCCACCAGGAACTCTGAGAGCACGGCTTGCGGCGGCACTTGGCCCAGCGCGCCCGAGAACTGCACGCTCCGACCGTCGGCGACCTGGCCTTCCGCCCCAAACTGCAAGCCCTTGACGCCGAAGAGCTTCTGCCACCTGTCCAGCACGGGCTGGGCGGCAAGATCCAGGCGCGGGGGTGGCCCCGACCAGATCAGCTTGCCGCCGCTGCCAACAAACTTCTCCAGGAAGTCCAGCAGCTCCGGTGGCGGCAAGGGCTCAAACAGCACAGCTAGCGTGCCGAACTTGCGCCCCGCCATCTCGATCCGCCCATCCGCTCCCACCCGCCCGTATTGCAGCAGCTTGCGCGGGGTGACATAATTCGCGTAGCCGTATTGGACCATCCACGAGCCAAAGCGCTCCTCACACGCGACGAGCGACAGCGGATACAGCATCAGCACATCCGTATCCCGGTGTTGGGAATCCTGCACCGCCTGGAACCACGGACTCGCCGAGGCACCAAAAGTGTCGCATACTGCCTGATGCCGTTGCTGCACCTCGTTCGGCATTCCCCAGGCAGCCGCGTAAGCATACGGCGTCCGGTTCAGGATGCCCGTGGAGCAGGCCAGCGCGACGCCGTAGTAATTGCGATCCGACCACCCGCCCTCGGCATGGTCGTTGCCGCCGCCCGTAAGGAAGTCGTTCCATAGGAAGTAATCATCACAGGCGGCTGCGGCCTGCTGAACCGTGTTCGACCAGAGGAAATCGGGGGTGTATTCGTACTTGTGCGGGTTCTCGGGCAGCCCTTCGACCGCCCAGAAGTCGCAGGTAGGGCTTTGCGCCCAGGTCGCGTGGGCGCGCGCCTCCAGTTCCTGACCGTATTTCTTCTCCGCGAACTCTTTGGCGCCTGCGAACAAGCCCACCACGGTCTGGTCCAGCAACTCGAAGTAGCGCCGTCGCAGCAGAAAAGTCCGATGCACCCCCTCCGCGCCCTCGCCCAGGACATGCTGCGCCAGCCGACGCGCCTCCAGGTTCGGCATAAACCCGTGCTGCCCATAGGCGAAGTACACCAAATACTTCTCAAAGTCCTTGAACTCCGCGCCGTAGAGTTCCGCGAACCGGGCCGCCATGTGCGGCGTCAGGTAGCGGAAAGTAAACTCTCCCTCATCATGATGACTGCCATAACCCCAATCCTGCTGAATATGCATCTCGTCGGCATAGAGACCGTTCAGCGGCACGCCCGCGGCGTGGTATTGCTCCACCAGCCCCTCCAGGAAGGGCCGCGCCTTGGGGCTGAAGTAGTCCAACTCCGGCGTCGCGTAGGTGGCCACCACCAGCACGCGATCCAGCGGCCCGACCTGTATGTCGCCCTGGCCCCGGACCGTCAATCGACGGGCATGGGTGCTGCCCTGCGCCGACTCATCCACGTCCATTTCCGGCTTCTGCTTCAGCTCCACGATGCCCGCCGGGTCCACCCGGTAGAAGCTGGTCCCGCCCATCCGATACTCGCGAAAGGCGAATACCCGCACCCCCGTCCGGTGCAGTTCGATCGTCCCCTTGTTGTTCGTCCAGGTCTGCTGCTCCCACATCGAAACAGTGAAGCGCCCCGTCGCCGGGTCCCGGTAACCCTCGCGGTACTGCACCCATTGCCCCGACTCCCCCGTCTTCTGCTTGTAGCCGCGGCCAATCTCCAGCGGACTCAGCAGGCTCAGCTCCAGCCCGAGCCCATACTGCTTGAGCGTCTGGCTGATCTTCGCCAGCCGCTGGATGTAGGCTTCCGTATCCGGCAACAACTGCCTCGGCTTCCCCCCCTGCCCTTTCCGGTACTGCGACCAGAACTCGTCAAACGCGAGAATGATCGTGCGCCCGCCTGACGCCTTGGTGCCCTCACAAATCTTGCGCAAGGTCGTCACATTCGGCGTCGGACTGAGGCTCAGGTCCAGCTCTTTGTCCGGGTCTTGCAGGTCCTCCAACTGCTGGTCACTCACCAGGATAATCCCGCCCTTGGGCAGGTTGAACTGCCAGGGACCGGGGAACGTCATCGCCGCCTCGGGAAGCTGCCGCGCCTCGGCCCCGAACAGCCGCTGGCCCGAAGGGAGCGCAGAAATGACGATACCAGCCGCCGCCAGCCGGCGAACAAAATCCCGGCGCGAGTAAATAATCACAGATTCTGACATATCGAATGGACGTATTTGGAGCCCGGCTATTCGCCTCGAGTCCCATCCCTGACAAGCGACCGTCATTGAATGAGCGCTCGGATCATCCGCGAATCACGCGAACCATCACAGATTATTGACTTCTTGAGCCGGACCGCGCTGTTCGTAGCAGTTGAAGTCAGTTCCCTATTCGTGTCAATTCGCGAAATTCGCGGATACAGGTTGTCAACGTTGTCGCACTACCTCTGGCGCGGGTGCTTATACCCTTCGGATACCCTTCAGATACCCTTCGGATACCTTTCGGACGCCCTGCGGACCGGTTGACTGCCAACTGGCTCTAAAGGCACTTAAATGTCGCATTGATGTGGCCTTGGGTGGCTTTGCCGCCGTTCTGCCTTCTGCCGGCTGCCTTCTGCATTCATTGGGCTGTCCGAGGGCGGTCTGGGGGCGGCCTGACGAGGGCCGTTCAAGACTCTGAAATTGCATGACTTGCGAGATTAGCGACGTGTCTCTGGGTCAATCCTCCACAGTGTTGCAACGGAGGACGGGGGCGCCTGTCTATCCCGTGCAGAGAAGGAGTTGCTCCGGCGCCACCCCGGAGACACTCCGGCGAGGTTCCCATGTAGTGGGCTTAAGCTGCTGGGCCAGAGTCACTTGTGGTGCAAAGTCTGGTTTCATCGATTGAGTGCTAGCAGCCTACGAAGAAGCTTGCCGTGCCGGAGTACGGCCTTCCCCAGGCGGAGCGATATCCGGAGCTTCCAACGCACCAGGTTGGCTTCCCCCTTTTTACTGTCGAACGGCGCGGTAGTAGCTAGCGGGAACAGCGGTTCTGTTGGTCACGACAAAAATCCAGTTACCATTCGCATCCGCCGAGTTGGTGACGACGGGTTGCCAGTTGATCAGGGGTGTAAGGTTGGTGGCCAACTCCAGGATATAAGGATGATTTGGCGTGCCGGTCAGTTGCAAATTCAATTGACCGCCGTTGATGCTGCTGCTGAGGCTGCACGGCCTCGGCGCAGACGCCCAAATATAAATGCCCCCATAAGCTGCCGCTGCCACCAATCGGGTTCCATCCGTCGAAGAAGCAACGGCGGCCCATTGATCTATGGGTGAACTGGTGGTCGTCCACACGGCTCCCGAGTCTGTCGAGGTATAAATCAGGCCAGGACTGCCAGCCGCGGCGTTTCCCGCCGCCGCGACCAGTTTGGTTCCATTCGCCGAAGAGGCGGCGGAAGCCCACGAACCAATGGGCGCGTCGGTCGGATTCCACGTGGCTCCTGAGTTTGTCGAAGCGTAAATCGCGCCTGGATGCCCGTTCGCGTCAGCAGCCTGCGCTGCGACCAATTTGGTTCCCTCCGCCGAAGAGGCAACCGAAGCCCAATACACATCGGGCGCGCTGGCCGGGGTCCAAGTCGCTCCGGAATTCGTTGAAACGTAAACCAGGCCAGGACTGCCAGTCGCGACATTTCCCGCCGCCGCAACCAGGTTGGTTCCCTCCGCCGAAGAGGCGACCGAAGCCCACCAATCACTCGGCACCACGGCCGGGCTCCACGTGGCTCCTGAGTTTGTCGAAGTGTAAATCGCGCCGGGATTCCCGTCCGCGTCGGCAACCTGTGCCGCGACCAGTTTGGTTCCATCCGCCGAAGAGGCAACCGATGCCCAATAGGCCTCGGGCGCGCTGGTCAGAGTCCAAGTGGCTCCCGAGTTCGTCGAAGTGTAAATCGCGCCGGGATTCCCGTTCAAGTAAGCAGCCTGCGCTGCGACCAGTCTGGTTCCACTCGCCGAAGATGCGATCGCTGCCCAATAAGCCTCGGGCGCGCCGGTCGGGGTCCAAGTCGCTCCGCAGTTCGTCGATGCGTAAATCTGGCCGGGTCCGCCAGAAAACCAATTTCCCGCCGCCGCGACCATGCTTGTTCCATCCGCCGAAGCGGCGACCGAAGCCCACCAACCATTGGGCGCGCTGGTCTGTTTCCAGGTTTGGCTGCCAACAATAACCAACGTGTTGGTCGTGCTGCCTTGATAGTTCGGGTCGTTGATAGTTCCTATGACGGTGTAATTGCCAGCGTTAGTCGGCACATTGACCGATCCATTATAGGTCAGGTCCACCGTCAGGCCCGGGGGCGCAGTTGTGGTCGAAACGGCCGCACCCTCGAAGAATTGAAACAGATTGGCCAAGGTCACGGTCGCAGGGGCTTTGACGACAGTCAGGCTCGCCAGGATGCTGGTGACCGAGCCGTAGGCATTGGTAACCACCACATCATAGTTGCCTGCGTCGCTGGCCCGGACTTCGGAGATCGAATAGCTCGCAGCGGTTGCCCCGGCAACATTGGTTCCGGCGAAAAGCCATTGGTAGCCTAACTGCGGTGTCCCCACGGCGGTCACGGCGAAGGTCACGCTGGAGCCGGCAACAACCGTCTGGTTGGCAGGCGGCACCGGGATCGTCGGCCCCACGTAAACCGGAATCGTCATCGTAGCGCTAGCGTTGACGCAAGGCACAGGCTCGCCAGTTGTCGTCAGCGTTACCGTCGCGCTGCCCGCCGCCACTTCACTCGCCGTGAGCTGATAGGTCGCGTTTATCGCCGTGTTGTTCGGCAAGAACCCACCGGCCCCGCTCCACGCCACCCCGGTCGCCCCGCCGCCATACGACCCCGCCAGCACCACTGTCGGAGTGGCCAGAGTGTGGTAGAACAGGCTGCCCGGGATCACCACCCAGTGTTGCCCCCCAGTCGGATCATAAAACACCTGCAAAGCATTATTACTAGCGCGTTGATTGTAACGAATGATAATCACGTGGTAACCGGCCGCCAAGGCGATCGGGCTGGAACCTTTCGTCGTTAACACCTGACAGTTGTTGTTCTGCACCTGAGCTTGGCTGTAGGTCGGATTATCCGTGCCCGGGTCAATCCACAGCGCGCTACCGTCGTCGCTCGCGGTCGCGAAGGTATAGCGGTTGGACACAGCGAGATAGATCAGGCCGCGGTACTCGACACAGTAATTCGTTGTGTAACCCGTCGGGTACGGACCAGGCGCGGCTACGCCGCATTGGTCGGTCGTGGTGAAGTGTTCCTGGGGGCCGACGTTGGGCATGTTGACGGACTGGGTCGCGTAGCCGACCGTCCCAAGGGCGGTGCTGGCGGTCGGCGCCGGACTTGGACTGGCCGCGTCGAATTGCCCGCCATCCATTGCGCCGGCACAGGTACAGCCTGGCGCCATCGATTGGTTCCACGCCCGAACAGTCAACCCCGGCTGCGGGGGACCGTTGGACACACTATGGTAGAAAAGGCTGCCCGGCATCACCCCCCAGTTTTGCCCACCGGCCGGATCATAATACACCCGCAAAGCGTTACCGCCGTCGCCCTGATTGTAGCGAATAATGATCGCGTGGAAACCGGCCGACATGGCGATCGCGCTGGAATAGCGCGCCGTCAAAGGCTGAGAGTAGTTGTTCTGCACCTGAGCGTGGCTATAGGTCGGATTATCCGTGCCCGGGTCAATCCACAGCGCGCTACCGTCGTCGCTCGCGGTCGCGAAGGTATAGCGGTTCGACACAGCGATATAGATCAGGCCGCGGTACTCGACACAGTAATTCGTCGAGTAGCCCGTCGGGAACGGACCAGCCGGGGCCACGCCACATTGGTCCGTCGCGGTGAAATGCTCATGGGGACCGCCGTTGGGCATATTGATGGATTGCGTCGCGTAGCCGATCGTCCCTTGGGCGGTGCTGGCGGTCGGCGCCGGATTGGGATTGACTGCGTCGAATTGCGCGCCATCCATTGCGCCACCACTCGTGCAGCCTGGCGCCCCCGCCTGGTTCCACGCCCGAATAGCCAACCCCGGCTGTGGAAGACCGTTGGTGATATAAACCGACTGCTGCGGCCCCATACTCACAGTTGCCGGCGCGATGACTGTCGCCGTGGCCGGGCTGGCCGGACCCACACAAGTGTGGTATGGGGCCCCCAGGGTTGGAACGACGTAGTAAGTGGTCGTGTTGGTGAGCAACGGCGTAATAAGTGTCGAATCATTTCCGACTTGGTTAGTTAGGGTCACATCTGAATACCACGCGTACGAAACTCCCTGCTGGAGGCCGATCACCTGCAAATAAGCCACGCCGGCACCGCAGATCGTGGCCCCTTGCGTCGTCGGCACCCGAGGCGTCTGGTTAATGTAGATATTCACTTGCGCGCTAGCCGCCCTGCAAGCGGCTGCCTGGCCGGTGGTGGTCAGCGTCAGGATGACTCCCCCCGCCGCAATATCGGCAGCCGACGGACTATAGGTCGCGTTCAGCGCCGTTGGGTTTGGCGCGAATGTGCCGCCGCCCGGAACAGCCGTCCAAAGGCCGCCCGTGGCACCGCCGCCAATTCCCCCGCCCAGGCCCGCTGTGCTGCTGCCTGAACAGATCGTCTGGTTGCCGCCCGCGCTCGCCGTGGCCGCCGCGCGGAGGGTCACGACGACTTGCGCCGTAGCCGCGCTGCAAGGCGCACCCTGGTCGGTGGAGGTCAGCGTCAGCGTCACCGTGCCCGCCGCAATGTCGCCTGCCGACGGACTATACGTCGCGTTCAGTGTGGTCGCGTCGGGCAGGAACGCACCCGTGCCCAAGGACGACCAGAGGCCATTAGTAGCGCCGCCGCCAATGACACCGGTCAGGCCCGCCGTGCTACTGCCTGAACAGATCGTCTGATTGCCGCCTGCGTGCGCCGTGGCGGCGGCGACAGCACTCAGCACCGCCGGCGGCGCCGAAGTCTCCGGAGAGCCTATCTTGCCAGTGACGACGACGAGGAATTGGTTGCTGTTGTCGGTCAATTGGGTGACCAGGTTCGTGAAGGTGGCATTGGTGGCCATGTCGCTGATGTTGGTGAAGGTAATGCCGCCATCCCGGCTCACCTGCCACTGATAGGTCAGGCCCCCGCCCATGGCGGCCACGGAGAAGATTGCCGGCGAACCAGCGCACGTCGTCAGGTTGGTGGGTTGGTCGGTAATCGTAGCCGGCGAATAAATGGTTACGACGACTTGCGCCGTGGCTGCTGCGCTGCATGGCGGCAATTGGCCGCTTGAGGTCAGCGTCAGCCTGACCGAACCCGCCGTAATATCCGCCTGTGATGGAGTATAGGCGGCGTTCAGCGTCGTCGCGTCCGGCACGAAAGCGCCCGTGCCCGAAGACGACCAGGTGCCCCCTGTGGCAGTGCCGCCAATGACACCGCCCAGGCCCGCCGTGCTACTGCCCGTGAAGATCGTCTGGTTACCGCCCGCGCTGGCCGTGGCTGCCGCGTTAACGGTCAGCACGGCTGGTGGTGCGGAGGTCGCTAAAGCCCCACCCACAGTAACAATGGCGATATACTCATTGCCGTTGTCAGGCAGTTGCGGAGACTCATTGGTATAGCTTGCGTTGGTCGCCGTGGCGCTGACGTTGGTGAAGCTACTGCCGCCATCCTGGCTGACCTGCCATTGATAGGTCAAACCAGCCGCCGAACTCAGTCCAACGGTGAAGATGGCCGGTGTGCCCGCGCAAACCGTCAGGTTGGCAGGTTGCTGGGTAATCTCCACTGCCGTCAGCGTCGCCACGACGCTGTTGGTGCCACCGCAGGCGTTGGTGAGGACGACCTGGTAATTGCCCGCGTCACTCATCAGCACATTCGAAATCGTCAAACAGGTGCTCGATGCCCCGCTGATCCGCGTGTTGTCCGTCAGATTCGTCCCCTTGAACTGCCATTGGTAGCTCATCGGAGCCGTGCCTGTGGCGGTGACATTGAAAGACGCCGTTCCCCCGACGAGATTGGTGAGGCTTTGAGGTTGGGACGTAATAGCGGGCGGCGCGGGCCAATAGAAGGCCCGGATGCCGCCGGGAGCATTCAGTAGCGTCTGGCTGTTGTCGGCCAGATTAACTGAATGGAGGACGAGGTACGCAGGGCCGGTTCCCTGTTCATAGATGATATTGAACGGATACAACCCGTCCGCCGCGACGAGGAAATCAAAAGACTCGTGGTACACTGTGCCATCATAGCGCGCGAACAAAACCGTCGAAGTATCTGTCACGTTGGTCCCTGAATAGATCGCGACGCAATCATCACTGTCCACATAGAAGCGATGGAGGCCGGCCGTCAGTTGCAAGTAAGCTGCGGCCTGGAGGGCAAAGCTGTTTTGGTTGGTGCCCAACCCCGGAAAGTTAGAGACGGCCCCATAAATGTCAGGCGGAGTCAAATCCCAAGCCACAAGCTGGGCGATGTTGGTCGAGGACAGGTTCGAGCTGTATTGCGACGGACTTGCCAGCACGGCCTGGGCCGAGACCAAGCTGTTATGAAGGCCGCCGTTGGCGATGTTCGCATACGCCAGGCTACCTGGCTTGTAGCTTACGACCAGCCGGGTATTAAAGCCCGGCAGGCTGAGGCTGCCAATGGGCAGGCTGTTGCTGGCAAACAGATAAGGATACGCAGTCGTCCACGTCCAGGTGTTGGTTTGCCAGGTGCTGGTGCTGTCCATGAACGCGACCACATTGGTATGCTGGCTGCCCCACGCATACTGGATGCCATTGGAGTAGGTAACCGTCGCCCCGTTGAAATACGTCTGATTGACGCCGGCATTCTGCGGCTTATAGACATAGTTCGCGTCTATGGTCAGGGAGCCATACGGAATCTGAACACCATCCAGCCACAACAGTATGGAGTTGGTGTTCACCGTCGTGTCGCGGTTCAGGATCCCGACAGCCACGGTGGGGTAAAGGGCGGTAGCCTTCCCGGCGGGTGGCGGAGAGAGGTCCGTGACCGTAGCGGGCATGGCGCCGGCCGCCGGCGCCGTCGAAAGATATTTATCAAACGTAGCGTCGCCACCCTCGATCGCCGAAGGATAGTCTTCCTGAACGACCATCAGACCGCAGGGGCCCGCCACGCCGTCGTAGGTGTGGTCCGAAGAAATGGCGGAGGCCAACGGACTGTTCGGCTGCAATTTATCGAACGCCGTGAGCAGATAAGTGGATCCGTCGTGTGTGCTGACCACCAATCGGTAACTGTGGGTTGGGTCAAAAGGGACGAGCTGTCCGCCAATGAAGGTGGAAGCCTCGTTAGTAATTGACTCAAGGTAAATCATGTTGGCCGAGCAAAGTGCAGCATAGCCAGCAGTCGTCCCGAGGCCGATGTTCCGCAACTTGAAAACCATCCCGACGTAATGGTTCCAGGTGGTGTTGGCCGTCAGCAAGTCCACCCCCACTGAGAACCGGTTAGTGTAGGACGCCTGCATCCGGAGACTCCCCGCCCGGGCATTTCTCAAACCAAAGGGGTCGGTGCCGGTCGGCGGCGCCTGTATTCTGTACGCATATCCGCCACTGCCGTCGGGCGGAAAAGTGTAGCTCGGCGTGCCATATAGAGGTAGCGCGTAGTGCGTCCAGTTGGTGTCGTTGCCGCTGTTGAAGTCGTCAATTATGGTTTGAGCCTGCAGAGTGGCCACACCCAGCAGGAGGATGACCAGGGCGGGTGCCCAGCCAACCCGCGCCGGAGAAAGAGGGCAGAGGAGTCCAGAAGGTGGTTCTTGCATAGCAGGTTCGCTGTTCATAATTCCAAATCCAGGAGAAAGCGCCACCTGCTCTTTCCCCACGCATGCCATTTTTCACTCCTCCGTCTGAATCTCACAAGCACAAAATGCAAGGAAAACAGCCGGATTTGCAGCATATCCCAGGCCACACATAAGCCTGCCAGCTTAAGAAGCCCGCAGCTTATGGAGTATGGCGCGTGAAACTGCTTCCGTATCGGAAGTGTCCAGCTCTCAAGCACACAAACGAATCGGCCAGAACATCCGCAAGTTCCGCAAGCGATGCGGGATGACTCAAGAAGTATTGGCGGAGAAGGCCAATTTGCATCCCGTTTACATAAGCCAAGTCGAGCGAGCGGACCGGGCCATTACGATTGATGCTCTCCTGAGAATCACCAAAGCCCTGGGCATCCGGTTGCGGGACGCTGTGGGAGACCTTTGAACCCATTTCCACTGTAAACGGGTCAGCCAAAGCATGGTTCGCGCATTTGCTTTTGAGCAAGGCGTCAGACTGTAGATCGGTCCGACCTGCCCTGCGAGGCGCGCTTCCGGGAATGGAAATTGGGACCAGCCAAGCTACGCTACCTGTAGTGGTTGAGCTCCTTCGAAGAACCCCACATATAGCGCTTTCTGGAGCGTTTTTGGCGCAACGTGCCTCAGATTGAAACGGTTGGCCTCGTCGATGGGTTTCGGGACAACGGCACGATTTGCGCCGAAGAAGAACCTGCGAGCGCTCGGGGTAACCTGCTGCAAACAGGGAGGAAGGGGTTCAAGTGACAGATTCTGTCCGCCTATAGAGGGTGATATGAGAACGAAGTCTCATCCGCGCAGCGTCAATTACAAGCGGGCACGCAAAAAACCAAACCTATCAGTTGGAAACCCAGGCCGCCAGGAAGCTCGGCACCACGCGAGCCTGTGTCCTAAATGCCAAGGGACCGGATCGCCAGCCGGAGGTCTGCCCCCCGGCCAAAAGATAGACCGCCTGCTCTCCGCAGGGAGCTAGACCGTCCGGCGAAATCGCTGTGGCGAAAGTCGCATGGTTGCCCACTGGCCTCGATACTGTTAATAAGAGCCCATGACATTATTTGCTTCTGCGAGCTCGACCGAGGGCTTCCCGGAATTCAATCTCAAGAATGCCGCCCTCAGGCTCGGAGCGCTGCTGGTGATTTACCTCTGCTTCACTGTGGCGCAGCGGTTCCTGGGCCGCCGACGCGGGTTTCGCGAAATCCAGGTGTCGCTGAACCTGATGGTTCTCGCTACCCTCGCGGTGTGCTTCCTGGGGCCGCTGCTCGATCAAATGCACAACTACGTGGGGGACGCGTTCCGCGCCGCGGCGGTTTTCCTGGGGGTGGTTATCGCGCTCAAGCTGCTCGACCTGCTCTTCCTTGACTGGCTGACGCGATGGCGCCAAAAGCCGCCCGTGCCGCTGGTCTTGCGCGACCTCGGGCGCCTGGGCTTGGCGCTCTTGGCCCTCTTCCTGATCCTGCGCGCCTTCTTTCCGCAGGTAAACCTGAATGTGTTTGCCGTCTCCTCCCTGGTGGTCGGCTACATTGTCGGCAACGCCAGCCAGGACACGCTCGGGAACCTTTTTGCGGGGCTCGCGCTCAATGCCGAGCGGCCATTCCACATCGGCGATTGGCTCACCGTCGGCGGCCACACCGGCATCCTGGTGGACACCACCTGGCGGGCGACGCGCCTGAAAACCAAAACCAATGATTACATCGTGATCCCCAACTCGGCCATCGCCAAGGAGTCCATCATCAACTACTCGCGCCCGTCCCGCAGTCACGGCTGCTTTCTCCACGTCGGCGTCAGCTACGACACCCCTCCGAACAAAGTGCGCGCCGTCATCCTCGGCGTGCTCCGGGAGGCCTCCGGGGTGTGCCAAGACCCGGCCCCATCCGTTTACCTGGTCGGCTATGGGGATTCCGCCGTGAACTTCACCATCAAATTCTTCCTCGATGATTACGCCCTGCTTGATCCGATTCAGAGCGGTGTCATGGACCGCATCTGGTACGCCTTCCGGCGCCATGGGATTTCCATTCCGTACCCGATCCGGGATGTGCGGCATCGGGATGCGTTGGCGGACGAGGCGACCCAACACGCCGCAGGAGAGAATATTATCCGGCAGTTGCTGTCGGGCGTAGAGCTGTTTCAATCTCTGTCGGCTGAGGAACTGGAAAAACTGGCGAACGCCGCCAAGTTGCATCTTTATGCTGTGGGTGAGAATTTGTGCGTGGAGGGCGAAGCTGGCGACTCTTTCTACATTATCCGCGAGGGTCGGGTCGCCGTGCTGGTCGCCGGTGCTGGTGGCCCAATGGTGACCGCCGCTCATCTCAGCCGCGGGGCATTCTTTGGGGAAATGTCGCTGCTTACCGGCGAACCGCGCTCCGGAACCGTAACGGCCGAAACCGATGTGGAGGTGCTCCGGGTGTCGAAACAGGACTTTGCGGGTTTACTGAAGGCCAATGCCGAGCTGGCCGTCACACTGGCAGCGGTGCTGGAAAAGCGAACCGAGGGGCGGCGAACCGCCATGGCCGCCCAAGCCGCTCGCGGTCCCGCGCCGGAAGCACGCTCGGTAATGGCCCTTCGCATCAAGCAGTTCTTCGGACTCAGTTAGACTAAAAGATTGGCAACCTTCCATCTCCCATATTCGCCTTTCCTTCACGTTTCACGTTTCACGTTTCCCCGATACTTTGGACAGCATCGTTGACGTAACGCCTCCCTGAAGCTACACCCATACCCATGAAACACCCGATACTATCCTCCCTTGGGAGTGTCGCACTGCTCTGCTGTTTAACCTGGCCGGGCGGTTGCCTTGCGGCCGCAGCCGGCGCCGCCCAACGGCGAGGAGAGGTGAAAGCCTCTGATCCCACTCTGCGGAAGGACTTTGCCGAGCCGCCGCAGCGCTACTGGACGCGCCCGCTCTGGTTCTGGAACAACACGCCCGTCACGGCCGAAACGGTGCGGGAGCAAATGCGCCTGGCGCGTGACCGCAGCAAATATGGCGGGTTCGGCATCCTCCCGTTTGGGAAGAGTTTTGCGCCGGCCTACCTGAGTGACGACTACTTCGCCATCTACGGCGCAGCGCTCGACCAGGCAAAATCACTCGGGCTGACCTTGGCGCTCTACGACGAATACGGTTTCCCGAGCGGCTCGGCGGGCTCGCAGAACTCGAGCGACACGAGTCTCTTTGCGCAGCGGTGGCCCGAGTTGACGATCAAACGGCTGGACAAGCGCGAATGGGAGATCACTGGTCCGGCGCGGTTCCAGACGAACCTCCCGTCGGGCCAACTCGCCGCCCTCGTCGCGATGCGCACTGCGACGCTGGAGCGCGTGGAGCTGTCGGACACCGTGCGCGAAGGGCGCCTCGATTGGACGGTGCCCGCCGGCACATGGAAAGTCATGGCTTTTGTGTGCGTAAGGGATGGCGATCCCATCTGCGATTACCTGGATCCTGGCGCCACCGACCGGTTCATCCAAATCACGCACCAGGCCTACTACGACCGGTTCCGCGAGTATTTCGGCACAACGATTGACAAGACGTTCTTCGATGAACCCACCCTCTACCGCGCGGGTGGCCGGACCTGGACGGACAAGTTCAACGAGAAGTTCAAAGCCCGGCACGGTTTTGATCCGCGACCCTATTACCCGGCTTTGTGGTACGACATCGGTCCGGACACGCAGGCCGCCCGGAACTACCTGTTCGGCTTCCGGACCGAGCTGTATGCGACCGGGTTCACCAAGCGCATCCAGGACTGGTGCACGGCCCACGGCATCCCCGCCACGGGTCATCAGGACCAGGAGGAAGTGGTGAACCCGGTCTCCGTCTCCGGCGACCTGATGAAGTGTTTCCAGTATCTCGACATCCCCGGGATTGACAAGATCGGCGGTGACCGCCCCGCCGAACGCTTTTATAAAATCGTGAGCTCCGCCGCTTACAACTGGGACAAATCGCTGGTTATGTCCGAAACCTACGGGGCGATGGGCGACCTGTCTTGGGACGAGATTTACGCGGTGGCGATGGAGCAATACACCAAAGGCATCAACCTGCTCATCCCGCACGCGGTTTGGTATGACAACACCAACGTCACGTTTAAACCTGAACTGTCCTGGCGACACCCGCGGTATGCGGAACGACTGCCTGAGTTCAACACCTACGTCGCGCGGTTAAACCTGCTGCTGCAGAACCAAGCCGCGCACGTGGCCGACATCGCTGTTCTCTACCCCATCGCCACCCTGCAAGGCAGCCATCATTTGGACGGGCCGCTGGGCGCTTATAAGGGTGGAGTGGCCGTGCCGGAGGCTGACTATGTTGACGTGGGCGAGCTGCTAGCCGTGGACCTCGGGCGCGACTACACGTTCTTGCATCCCGAAGTCCTGGACGCGAAATGCAGGATCGAGGCGGGGCGGTTGGTGTTGCCCAACCGGATTCATCCCGGCCGATTCTCCGTCCTGATCCTGCCGGGGCACAAAACAATCAACTGGAGCAGCCTTAAGAGGATTCAGGCTTTCTATGAACAGGGCGGCTGCGTCATCGCCACCGGGCAGCTTCCGTCCAAGTCTGCCGAGTTCGGACACGACCAGGATGTGCAGCGTGCCATCAACGCCATGTTCGGAGAGACAATTGCCACCACAACCACGCCTTTTGTGACGCGACGCAATGATCGGGGCGGCTGCGCGATTCGGTTAGGAACATTGAATGCCGACGTTCTGCGCGGGGCGTTGGATGCGGCGCGGCCGGATTTCGATGTCACTTTCGCACCGGGCGCCGCCTTGCGCTATATCCATAAGACCGGCAACGGCCGGCACGTCTTCTTCTTCGCGAACCTCAATCCGCGCCTGACTGAGAGTGTTGTCACGCTGCGCGGGCGGCATGAACTCCAGGCATGGGATCCCCACACCGGATCTATTGGTGCAGTCGAATGCCTGCACGCCACCCGGAAGGGAACGGACTTCACCGAGGTCCGGCTGAAGTTGCCCCACCTCAAATCCGTTTTTCTCGTTTCTGCAAGCAACCTGTCGGCAAGGCAGGCCAAATCAGGCCCCGCACGCGCCCGACTATCGGCCCCGAAAAACCCATGAAAATCAATCCTCTCATCGCTGCCTCAGTTGCCGCGGTCCTGTGCCTCGCGGCCGTCGGAACCCTCGCTGCGGAGGCGCACCCGACATCAGCAGCAACCCCAGACGAACGTTCCCCGCTGTCCACGTTCTTCGTCGCGCCCACGCGCGTGGTGTGGCAAAGCACGAACGGGGTGAAGAACGCGATGTCGCTGCTCTCACCCCATGCGGGCCAGGCGGTGCTGAAAGAGCCCCAGCCTCCTTGTGTGATCACCGCGACCGACGAAAGGCCCGCCGGCGTGCTGTTGGATCTCGGGAGGGAATTGCACGGGTACGTCGAGCTAATCACACCCATGACAAGGGACCAGGCCAAGTTGCGCCACGTCCGGGTGCGATTCGGCGAGTCCGTCTCCGAAGCGATGGCAGAACTCGGCGGAGCGCAGCATGCGCAGAACGACCACGCCATCCGCGACCAAACCGTCACGCTGCCCTGGCTCGGCAAGAAGATGGTTGGCCCAAGCGGCTTTCGGTTCGTGCGCATTGACAACCTCGACCCCGAGCTGCCGGTGGAACTCAGCCAGGTACGCGCCGTCCACCAGGTTCGCGATATTCCCCAGGTGGGCTCGTTCCGGTGCGATGATGAGCGGCTCAACCGCATCTGGGCGGTCGGCGCCTACACCGTCCACCTGAACATGCAGGAATACCTGTGGGATGGCATCAAGCGCGACCGGCTCGTGTGGATCGGCGACATGCACCCGGAAGTGAGCACCATCAACGCCGTGTTTGGGTTCAATGACGTGGTGCCACGCTCGCTTGACCTCACGCGCGAGGTTACCCCGGTAACCGAGTGGATGAACGGCATCTCCAGCTACTCGATGTGGTGGGTGCTGATCCAGGAAGAGTGGTGGCTGCATTACGGCAACCGGGATTATCTCGGCGCGCAAAAACCGTACCTCACCGCCCTGCTCAAGCGCCTGGCGAACCTCGTTGGGCCCGACGGCCGGGAACGCATTGACGGCATGCGCTTTCTGGATTGGCCCAGTTCGCCCAACCAACAAGGAGTCACCGCCGGGTTGCAGGCGTTGCTCGTGATGACCCTCGAAAGCGGGTCACGCCTCATGACCGCGCTGGAGGACGCGGAGACGGCAAAGCTTTGCAGCGAAGCCGCCGCGCGCGGCCGCAAGGTGGTGCCCGACACCAACAAATCCAAGTCCGGAGCGGCCCTGTTGTCGCTCGCAGGCATGGCGGACGCGAAGAGCACTTCGGACACCGTGCTCAAGGTCGGCGGGCCGAAGGGCATCTCCACGTTCTACGGTTTCTATGTGTTACAGGCGCTCGCTAAATCGGGCGATACCGACACGGCGCTCGACTTCATCCGCACCTACTGGGGTGCGATGCTGGACTTCGGCGCGACGACGTTCTGGGAGGATTTCAATCTCGAATGGACGAACAATGCCGGGCGCATCGACGAACTGGTTCCACCCGGCAAGAAGGACATCCACGGCGACTATGGTGCTTATTGTTACGTGGGATTCAGGCACAGCTTGTGTCACGGCTGGGCCAGCGGGCCGACGGCGTGGTTGAGCCAGGTGGTGCTCGGCGTGAAACCGCTGGAGCCCGGCTGCAAACGTGTCCGCGTTGCGCCGCAACTCGGGAACCTCAAATGGGCAGAAGGCAAGTATCCGACGCCGCTCGGCCCCATCCATGTCCGGCACGAGCGCCAGCCGGATGGCACGATCGCCTCGCAAATAGACGCGCCGCGCGGCATCATCGTCGAGTCGCAGAATAAACCGAACTGAACAATCGTGGGGCTCTGCTTGGCCGGATTGGCGCCCTCTGGATGGGCGTTCTCCTTTGCGCTGAAGCGATTGTGGTCCGACTCGTGGATCGGCATCAATAGAGCCGGATGCGCGCGTAACTGATGCTGTTCCCGCCACCCTGACAGGAGCCGAGCATATCGAGGGTGCGCGACGGTGACGAACCACCCCTGCCGGTGGCGGTGAAATATTGTACAAAGGGTTTCCGCAACGGCAGGCGAACTGGCGGCGTCATGGAGCCATCGCGCAGGATTTCCTGCACACGATTCTCGGCCACAGCTTTGCCATCCGCACTGGTTCCGCTCGCGTAATACGTCAGGAACAAACGATGTTCAGGCGTGATCTGAAAATGCGCCCCCGAACCGATGATGCCCGGATGGTCGGCGGTGGATTCCTCGATGGTTTTGCGCTGAATCACTCGTCCATCGCGGAGAATTGCGTAGTTCAGGCTGTAGCGCTGTTTAGCCTCCGGGAAGAAGCTCGCCTTCAGCCGTTCATCAATCGCTTGCTCGTTCCACACCACATGCGCATTGCCGTTGTTCGCCACATACAAATCGCCGGGATTAATCCCGCCACCGGTTTTGTCGCAACTCGCGATTTCGGTCCACGCGACAAACGGCTTCCGGGTGATGTCCGGCGTCCAGGTGTAGAAGAGGCGGCGAAAAGCATAGTCCCACTCCTGGCCCGTAAGCTTATGTTTGTATTCGCGCCACGCCTTGTTGGGCTCGACAATATCACTGACGCCGCAGAAATAGACCGCGCGCCTGCAAATCGCGACGTTTGGGTAACAGACGCGGACGGGCACGGGCGGGTCATACTCGGCACCCCACGGCCACTTGAGCTGGCCTTGCGCACTCCACGTGCCGTGGTGATCGCGGAACGCCCATTCGGCGTGCGAAAAATCAACGTTCTGAAACAGAATCAACTCTCCCGCCGGGCCGTCGGCGGCCAGACTCCGGTAGGACCAGGCGTTGAACTTCGGGTTGCCCTGCCAGACCGGCCCCAGCAATTTCGGGGCCGCAGTGGCATCCCCCGCCTTGAATTCCAGCAAGTCCGGTCGCGCTGGGTAGCCATTGGTCTCGTCGCCGGGCCCGAGGGAAGGATTCGTGGACACGAACACGCGGTCGTTGCGAAAGGCGGCAAGCGGCGAGGGTTCCCGCGTGCGACACTCGGTATCCACCCAGACACGCTTCCAGCCGCTGGCGTTGCGTTCAAACAGCATCAAGCGACAGTTGTTCATGGGCTTGACGCCGGGAATTAATTCCAGTCCACTGGCGAAAACGCGCTTGCCCACACGCACGAGCGAGGTCGAGCCGTGGCACCACATCGGCCCGGACCCGTTGTTAGCGTTGGTGTAGGTATAAACGTCCTCCTCGATTTCGACGACCGGTTTGAGTTCGGCCCCGGGCACGCCCAAGGCCAATCGCAAGCCAGTCAACCAGACTGAACCAATCCAAAACATGTGTTTCATCGTAAGTCGCATTTCAAACCTAAAGTTTGTTTGAACTGAGCCGCCCGAATCCATGCTAGACATTATGAAGCAGGCCGTTGGCCTGCAACCGAATAACCATTGAAACAAGGTAACTGTTCAGGTCGGAACGTGGGGAAGCCCTCCGGTCTGCCGGTTAGGCGGACCTCTGGCCCGGTGCCGCGGCGACCCGAGGAACACGGAGTCAGAGACTCCGTGAACCGGCAGACCGGAGGTTTGCCCCACACCTGAGCAGTTACGAAAAAAGACTGGCTGCGCGCCGACAAAGGCGCAGAATTGTCACGAATGAACGTGACAGAACAACAAGTCTGCGTAAACCGCGCAGGGTCAAAGACAAACATCCTGTCAGGAATGGGAACGATGGCAAACAAGAGGCGGCTGGCGGGCATATCGTGCCTGGTGATGGTGCTGAGTGGCGGGTGGGCCTGGCAGGCTCGTGCGGACGGTGCGGCCAGTCAACCGCAACAAGGCCAGGCAGTCCTGACAAACAAAGCTGACCTGGCGAAAGAAACCGTGGCGGAGATACTCGAGCCACAGTCGGGCCAGGCCCAGACGCAGTTGAAGGAGACGCCTGCCCAGCGAGCGGCCCGGCTGGCATGGTGGCAGGAGGCCCGATTGGGTTTGTTCGTTCATTGGGGCCCAGTCAGCCTTACAGGCAAGGAAATCGGCTGGAGCCGCGGAGGCGAGCGCCGAGACGGCTACGGCTCAGGTCCAATCCCGGCTGAAATATACGATAATCTCTACAAGCAGTTTTCGCCGACGAACTTTAACGCGAAGGAATGGGTCCAGACGGTAAAAGACGCGGGGATGAAATATATTATTTTCGTCACGAAACACCACGATGGTTTCTGCATGTGGGGCACAAAGACGACCGATTATAACATTACCAGTCCGCTGTCGCCTTACGGGCGTGACATTGCAGGGGAACTTGCCACGGCCTGTCACGCAGCCGATGTAAAGCTCATCTGGTATCTGTCGCTGGGTGACTGGCACCACCCGGATTATTATACCGAGAACCATGCCCGTTTTGATGAGTTTGTTTTGGAACAGATTCGGGAGCTGTGCACCAACTATGGGAAGATTTACGGTTTCTGGTTCGACCTGGCCTACACCAGGATGGCCGAAAAGAATATGGGGCAGAAAATAAGTAAGTTGATTCACCGTCTCCAGCCTGGCGCGGTCATTAATAACCGCGGCGGATTGTCCGGGGACTACGATACGCCGGAGGGGCGCGTTGGGGCCTTCCAAATTGAAAGGCCATGGGAAAGCTGTATTACCCTCGGCAATCAATGGGCGTGGAGGCCAAATGACGACATCAAATCGCTGGAGGAATGTATTTACATCCTCGTCAACACGGCCGGCGGCGATGGCAATTTAGCGATTGACGTCGGGCCTATGCCCGACGGCCGGATTGAGCCGAAGCAGGTTGCACGCTTAATGGAGATCGGGGGCTGGATGAAGGAATACGGCGAAAGCATTTACGGCACGCGCGGCGGTCCATTACTGCCAGGGGATTACGGCAGCAGCACACACAAAGGCAACAGGGTTTATCTGCATGTTTTGAACTGGGATGATCAGACTCTTTCGCTGCCTCCGATCGGCAAGCAGATTATCAACAGCACCCTGCTGTCAGGCGGAAGGGTAAACGTCACGCAGACCAAGGATGGAATTACGATTGCCGTGAACAAGCAGGACCAGCAGAATCCTGATACCATCGTCGTGCTCGAACTGGATGGTCCGGCACACGAGGTTTCGCCGATCATTACAGCATCGGCTTCGCTGGCGTTTGGCAAGCACATCACGGCTTCAAGCAGCGAGAGAACCTTTGATCCCGGCAAGGCTTTTGACGGTGATTACAAGACGGGGTGGGCAGCCAAACCCGGCGAGACCCAAGGCTGGCTGGAGGCAGACCTTGGGCAGATGCGAACGGTCGCCCAGGCAGTTATTTACGAGACCTATCCCGGAAGGATACAAGACTTTGAACTGCAGTATAAGGCGGCAGACCAATGGGAGACTTTGTACCGCGGCACCGGGCTCGGGGCTCAGGCGGTTATCCGTTTCAAGCCGGTAACAGCTCAGCAGATCAGGCTTAATGTTCTCAAGGCGTCCGGCAGTCCCGCCATTACGGAGTTGAAATTGACAGGGGCCATGACCACTGCCAAGCAGGAGTACAAAATGCAGGGCGAGCCAGCCTCCGAGGAAGTATGGGCACAATATATGAGTCACTGGATAAAAGTCGGGGCGTCCAGCGTGCATCAAAACATGCGCCAATACGGCCCGGACAAGCTTTTCGAAGGCGGACGATGGATTGCAGACCAAAGCGAAACGATCTGGCTGGAGGTTGACTATGGCCGCAGCCGAACCGTTAATCAGGCTGAGATTGGCACCAATCGCTATTGGCAAAAGGTGCAGAACTTTGAGCTCCAGCGGCTAGTCAATGGCCAGTGGCAAAGTTTCTATAGCAATAAAGAATTAGGTCTGGCACCCGGGACCGTCAAGCTCACCTTCGCCCCGATAACTATCAGCCAGCTCAGAATGAAAATCACAATGAAGGGAAGCACTTACCTGGAAACCTACGCACTGAAACTTTTCGATATCAATGAAAGTTTGAATCCACCATGACACATTACCGTTGGGGAGTGGTGGCACTGCTGTTCTTTGCGGTCACGGTCAATTACGTTGACCGGGCGGTGTTGGGCGTGCTCAAGCCGCTGCTGGACCAGGAACTGGGTTGGGACCAGAAGGACTTCGGCTGGATGGTGACCGCCTTTCAGGCGACCTATGCCGCGGGTTACCTGCTGGCGGGCCGGCTGATGGATCGGATCGGCGTGCGGGTGGGGCTCACGCTGGCGGTGAGCGCGTGGAGTGTCGCGGCGATGGTGCATGGACTGGCGCGGTCGGTGCTGGGATTCAGCGCGGCCCGGTCGTTGCTGGGTCTGGCGGAGGGCGCCTGTTTTCCGGCGGCGATCAAGGCGGTCACGGAATGGTTTCCCAAGGAGCAGCGCGCCCTGGCCACCGGCATTTTTAATGCCGGCAGCCCGGTGGGCGCAATTCTCTGTCCGCTGGCGGTGCCGTGGCTAGCCGGGCGCTGGGGATGGCAAAGCGCATTTGTCGCGACGGGCGCGGTGGGATTTGTCTGGGTTGCGCTTTGGGGCTGGCTCTATCAATCACCGGATCAGCATGCGCGGGTCTCTCCGGAAGAACTGGCGTACATTCGCAAGGATCCGCCGGAAAGCAGCGTGAATATTCCGTGGCTGGAGTTGCTGCGCCACCGGCAAACGTGGGCGTTCCTGTTGGGCATGATGGCCTCCGCGCCGGTCTGGTGGTTCTTCATTTTCTGGACCCCGGATTTTCTGAACAAGCGATTCGGGTTGAACCTGACGCAAAGCAGCCTGCCGCTAATGATCATCTTCTTCGTGTCCAGCTTCGGCGGGATTGCCGGCGGGTGGCTTTCGTCGGCGCTGCTGCGGCGCGGGTGGAGCGTGAACGCGGCCCGCAAGACGGCGCTCCTGGTCTGCGCGCTGTGTGTGCTGCCGGTATTTGCCACGCCGCTGCAGGCCGGGTTGTGGCCGGCGGTCGCGCTGGTGACGCTCGCCGCGGCGGCCCATTGCGGCTATGCCGCCAACCTTTACACCCTGGTCAGCGACACCGTTCCACGGCAGGCGGTCGGCTCGGTGGTCGGCATCGGCGGCATGGCGGGCTCGGTGGCGGGCATGTTCTTCGCCCAGGTGGTGTCGCGCGTGTTGGATTTCACCCATAACAACTACCTCGTTCCGTTCTGCCTGGCCGCCTCGACCTATTCGCTGGCCCTGATCCTCATTCACCTGCTGTTGCCGCGGCTTGAGGCGATGCCGTTGGAGCGGGTCTTACAGCCAGGCCCGGCCGGGGCCACACCTGGCTCTAAACCGGGGGTGAAATCATGAACGCACCCCGTTCCTCCGCAAACACAACCCCGGTCTCCGGGGTGGCGGCGCTCGCGGCGGTGCTCGACCGTCGGTGTCCGCCCCGCATTCCGTATGCACCGAATTACTGGCAATGGTTCGCTCACCAGCGGAATCACGGTTTGCTGCCGCAGGAACTCACCGGCTGCCCCGGCCAGTTGGAGCTGATCCGCGAGCTGGGGCTGGATGTGTTCAGCCGCAACCTCTATTGCGACGAAAAACGCGGCTGGTTCGGCGGGCTGGCCGAGGTCATCTGGGAAGATGTCGAATTTACCGAGCAGGAGCGCTTTGAGGGCCGGGACCGGATCATCGAGCGCACCTATCGGACGCGCGCGGGAGATTTGACCGAGCGGCTCCGCTATGTCTGGAGCGAGTCAACCCTGGTCCAGGAGAAATTCGCTGTAACGGAAGATCCCCGCGACCTGGATGCGCTGGCGGCGTTGCTCCAGGCCCGCCGGTGGCGTTTTGCACCCGAGCGGTATGCGAACTGGAAGGCGAGGGTGGGCCCGGATGGTTTTGTGGTCGCCGGAGAACTCTGCAGTCCTCTCAAGATGCTGCACCTGGTGGCGGGTCTGGTGGAAACAACCTATCTACTGACCGACCAGCCGCAGCGAATGGCTGAGCTGCTCGCGTTGCATGAAGCCGCCATGCTGGACCTGGTGCGCCAGATGGCCAGCGCCGGGGTCCGGGTCATGATGGCGATGGATAATCTGGATGTTGCCTTCCATCCGCCGCGCCTGGTGGAGCAGTGCTCGGCTTCGTTCTACGAGCAGGCGAGTGCGATTTGTCACCAACACGGCAGCCTCCTTTTCATTCACGCCTGCGGGCGGCAGCGGGCCAATCTGAAGCTGATCGCCTCCTATGGGGTGGATGGACTTGAGGGCGTGGCTTTTCCGCCGCTGGGAGACGTGGAGTTGGAGGAGGCGATGAAATTGTCGGGCGACCGCTTAATCATCAGCGGCGGCATCAGCGCCCACGAATTCGAGCGGCTGCGCTCGCGGTCCGAAGTGTTTGCCTATGTCCGAGACTTATGTGCGCGAATGCGGCCTTACGCGCATCGCTACATCCTTTCCGCCAGTTGCGCGACGCCCTACACCGCGCCCTGGCCGATGTTGCAGCATTTCCGCGATGCCTGGCGGGAGTTCGGAGGGCTTTGAATATGAAGGCACTAACCAGTCGCGAGCGCGTGAGAATCGCGCTCAATCACGAGGAGCCGGACCGCGTGCCGGTGGATTTCGGCGGCAGCCGGATCACGGGCATCAGCGCGATCGCCTACAAGAACCTCATCCAACATCTAGGCCTGCGCGAAGAAATCCGCGTTTACGACATCAAACAGCAGCTCGCCGAGCCCTCGCTGGCAGCCATCAACCGGCTGGGGGGCGACGTGGTGCAACTGCACCGGCTCGGGCCGACCTCGGGCATGCCCTTCCTGCACATTGACCGCTGGAAGCCGGGCCGGCTTACCGACGGCACGCCGTGCCTGGTCCCGGAAGCCTGCGAAGAGACGCGCCTCCCGGACGGTCGTATCGAGATTCGGCACGAGGGGCATCTGTGCGCCTGGCGGACCCCGGACTCGCTGTACTTCGACGTGTGCTACGCGCCGCTGGCCCAGGCGCAAACGACCGCCGACATTGACGCGTTTGTCTGGCCCGATCCGTGGACGGACCGGGAGGAGCGGTATCTGGAACAGCGGGTCCGCGAGCTATATCACGGCACCGACAAGGCGCTGTTCGCCGGGCTGCCGATGTTCGTCTGCTCGTTCTTTGAAATCAGCCTCGTGCTCTTCGGCTTCGAGAATTTCATGATGAAGCTCGTGGCCGAAAGCGACCTGGTGGAGCACTGGCTGGACGCCAAGCTGGCACACGACCTGGCGATTCTAGAAAGGTTTCTTGCCGTGGCCGGCCCTTACCTTGAGGCGATCCAGATGAACGACGACCTGGGCGGCCAGGACACGCTGCAAATCTCACCGCAGATCTATCGGCGGCTCTTCAAACCGCGGCAGCGGAAGTGGATCGAGTTTGTGAAGGCGCGCACGCGGGCGAAGGTGTTCCTCCACTGCGACGGGGCAATCGAGTCGATTTTGCCCGACCTCATCGAGATCGGCGTTGATGTGCTCAACCCGCTCCAGTCATCCGCGCGTGGCATGGACCCGAAGCGGATCAAGCAGCAGTTCGGTTCCCAGCTCTCCGTCTGGGGCGGCGGAGCGGAAACCCAAACCACCCTGCCGTTTGGCTCCGTGGAGGACATTCGTCACGAAGTGCGCGAGCGCGTGAATCTGCTAGGCCCGGGCGGCGGTTTTGTCTTTGCCACCATCCACAACATCCAGCCGGACATTCCGCCGGAGAAGGTGCTGGCCATTTATGACACCGTGGCGGCGTGCGGGAAGTACCCGTTCGCCTGAGCAGGAAGGAAGATTATGATCCCAAAAGCAAAGGCGGCATTACTGATCGCCGCCGTTCTCAACGCGGGCGCCCTCCAGGCGCTGTCAGCGCCCGGCGAAAGCGCCACCACCGCGTTGCCGCCCGGCCGGCCGGCGGGTGTATGGGCGACGACTCAATGGCTACAAGCGCCCCCGGAGATTGCACCGATCCAGTCACCCTTCGCGATGCCGCAGTTGCAGCGCCCGGTCTTTCCCGACCGGACATTCAACATCACCGACTACGGAGCCCAGGGCGACGGGACGGCGAAGAACACCGAGGCCTTTGCCAAGGCCATCACGGCCTGTCATGGGGCGGGCGGCGGCCGGGTGGTGGTGCCGGCAGGCAAATGGCTGACGGGCGCAATTCACCTCCAGAGCAACGTCAACCTGCACTTGCAGGAAGGCGCGGAAATCCATTTCAGCGATGATCCGAACGACTACCTGCCGGTGGTGTTCACTCGTTGGGCCGGGATTGAGTTGATGAACTATTCGCCGCTGATTTATGCCAACGGCTGCGCGAACATCGCCGTCACCGGCACCGGCAAATTCTTCGGCCACGGCAAGAAGTGGTGGGGCTGGGCGGACAAGGGCAACCTGAAAACCGCCGTCTGGATTTACGAACAGCAAGTTCTCAAGAATGTCCCGCCGGAAAAACGCATTCATGGGACGCCGGAGTCAGCCCTTCGGCCGCAGTTCTTTAACGCGGTTCACTGCACCAACGTCCTCATCGAGGGCTTCACGGTGGCAGACGGCGGACCGTTCTGGACCTTCGACCTCACCTACTGCGAGCGCATCATCGTGCGCGGCTTGACCATCAACACCAAGGGCGGTCCCAACAACGACGGGGTCAACTTCAACTCCTCCCGCAACGGCCTGCTCGAATATTGTGAGATCAACTCGGAGGACGATTGCGTCGCCCTCAAGGCGGGACTGAACGAGGACGGGTGGCGGGTGGGCCGCCCGACCGAGAACATCGTTATCCGGCACGTGCGCGGCCTGACCTCCAGCACCGGCGGCGTGGTGTTCGGCAGTGAGATGTCGGGCGGGGTGCGCAACATCTACGTCTATGACTGCGAGTTCTTCGGCAACCAGCGGGCGCTCTGGATCAAGTCCAACGCCTCGCGCGGCGGCACAGTCGAGAACATCTGGTTTGAGAACGTCCGGTTGAGCAATGTTCGGAACGCCCTCATGATTCAGGCCGACTACGGTGCCTACATGGCGAGCAAGAACGGCAAGGCGTTTCCGACGTTCCGCAATATCTCCTACAAGAACATCACGGTCGAGGGCGCGAAAATTCCCACCGACATCAGCAACATTCATAAGCCGATCGAGGGCGTGAGGATGGAGAACGTCACCATCACCGGCGCGAAAACCAACATGCGGTTCAACCAGGTCAAGGGCCTGACGCTAAACAACGTCACCTGCAACGGATCGAGCGATCAAACCATCTCGATCACGAATTGCACCGGGGTGGTGCGCTCCGGTCCGGTCACCGGAACCGTTCCGCCTGTCCCCGTGCCGCCGCCGGAGCGGTAGGACTCGGGACTCGATCACCAGAATACTGACACGAACCCTCGACACCCAAAAACGATCATGAAACGAAGAGCTTTCATCACGAAGACCTCAACTGGAGCCATTGCCCTGGCCGGCGCGCCCTTGCTGTGGGGGCAGGAGAAGAAGTTTAAGGGCGCCAATGACCGCATTCGCGTAGCGGTCATTGGCATTCACGGCATGGGCCAGTCCCACATTGCCGCGTACTCGCAAATCCCCAATGTCGAGGTGGCCGCGCTCTGTGACGTTGACCAGAACCTATTCCCGGAAATCATCCAGAAGCACTTCAAGGGCAAGACACCCCCCAGGACCTATGTTGATCTGCGCCGACTCTTCGATGACAAGAGCATTGATGCCGTTTCCGTGGTCACCCCCAATCACTGGCACACGCTGGCCGCCATCTGGGCGATTCAGGCGGGTAAACATGTCTCGGTGGAAAAGCCCTGCTGCCACAACATTTTTGAGGGCCGGAAACTAGTCGAGGCAGCCGAAAAGTACAAGAACATTATCATTCAAGATGGCTGCGAACAGCGCTCCAATCCCTGCTCCCAATCCATGGCAAAATTCATACAGGACGGAGGACTCGGCGAAGTTTATATGGCGAAGGGTATTTGTTACAAGCGCCGCAATTCCATAGGCCATGCCCCGGATGAACCCGTGCCAGTTGGGGTTGACTACGATCTGTGGCTCGGCCCGGCGCCACAGCGTCCCTTTTCCAAAAACCGGTTCCATTATAACTGGCATTGGAACTGGGAATACGGCAATGGCGACATGGGCAACCAGGGCGTGCATGAAATGGATATCGCCCGCTGGGGCCTTGGCGTGACCCTGCCCACGCGCGTTTGCGCTATGGGTGGCCACATGATGTTCCAGGACGACCAGGATACTCCCAACCTGCTGATCGCGTCATTTGAGTTTCCCAATCCTGCAGGCGGCGGTGACAAAAAGAAGCTCCTTCAGTTCGAGGTGCGCCATTGGTTTGTGAATCGCGAACTGGAATTAGATCCCGAGAAATCGGCCAACACCTACATGACCAGCGCCGCCAACACTGTTGGCAATCTCTTCTACGGCTCCAAAGGTTATATGGCTAAGAATGTCAATGAGTGGAAATCGTTCCTGGGTCCGAACCAGGAGGCCGGTCCGGGTGGAAAGGGCGAGGGCGACCATTACCTTGATTTCATCGAGGCCATCCGAAGCGGCAACCGCTCCACGGCCCATGGCGACATCAAAGAAGGCTTCTACACCTGCGCACTGGTCCATTTGGCCAATATCTCATATCGGCTGGGCCGTTCGCTTGATTTCGATCCCGTCAATTTGAGGTTCAAGAACGACGCCGCGGCGGACGCGATGCTGACCCGCAACTACCGAGCGCCTTTCGTTGTGCCTGACAGGGTATAACCCTGCGGCGATGCCGGAGGTTGCTGACTGGCCTCGCGGCAGTTAGGGGGCGAGGGCCAGGCACCCGTCAACCAGTCCGCAGGGCATCCGAAGGGTATCCGGACGGGTTAACCGGCCGTTACAGCGGTTCGGCGGGGCCTGGGCTGGGATGGCGGAAGCGAGGTGCGGGGGCTTCCCTGGCTCCGTCTGTTCCGCATTGGCAGGCCACACTCAGGCCGCTATGGTTTTGAACTTGTGAACTGGCCTATACAAACGAGTCTCATTGTAGCCTGGCTTTCCCTTCTGCTATCTTCCGCGTCTGGCCAGAGCATCCTGCCGCCCGACCCGAATGAGGCGGCAGGCGAACGACCTTATGAAATGGCTTGGGCGCAGCGCGTCGAACCGGCGGCCCCGACGGTTCGGTTCGATCACCTCGACAATTGGAAGCTGGCAGTTGAAGGCGGGGCGCAGGCGACCCTCCAACCCACCCGCGCGCAAAATGTCTGGAACAGGCCAGTGGCCCGGCTTCGCTATCGCGGCGAAGGAAAATCCGAAGGGAAGGCGCGCGTAATCCTGGTTCCGCCCCAGCCGATCGAGCTGCCCGGCGATGCTGACTCGGTGGACATGTGGGTGTATGGGAATCGCTGGGACTGGGAGAATCCGCCGGGCACCCCGCCGGTGCGCCTCGTGCTGCACTTACGCGACAGCGCAAGCCAGAGGCACGAGTTCACGGTGGATAGTGTGCGCTGGCAAGAGTGGTGGCTGGCGCACAAGAAGCTGCCGGCCAGCTTGAAGTCTCCGCTGCGGCTGGAAAGCATCGAGGTTTCCGGCGGCTGGCAGACGGAGTGGCGCGAGATCTTCTTCGACTCCATCCGGTTCTACCGCGAGGACCTGCGACCGCTCCAATTCGCAGCACGTCCGCGGCGCAATCTCGAATTGCCCGAGGGTCAGTCTCCTGGGGCGAATACCGGCCCGGGCAAGCTTCTTTTCCCAACCCGCGAGCAAACGATTCTGCCGCCGCACCTCGGCGGAGGCTATCGTAACCGGCTGGAATTCGCCGGATCTTCTGGGTGCTATGCATTCGGCTACCGCGGAAGGGACTGCTCCATCACGTACAGCTTTGACCCCCGCAAAGGTCTGGGCAGCCTTGCGGCGCGGCTGCAGGACGAGCCGAGCGGGCGTTTGCTGGAGGGCGCCGCGATTCGGTTTTCCGGAGAAGCAACCAATGCGACACTGCGAGCCGCGAAACGCAAAGGCGATGTGGTCACCGCCGATTATAGCGACGGCACCACTCTGCGGCTGCAAATGTGGCAGAAGTCTCTCGTCATCGATGTCATCAATCGCACGGGCCAAGCCAGGGAGCTGAGCTTCGGGCAGCTCGCCGGGGTGACCGAGCCGCGCAGGATCGGTGTGCCGTACCTCACCTATGGTGGCGGGGCGCATCCTTGTGTGCTGCTCTCTCGCGCCGGCACCAACCACGTCTTCACCAGCATCTGGCTTGACTGGTATCGCTCCAACGGCTCAGAACCTTACGCCGCTGAGTCCGCCACCACCAACACCGCCAAAATCAACGGCGGTGTCCGCTACCAGCCGCGCACCGACGGCCAGCGGAACCCGATGTTCGAGCGCATCTTCGTCACGGTATCGCCGCGGTTCGAGGAGGTCCTGCCAACCATGCCCAATCCAGTCGGGCTGCACGCGAAGGAAGCCGCGGACCGCCTCTGGCAGGAATCCTGGGGGCCGGAGGATTTTGAGAAGCAGATGAAGCGCAGCCGGATGCTGCGCGCCTACGGAATTGAGAAGCTCATCCAGTGCAACCATGAAATCGCCTGGCGCGACGGAGGGGAGAGCTTCACCCTGCGCACCCGCGCCGCCCCGAAGCGAGGCGGAGATGCCGCGCTGCAGCGTTATGTTGCCCACCAGCGCGGGTTGGGCTGGCTGGCCGGGCTTTACAGCAACTATACTGATTATGCGCCCGTCAATGAGTTCTGGAGTCCTGACGCTGTGCAACGCCTGTCCGATGGCAACTGGCGCAGCGCCTGGCCCCGCTGCTGGGCGGAGAAGCCGCTCAAGGCCGTCGAGTTCGACGCCTTGCTCGCGCCACAAATCAAACGCAAGTTCGATCCTGATAGCGCTTATACGGACGTGCACACGGCGGTGTCGCCGTGGGGCTACAACGATTACGACGCGCGGGTGCCAGGGGCCGGGACCTTCGCGCAAACCTTCTACGCGTATGGGGAATTGCTCCGCAACGACTCGCGCGTGTATGGCGGGCCGATCTTCTCCGAGGGCACTTACCAGTGGCTCTACGCCGGGTTGGCTGACGGCAACTACGCGCTCGCGTATGATGGCCGTCCGCTCGCCAAGGAGCCTCTGCTGCCGGTGTTCGATCTCTACCAGATCCACTCCAGGGAGTGCGACATCGGCATGGGTTGGACTGCGAACTTCTGCGACGCGATTCCAGAGTGGCGCAAGCCGGAGAACCTCGACCGGGCCATTGACCGGTTCCTGCTGCACACGCTGGCTTACGGTCACATCGGGTGGCTGGTCGAGGAGGAACACGGACTCGCCCGCATGTGCCGTTCGTATTACATGCTCCAGCAAGTGCAGGCGCGCTACGGCCTGAAGACACCCACGCGTATCGCTTATTGGGACGGCACGAATCTTGTCAGCGTGTCGGAAGCCCTCATACGCGACCTGCCGCGCACGCGCCGGCAGCTATTTGTCGAATACCCCGGCGGCCTCCAGCTTTGGCTCAATGACCATCCCAGCGAGAACTGGCGTATTAGTGGGGCAGACGTCTCGCCTGCCGCCACGCCCGCATCGCCCGCGTTGTTGAGTCCGAAGACAAAAGGCTTGGTCCACAGGCGAGACGCCCCTCCCACTACGGACCTCGAGCTTCCTCCCGCTGGCTGGGCTGCCTTCACTCAGGATGGCGAACTGTCCAGCTTCTCCGCGCTGGCTGGAACGAACCGTGTGGATTACCTCCGCAGCCCGGACTACACCTACCTGGATGGCCGTGGTCACTGGCTGACGGTCCCAGAGGCCACCTCGGAGGGGGCTCTGGCCATCAGGCCATTGGGGAAAGATCGTCTGCAGATCATCCGCATTTCCGGGGCCGGAGCGTTCACCATCCGACGGCCCTATCACATGCAGGGCAAGTGCGTTTCCTGTGAAGGTTTCGACCAGGACGGGAAGCGCCTCGCTATACCCAATTGCCATGACACCGACAATGAGACCCGCCTTGTGCCGGAGGACAAGGCGATGAGGTTTGTGCTCAGATTCGGACCCGGCCAGCTCCGCTGAAATCCCCGGAGAAAGCGGCTGTTGCCGTGCCGGCCACGAAGTCAACCGCGCCCACGACCCGCAATGCCGGCATTTACTGAGTTACACCTCCCACCCTGGCCGATATTCTCGCCGTACGTAGCGATTGATTTCAGGCAGGTTGGTGCATTTCATCTGCTCGACGTCCCACTCGAGCTTCTTGCCCACCCCGGCGAACTGGGCAAGATGGCCGGTGAGTGCAAACGCGGTCAGCGGGGCGGAGGCCCCGGGGAAATTCGAGCACGGAACCGTGCCGTTCTTGCAGGCGTAGAAGAGGTCTTCGATAGGGCTGCCGTGGGCGCGAGGCAGCACCTTCGGAGGCGTGGGAACCTCGGTCCGGCGGTCCTCGGGCAGGAACCCGAGCGAACCGCAGGTGCCGCCTGTGCGGAACAAGCCCTTGTCCCCGACGAACAGCGTGTCCTCGCCGAACTTGACTTCATACTTCTTCTCGGCGTCCTTCATGATCTCCGGCCGCAGGGCGGCGTTGTCGTAGACATGAACCTTGACCGGCCCCATGCCGGCCCGTGCGGGGACCTCGTAGCGCACGATATTGCTCTGGGGGTACATTTCCTCGCTGCCGCCCTTGGTACGGAGACACTCTACCGTAAAGCTGCTGGCCTCACCAATCTTGAGCGCCCAGAAGAGGGCGTCCAAATTGTGGCAGGCCATGTCGCCGATGGTGCCAGTCCCGAAGTCGCGCCAACTGCGCCAGCTAAACGGATGCAGCCCCTCGTGATAATCGCGGTAGGGCGCGGGCCCGATCCATTCATCCCAGTGCAGTCCGGCCGGGACGGGTTTGCTGGCGGGCCGTTTGCCGCGGCCGCCGAAGTCTCGCCCCAGCAGCGAGTGGGTCTCAGTCACGTTCCCGATGGTGCCGGCCCAGATATATTCGCACGCCAGGCGAATCGTGTCGCTACAATGCCCCTGGTTGCCCATTTGCGTCAGCACCTTCTTCTCTCGCGCCGCCTTGGCCAGGGCGTAGCACTCATAGATGTTGTGGGCCAGGGGTTTTTGCGAAAACACGGCCTTGCCCAAATGTATGGCCCGAATGGCCGCCGGGGCATGGTGATGGTCCGGCGTGGCGATGAGGACGACGTCGATGTCTTTATGGCATTCCTCGAGCATCTTGCGATAGTCATAGTAGGCCTTGGGCGCAGGTTGGTCCTTAACCTTGTCGCTAAATAGCTTGAGCTTGCCCGCCAGCTTGTTGTCGTCCACGTCGCAAACCGCCACAAACCGCTCCCGCATCGCGCAGTCGAAGCTGTAACCGCCCATGCCGTCGGCGGCAATGACGGCGACACCCAGTTTTGAGTTGGGCGAGTCCGCCCCCAATAACGAGGGCATACCGATGTATTGCGCCCCGGCGGCCATGCCGGCGAAGGCTGCGGTGCGTTGAAGAAAGCGACGACGACTAACCTGGGAGTCTTGTTTCATAAATTATGTAGTAGCACTGCCTGAGGTTTATATTCGTTCCCCAACGAGGCTGCAAGCCATGAGCGGCTGGGCTGGCTGCGGGTCGGGTATGAAGTGCGCCGTCTCAGGCCTGGGGGGCGGCCCCAATCGCGGGCGTTCGCGTTGATTAGCGAAGCTAGGGTGACCGTTGGCCAGGGGTTGTGCTCGTGGCGTCCCCGGCCCAGATCGCCTGGATCGTTTCTTCCTGCCCGAAACCGTCCGGCGTCGCCGCGCTAGCCCGGTGGGCGCAATACCAATGCTTGCCCTTCGCAGCCCCGGACAGGCAGCGGCTGCCGGGCATCTCGAGGTAGCCCTCGTGGGCGTGTTCTCGCACCCAGTGCCAGGCATAACGAAGCCATTCATTGCGGTAGGCCTCCGGCTGCTGTGCAAACCAGGTGATCTCGTCGTAGCCCCATATCCAGCAGCAGCCTGTGCCGCCTTGCCCAGGCTTGCTGCTCACGCCCCAGTTGTCCAGCTCGACCAGGTAAGGCAGGTGCTCGCACCGCCAGCCGCTGGGAGCGATTCCTCCTTTACTGCGACCATAGATGCTGTCGACGAACCCAATCCGCAACTCGCCCTCTTGAGGGCGTTGCGCCACCTCCGCAATCCGAAGCCGGTGGCGCCCAGGAGCTTCAGAAAGAGCCGACGCGAGAGACGGGAGTTAGTGTTCATCGCATGAGCCCAAGTTCTATTTATATCCAATCGCCCGAAGCTGCGCCTCGAAATCGGCGGGGAGATCCGCGACCGGTTGCTGCACGCCACTTCCGGCCGATCTGAGCAGATTCCGCAGCAGGCGTTCCGCGGCCGGGTGCCTGCCAAGATTCTCCCGAATCAACAGGGTGTTCAGAACGAACCGGCCCGCGCCCAACGGATAAACTGAGAGCATCAACCCGGAGGAATAATCCTGGGATGCCTTGATCGCCCCGGCCACCGCTTCGACTGGCGGGTCTTGATTCATCCAAACGGCGTCGGGAATAATTTCGCGGTAGAAGGTGTAGTCCATCAATCCGCCCGAAGGCAGGCCGTCGAAGAGCGGATGCCGTTTCGCCCATTCATCCTTCAAATAGAGCCAGCCCTGGATTTTCGCCAGAGAACCTTTCTTGGCCAGTGGGAGCCAACCCACGTTGTTGTCGCCCCGTTTGAATACTTCGGGGGCCAGGAAAATGGCCGTGGAACCCTGGGCGATGTGCTGTGCGAGGGCTACGAACGCAGGAGCGGCATTCGTGGGCGCTTGCGAGCCGGCCAGGATTACCTCGCGCGCTTTGAGTTCGCCCGCCGCGAAGGGTCGCGTCTTGATCTGATGCTCGGCCAGCCACTTCGACACGAGCGGGTCTTCGCCCCAGAGCAACACTTCAGTTTCGACGAGCGGCATCCGTCCCGGGTCATCGATGTAAAACTCAGTTTCACCCCCCGTTGGCGCGCCGCCTCGTTCCAGTGTGGCCAGTAGCCGGTATTTCCCGGCTGGCCCGTCCACTGGCAATTCCTCGGTGAAGACCGGCAGCGCCAGTGGCGGTTCAGCTCCGTCGGTGTGAGCCGGGATCCGGACCGCGACTCTGTGCTCGAAGACGCGAAGATTGTCCGGCCCGACGACCTGCAAGAGCGCTGGATACTCTCCCGGCGGAAGCGCATCTTCATTTGCCAGAACCGCTTCAAAGCGAACCTTCGCTCCCCGATAGACGTTGACCGGCTCGGCAAATAAACACCAACGCAATGGGGCAAACCCTTCGAACAGGGCATCCACCGTGCCGGGTTTGAGTTCGCGGAAGGTGGTCGTCAACCCTTCGCCGCAACTGACGTGGTCGTTCATGCCGGTGAGGCTGTAGCCGATGACGTGTGGGTTCGAGCGAATCGCGTTCAAGCCGAGCGTCCGTTGCCCCGCCATTTTGCGCACGCTCTCGGCAAAGAAATCCTCCGGGCGCGCATACAACTGGTCCAGTTTCCAGTGCTGCCAATCCGCCAGGTAGCGATCAAGTTTGTCGCGATAGAAGCGGGCGTCCTCCGCTTCGGCTTTATCCAATCGCTCGAACTGGCGCGTTACCCGCCACAGGTCCACGGCGCTGCCAATCCCGTATTCGGAGAGGAAGATCGGGGTAGGACTGCTCACCGTGCGCAGGTCGTGAATGATCTTGCCCGTGTGCGGCACGCGCGGGTAATTGTGCATGTCCGTGAGCAGGTCCTGCCAGCCAGGGGAACCGGGGTTCGAAATGCTGCCGAAGACGCTATTGCCACTGTGCTCGGTGTAAACTGTGAACGTGGCGGCATCCGGGGCCGGGCCGGGTTTGAAGAAACCGTAGCTCCAGGGCCAGTTCGGATTCTTGGTTCTGGAGAAGTCCTTGGCCGCGTCGTAAGTGGGGCCGGACTCCCATTGGATGGTGGCTTCCAAACCCGTCGAATCGCTCCCATAACTCTCGTTCCCAAAACCGACGGCAAAATCAATCCGCTCGCCTTTGCTCACCGAGAGGCGCTGGGAAAACGTCGCCGTGTTTGGCTGCCCCTTGAGATTCAGCCAGCCTTCGAAAAGGGAACTGCCCTGATGAAGCACATGCACGTCCGTGGTCGCGGGCGTCGTGGACATGCCGGTGAACGTTGCCTTCACCGTGCAGGAGCCGGACTCCGGGGCCGTCCAGCGCGCGACACTGAATTCACCACTTGCGCCGGGATGCAGACACACCCGATGCGCCGGCCAGGCGAAGCCGAAGGGCGTTTGGATGGGATCGGCCTGCAGGTTAAACACGACCCAGGGTTCGTTGCCGTTGGGATTGTGCCAGAGGTTGACCTTGGAGAACGGGCCGCTGGCACCCGCCGTCAGGCCGTCGTAGCGGCCGGCGTTCAGGAAGACCATGCGGGAATTGTCGAGCGCGCGCACCATCGGCAGCATGTGCGTGGCGTGATGGAAGGCCGCGTTGTTGCCCGCTTCGTTGAGCAGTCCCCAAATGACGATGCTGGGATGATTGCGGTCGCGCCGGATCAAATCATCGACCGCCTGATCGAAGCGTTCAACCATTTTGGGCGATTCATCCATCCCGCTTGAGGCAAATGATTCTTCATAGACCATCAACCCGATCTCGTCGCACAGATCGAGTTGGTAGCGCTTCGCTCCGCCCCAAATGAAGCGGATCGCGTTGAAACCCATCACCTTGACGTCGAGCAAATCCCGCCGTGCCAAATCGGGGTCGTGCGGCAGCCGCTGGCCGATCGGAAAATGGTTGCAGGTATGGGAGGAGCGCAGAAAGATGCGGCGGCCATTGAGCCGGAAATAGCCGTTCTCGAACCGGAAATCGCGGAACCCGCAGCGCACCGAGCGTTCATCCGCTGAGCCGGCTGCTCCCGGGTCCACGCGAGCCGTGACCCGGTAGAGGAACGGATCGTTGATGTCCCACAGGTGCGGTGACGGGATCTTCAATTCACTCTGAATCAGCGAATCGCCCGGCGCGAACGCCCGCTCCAGGGCAATCACCCCGAGGGTTTCACCGCCAGCGGCCGGCGCGACGGAAAACTCGACCCGGGCGCGAGCCGTGTCGGGCGAGGTGTTGCGCACGTTCGCTTCGATGCGGATCAGGCCTGTCTTCGGGTCTGGCGCAGCGTAGAGGTCTTCGACGCGCAGGGCTGGCGCGAGCAGCAACTCCACCGAGCCGGTGATACCGCCGCAGTTGTAGGCTCCGCCTGCGGTATAGGGCAGGCACCTGGCCTGGTGGGGCGTCTGGTTCAAGACGATGCCATCGATCGGTTGGTGCGTGGGGTTCAGAACGCGGACCGCCAAATGATTGGTCGCCCCCATCTTGAGCGTTGCCGTCACGTCCAGGATAAACGGGGTCTCACCGTTTTCGTGTTGTCCCACCGGCACGCCGTTGAGCCAGACCTCCGCGGCGAAGTCCACACCCCAAAACCGCAAGAGGAACCGTCCCTGTGGATGTGGGTTGGGCGGGGCCACAAAATCACGCCAATACCACGCCAGGCCGTGGTAGCCGGGAAAAGCATCCTGGATGATCCAGGGCACCAGGGTTGATTTGGCTGCCGGGACAGGCTGCTCCCACCATCGCTCGCGCTTGCCGGCGTTCTGCGGATCGGTTGCGAGCAGCCATTGGCCATCCAATGACACGATTGATGAGGCAACCCCTTTGCCAGCCGATTCAACCAGCCCGGCTGAGGGCGGCAACGGGGACGCTTCCGCCGCCTGCGCCGCGGAGAAGACGGTCGGCAGAAGTGCCAGCGCGAGCAGGACGAGCAGCAGTGCCCTGGTAGCGGCGCCGCTCGCCCGGCGGGGGATCGCTGACTCCGCGGATGGAAACAAACGTTGCACGATAATGCCAGCGTCATGCTGTTTCGCCTCCGTGTCCAGCGCGTATTGCCATTTGGCAACTCGGGAGCGTGCCCGGTCATTCGCCTTTCCTTCACGTTTCACGTTTCACGTTTCACGTACGGCGGGATGAAGAGGATCGCGCATTTGAAGCAGCCGTGGCGGCAGCCGCGCGGCGCGGAGAGACGAAACCCGGGGCGGAGAGACGAAATCCGAAAACCGAAATCCGAAGGAAGGCCGGGGCGGAGATCCGAAAACCAAAACCCGAAAACCGAAGGAAATCCGAAATCCGAGAGCCGAAATCCGAAGCAACCGGCTGCGGGTAGCAATTCGGCCCTCGGGTTTCGGTTTTCGAATTTCGGCCCGCCTTCGCCCCGGCCCTCCGCTCGCTTCCGGCAGAACTACTCGAAGCCCGCCAGCGTCCGGCGGTAACTCTCTCTGAGCCTGGGGCTGAGCAAGCCATCGGCTTCCAGCCAGCCGGGCCAATCAGCTAGCGGGTCGGCGTCAGCGGGTTGGTGATTGTGGGCCATATTCAGCATTACACCCAAGCGCAATCCCGTTAGTCTTTCTCTTTGCGGCTGGCAAGGCAAAAGGCTTAAATAGTCGTTGCCGGGGCCAGCCCTATAGCTGTAGGCTGGCCCCGTGAAAGAGCGACTGGAGTTAGTGTTTGATGTGTCGGATATGGTGAACTAATACTGTTAGCTTTATGCGTAACTTCCTCTTCAAACCTCGCTGGATTCCAGGCTTGCCGCCTCCGAAGCCCCCGACTCGCTTGTCGGCCAAGGCATACGGGATCATGTTCGTAGCAGTGCTCATCATCGCCCTGCTCTGGATTGCTGGACTGCGGTTGACCAGCATCGTGCTCACATACCTGTCCACCGGGAGAGCGAAACGGCTTCCGCTGGAGGAGTTGCCCCTTTGGCACGCACCTGTCTGCATACTGTTCGTCTTTGGGGTCATGGGAGCGGCTGCCTGGCGCTTCAAATTGATAGAGCGGTTTGTCCAATTCATTCGAGACCACAAAGCTGATGGACCAAAGAGCTAACCACAGCATCCAGCGGCTGGGAGCCAGCCGTTCAGGCCAGTGGGAATTTTGGCGTCGGCGGCGGCTGGCTCCCACCGCTGATGCTGAGCGTTATGCCTGAGAGTCTGTACGCCCACGAGGTTGAGCTTGTGCAGCTAGCGATAGCCTCGCTGCGAGCGGAACCAGATCCGGGCCTGATTCGTGAGCTCGAATACGCGCAGTTGGCTGCTGGGACAAGCTTGGAGTGGTACGGCATCACCAAGGGCGCGTTTGAGAGCTTCTTGGCATCGCGTCCGTTGTCCGAAGGAACGCGCGCTGCTCTGAAAGACGGAATCCATGCTGTTCGGGTCATTTATGGCAGTGCAGAGGCATAACAAATCGGTCCAGGCAACAGCCGCCGCGCGTTTCCGTTTCCCAGCCTTAGTGTTCTTTGCACAGTCTTCCTGTCGTCCGCATCCGTCCCCGGCGGCTGTGCCTGACCTCTGGCGTTAGATGACTATGCCACGCCTTAACAACTTCACACGGGTCCACGGCTTTGTCGCCGGTGGATTGTTGGCAGCGTTTATGGCGCTTGTGCTGTTTTGCTGCCTGATGAACTGGAGGGCGATAGGTCACGACCTCCCGCTTGTCCTGAGGGCGACTCTGGCCACAGTTACAGGTCCGTTCGACGGCACAATCGCCAGACCCGGCGATGGAGCCGCATGGGTGGCCGCTCTGTGGTGCTTGCCCGCCTGCGCCTCCCTTCTTGTGCTGGCCGCTCTCTGCCAGGTCGTACCCCTGCCATTCCGCCGGGGCGCTTTTGCCTTCCGAATTGGAACGTGGGCCATCGGGTTGTTCGTTTGGTTTGCGGGTGCGGTTCCTTCTTTGCTAAACGCCATCGATTGATGAAATCATCTAACCATCGGCCTGGAGTGGATGCCGGGATGGCGCTTCAGTCTCCAATCGGACTCGGTCGGCCCGGCACCACTCAGGCCGAGCGTTGGACTGGGTTGAGCGTGCCATGAAGATTCTACCGAGATCGGGCAGCGCATGGTTGGCCATGTGGCTGGTTCCTTTCAAAGTTTTCGTGCCCGCTGGTTACCTGATGGTCGTCATCCAGCGAGAGGTGCTAGGATACCGCATGGATACGGGTGCCATCACGCCGTTCATTCTCGGCGGCTACATCCTCTCGTTCTTGGTTCTGGTCCTCGGTGCGTCCATCCAGCGCAGCCTAGCTCCTCGGAGGGCCTATCTTTCGACCTGCGCTTTCGCAGCAGGCGTGTTTCTGTTTGGCTTTTTGTTGCTGCCCTATCTGGCTCACCCATGAAGCATATGAGCATTTTGCCCAA
>SESF01028635.1_pt1 | contig 52705 bp, 31 predicted proteins | sample 3171521 | NCBI WGS metagenome assembly SESF01 (sample SAMN10866945, study PRJNA518727) | freshwater metagenome | biome: subpolar coniferous forest; feature: holomictic lake; material: water; isolation source: holomictic Lake 227, 6 m and 8 m depth | place: Canada: near Kenora, Ontario | collected...
ATTAAATAGATTAGCACCGCCATGAGTATAAGTCACGGCGTCAAAAGTCAGCGTCTTATCGGATGCCGCGCTGAAGGCGCTTTGAAAGATGGTGTTATAGGGAAGTCTGATTGTCAGGTCGGCGTCCAAAGTAATTCTGTTGGTGGTGGTCATGGATTGGGCTGTGAAATCCAAGGTGCCGCCGCCGCCTCGAAGGGTCCCTGTTCCCAAGGCGTTAGTGTTGCCCAGCATCAGTGTTCCGGCAGCCAGCGTGACACCCCCCGTGAAGGAGTTGGCGCTCGCAAGCGTGAGCTTATTGGTGCCGGTCTTGACGAGCGAGCCGGAGCCGGTCAGAGTTCCCGAATAGGTGGTGTCCGCGCTGTTGGTCACGGTCAGCGCCACCGCTGTACCGGACTCGTTGGTCAGGGCGATCAGGCCAGCCGCGCTGCTGGACAGATTTTTAAGCGTGACCGCCGCGACAGCGGAACCGAAGCGAAGTCCGTTCGTGCAGTTCACCACCACGGAGGAACTGCTGTCCAGCCCGCGCGGGGTCATGATGCGCAATGCGCCCGCATCAACCGTCGTGGCACCCGTGTAATAGTTGGTACCGGAGAGCGTCCAGACGCCCACTCCGACCTTATTGAGGGTGGTGGTGACCGAGGCGCCGTTCGTAATCATGCCGGCCCAGGTGGAAGAGTTGCCCAGCGCTCCAACCTTGTACGTCACGGCACCGTTTTGCGCTATTCCTCCCAGAATCGCTCCTGTGTTCGCCGTCGTGAGATCCCCCACTTCGACCGTACCTACTATCCCATAGCCGCAAAACCACGGCGAAGCCTGCACCGAGGTGACATTCACCGTGATGTTGGTGCCGGCGAAAGAGGTCACACGAAGATCTGAGCCGTTTTCGTTGATAACGCCGCTGAATTTCGAGAAGCTGCCCATGAGCAGCGCCGCGCCGCTGCCGGCCACCGTCAATGTACGTCCCGTGCCGCTCACGTTCATCGATGAAGCAAGGGCAAGGGTGTTCGTCAAGTTCCATGTCTGATCCGCACTCAAGGCCAAATCGTTGTTCAGCGTCAGCGACCTGCCGCCGGTGATCGTAATGCCGCCTGTTCCCAGCGTCAGCTTGTTGCCCGCATTGACGGTGACCGTGCCGCCGGGGTTATCCACGCGTAGACCCGACCAGTCGAGATCCGCGCCCAGCAAGACAGTGTTCGCGCCCGTAACGGTCGCGTTCCAAACCGCCACATCCGACGAAGTAGGCGCATTGCCGCCCACCCAAGACGTGCCCAGATTCAGATTAACCGTGTTGTTTGTTTTGACGACATCCCCCGCATGAACACAATGGACACAGACAGCTACACTGACCATAACGAGTAGCTGCACCCACTGTTTTGTTCTTGTACTCATTGCTTCTCTCCTTGCTTGCTTATGCGTTTAAGTAATGGGGGTTGACAGAACCCTCATGACTTACCACATTTATTTATCTCAACCGAACCCCATCCGGCTCCACCCCTCGGTGGACGGACGCCGTACCAATCGAGATCCCTCGACAAGACTCCGGACTGTCGGCAGTGCGGGATTACGGATTGCATCAAGAATGATCCGTCCCGCCTCGCGTCCCATCTGCACTAATGGCTCATGAACAGCAGTCATGACGGCAGTAAACTCAAAACTTTCGGAGTAATCGCCCAGTCCGATCACTGCCACGTCCACGGGAACCCGTATTCCACGTCCCATCAATCTCTGGATAGCCTGCAAGCCCGCTGTGTCGTTCATTGCAAAAATGGCATTCGGATGATCTCCTTTCGGTGAGAACATCCCGTCGAGTAAGGATCCTGGTTCCTCCGCTAGGTTTTCCCATGCCACCCACTTTTTGTTCAATTTGATGCCGTGCGCCTTCAACGCACTGCAAAAGGCAGCATATCGGTCTTCATTGTATTTGAACGGATACCTCACGCCCACAAATCCGATCTTCGTCCGCCCCATTTCGACCAGCCGCTCCACAGCGACCTTGACCGCCTCGGCGCAGTCCCACGCGACGCAGTGGGCTTCCGGCATATCCGTGGGCGCATCGCCGAAAAACAGTAACGGTACGCCAGCATCCAGTAGGGGCTGATAGGTCTTGCGGCACGATTTCGGCTGCGGCTGCACGATCAGGCCGTCCACGCACAATGCCAGCAGCGAGCGGACCTCGGCCCGTTCCCGCGCGTCGTCCCACCGATGCATGGCGATGATCGGCATATACCCCATGCCGTCCAGAACCGGTTGGAGCCCGTCCATGATGGATTGACCGTATTTGCCCCATACGCCGTTTAGCAAAACACCCACTGTCAGCGTTTGCCGCGTGCTCAAACTCTTCGCCTGTCGATTCGGCTGATAATTCAGACGGCGGACCTCGTCTATGATGCGCTGCACCGTGGACTCGGAAATGTGGGTCGCCTCGGCCTTGCCGTTTAGCACGTAGGACACCGTCGCCTGGGACACGCCCAGATTACGCGCCACATCTGTCATGCGAACCGCACGCTTTCTCTCTGTCTGTTTATTTGAACCGCTCTTCATAAATCACTATTTCCGTTACTTATGCGTATAAGTTTTGCACATTACCCCGTTTCCTGTCAACCCCAAAATAAATATTTTTTGTATGTCCCGTCGCAATCTCGTGAGACTCGCAGAGGCTCTTGATGAGCGATGCCGCGACGCGCTCGGCGAAATGCCTCCGCTGTTCGCGTTGGGCGGCAAGCTCCCGCCCGAGGTGGCACATCCGCCTTCGCGATGCCTACGGCGGACAGGGTAGCAGTTGGCAGTGGCAGTAGGCAGTGAGACCCCGGGAATAAACGAGCGTGCAACTTTTCAATACGGAGCTTTGGAGGGCACGATTACACCCGTGCGGCGGTCGGTCCGGCGGCTGCCGGACGACCCTCCAATGGATCAAGCATTGCATGAGTATGACAATTTGGCCAAGTTGGCATCACCTGTTTTCAATACGGTCGAAACGCGCCTGAAAATGATTACTTTCTGCACACAGGGTTAAAAAAAGTGTTCGTGTTATGCAAATAACTATAGAAGAATTAATATCTAAATTTGAAGAATGTCGGAATTATATACAAACATGTCGGAATTATACAATACAGATATGACCGAAAAATGATACAGTATAAAACATTGAAAAAGAAATGGAGTAAGCAATGGACACAGATACAAAACGTTCACGTTACATGACGCTTCTGCTGGCGGTCGCAGGCCTTGGCGGGTTGCTCTACGGGATTGATGTCGGCATCATCGCCGGCGCTCTGCCCTATTTGGAGGCGACATCGGGGCTCACGGCCAATCAGCTTTCTGTTGTTGTGGCTGCCGTCTTGCTGGGTAGCGTGTTCAGCACGTTGTTTGCCGGCATGTTTGCTGATTGGATGGGCAGAAAGCGGTTGATGGCGTGCAGCGGCTTGCTGTTCATCATGAGCATCCCGCTGATCGCCCTTGCGCATGGCTATGGACCTCTGGTCGTCGGCCGTCTGCTGCAGGGGATGAGCGCCGGCCTGATCGGCGTGGTTGTGCCGCTCTATCTCGCCGAATGCCTGGGCGCCTCGAACCGTGGCAAGGGGACCGGCATGTTTCAGTGGCTGTTGACCCTCGGGATTGTGGCGGCGGCCCTCATCGGCCTGTATTTCAGTTTCCGCGTGGAAGAGGTCGCCAAACTCCACGACGCTGGCAAGCTGTTCGCTTTCAAGGATTCTGCGTGGCGCCTTATATTCTGGGTCTCGTTACCGCCTGGGATCCTGTTTGTGATCGGCAGTCTGTTTGTGGCGGAATCGCCGCGCTGGCTATTCAGGCAAGGGCTGAAAGAGGACGCGCTGGCCGCATTGCTACGCTCCCGGAGTCCGCAGCAGGCGGAGGTTGAACTGGGTGAAATGGAGGCCACTCTTATCGCAGAGAAGGCGCAAGCTGATTCCAAGGGAAAGCGCCACGGAGAGTCTCTCTTCAGCCGGAAATATGTGGTCCCCTTTATCTTGGCCTGTGTCATTCTCGCCTGCAATCAGGCGACCGGCGTGAATTCCATTATTGGCTATAATGCGACCATCCTCATTCAGTCAGGTCTGAGCGACAAGCAGGCCCACTTGGGTTATGCGGTGCTGACCATGGTGAATTTTCTCATGACGATGATTGGCGTCATGCTTGTGGACCGCATGGGACGGAAGTTTCTGCTGTCTCTGGGAAGCGCGGGCATCATCGTGTCATTGGTGGCTGTCGGACTTGTTTTCCGCCAGACTGAGCGGCAGCGCGTGGACTGCGCGGGCGCGATCCAGGCTCTGGTGACACCCGACCAGAAAGCGACCTTCACTTTTAGCGAGGCGGATGCCACCCGCTGGCTTGCTGGTCAAGGTGCTGCCGGTGAGGCGCTTCGTGACCAAAGTAAGACGCTGAGCGTCATTTACTCCTACGGTGATTTCAGGGCCGCGTCGAAGGTGGTGCGCTCCACCGATGAAGGGGCAAAGCTTGAGCTGGACCGGGGCAGTTGCGTTCCGCCCAACAAGGTCGTGGCTTTCTTCGCGAACCCCTTCGCCGATCTTGCCGCCGCTCGGATAGCTCCGTTGAAAATCGAGAACGCTTTGCTGACGCCTATTCCCAGCGAGCGGAGCGGTATCTTAACAGCGGTGTTCATCTTCTGCTTTATGGCGTTCTTTGCCGTGGGCCCAGGTGTCTGCGTCTGGCTGGCGCTCTCCGAACTCATGCCTACCCGCATTCGTTCCAACGGGATGAGTGTCGCACTGCTCCTCAACCAGGCTGTATCGACCACGATTGCGGTGGTGTTTTTGCCAGTTGTCGGAAAATATGGTTATGGGACGATGTTCTTCGTGTTTGCCGCGTGCACGGCCGCCTATTTTGTGACAGCGGCCTTTTTCCTGCCAGAGACCAAGGGAAAGACGCTGGAGGAGATCGAGGCTCATTTCGAGCGCAAACGCTCAGCGAGGAATCGTTTAAAATAGTAACAAGCCCGCCACCCGCCGAGCGGGAATAAACGGACGGGTAACTTAGGGAAGTGTCAATAAGTCTTAGAAGTGTCAGTAAGTGTCAGCAAGTTGGGAATCAGAGTCAAGCATCGAATGGCGCGAAACATACTACGGCTCACCGGGACGGTTCGCCCTACCTCCTTCGGATCAGGCAAATGCCCCGTGCGAAGCGGGTAGGGCGAACCGTCTCGGTGAGCCGCAGAGGAAAATTGGCATTGTTTCGTGTTATTAGTGTATTTCGCGGAAAAAATGTTGAAGTTATAGACAAGCGCCCCGCCCGGGGTTCCGGGAATAAACGAGGGAATAACTTTTTAGCATCGAATGACACGAACCACACGAATTCAATAAGGCAATAACGCAATAAGGAAATAAGGCAATTCTCTTGAAGTTATAGACAAGGTAGAAAAGACATTTTGCAAATTATGAAACACAAAATCATCCTGACTTTCTTTCTCCTCGCATCCTGTGTGCCGCTGTATGGTACCGAGGGGCTTAGGCCGAACATTGTCTTCATCCTCGCCGATGACTTGGGTTGGGGGGAAGTCGGTTGTTATGGACAGAAGAAGATCCGTACGCCACACATAGATCGGTTAGCATCCCAGGGAACGCGTTTTACGCGAGCCTATTCAGGAGCTCCGGTCTGCGCGCCATCTCGATGCGTGTTGATGACGGGGCTGAATCTGGCGAATGCGCCGATTCGAGGCAACAAGGAAGCAACCGCTGGTAGGGAAGGACAGTTCCCGCTGCCAGCGCGTACACGGTCGTGGCCTTCTCTCGTCCAACAGCAGGCTGGTTATGTCACCTGTGGCATCGGCAAATGGGGGCTGGGGATGCCGGACAATGAGGGGAGTCCAGCCAAGCATGGTCTCAACCACTTCTTCGGCTACATGTGCCAGCGCAAGGCGCACAGCTACTATCCGTCATACCTCTGGAACGACGATCAGAAAGAGACACTGAACAATGGTCCGGACGGCATCCCCGGCCGGGGGAAAGGGGATAATTTCGCGAAGTTCCAAGGCTCGGACTATGCACCAGACCGTTTGGTGGCCGAAGCCAAGCTCTGGCTTGACCTGCGTGCGAAGGACGGCAAACCGTTCCTCCTCTATCTGCCGTTCACCGAGCCGCACGTGTCCTTGCAGCCGCCGCAACGGATCGTTGAGACTTATCCGAAGGAGTGGGATGCAAAACCTTATTTGGGTGAAAAGGGCTATGTTCCTCATCCCCGCCCGCACGCCGCGTATGCCGCCATGATCACCTCCCTTGACGAACATGTGGGACAGGTCATGGCGTGGCTGGATGAGCATAATATGACCACGAACACGCTTGTCATCTTCACCAGCGACAACGGCGCTACACACGATGTTGGCGGTGTGGATACTGGTTTCTTCAACAGTGTTGCTGGCCTGCGCGGCCTCAAGGGCAGCCTCCACGAAGGCGGGATGCGGGTCCCGTTCATTGTTCGCTGGCCTGGCCATACACCCGCCGGCGCGACGTGCGATGAAATCGTCGCATTCCCGGACATGTTGCCGACAATCTGCGACGTGCTTGGCGTGACAGCACAGCCGTGCGATGGCATCTCGGTGCGTCCATTGTTTGAAGGCAAGTCGCTGACCGCGCCGCATCCGCCGCTGACGTACGACTTTCCCGAGTACGGCGGCCAGCAATCCGTGATTGATGGCAACTGGAAACTCATCCGCAAAGGTTTGCAACGCACCGACCGCGACCACCTGCCGCCGTGGGAACTCTACGATCTCGCCTCCGACCGAAACGAAACCACCGACCTTGCAGTGAAAAATCCAAAAAAAGTCAAACGTTTAGCCGCGGTGTTCTTAAGCCTGTGGACGTACAACCCAGACTTTCAAATGTACTCAAAAAAGAAATGAATATTTACAGGTCTCTGGTTATTTAACCGATTCGGCTAGCGCCATTCATTGTTACTTGCTGCCACTGGCTGCCGACGGATGGGCTTGCACGGTATTCCCGGAAAAAGAGTAGGGCAAGTCCTGGGCGGTGGTTCCCCGACTGACGTTGGGGTTGTCCGTCATCTCGAAGTCCAGCGTGGTACCTTTTTTCAGCGTCTCAACGGTCAAAAAATTCCGGGTGTACTTTTTATTGTTCATCTTCATGCTGTGTATATAACGGTTTGACTCGCTGTTGGCAGGCGCGTTGATGATGAGCTTCTTGTTGTTCTCAAAGGTCACGGTCGCTTTTTTGAAGAGCGGCGCGCCGAGCACGACTTCGCCACTGCCGGGACACACAGGATAAAATCCAAGCGCGGACCAGACATACCACGCGGAGGTCTGCCCGTTATCTTCATCGCCGCAGTAGCCGTCTGGCGTAGGCGTGTAGAGCCGGTCCATCACTTCGCGCGCCCAGTGCTGGGTCTTCCAGGGTTCGCCCGCATACGCATAGAGGTAGATCACATGCTGGATCGGCTGATTACCGTGAGCGTACTGCCCGAAGTTCATGATTTGCATCTCGCGAATCTCATGGATCACCTGCTTGTAGTAGCTTTCATCGAAGACTGGCGGCAACGTAAAGATCTCATCCAGCTTCGCAACAAATGGTTTGCGTCCGCCCATCAGGTCGATCAGCCCCTGCACATCGTGAAAGACCGACCACGAGTAATGCAGGCTATTGCCTTCCGTGAAATCGCCTCCCCATTTGAAGGGATTGAACTCCTTGTCGAACGTACCGTCCGCATTGCGTCCGACCATCCACCCTTTTTCTTTTGAAAAAAGGTTTTGATAGTTCATGGCGCGCTTCGCAAAGCGATCAATCTCTGCCTGCGGACGCTTCAAATCAACGGCTAGTTTCCAGATACACCAGTCGTTATAAGCATATTCCAGTGTGCGCGCAGCGCTTTCGTTGATGCCGATGTCGCGCGGTACATAGCCGCGTTCCAGATAGGCCTCAACGCCTAGCCTTCCTGTGGATTTAATCGTCGGATGGGCATTCTCCGCGCCATGCACAACCGCTTCATAAAGCTTGGCGATATCATAGCCGCCACGCGCGTTGCTCAGCCAAGCATCCGCCACGATTGATGCCGAGTTGTTGCCGACCATGCAGTCGCGATGACCCGGGCTCGCCCACTCCGGCAGCCAGCCGCTCTCGCGATAGCAGTTCTCCAGACCCGCGGTCATCTTGGCGTTCATCGACGGATAAATTAAATTCAACAGCGGGAAGAGCGAACGGAAGGTGTCCCAGAAACCGCTGTCCGTAAAATAGTAACCCGGCTTGACCTCTCCTGTATGTGGACTGTAATGAACGGGCTTGCCTGCGGCATCGATCTCGTAGAACATGCGCGGGAAGAGCAGTGAGCGGTAGAGGCAGGTGTAGAAGACGCGATACTGATCCAGGGTGCCGCCCTCGACCACGATGCGGCCCAATTGTGTGTTCCAAGCCTGCTTGCCCTTTTCACAGAGCGCATCAAAGGAATCGTTGCCGAGTTCCTTCAAATTGAGTTCCGCCTGTTCAGGACTGATAAACGATGAGGCGACGCGGACGTGTACGCGATCCCCGCGAGCAGCGGCCTTGAACTGCACCCGCGCACCGACATGATTGTCCTGCAACTCCAGCACGCCCTCTTTTAGCTCCTTGTCTTTCCAGACAGTCGCCGCAACAAAGGGCTGATCAAAAACCAGCACAAAATAGTTTTTGAAATTCGCAGGCACGCCGCCACTGTTACGCGTAGACCAGCCCACGATTTTACGCTGTTCGGGTATGATCTTGATGTACGAGCCTTTGTCAAACGCATCCACAACTATATAGGCTTGATCTGTCTTAGGATACGTCACACGGAACAACGCCGCACGTTCGGTCGGCGTCACTTCGACGGTCGTATCATCGTCCGCCAGATAGACACTGTACCGATACGGCGTAGCCTTCTCCGCCTTATGCGAGAACCAGCTTGCGCGCTCCTCTTCGGTGAAGCCCGCCTTGCCTGTAACCGGCATGATGGAGAACTGGCCGTAGTCATTAATCCACGGGCTCGGCTGATGCGTCTGCTTGATTCCCACGATCTGATAGGCATCATAGCCATACGTCCAGCCATTCCCCATCTTGCCCGTCTGCGGCGTCCAGAAATTCATGCCCCACGGCCTTGCGATCGCGGGATAGACATTACCGGAAGAGAGTTTGAATTCGCTGTCCGTGCCCATCAATGGCAGGACGTAGGAGACGAGATCTTCGGCGGCGAGAAGGCCGCTCGACAGTAGAGTGGCGACAACGGGTATCAGGATGTGTTTCATTGCGTGCGTTTCTCCGGTTTTAAGATAAGACGATTATTTCAATTGCCGCGAATAGATTGAAACCGCTTCGGTCCTTCCGCTGACATGAAGTTTCTCGCAGATATTTTTGACATGTGACCGAACTGTTTCTGGGCTGATATCAAGCTTCGAACCGATTTCCTTGTAGATAAGGCCTGTTGACAGAAGTTCTAATATTTCCTTCTCGCGGGTGGACAACGCCGTTGTAGAGGTCATGGGTATGGCTTGATTAGAGGAATGGAAATATTGAACCACCTTTCGGGCGATATGACAGGTCATCGGAGAGCCGCCCTGGAACGCTTCGTCCATACGTCCGAGGAGTTTATCAACGGTTGTATCAGACTTGAGGAGGTATCCACAGGCACCCGCTTTTAATGCATTAAACACACGCTCGGTATCTTCGAACGACGTGAGCATCAGGATCAGAAGGTTTGGATCGTCACGTTTGAGTTGCACGGTACAGGCAATACCATCCATTTTGGGCAACTCGATATCCATTAAAACCAGATCCGGCTTTAATTTGGGGATGATCTGCAAGGCAAGTTCAGCATTCCCAAAATGGTCAAGACACTCATAATTTTTCGAGTGATTGATTACCTTGACCAGTTGGTTTCGCAGTGGCCGGTTGTCCTCGACAATGACGACTTTTTTTCTCATGATGTTAGGATAGTGAGGCGTTTTTTAATTCAAGGATGAACACGACTTCAGTCCCACCTGTTGCTGCATGAGCCCACTCGACCGTGCCGTGGATATCCATCATGCGTCCCTTGATGTTTTTGAGACCTTCCCCGTCATATTCTTTGTTAAATTCAAAACCTTTTCCGTTGTCACAGACCTTAATCACGAGTTGATTTTGGGTGTCGACGAAAAGATGAATATTAAGCTCTGTCGCTTGAGCATGTTTGAGTGCGTTAGTCAAAGCCTCACGGATGGCCATCATGAGATCGTAGCGCACCTGACTTGAAATGGTTGCTTTAGGCAAAAAGGGCGGGATGTTAAGTCTGTATCGCATATTACAGGATGAGCACATCTTGTCAACGGTCTGCGAGATATAATTGGCAAGGGCTTCCACCGTGTCATTTTCCGTCTTGACAGACCAGAGAATTTCGTGGAGGTGATGACCGGCATCCAGTGTGCCAGCAACGATCTCCTTCAGAGTCTCTTGATATTCGTCGGGAAGGGTTTCTGTCAGCAAGGCTGTTTCAGCGACAAAACGGATTTGCGTGATCCGGGATCCCAGGTCGTCATGAATATCGCGCGCAATACGGATGCGTTCCTGCTCGATCTTCTGCAAAAGCTCCAGGTGGGCCACCCGCGCTTTCATACGACGCCGATAGAGCCAGGCGATCACGCCAAAAAGAAGAACCGATATGATCACTGAACAGAGAACTATAAACCAGGGAGTTTTGTAGTAAAGCGTGGGCACGAAAACCGGAAGCTGGATCTCCTCGAGTATCTGGGTGGCATCGGTGTTGACACGCTGGAGGCGTAACAGATAGCGTCCAGGCAGGAGGCGGTTAAATACGAGCGGGGAGGCTATATCGTCACTTCCAACGGAGTAAGCCCATTTCCAGACGAAGAGTAGATCATCGCCTGGCTGGATCGATGGCGGAATGGGTGTGTGAAAATTATATTCTGTGTAGGAGGTGTTGCTGAGGTCGGCGAACTGGAGCGCGCTCACGTTGTTGAGTTGCGGAAGTTGGACGACTTCTGAAAAATCAGGTCGCATGTAAGGCACCCAAGGAGATAAGGGCTTTTTATTCTTGTCTGGGGTGAAACGTGCGATCAGCCAGGGATCTTGATCTCTAATTTGGTTATGGACACGATAAACAGAGATATCTGTTATGAGTAGCGAGCCAACGGTGTCGACACCTCCGCCGCTGACTACGGATATATCGAGGGCTTCTACGTCAGGCACGACATGAATAGACTGCGTTTGCTCGTGGAATGGGATCTCCGCCCTGTTTGTCGACCAGCCAGGCGAGGTGCCGCTGACATGCCAGTTTGCGATGCCGACAAAATCGGAGAGGTTTTTTTTGACGAGGCGCGCACTTAAACGCATGGCTCCGCCAACCTCCCCGAAATCAGCGTTGTAACCTTCAAGTTTATAACGGATACGTACACCCTGATCCGTGGCCTGCTTGTTCACGTCAATGCTGATCGTTGAGAGGTCTGCCGCAGGAAGTTTCCAGGTCTGATATTCGGTGAAATGACCATCGCCTGACTTCTGGCCGGAGACGCCAGGCAAGGGGCAGTCCTGATTGTTGGCATGGATGCGCTTAATACTCAGGAGCTGTTCGGCCTTCACGCACGGAACGAGACCCAACACGAGACAAGCAATATGGTTTCGCAAGGCGTACATTATTAACTTACAAATGAATGGCGTAACTGTAACATCTGTACGTTTTCATGGCAAGAAACTTCCTAGTTCGCAAGTGCTATCGGGCGCAGTTCCGATTCATTGACTTGGGTATAAAAGCTGGGCGAATAGGCGTCCCCGCCTGTTCTGTGACCGTACAGCACCTGTCGAAGCGACTATCCAATCGTAAGGCTCATACACCAGACGCTTCCGCTGTACAGGCGAGGACGCCTATACGCCCAGTACTTGCACTGAAACAGAAATGCGTCCAGTGCTATCCGTTTAAGCAGAGGATCGATCCAGCAGCTATGGTCCGATGTCTTCTCGCGGAACCTTATACGGGATAGAACGACAAAAATCACTGGCCACCAGAAGGGGTCCGGTGCATCGTCTTTTGTCCACATCAACGCAACATCAGAAAAAGCTGACCATCGTACCGGGAGCTTTAGCCCCTTCTGTGACATAGTAGTACCCATTGCCGCTTAATACAGCAATTTTTGTTTTATTATACGCCTTCTTTTCCTGCTGCAATACATTGTCCACGTATAGCCTCCGAATCGTGTTGGTGCCCTCAAAGGCCAGGTTGTTCGTGGCCGTTGAATACAGAAACACCGTCGAACTTGCGGAGAGGCATTGCTCATGTATCTGGCTCAGCACGCCGTTGGTCACGATTGTCGCGCCGCTGTACGTGTTGGTCCCGGAAAGCGTCAAGGTCCCCGCACCTTTTTTGACCAGACGCCCGGCATGGCCGCTGAAATCCTCCAGCTTCTGGCTGATCGTGATGTCATAACCAGCCGTGTCAAGCACAGCGCCGTTGGTTGTCACATACGCTGCCGTCAAGCCGCGCAGATAACCGTTAGTCGAGGCACGAGGCGAGAGCGTGCCGCCGTCGAAGGTAACGATTGCAGATGCGTTTACTCCGCGGTTTGTCGGAAAGGCTGGAAGAGTCGTGGTGCCACCGGCGAGCACGATGGTGCCTGTTGCCCCCGCGCCAGATGCCAACTGCCCGAATACGGTGGCGCTGAATGTGCCATTGCTGATCGTGAACATTCCGATACCCGTGCCACTCGCGATACTGTTCGTGTATACCGTGACAGAACCTCCGGATTGCGTGTAATAGGCGATACCTGCACCATTACCCACAATGAATGCCCCCCCCGACTGGTTTAAAGTCCCTCCGACTACGTTCACCGATCCGGTCAGTACGCTTGTGCATACTTGAAGATCTCCTCTTAAAAAAACCGCGCCGCCCGAAAGGGTGTATGAAGAAATGGCAGCTTGCCCAACAACAGTCATTGAATAGGGGTGGAACGTTCCTCCTGTTTGATAAACAACTCCATTATAATTGTTGCCCCCAGAGCCGATCTTCATCACCACAGACCCTACATTTGTTACTGTTCCTGCCATGACATTAAGGTATGCACCGTTACCATTATAATGTCCAACATCCCACGTTTTATAGGCGACCATCCCTTGGTTGGTAATGTTAATTGTTGAGCCTCTTTGGATGATGCTAGAAAATTGCACTGTTTTGCCAGTGGCAATCGATATTGTGCCAGTTGAGTTTTGGAATTCAAAATATATGTTTCCTGCAAATGCCAAGTTTTTTTGGGCCGACGACATGTCAATCCCTAACGACGGTCTAGAAGTAAAACCGAAATATGTGGCCGTATTTGTAATATAAACATCAGCGATAGGGTCGCGTATGACAAGACCACTGAATTGTATGTTTCCTCCTCCTGTTGCGTTGGTGCAGGCAGATGGGTTTTGCAATGTATTGTCCCAAACAAGAATCGGCGAATTGACATTCCATGTCGGAACCACCCCGCCCACCCAGCGTGTTGTATTCGTAAGGTCTGCTGCCACATTGGCGTTGGTGTAGACCGCCGCGTAAAGGCTGGAGGTGCTCATGCTTATCATAATCGCTATGCTGGCCACAAGCGTGCGCCAACAATTAACACTACTCATTTTTTTCATACGGTTATCCTTTCTGTTTTGCTTTAAACATGATGACTAATTTAACACAGTAGATGCCGGTCGTGCTATCCCCGTTTTCGGGTATTCGCAAGGTGACACCGTTTTCCATCTGTTCCAGGATTGAGCACCCTCAAAAACGCCGATGCCTCGTAATGAAATTCCGGCTTACCGTCGCGCCCCATGGACAAGCCGAGTGCTTGTCATTCGCATATAGTTCCTCCATCTCGCAGCCACTCCCTGCACCGTTGTGGCCACGTGGCAACCAGCCCGCCACGGATGCCGAGACCATAACCATGTCCGCCCTTTGGGAAGAGAATCATCTGTGCAGGGACATTGGCATTTTTCAAAGCGAGATAGTAGAAGAGGCTGTTTTCAACGGATATCGGATCATCCTCGGCATGGATCAGGAATGTCGGCGGTGTGTTGGTGGTGACGGTGATCTCTGGATACAGGGCGGGCCCAGGGCTCTTTGGAGCCAGATAGGCCGGGTAGATCAGCATTGCGAAATCCGGACGGCAACTGACCTGGTCAACTGCGTCAACGGCATCGTAGGCACGGTTTTCATGATTGTTGCAGGCATTCACTGCCAAGTGTCCGCCTGCAGAGAAGCCCATCACGCCGATCCGTTTCGGATCAAGGCGCCAGTCGGTTGCGCGGGCGCGGACAATACTGAGCGCACGCTGGGCATCCTGTAAGGGCAGCCGATGTTTGCCGTCCCCCGTGGCCATCGGCACCCGGTATTTCAACACGACGCCCGCAATGCCAATCGTGTTCAACCAGCGCGCCACGTCACAGCCTTCAATGTCAAAGGCCAACCCGCCATACGCACCGCCGGGACAGATCACCACCGCCGGCATTGACGCGTTCGTAGAAGAAGGCAGATAGACCGTCAGGGTCGGGATGCTGACATTGAAAACGGAACGATTCGGTTTAGCCGGGTCTTTGCTTTTCTCAATGACCTTCTCCGGCTGCTCCTGCTGGACCATTTGGCCCGAAGGCCACAAGGGCACCTCCAACGGAGCAGCCTCGGCACCGAAGCTGTTTGTACTCATCACGCTCGCGACCGCGATAAAAGCCGCTGTAAGATTATTGCTTTTGAACATCATGGGATTCACTTTTTCTATTTCCAATCATCGGTACGGAAGGAAGCGGCTGGCAACCCCTCCTTGTTGTACAGATTCGCATCGGGGAAGGACACCCAGGCATAGCGCACAGCCACGGGCTTTGTAACCTGCTCGGACCAAACCACCACGTTTTCCCCTTCGATCCGCGCCTGCGCCTGCACAAACTTGCGGTCAGTTCCGGCAATGGTAAACCCCTTCAACTCGGAAGACAGGACATTGGGCGGGTCGTTCTCTTTTGCCGTCGGGGCGGCAGCAATGATCAGTCCGCCGCCAACGTGATCAAATGAAAGCCGCACTTGGTCTCGGTCAATTTTCATACTTTTATAAATGGGACCTGAATAGACGAGCGCCTGACCATACGCCACATGCCCTGCGGCAAGAGCGAGACGAACGCCCACGTCACGCTTGTTGCGCGGATGAAGGCGAGGGTTCTTCGGCTCACCAATATCAAGCGTTACAGCCATGCCGGTGTTGGGCAATGCCAGCGCCGACTCCTGCGCCTCACGCATCAGAGGAATACGTACATCATCGCCAGCACCGCTGCACAGTTGCACAAAGATGAAAGGGAAGTCGCCCTGACCCCAATTCTTGCGCCAGTCCGTAATCAAGGCAGGGAAGAGTATGCGATACAAGGCTGGATCATTGGCATTGGATTCGCCCTGGTACCAGATCACCCCTTTGATGGCGAACGGGATCAAGGGGGCGATCATCCCGTTGTTAAGGACGGTTGGATTGTCAGCCCGTTTCGTCCGGCATTCGTATTTGGGCGGCGCTGGCTTCTTGCGCACGGATTCTTTGGACTCGGCCTGCCAACGTTTCAGCGCCGCTTCATACTCCGGAACCGTCTTCGTTATGTACTCCTCCTCGATCCGTGTGCGATCGGCGCACAGCTTCTCAAAATAATCGACAAACGGCTTGAGGGGTTTGTGGGCGCGCAGCATCTCCAGACTCGTCCAAGCCTGTGCCGGCGTGCCGCTCCAGTGTGAGCCGATCATGCCGACGGGACGGGCTAGGGATTGATAAAGGTCGCGGCTGAAGTAGTACCCCACTCCGGAGAAGGTCAGGGCGGTCTCCGGTGTGCAGACGACCCAGCTTCCCTCGCAGTCGGCTTGTGGCTCGAAGGCGACTTTATGCGCAACTTTGAAGAAACGGATCTGCGGGAACCGGGCTCGGGCGCTCTCCTCCTTCGCGTTGAACGTGGCGTTCAGCGGCCACTCCATATTCGACTGGCCAGAGCAGACCCACACTTCGCCGATCAGCACATCCTTGAGCGTGATTGTGTTCTTGCCAACAACAGTGAGTTCGGTCGGCTCGCCGGAAACGTTGAGCGGTTCAAGATTCACTCTCCATTTCCCGTCGCCCCCGGCAGTCGTCGTCACACGTTGCCCGGCCACGGAGACGGTGACGGTATCGCCCCTCTCAGCCCAGCCCCATACCGGCAGCGCGCTTCCCTGCTGCAGCACCATGTGATCGCCGAAGATCGCCGGCAACTTCACTTCGGCATAATCAGAAAGAGCGATCAGCAAGCTCGCTGCCGCGCTTAATTGTATTTTCACAAGTTTCATATTTCGGTTGGTGGTCATGGGACGGGAGCGAAAATCGGATTTTGGAGTTGGGAATTGAAATAGGCCTTTACTGCGGGGTTTTCGCCGAACCGCCCATCGCCCCACGTGGACCAACGGGTCTTCGACCAATCCCAGTAAATGTAGCTGAAGGCCTTTATACCCGGATTCTCGGCCAGCAGGGTAAAATATGGCTTGAACCAACGACGCACCGAGTCCTCGCCCAGTTGCACGGAAACCTTTCGCGGGGTGGATTCCCCAATCAAGACTGGCCGGCGGTGCTGGTGCGCAGCTTCCAGAAAAGGTTTCAGTTCCTTGTGGGTATAGTGGTCTTCTCCAAAAACATCCACACTCCACCAGTCCACCACGTCGTCCCCGGGAAAATAAGACATGAAATCATTGTTCTTATTGTCATCCAGCGAAAAGCACCAGGCAAACGCGACTTGTTTACCCAATCCCGCCCGGAGCCGCTCGGCGACCCTGCGGAAAGCCTTCCGGTACGGCTCAGGCTCATACCCGTTCCATTTACCGTTGAACTCATACCCAATCCGCACCAGTATCGGATGCTTTGTACCTTTCAGCACCCTGACCAGTTCATTGAGCTGAACATCCATCTCCCCTTTTGCCACCTTATGTTCGAAGTGAAGTTCGGGCTTGCCATCCTGAGTCATGGATAGGCCAAGCTGAATGATCGTACCAGGTTTCAGCGTGTTCCATCCCTTAACCCGTTTTTCCAGCTTCTCGAGTTGCATCAGGCTCGCATAATCCATGTACAAGCCAGGATACCGGCATGGATCCACTTGTTTGGTGTATTGAAGAAAACTTTCCATGGAACCCTGACCAGCCCCAGTAATGATCTTTCCTTTCGCCTCAAGGGGCATGTTGTACTCTTCACGGGGCAGGAACGTCAGGCCGGGCGCCAGCGCCCCAGCCGTCGCCCAGGGCACGGAACCCAACCCGCACAGGCCGAGAAACAATATGGCAAACATTGCATTTTTCCACATGGCAACAATTCCTCTACTTAACGGCTGAGCGCCGGCAACGAAACTTTCACATCATTCTTCTGCGGAGCACCCGGTGTGCTGCGGCCCTCTGAAACAGAGTGACTCAACGCATCATAAAGCCGCTTGACGATGTCCGGATGTTCGGCCTGCAGATTCTTCGTCTCGCCGGGATCTTCCTCCACATTGTAAAGCTGGATCGGCGGCAACCCTTTCTTACGCGCCTCGCCCTCTCCTATGTCATGAGGAACACCTTCTTCAGCGCAGAGCGGACGCGGACATCCGTCAGCGGCGCACAGGTCCAGCTTCCATTTACCGTCGAGAATCGTGAGCACATTGGCGTAATAACATTGGACGGCCAGATCCTTGCGCACCGGGGCGTCCTTGCCGCGAAGAAGCGGAAGAAGGCTGACACTGTCCTCGGCGGCATTGTCCGGCAATTTCACGCCGAGCAACTCCGCGCTGGTGGCCATCAGGTCGCTCAGGCACACGAGCTGTCCGCTTTGTGAACCGGGCCGAACCGTGCCCGGCCAACGGACCACCAGCGGAATGCGATGTCCTCCTTCTGAGATGTTTCCCTTGTAGCCGCGATACGGTCCGCCAACGCGATGCCCAACCTTGACGAACGGCCGCAGCCCCGTGTACGCACAATGGCCGTTGTCAGACGTGAAGATCAGGATCGTGCTATCCGCCAAGCCGCCTTTGTCCAGCGCCGTCATCACCCTTCCCAGCGCTGCGTCGGTTTCCATGATGAAGTCCGCCACCGGACTGATTCCGCTCTTGCCAACGAACGGCTTGGACGGGGCGATTGGTTCGTGGGGCGAGGTCAAGGCCATGTAGATGAAAAACGGTTTTTTGTCTTGGGCACGATCCGCGATATACCCTTCGGTCCTCTCTACAATCGTCGGCAGGATACGATCCTCCTTCCATCCCGGCGCTTTGGTGCCAGCCTCGGTTGGAGCCACCAGCATGCGGTCGTTTTCGATGAACGTGTAGGGTGGAAAATTCGGCACGTCCACCCCGAAATAATAGCCAAAGCCTCGCGTAATCGGTCCCTCATGGATGGGTTCTTCGAAAACCGGTGTTCCCTTCCCCTCGCGCGTCTTCGTGAATTGCCCTTCTGGTGCGCGAGTAATCGTTCCATCCTTCTGCTTCAGGGGCCAGTCCCACCCCAGATGCCATTTGCCGAAGCATGCCGTCTGGTAGCCCTGTTGCTGAAGCATCTTGGGCAACGTCAACCGCCCGGCGGCGATCAAGGGAGAACCATACCGGCCCACCACGTGTTCCCTCAAGGGTGAACGCCACGAATATCGACCCGTCAGCAGGGAATAGCGGCTGGGCGAACAGAGCGAGGCGCTGTCGTGCGCATTCATGAACCGCATGCCCTGCTCCGCCAGCCGATCCGCGTAGGGCGTCGGTATCTTGGCGTATTTCGGATCATAACTCCGCACATCTCCGTACCCGAGGTCATCCGCCAGAACCACGATGATGTTCGGCTTGCTGACCGCCGCATCTGTCAGGCTGGTTCCCTGGCCCGCAATAAGAACCGTAGGCGTATCGAGCCAGAACAGAATTGATAACGCACTCAGTCTAATCCATATCCTTTTCATACCCATCCCTCGAGAACTCAGTTCTTCTGCATCAGCGCCAGCAATTGCCTATCAAGTTTATGCCCGTACCAGTCTTCGTACTGAACATCATCTCGCCCTGAATCGAGAATGCCAAACCCGCCCCGAAACTCCCATAGCGCATATCCGATGCCAGTTGGCTTCAGTGTCTCCATTACATCAGTGAACCATGCCATGAAGACGGGATGCGGCGTCTTGCTGTAGCATCCGGTTTCGCCCACGTGAACACCCACGCCTTTAGCAAAGAAACGAGTCCAGTGTTTCCAACCGTCCGCCATCATCCTGCGATCGCATTTGATCGAGCCGTCCTTGTTCTTCAGCGGCCATGTCGGCATGGGCATATGCCCGTCTTTGTCCAGCCAGGGTGCGCGGTAATGAGTGAGATCGCCTGGCCAGTACATGTGCATGCTTTGACCGACCGCAGGGGAATACATTTCGGGCGTCAGTTCGCCATCGTGAATGATCAGCCGGTCGGGCGAGTGTTTGCGAATCGCCTCGGTCGCCCGTGTCATCACGCGCGCGTAGCTCTCATTTCTCGGCGGCTCGTTGACCAGGTTGAAGCTGAGCTCCTTCTCAGAAACACCTTTATAGCGTCTGGCAAACAAGTCCCAGTGGAAGACGAACGCGTCTTGTGCGAGCGGGTCGATCCAGAGGCTGAACGGCTCGCGGCGGGGCGGGTTGCAACAGTAACCGGGCGCTCGATGGAAATTAAGGTTGAGATGCAACTGGTACTTCCGGCAAAGCTCGACGGCGCGGTCAATCTTATCGAAGAACCCCGTGTTGACCTTCATCGCGTCTTCCGGCTTCAGCGTCCGGGTTGTTCTCCAGTCGGTGTCGATCCACAGCCAGTAGTCCATCGGCAAGCGGATGAAGTCGAAACCCCAGTCGCGAATCCAGCGCAGGTCATCTTCGCTGACCATGCCCTGCCCGTGTTCGCTGTCCATGTTAAAGGCCTGAAAGAAATCCAAAAGATTAAAGCCGCGCCAGCGCGGCAGCGGATTCTTCGCGTTGCCCACCGCCGGTGCGACCGCCTCCGCCGCGCGGGAGATCCCGGAATAGCCGCCCAAGGCGAGCCCCGCAACTCCTGCCGAAGCTGAGGTGATAAACCCCCGCCGCCCCATGATCCGTTCTTGTCCGTTCATCATCAACCCCCTGCAATGGCCAGCGCATGCGCCTGACTATTCGGCTTTGATCACCTGTACCTCGGCCACAGACACGTTGCTCTTGCGCTTGGCCGTTGCCTCCAGCGCCTCGATCCGGATATAGCGCACTGCCGTGGGTGCGCAGGTCACCGCCTTCATCGTTGGATCGTCGGCCCACTCGCCCTCGGCAATCCGGGTAAAGGTCTCTCCGTTCGTACTCACGTGGAGCGCAAATTTGGTGATGTAGCTATGCCCGCCGTCCTGGCGCTGTAACACGCGGACTTCACGAACCGTGTGGCTCTTGCCCAAGTCCACGGTCAGTGCCTGTGGCAGCGGCCCCTTGCTGTTGAACTCGGAGTGCCAGAAGGTGCCGGCATCGTTGTCAATCGCCTTGGAGGCCTCGTTGCCCGCGTGCTGCGTGGTGGCGGTCGCCGTCCAGCCAGTCTGGGACAACTTACCTGGCACCGACCGCACCAGAAGGTTGTCAAAGCGGGCCTGATCATACGCGAGGCCGATGACCATGGCTTTCTTCATGTCTTCATAATCCCGCTGGATTCCCTCGGCTCCGGTGGAATAGCCCACGGCTCCGGCGGCGAACATCGTATCAATCACATCCGCCACCTCGTTGTTGTCGATGCTTGCGCGCAGGCGGCTGCCGTCCGCGAGGATCGCCAATCTGTGCCAGGCATCGGCTTTGAAGCCGGTCAACGCCCCTTTCGCAAACGCCTTCTCGGTATAAAAATTGTTGGGCCCATGACGGTTCTGGGCAACACCCAGATCCCATTTTCCCTCGTGGTCAATTCGCAAATAATAACCGGCAAGTCCGTGATCGCGGAACCGCGCTACGCGCGACCATACCGCCATCGTCCCGGTGCCTTCAAGTTTCGCATCCGTACTGACCTCATAGTCGGACCAACGGATATCGCCGATGACCACGCATGGATAGTTGTCCTTGGGAATCGCCCAGGTGAGTCCCTTTGCCGGAACCGCCTGGCGCAGGGTCTTGCCTTCGCCTGCCGCCTGCGCAACTTCGAAGTAACCGGCGATGTTGTGCGTATAGCGCGCGTCTGCGCCGATGGTATAGGATTCAAAGTCGTCGTGATAGGGCAAAGCCAATACCTGGTCCTGCGGAATCGGACGCTTGGGCTGGCCTTTCTGCTGGCCCGTCGTGGTCGTCAGTGAAACGATTGACCAGGGTTCCATGCCCAAGGTGAACTTGCCCTTTTTCGGCTCAATTTTTCCAGTATGCACAAACTGGTTTGCCTCGGTGGAGACCCAGTGGTGCAACGGCTTGAGTGGCAGATCCTGAAGCTCAAAATCCAGTGTCCGTGCATAAGGTGAAGTATTGACAGCAATGATCGAGTAATCCTTGCCATCAGGGCTGGCTAGGGTCACGTAGTTCAGGCGGGCACGGATCCAATCCTCTTTGATCCCGGCTTGTCCAATCGTGGCGCGGTCGTAGACAGGATTGTCTTCCACGAACAAGCCGCCGCAGCCCGCATCAATGGTCGTCCACCCCATCGGCGCAAACTGGTTGAAATGGGCGGTGATCCAGACCGTCGGATAAATCTCGTAATACCCCGACCACGGTTTGTTGGCCATCATCAGTCCAGTGGTGTTGTACATGCAGCCCGCCAGGCCGCCTGCCTGCAAGGGCCACGTCGTGAACTGGGTTATTTTCGAGTCGACGTAGCAGCGGGCGACCGACTCGCCAAAATAGATTGCCAGCGGCCAGTTCTGGCCGATCCGCGACCAGCCCTCCGCGTTCCAGAGCGGAACACCGGAGTCCTGTGCCTCCTTCGTGGTGATCTTCCGGGGGTCGTTCTCGACATAGTGGCGTCCGAAGGCTGCGATGTGCTTGAGCAGCTTAGGATCGTCATCCTCTTTGCGTAACGGCCAGCCATCATGGTCGAGAATGAATTTGACGTTTTGCAGCCCGGCACGGTCAAAGGTCGGGCGCAGACAGTTGACAACCCACTCATTGCGTCCACCCGGATGGCGCTCGTTCTGCTCGGGCGAGAAGTACTGCATGTCGAGTCCCCACACGGTACGGGCGCCTTCATAGAATTTCACGAAATAGTCCGCGCTCTCCTGCGTGAAGAAACTCTTGTTGTCCGTGCGACCTTTCCCATCGCCCACCCAATAGGGTTGCGTCCACGCCAGCGCGCCCAGTTCGATGTGCGGATTGCGCTCTCGCGCCGCACGCATCAGCGCATAGACGTAGCCGCGTTTAAAATCCGGCTTGGCAAACTCTTCGCGGGTATGGGCGAAGGCAGGCTCTGTGCCGGAGGTCGAGTTGTTGTCACCGCCGACCTCCACTTTCAAATGCGTCAGCGCCATGCCGAAGTTCGGCTTGAAAAAGAGATCGAGGAGGTCATTCTGAATCTCTTCTGGATAAAACTGCAACATGCGTCCCATCGCATTACTGGGTGCGGAGCCGATCCCACCCCACCGGCGTCCCTTGCTCTTGCCGTCGATTCGGACCGTGGCCCGTGTCTGAGCAGGTGCAGGCATTCCCTTCGGATAGAGCAGGTCAGACGACTTGCTGTTCTTGCTCATCTGCTCCATGGCAAACGCCTGTTCCGGCGTAAAACCGGGATTCTCAGGAACCGCCACCTGCGCCATCGACATCCTTGCTAACGTAGACATGCTCAACATAATCAGAACACTGTTCTTTGTAATCATGATCACTTACCTTTCGCGCCTGTTTTCTTCTCGTTTACACCGTTTGCCGTCCTGTTCTCAAAAATCTGAATGTCCTGGAGCACGACGCCCGGATCCGGCAAATAGAGTCGCAACGTCATCTTGCGGGGCTGGCTCGCTCCATATTGCACCGTCTGGATAGCATACCCCCGCTTGACATTCTCCCACCACGTGCCTTCTCCTTCGCTGGAATGAATGTCGAAAATCTTATGCACCCCTCCGTTCAAGCTCACAGCATAGCTCAAGCTGCGCCCCTTGTAGAGCCGCTGGGTAGGCATCGCGCGGATCGCCAGCGTCAGATCCCCCTGCGGCAGCTCTATCTCGTATTCCAGCCAGGCACCCTCTGCAAGACGGTTCGGATCTGTTGATGGCAGGGTGAACGGCAGTAGTGCTACGCCGCCTTCTGTATAGCCAATCCATGGCAGGATGGAAATGGCGCCCCCTTCTGGCTCATGCTTGCGGGCAAACGCCTTGGCCGCCACTACTGCCACGGGCTCGGGCTCTGAAAAGTTTGGCAGTTTGACAGCCTTTCCCGCCTTGCTGGCTTCCACCATCTCCATCGTCGCCATCGGAACAATTTCCGCAGAATTCGGCGTACCCTCCATCATGTGATTCCATTTTCCTTTGGCCATGACGCGGTTGTAATGTGTGGTCATTGTCCGCACTTGCTCAAATGCTTTCTTCGACTTCTCCGCCAATTCCAACGCACGCACATCCCCCTTGACCGCCAGTTCCAGGCTCTGCCGCCCCAGAAGCACCCGATCATTGATGAGCCCAGCCCCCCAAACCGGGTATTGCACCAATTGATAGAACGCATCCTTCAACTCTTCCGGCAAACGGGCCGCAAGCGCATCCGCCTCTGTTGCGATGCGATGAAACGACTCCAGCCGCTCGGACATCTCCTTGTCCGAATACTTGACCATAAAGCCCTGGCCTCGGTTCAGAAATTCCGGCACCCCCCTGGCACTCAAGCGATAATACTCTTTGATGATCGCTGCGATCTCCGCAGCATACTGTTTCCCGAAAGTCTGCCCAGCCCATTCTTCGGTGAACTGGTACGCATTCTGCGGTGTCCAGCGTTTGATGTCCCAGGCCAGTTGCATGGCAAACGTGAGCTCTTTTTCCGCCGGCTTGATGTCGCCAATATTGATCACCCACAACCGATCAGCGCCAAACGTATACGCCTTGGTCAATTCGTAGGCGATCAACGCCGGCGAATACGGGCAGAGCCAAATGTTGTTGAAGAACGACAGATGGTAGTAGACTCCGGAATGGCCGGCACGCTTCTGCTCTTCCGGATTGGAAACCTGTCGCATGAAACCATAATTATCGTCAGCCCAGACCAATGTCACATCATCTGGAACCTTTACCCCTGCTTCGTAGAGTTTCAACACCTCCCGGTAGGGTACGAATATCTGCGGGACCGTGGACACGTTCGGATTGACCTGTTTTCCAAGGAGTTCACGTTGAGCATCGATGGCCTTTTGAAGAATCGCTGCCTTCTCGACAGCATTACTCCCGCCCTGAATCGGACGGTCATGGATCCCGCGCAAGCCAAGTGTATAGACGTTTTCGAATTTTCCATTCTCCTGCAGACGCTTTGTCCAGGCCTCCTCGATTTTCTCCCGGTTGGTGAGAAAATTCCAAGGCCCGTCTGTCTTCTCGTCCCACTCGGCATTTTCAACATTGTTGAACAGCAGCGGTTCGCAGTGTGATGACCCCATGACGATGGCGTAATCATCAGCCACCTGTTTGTTTTCCGGGTAGACATTGAAATACCGTGCTCCGCCCCACATGGCCGGCCAGCAAAAATTAGCCTTCAACCGCAAAAGCAGTTCAAAGATTTTCGCGTACGTTTTCGGCCCAATATGCTTGCGATCCTTCTCGAATGTCTTGGAGGCCCATGGATGCAGGCCGGCAAATTCGTCGTTGATGAAAATGCCCCTGTACTTCACCGAGGGAGAGGCCTGCGGGTAGCTGCCGCCTTCGACAAACAACTGCGGCCGGCGGACTGGCGTGACATCTGCCCACCAGTACCAGGGAGAAATACCGAGCGCCTCTGAAAGCGTGAACACCCCATACGCCGTCCCTCTTCGGTCGCTGCCGACAATCACCAACGCTGTCTTGACCTGGGGCAGCGGGTCTTTGACCGTGGCGACCAGATGCGCTTCCCACTGTCCGCGGATCGCAGCAACGTCAAGCTTCTGCTCCTGTACAAGCCGGTCAATGAGCTTGCTATGTCCAAGGGTTCCGACCAACACGACTGCTTCTTCCGCGACTGCCGCATGAGTCAGCACGACAGGCTTGACCCCGCTGACCCGTTCAACGTCCTCTGCCAGCAGTCCTGCCGCGATGCGCGCAACCTTGAAATCCGAGTCATCCACCCACACGGGCACAGCCCGGCCATCAGCAACCAGGGGGAACGCGGCAGGCGTTCCCTGTTCCCATGTCACCCGCGGCCCCGCCGACACGGTGTGCGTGAGAACAGAGCAACCCAGAATAATCGTCATCCATTTCAACATCATCTCTTCTCCTGTTTTAAGATACGTTACTTAGCTACAATGCGGCACTCGTAAATACCTGAGACCGCCTCGGAATTTTTGGGCACGAGCAACTTAACTTCAAGGGTGGATTCCGTAGCAGTCATGGTGTCCGGCAGGTCAAAGGCGCACGTGGTGAAGCGGCCTGCCGGGAGTGCCGACGCATCGATACGGCTCAAAACGGTTCCGTTCACATAGACCTCCAACATCCCCTGCGCGAGCAGCGTGTTGCCGGCGTTACAAAGGGACTTCCATAACGTGAGCTGTAATGCCTGGGACTTCCCAGGCTTGACCTGCATCGTAAACGATGCCCAGGACTCGGGTTCCAACAGCAACGCATGGCATAGGTATTGGAAGGGCATCACCGATACCAACCATGAGAGGGATCGTCTGCGCGCGACGTACGTCTTCATCTTGTGCGCTTCCGGCGACGTGCTTTTCGCGCCGCGCGCAAGCCATCCGGGTTGCGTCAACAGTTGACTCTGGAAGGAAAAGCTCTCGTCCCCTCGCATAAAGAAAAGTAGCATGTCGCTGGTACTCGACTCCATGTCCTTTTGGCGTTTCAACTCGTTGCTCAATTCGGAAAACGCCTTCTCCATGGTTTGCCGCGTATGGAGATCCCAATAGACTGCGTAGGGCGTTTCGTTAAAGAGATAAGCCAGGGGACGAAAGACAACCGGGGTCGTCCGTGCCGCATCAGGCGATGAGCGGAAGATGTCTGCCGACGCGGTAAAGGTGAGCGGAGATCCCTCGACAGGTTTAAAGCTTTTCAGCAGATCCTCTTTCTGAGCGAGCGCGACGGAGAAGGGATTTCCTTTCTCTGTTTCTGCGGCCATGACCAGCGGACCATACATAAAGGCCACACGTTGGGGGTTGTCTACAAAACCTTCTGTACGGAGCGACATCGGAAAAACGACCTCTACCGCGTCTCCTTGTTTCCAAAGCCTCTCCAGCCGGAGATAGTCGCCGGCCTTTGCCGCAACCTCCTGTAGATCGCCGTTGACGCGCACCGAGAGCTTCTCGGTGGCCCACCAGGGCCGCCGCAGATGCAGGGCAAAGCGGACAGGACGCTCGCAGGTGAGTTCCAAACGTGTCGACGGTGTAAAGGGATAGGTCGTGTTTTGTACCAGGCAGACACCGTTCGTTTTCCACGTCAGGGCGGAGGGAATGAAGAGATTCACATAGAGGTCCTGTGATCCGGAATGGAAATAGATGCTGTCGGCATACTTGGCATTGCTTTCCATGCTGCTTCCTGAACAGCAGGCGATCGGTGATCCAACCATCTGGATCGGGCATGTGGGCGGTTCATTGAACGGGAAACGCCAGCCGAGGATTGAGGCACTCGACTTATCGCCGCCTTTTGTATGTCCGCTCTGCAAGGGCAAGAAGTAGAGCTGGCCTCCGTGTTCCGGATGTTTGGTCGCCAGAATGTGGTTGTACAAGCTACGTTCGTAATAGTCTGCATAGACGCACTTGGGTTGAGCCATGAAGAGATAACGCGCCAGTTTGAGCATGTTATAGGTGTTGCAGGCTTCGGTGTTGCGCGCCCCGAGATAATACGAGAGCTCAACAGCATTGCCAAAATATTCCGCATAGCTGTTGCCGCCCGTCACATACGTGTGCCCTTGCGTGACGTTATCGAAGAACGCCATTGCTGCCAAATGGTTGGTCGTGTTTCCATTCATCTGCCAGATCCGCTCAGCGCTGCTAAATTTCGGTATCTGCGTATTCGCATGGTGTCTCACGAGCTTGCCCTCGCTGCGGGCGAAGCCGTCGAGATAACCGCGCTGAAGCAATCGTTCAGCCGCACGCAGATAACGCGGGTCATGCGTGACGTCATACAGATTTGCGAAGAACTCCGCAATGCCGCCGTGCTCGGTGTTGAGCATGTTCTGAATCGCAGGATCGCTCATGCGGTCCAGTTGCGTGACGCACCAGTCGGCGATCTTGATAACAACCGCCTTTGCTTGCTCATTTCCAGTCAGGACATACATGTCAAGCAATCCTGCATAGATCTTGTGAAGACAATACCAGGGGACGCCTGCGCCCATTTGCTTGGGGTCCGCAGTCTTAAGCCTCATCGAGGCCAGCATGGCCTGTTCCGAGAAGCCACCCAGATATCCGCTCCCGATCTTCGCCTGACACTTGGCCAGTTCAGCGACGACCTGGTCGGCACGCGCCTTGACCTTATTATCGCCGGTGCTCCGGAATTCCAGTGCGCAACCCGAAAGAAAATGCCCCGTGATATGTCCGGTGTTGGCGTAGTTGTAGTCGTTGGCCGCGTTGGTCACGGGCGAGGGGAGTCCGGCCTCCCGGCGGAACGGGTGGAGCAGCCGGTCCAGATCCACGCGAAGCAGAAGGTCGCGGTTGGCGCGCTGCGCCGTCTTGAAGGGGCTGTCCAACAGTTGTACATCGCACAAATCAAACGGCTCCGTCGCAAGCGGAGCTTGTTCTGCGAAACACATGGCCGTCATCATCATTAAGACAAAAATAGGTGTACCGAACGTTTTCATTTTGATCTCCTTTTGCTCAGCGGGACTCCCGCCTACTTGAGGGTGAAACCATCCTTTCTGATGGGCGGATATTTATTCGCTAGGTGGCGTGAGTTCGATGCGGTCGAGGTAACAACAGGGTTCGCCACCGTTCGCTTTGAAATCGTCGCCGTCGATGCGAAAGGCGAGCACACCTTGAATCGGGATCTTCAGCTCAAGAAAGCGGAAGGTGTTCCAGTCTCCGGCGGCTCCTTTGGCCTGTGTCAGGCGCACGCCATCCGCATAGTTCTCTGCGCCGTCACTCAGCTCCGAGACTGGGAAGGTGAGTGTCGCAACGCGCTTATCGCTGACATATAGACCGCACTGCCTGGGCTTGGCGTTTCCATTGGAGTACCGGATGCGAAGGGCGCTGGCCGGAGGGACGTTTTTAAAGAGGATCGAGTCGCCGGCTTGTTTGCCAAAATCGGCCAAGACAGAGCCGGAAGTCGTCAAGGCTTCGCGAAGCTTTCTCAGTTGAGGACGGCCGACCAGGGTCGCCGACTGCAACGGCAGGATGATGCTGGAGCGAACGGGGATGGCTTCTGAAGGATCGCTCTCATAGCCGTTTTCATCCATGGCGGTGACGCGGTAATAGCAGACCGAAGCGCGCGGGCGTCCGTCAAAATCCTCCTCCATGTCCGTGAAGGCACTCGCCTCCTTCGGCGCGTATGTGAGGTAGTTCTCAGGCCCGATCCGGAAATCAGGCATCCTGCCGCGGTAGATGCGGTACCAATAGGCGCTTGGAGTCGCTGTCCACATCAGGGCCTGCTTTTCGGCTCGCACGGCCGGTGCTTTCAACGGGCTGGGGGCGGGTCCCTGTTCGAGGACAAGGGAGAGCGTGCGCTGCGGCGCGGCCAGAGGGAAGTGTCCAATGTTGCTGCCGTCGCTGGCTTCAATGTAGTAGTCCGCACCTTTCTCTCCGATGGCTTCAGGCGGAATTTTAAGGGTGAAGACACTTCGGACTTTACGCGTCATGGCCAGACTCCTCCACTCCTTGGAGCCGAAAGTTCTAAGGCGCACCGTGGCCGTGAGGCTGTCGTAGGCCCGGTTGTCGATGACGCGCGCTTTGATGACGACAGGTTGCCCCCGCAAGCCGGTCTGGGGAGGTGAGACCATCACGATGAATGGTGCTTCGTTGTCAGCCGTCCCCGCGAGGCAGCGGCTTTTAACGGAAGGCAGGCTCTCCTTGTTGTCTGCACCCACCGCGGTCACGGTGTAGTGGAACTCGCCTGAACCTTCGTCCGACAAACAGTCTGCGGTGGCCGGGAGGTCCTGCGTGTTCAAACGCTTTCCATCCCGGTAGACCCGATAGCCTTTGACTTTTCCCGAGGAGTCTGTCTCGGACCAGACGATCTGTGCACCTGTCGGTGTGCCACGCGCCTCGACATCCAGCGGGGGGCGGATCGCCTGACGCTCGTAGAAGGGCTCAACCTTCTTGCGCAGGTACGTGTATTGGACAAAACGATTCTGAATGCTGGTCATCGTGCCGAGCGAGGAGATGTCGTCCACGCGGCGGATATAATTCATCACCCACGACTCCAGTGCGCCCGGCAGCGTGTCGAGCGTGTACTCCGGGAACTCCAGGTTCAGACGGATATGGTCTCGCACAGCGCAGAGTCGCGTCCGCAGCAGGTCCAGCCGCTGACGCTGCGTCGGGCTCGCCTTGGACATGGCCTGATCGACGGTGGCGATCTGTTCCTCCGCCTTGGCCAGTTCCTTGCGCGGATAAACCTCCTTGGAAAAATTGAACACGATGGTCTGCTTGCCCTTTGTGGACTTGACGGGAAGGATCACGGTGGTGAAATCCTCGACACCCTTTGTCTTCGGCACGACGGCCTGCCCTAGCAAGGGGCCGTCCGCGTTGTTCAGGCGGCACTCCACGCGCGCACCGTCGGGAGCGGCCAACTGCATGCGGATCTCTTGCGTACCCTCTCCGAAGTCCACGTTGCGGAACTCCAGACAGAGCCCGCTGGTCATCTGCATATAGGCCTCAGGCGTTCCGGCCTTGACCGCGCCGCCGCCTGTGCGGTGGTGATACTTGACGGCCTCGATCGCATAGCCCGCGCCGGTTTGGGCGGGAATGCTGAACCCCTTCATGTTTACCTCATGGCGGGCTGCCATGATCGTCGCGAACTCCCGGAACGGACGGGGTCCGCCCATCTCGCACATGTTGCTGGCAAAGGCCTCGTTCTCGTTGATGATTGGCGTGACGAGGTCGGCGGCCTCCTTGCCATAGTTCGCGACGGCATAAGCGTAATAGGCGTCCTTGCCGGTCTTCATCTTGTTCTGTGCGTCCCACGGTGCGCGGGCGAGGTACCAGAACTTCGCGTCGATTGCGTCCGTGCTGCGCCAGGTCAGCGCATAGAGCCCCTTGGTGTTGGGCGAGCGCTTCTGCCAGCTCTCTACGGTCGCTGACAACAAGACGCGGTACGGCATATAGAACATACTGTCATCATTGTCCTTTTCCATCCACGGCCCCGCCCAGAAGTCGCGCGGTCCTGCGATGGTTCCATCCTGGGCATACGCCTTGTAGGGCGCGATCGGCGCGACGATCACATCTTCGGGAAGGCCCTCGATATATTCGGCGCGCTGGCCCCAGCCGGAGATCGCCAGCTTGATGCCAGGGGCGCGTTTCTTGAATTCGCCGTGCAGGAGGCGGATCGCCGCATGCCACTCCGGTGCCGTGTCCTTAAACTGCGGAACCCCTTCCGAACAGAAGGCGATAAAGTAATCCAACTCCGGATAGTCCTTGATGATCTGGTCGGCACGCGCCTTGACAAACCCGGGCTCGAGCGCCAGTTTCGCGCGCTGCGCGTCATTGAGCGCGCCTTTGCCCTTGACCGTGTCGTTGATGTCTACGCCCAGCGCAATCCTCACGCCGCGCGTGTGGGCGTAAGCGATGACTCGCCTGAACATGGCGACCCCGCGTGCATACACCTTCTCGCTGCTGAAACTCTCGCCATGCAAAGATGATTCCGCGCCGAACGAGCAGTCGTCAATCAGGTCGCGCCCCTTGAAGCGGTAGGCCCAGGGGACCCACGCCGGGTGGCCGATCATGTAGCCGCTCTTGGTGTGCGGCAGATAGACGCGCGGCAGCTTACCGTCGATGGGCACGTTGTGGTAAAGCTCGTCGGCATAGTTGTGCACCATCAACATATTCATGCGCATCTTGGCCATCTGGTCGATGACGGCCTTCCAATCGGCCCAGGAGTAACTGGTAGTGGTCTGCGGCCAGTTGGACCAGGGGAGAATGCCGCGCACGGAAACGCTCGGGACATGCCGCTCGTCGAGCGCTGGGAGGTCGAGGGATTTCTGTTCATCGGGCAGCACATCGCCGGCAAGTCCGAAGGTCAGTCCGAAATGTTCTTCCAGCAGGCCGTACACCCCGTACAGGCAGCCCTCGGCATCAGAGCCGCCGATGATGTAGAGAACACTATCTTTCACGCCGACACGCTTCAACACATAGCCCTGCTGGCCTGGCTTTTCAGAAGAGAGTGATAAGGAACCGTCCGAGGTTAATTTGTCAATGAGCGGATTGGTCTTACGCTGCCCGATGACAAAGCTCCCGGACGGTGGGGCTTCGGCTGTGGAAATATCCAGAAAGGTCCCGCTCACCTGCCAGAGGTAGCGCTGGAGTTCCTGCGCTGCAAATCGTTCAAGCTGCGATGCCTGAGCACCGATGATGATCTGACGGTTTCCTTCTTCTGCACGTCCTTCCGTGCACAGCAGAAAACCAAATATGACGCAAATAAGACGAGCCCTTAACATATGACGTTCCCCATTATTATCTTGATTGGTTTGCTCAAACATTCCCCGGACAACTGTATACAACGCAACATCCCGCGTTTCATGATAGTAGCTTAACGGACGGTGATTTATTATACCATCCCCGATTTTGGGGATAAACGGAAAATCTGAAGGGGGTGCTTATGCGCGATTGGCAGGCGTCATTATAGAGCCTCCACTCGGGTGCGGAAGAAGCTAGACGAGGGCGTGTTTATTGGATGAGTGACCTCCAGCAGACCAACGCCATTTGTGTCGACAGACGCACGCCATGTCGCAAGACCCGTCCAGCCACCGGCAGTGATGTTGGAGAGGATGCATGACCACGCGGTGGGTTCCATGAGCGACTGCTTTTGTTCGACATAGTAGGCGAGGTCGCATGCCCTCGCATTGTATGCCAATCTGAAGCTGAAGAGCGAAGGTGTCTCTGTCGGCACAAGGACTAATCGAGCAGCTTCAGGCCCGTTGGTTGCGACACCTCCGAAGGCGTATCGGCCAAGATTGTTCAATCCCAGTCCCCGGGGATCATCATCCTTGTTGGTCATTCCACCCAATAACGCCGCATTTTGGAGCGACCAGGACGAATAGGTTTGCGAGGGGGCAATCAACGACAATTCTTTGGCGCTCAGCGCGCGTTGATAAAGGCGGACCTCATCCATCTGGCCTTTAAAGTAGTACGAACTCCCGCCTCCGCCGCCGATCTGGATAACCGCCGTTGATTGCGCAGGCATGAGTGTGCAGGTTGCCTGCTTGTCCAATTGACCATTCAAATAGATCCTGGCGTACGCTCCGTCATACGTGCAGGCAACATGTGTCCATGCCCCAGTCGGCATGGTAGAGGCGGAGTCCACTGTCTTAACGGTCGAGCCGTCAGATAGCACATACCTGATCTTGCCACTGAAAATGGCCATGTTATAACTATAGGCGCCCTTGCCGATGATCTGCCGGAAGTTATTCGTGTTATCCGGCTTGATCCAGGCAGACAGCGTATGCTGGTTGCCGATACGCAGAAGCGGATCGTCAGGGACTTCGACATAATCGTTAGCGCCATCAAAATTCAGGGCGTTGCCGGCTTTGCCCGATACAAAGTTCGTTGACGACATGTTTTTGAACACACCCGAAAAACCGTTCCCGGAGAGGTCCGGTGCCTTTCCGTTGAGCGACTGGTCAAGTGGGAGATGTAACACTAAGGCTCCAGCGACCGTGAGACTCACTGTCGCCACAGGTGAAGTCAGGCCGCCAGTATCCACGACCTGATAGGTAAAAATGTCATTTCCGAAGTAGCCACTGGCAGGCGTGTAGGTCACCTGCGGCCCCGTTCCCGTGACCACGCCGTTGCTGGGAACCCTGACAATGAAATAGGTGATCGGGTCGCCATCCGGATCACTGCCGGCGAGGGTGATTTGCTTCGGCACATTCTGTTCAACGGTATCAGAGACATTCCCCGCCGTGGGCGGATCAGAAACCGGTTTGACCGTTATTGACACCGTCGCAAGGGCCGACAGGAATCCCAGACTGTCCTGTGTTTGAAATGTGAAGCTGTCCGTGCCATTGTAATTCGTGTCCGGTTTATAGGTGCCCAGCGCACCATTCTTGTTCAGTGCGCCGTGCGCAGGATTAGCTACGATCAGATATTTCAGGTTAGCTCCATCGGTGTCAGACCAGCCGGACAAGGTGATCGGGAGCGATGTGTCTTCCAGATTCGTAACGCTCTGCGAATGAGCGACGGGAAGGGAATGTCCCTGCGGAAAGGTCACCCTCACGACCGACGAGGTACCATCACAGGAAACCTGCTGTACCAAGCTGGTGGTGGAGGAATCGGCAAATGTGGCTCCGTTTGTCAAGGCTGCATAAAGGTGGGTAAGATGGGTTCCGTCCCACCTGTAAATCATTGTCGCATTGAGATAATTGCTGACCAGGTTCGTATCAAGGGTTTTTGCGAGTGGTGCCCGGTAGGACGCGTAGGTACTGTCGCCAATCCGTATTATTTGAGTCTGATTTGTCGCTAGCTCCGAACAGTAGACGGTATATGTTCCGGTGGTGACAACATTCATGACGTTGTTACTTGGGATCCATCCGACCTCGTACTTATGCAACGCATGATACTGGCGGTTGCCAGCAAGGGGATGCCCCATCAGGCAACCACTGTCACCATATGTAGGGTAATCAGCACCTTCAGCCAGATGTAAATTTACGGATGAGTTATCTATTGTTATGCCCGAATGATCCATCCCGAGCGTGTGCCCATATTCATGGGTCGTGACACAAAGTTGATTCCAATAGTCGCCGTCAATAAACACCTTGGCGTAACCCTCCGCATCGTATCCCGTCTTGCCCGCTGACCCACCCCCCGATGACGGCATCATGAATATGACGCTTTGATAATTCGAAAAGGCGACACCATACCGGCTTTCAACGATAGGCTTGCAGTAATTTTCCAGCGCAAGCTTCCCTGTATCGTTCTGGAGTTGTGACGGCCTGAGATTGTTGTTGGTGATGACACCAATCACCGCCCCCCTCAAGCCCAGCTTACTGAATGAACTGTCCCTGACCGTGAGATCTGCTGATACCTGGTTCGTGAAGATCACACCCGTAATCTGACCAACTGTAGCCGGAGCCGGTCCATTCGAAACCGCGCAGACAATCACCAGCACCCTGTTCGTGGCCCCAGGCGCGATCTGCGCAGCACTCAGGATGCCGCCTGCAGGTGTTACCTCACAGCCATATTCGGTCAATGCGTATACATTTGATGCATAAAATAGCGCACCGGTAACACTAAGCATGAGCAACTTATCGCTTATCCGCATTAACCTGTACTCCTTATTTGCCAGGATCAATGACAAAAGCATAGTGCAAATCCGCACGCGTCTCGCGTGTCAGGGGGTTCTGCTTCCAAAGAAGGAGTTCAATTTTTGTGTAGGCATCGCGTTGTTTGAGCACGAGCCAGGCGTTCTTGTCTTCCGGGCTGAGGTTGTTCTTCCCGTAGCGTCCGCGATGGTAATAACCTGCACGGCTGTAGATGTTGCTGCAGATGTTCTGGCTGGCGGGTTCGGGGTCGATGTTTACAGAGGCTTCCAGATCAACGGTTGCGTAATGGAAACCCGCGTCGTAGGCATTGACCAGCATGAGCCGTACTTTTCCTGGTTTGGTGAATTGATCACTGTAGACGGCATTGAAAAATGCTTTCGCGGTTTCCCCGGAATGTCGTTCCTCGGCACGCGACTTCGTGTAGGTCAGCGAAACGTCTGGGCAGAGGACATTCAGAGGGGTGACCTGATTTGCGGCTGCAAGATTGACAAGAAAGTACGGGTTCGCAATATAGTAGGGGCTGACGCCGACCCATTTCTCGCCAGACGCGATGCCGTTGTAGATGCTTGCGCTGGCACCTTGCAAGGGATTGTAATCCGCTGGAAAAACACCGAGTGCCTGATGCCGTTTCACACATTTCACACGGAAGTCCGCAACCTCTTGAAGCGTCATGCCGTCGAGTGCTGTGGGCTTCTGCTCCGTGCCGCAGGCCGAGATATCGCAGGGGATGGCAAAGGGAGGCTTCGGCTTCTCCTCTTTAACAATGAGTTGTTTTTTCATTTCTGCTTGAAAGGTTTGGTAGAGCTGGACTGCATGGTCGTCCGATATATTGTGTCCCACGATGAAGCGCGTCCGCGCCTGGACGGTCTCTCCAACCAGCATATCCCGACCGAAGAGGGAGAGGTAAAGTGACCGATGTGATTCTTCGCTATATGGTGTGAGCACTGCGAAACAATCTTCTGGCAGCGCCATCACAAGGGCACATAAGCCGCTCTTGGAATCCCTTCTCATCGCGAGCGGGGCTGCCAGCGCAGGCCTGAGGGACCACTCCACCGGATGCGGAGGGCGTGTCCATCGTCCGTCCTGAAGCATACTCACGGCCTCAGTGTCGCGTGGAAAGGCCTGCCATATCCCCGCACGTTCCACGGCTTCCATAAAACCACTCTCCATACCCTGTTTCGCATAGACCCAGGCCTGTGGAAACCCTTGAAAATAGGATGCCAGGAAAACCTCCATCTTCTTCAGGTTCTTTTTAGGTGTCACACAGGTGAGGAGGTCGAGCGTGTTGGACCCTTTCCATGCGTAGACAGCCTTCATGTCGAACGGATGCTCCTTGTCCGATGACCAGGATATTTCGACGGAACCATCGTCGTTCAGCTTTGTCGTGCTGGCCCAATCCCATCCTGCTGTACCATAGCGGTCTGTAGCTGAGAGCAGCCTGTAATGGGAAAAGATACCGTAGCCGTTCTCCCCGGCAATGGCCATACCCGAGCGTGTTTCCACAAGGGGGAAGAGCCCTTTTGACGCGCCCCCGGCGTGGAGTGCGCCTGAAACGAAGGGCGTTTCAACGCGGAACCCTTTCCCGTCCGGTGCAAAGCCTTCCGCTTGCACCCGGATGGTCAGAGTAAAGAGGAGGACAACGAGGAAATACAGAGGTGTGCGCATGAGACAAACAATCCTTTCTTCCTGAGGATCGGCAGAGGGGCTCTTATGCCTTCAATCCGCTCAGGTCAAGCTCGAGTTTCCTGTTCTCCCGGAGCAGATCCTCCATCCTCACCAGGCCTCTGCGCGCCATCGCCTCACGGCCCAGGATAGCGGTGAGCGTCCCGTCCACAGCGCGGAAGGCGGTGGGATTGTCATACTTCTCCTCGATGATACAGCGATAAAACTCGGCTACGTTGGCTTCGGCGCCGTCATTGTAGATGTTGTTGCTGGCACTGCCGACCACGTGTTTGGGGCCACCGCGTATCTGTGACTTGCCCCAGTAGTTGATTGTTGCCGTTGCATTACAACCCATGAAGTCAGCGCCGAGGTTATGCATCCAAGCATTGTTGGCCAGGGCCTGCGTGACATGTGACCAGATCGTGCCATCGTCATAGTGATACGTGACGCTGCCGCAATCCGTCCGGTCGCCTTGAGGATTCGGACGGGTGATTTTTGAAAAGCCGCAGGCTGTTATCGGACGTTTCCCCATGATCCACGTGACACCGTCAATGATGTGGATATCATACGAGACAATGTTGTCTCCCCCCAGGTTGACGGAGGAGAGCCAGACGCCGCCCCGCAGGAGGTTTTCAATGGTCTTTCCCTTTGCGGGATCCCCCCATACACTAGATTGCCCGCCGGAACAGATATGGGAGAGTCCCTCGACACCTCCTTCGTGGATTCTTTTGGCGACCTCCTTGTTGGCCTTGTCGAGCGGGATCTGATAGTCCACGAGGACGCATCTCTTCTTGGCGGTTGCGCGTTTGGCGGTTTCGAGTTGCAGCAGGCAGCCTGGCACATCCACGGCAAAGGGCTTGGCCATGTAGACATGAAGATCGGCATCGACTGCGGCTTTTGCCTGTTCAGGATAGAAGCAGGGGACATCCATGATCACCAGCGCGTCGATGCCGCTATCGATGGTCTTCTTGTATCCCGAGAGGCCGGAGAAGCGTCGGGCCTTGTTCACGCCGAAGGTCTCTCCCAGTGCATCCGCCGTCTCCGGAAAATAATCAGTGACGGCGTGTATCTCAAAGCCGCCATGGCTTTTCATGAAGCCACCAATCAGGTTGCCGCGATGGCCGCCGCCGACAATGCCCACCTTGATCTTATGAGTGATGGGGAGTGCAGGCGGGGTGGAAACTGCAGGGGTTTGCGCCTCTGCGGCGGTTCCCTGTCGTGCAGAGAGAGCCGCTGTTGCGACCAAGGATTGCATGACAAAATCACGACGCGACAGATTGATCTTTCTCATATGTGACTCCTCCTATTCTATTCCACTACAGTCCGGTTAAACAACCCGGTAAATGACGGCAAGGAAGCGGATGTCTGTCCTTCCTTGATCTCTTGGTCGCGACGCTCCTTCCAGTCCGATGGGATGCCGAGTCGAGGAAGAACCCATTCCCCAGCCCCCTGCTTTTCCAATTCATGATAAGCGCCGAAGAAGGGGCTGTTTCCGTCCATCCAGACAATCAGCCGTCGCCACTCTTCAGGGGAGAGTTCGACCTGATGATGCCCCTTCCTGAGCATGTGGTAGAGGGGCGAGGCCAAGGCGCCTACCTCGCCGGGGATCGAGTATTGATGATCCCGAAGGAAACGGTTTTCCTGATAATCAAACCCCTCTTTTCTCCAGACCTTGTCGTGCAGTGAAATAAAGGCCTGGCTCCATCCGTTCATCGGCCTGCATTGCCCGCGAAGGGCGGCCATCGCATAATTGCCTTCAGCATTCGCTGTATAGGCGGGATCAACAGGGAAACGTTCTGCAGAAAGGGAAGGCGCGGTTTTTTCCTTTTCATGACAGCGCACGCATTTGGCATTGAGAACAGGCTGGACAAGGCGTGGAAAGGTCAGGGGGAAGGAACCTGTGGGCTCCGGGGCGATTCTGGACGGTTTCCGTTGCAGGGCAAGAGGCAAACGGTCTGGGGATTGGGGCAGTTCATGTTTGGATTCGTGGCATCCTGTGCAGGAGAGGTTTTCGCCTGGATGGGTGTACGTGCCACTCATCATGTTTTGAACAGCCCGGCCTTCGCGGTCCAAGGCTTGAAAATAAACCTCGATGCCGGTCGGAAGCAGAAAATAAGCGCTTCCGTCCTCCTCAACAGGCACTGTGCCGAGAACCCCGCGGGCGATCAATTGCGAGGCGCCGATACTGGGGATTCCGAGATGAGGCGTATCCTTTGGAAAGACCGCGATGATCCTGAGCGAGGTAATTTTTGTGCCAGTTGGCCAGGGACTCTCGCTTTGGTAGACATTCATGACAGAGACTTCGGCATAAGGGGACGGGGGTGTCTTACTACGGTCTGCCGCCATCTGCTGCGTCTTGACGGGAATAATGGGAGGACGCTTTCTGGGGATGAGAGGGATGGGATCCATGCAGGGGATTTGCGCATCTGCATAGAGAAGGACCTTGTTGCCAAAGCTGTCCACGAGGTAGATGCCATGGTTATGGCCTTTACGGGCATACGCTGCAAGATAAAAATCCTCGCTCAGCGGCCAGGGCGTGGAATAGCATTGATCAGGCAGGTGTGTTTTCGGGTAATTGCGCAACACACCGATGTCAACGATGTTTCTCGGAATCCCGGGATTGATTTCTGATTCAGGTAGAGGAACTTCGGGTGTGAGTCGCTTGACTTGTAACATGGCCCGGTCATCCCGGACGGTCGGATCGATCAGCACGAGCGAGCCGAACTGATAACCGTGATGGAGGGTGGATGTAGCCACGTATTTCCGGCTGTCAGGAATGGCCCGGATATGCATCTCCAGATAGGGTCTTGACCACGGCCAGTCCGGATAGTTGCCGTGGCGGGAGCGCGGATCACGACCGTCCGGCTGGCAGGTCCACAGATGGTGAATGCCGGATGAGCCGCGGTCAATATAGTCCCAGCGGGTGTAGGCCAACATGCCGTCGTTGTTGACGCTGGGCTGCCACTCGTTGGTCTCATGGTAGCTGAGAGGGACAATATCAGCGCCGTCAGGCATCATGCAATGAAGAACCGCCGTGGCAGACCAGCGGCCTCCGCAACGCGCATTGCTTCCAAGGCGCTCAGAGACAAAGACGATTCTGCCATTGGGCAGGAAGCAGGGATCGTAGTCATTCCAGGGGCCGTCGGTCAGTTGAGTCAACTCGCTGCCGTCCGCGCTCATCTTAAAGATGTGGAAGGTCCGTTCCGGACTCCAGTAGTAAAAGGGGTGGCGCATGACCTCTGCCTCCTGTTTCATCCAGGGTTGCTTTGACCAGTCTGCGTCCGCGGCGAGTTCATGTTGCGCCTCTGTCCATGCGAAGAGGATCGTCTTGCCGTCAAAATCAAGGTCAGGGGAGAGAAAGGCGCCTTGCTTCAGGGATTGCCCCTTCAGGCGACCGTTCTTCACAATGGCACTTGTCGTGAGGTCACGGATTGTCGGCTGCTCAGAAAACGCCTTTTCAAGGACGAAGAGACCGTCTCCTCCCTGTTGGTTGAAGCCGAAGAACTGATCCACCATGTGTCCGTCACCGCGCGCGGGTCGGTGATGCTTCAGAAAAAGAAGCGAGTCGAAGTTGAGTAGAGGATTCTGAAAGGCAATACGTCGTCTGAGCGCGGCGAAGGAGAGAAAAAGCTCTTTCTCCTCGGAAACGGAGAGCGTGGGCGTGATCTTCTGTGTCAGCTCTTTCAGTTCGCGGTCTTCATTGCGAAGTCTGGGACCGCCGGGGAGGTAGCGCAAAGCCTGGATAAGCTCGGAAAGCCGGCGGCTGACCAGCAGGCAAGGGGGCGTGTTTGGCAGCGTCAAAGCAGAAGCCCTGAGCGTTTCCCTGCGAAGCCGCTCCTGCCCGGGTGCTTCATGCGTGAAGTAGTTGATTTCCACCTTCAGCTGCTCGAGTTCTTGAAGCGCATCGCTCTGAAAGGGGGACACCTGCGTCACGTCAGCCCTTAGGCAGGCTGTGAGAAGAAGGAAGGACGTAATGACTTTTCCGTTGAACATTGCTACCTCTTATGTCGGAGACGATAAAGAAACTCTTCAGGAGATACGACGTGAACCTTGTTCGTGTCGATGCCTTGGACGGTTGCCTGCACTGCATCCACGCCATGCAGCGTCTTTCCGTCTGGCATTTCAAAGGAGGACCAGGCGTGGACGGAAGCCCAGCCGCCGACGCCGGCGGGATCGTCGCTGTTGATGACAGCAGGCAAGGTGTGGGGTTCTCCAGCCAGAGGCGGACGCATCTTCTGCCAGAGGCAGTAGCGCGCGGCAACGGCCGGAATCTTATCGCCGCGTCCATTGTCGAGCCAGACGATGCGTCCTTTCCCGCGATGGTAAGGGGCGTAATCCATGACGAGAAGGCCCAGGAGGGAGGGGATTTCCTCTGCGATGATCTGCATGGCCTCTAGACTTTCAGGCGTCTCGCTCTTCTCGAATATCGCTGTCATGATCCGGACTCCTGAACGCTCCATCTCCTTGCCGACATTGCGCAGATGGACCCGGAGCAGGGCTGTCCGGTTCGTGCGGGCGGAACCGAAGTGGTCGGGATAGAAATAGCCGCCTGAAAATTGGACTAGGGATGTTTCCGGCGGCTTTGTCTCCGAGAGGAGATCGATGTTTACAGGGGAAAGACCCGCAAGATCCGCCATACAGGCGCTGAATCCCATGGGAAAGCTTCCATGCGTGGGGCTTCCCCAATAGCGCGCGGTTGTAAGGCCCATCTGGACAAACCCCGTGTTGTCGCCGTCACTCATCAGAAACGCGACGCAACGCCGCTTGTCTGAGTAGTCTATGGTTTTTTCGTCCACGGGCTTAATCTTGGCTGGCGAGTAGTCGTTGCTGCCGGCGGAATAGAAGGGGACGTTGAGGATCCAGTTGGACGCGGTATGGAAGTGTCCGTAGCGGGAGACCATGCGGCAGTGCGCAAATTCATCCCCAAGCCCCCAGCCGACGACCATGGCGGGCGGACGGACGCCTTCCAGAATACAGGTGGTGGAGTCATTGGTGCCGCAGGTGACCGGCAGGCAGTGGGCGATGACCAGGTCCCGGTTGTGCATGGCCTTTGGGTCGAGCATGGCCAGTGCGCCATGCTGAGCGAAGGCTTGCCGATGCTGGGTGAAGAACTCGCCAGGCGAGACAGAGCGCGCGTCAAAGAGGCAGGTCAGTCCGCGTTTCTTCATTTCGGCTTCCCCTTCGGGGGTGACGGGGACTGCTTTAAACAGGGCTGCTGCCATGCAGGCCGTATTCAGCGACTGGTCGATCACACCTCCGAACTCATACGGGTGACGATTGGTGGAGACATCCGGAGTGTAGAGGACATATCCCTTGATGGTGTGATCGGCAATCAAGGCTGCCAGGAGGTCATCCATTTTTTTGACGCCGCTATCACGCAACTTCAAGCGCTCGACCGTCCGCTTCTTCAAATCTTCGGCAATCTTGCCATGCTGTCTGAACCAGACGAGTTCCGTGCCGCGACTCTCATTGACCAGTCTGGCCTTGTGGCCTGCGACAGCCTGGGCAATGACCTGCTGCTCAAAAGAGTTTGGAAGGTCTACCGTGCAGTAGGCCGTTGGCGCTTTTTGTTCGGGCCACCAGTTCATGCCACTGACGGGGGCTGACGCGCCGCACATGAGCAGGCCTGTCATGAGAAAATATTTTGGAATGTTCCTGTAGGAAGGGGTCATTTGATTTCACCTGCGCAATATTGGTAGCCCCGGATGATATGGGCGAGTCGAAACGGGTCAAGATAGGCCCGGCGATCATGCCCGAAAGAGGTGTAGAAGACGCGGCCTTTTCCAGCCGTACGCGTCCAGGAGACGGGATAGTCGTTCGTCCCTGGGTAGGCTTGTCGATCCTTCCCTGCATTCGCCGTCTTTTCATCAGAAAAGTCGAGGGAGATCAGTACGTGCTTGCCTTCGCGTGTTCCGTACGGTGGCTTTCCTTGATAGATTTCATCGATGGCTTTAAAGGTTTGATTGGTGAAGCCTTTGTTGATAGGGCTAGAATCTTCAACCTTGAACTGGAAGGGACCGCCGCTCCACGGATGGCCGCCAAAGAGCGTGCCTGCAAGCTCAATCAGTTTGGGGTTGTTCTTGAAATTATCCACGGCACCATGGAGAAGCATATAGCCGCCGCCGTTATTCACAAAAGAGAGGATGCCCTCCTCGATGAAGGGATGGCGCTGGGTGTCAATGTCTGTCGAGTTGCTCATGACCAGGACATCGAATTTTGCGAGGTTCTCTGCGCGAAGCGCCTGATAGTCAGCGGTATACTCGGCTTGAGTGAATCCTTTCTTCGCCAGGAGCTGGAAAAGGGCCTGTGCATAATCAATCGCATCCTTATGCGGAAAGCCGTCGCACCTCCAAAAGACAAGCGCGCGTTTAGGCTTAGCCGGCTTATCGAGGTGGAAGGATTCGATCATCTCCTCCATCTGCTGAAGATGCTCAGGCTTGACCGGCTGCGGAACATGGCGCGGCGGCTTCGGCGTTACCGCCTTTGCGGCCGGGGCGGCGTTGGTGGCTTGCGCTGGGAGGTCCTGCGCGATGACGAAGGGCAGCAGAAGGCAGAGCATGCGAGCGAGGGTGCGTGTTGTGTTCATGGGTTACTCCGGACTTGAATGTGTGTTGTTTTAGGTTCCCCAGGGGCTCCGATAGGTTTTGTTGATGATGGCGTTCAACTCGGGTTTGCCCGGGACGGTCAGCGTTTTGCTGTCCCAGTCGATGTTCTGTCCGGCCCTGAAGGCCAGTGCGCCGATCAAGCCCACTTCCGTAATCAGTCCACCCTTGTCAAAGTGCGAGAAGGTGGAACCCTGCCCCTTGCAGGCGAGTACCCATTCTTCAATGTGGCTTCGCGTACGCGGCAGGCGTTCAGCCACCTTTGACGCAGCCTCATGCTTCATGACACTGCGGAATTTCTTTTCGCCCGTCATGCACAGGTAACCGTCGGTGTTCCACAAGCCTGCGGAGATCATCCCTTTCTCTCCGACCACCAGGCATCCGCCATCCGGCTTCTTGCCGAAGGTCTCCTGGAAGGGCTGCATGAAGGTGTCTGGCGGCATCAAGCTCTGATGGTAGTAGAAGGTCAGGGCCGACCGTCCCTCGCGCTCTGGGAATCGATAGGTGAGCCTGCCGCTCTTAATATAGCTTTCACGTCCCATGCCTTCGCCTTCGACTTCGACCGAGGTCGGGTGATCAAGGTTGAGCGCCTGCACCGGTAAGTTAAAGGCGTGTCCGCAGAAGTCTCCCAGCGAACCATTACCGAAGTCCCACCAATAGCGCCAGGCAAAGGGGTGATAGACATTGCGGGCAAATGGCCGCGCGGGGGCAGGTCCCAGCCACATATCCCAATTCAGGTTCTGCGGGACGGGATCCTCCTTGGCGGGACGTGCCTCGTAGATGCGGCAGGGGGGGTGCCAGACATGGACTTCCTTGACGGTGCCGATGACGCCGGCCTGGATGACTTCGATATTTCTTCTCAGGTTTGTCGTCGCATTGCCTTGATTGCCCATCTGGGTCATGACCTTGCTCTGGCGGGCCAGTTCCCGCAGGCGTCTGGCCTCCATGATGCTGTGGGTCAGTGGCTTTTCGCAATAGACATGCTTGCCAGCCTGAATACCAGCCGTGGCGATCGGCGCATGCCAGTGATCAGGCGTAGCGATGAAGACGGCATCGATCTGTTTTTCCTGGTCGAGCAGCTTCCGGTAGTCTGTATAGAAAGGCGCTTTCTTGAGCGCGGAAATCACCTTCTCGCCATTGGGTTTCGACTCAAACTTTTTTGCCATTTGGTTAACGGCAGAGGAGTCGACATCGCAGAGCGCAACCACATCAACGCCCTGTATGGCGAGAAGTGCAGGAAGGTTGGAACCCATGATCCCGCCAATCCCAATGCAGGCCACCTGCAGGCGGGTGGAGGGTGCCTTTTCTGCACTCAAGACGGATGCGGGAACCCAATACGGAACCGTGCCGGAGGCGATGACGCTTTTGATAAACGATCTTCTATTCATGGGTATACCTCATTACTTGCTTGTTTTGAGCGGAATCAGTTGCGCGGTCTGCAAGGTGACAGGCCCCAGCAATCCCGCTGGATGAAGAGGATCTGTCGCTTTCCAGAATTTAAAGGCGGCAAAGGTGACGCGGCGAGGTTCGGGGCGAGGGGTGTCTTTGCTGAGCCACTCCGGGACGACGGGTAGGCCGCCCTCTTTCCATGTTCCGTTCTTGGTAACGTCGTCGGGGAAGCGCTCATCGCCGATCAGGCGATTGACCCAAGTGGTTGTGACCTCGACGGATAATGTGTTTTTGCCGGCTTTTAGGTGCTCTGTGACATCAAAGCGGAAGGGCGGTTTCCAGCAAGTTCCCAAAAGTGTACCATTGAGCTGAGCCGAGGCGATCACCGCGACATCTCCTAAGTCGAGGTAGGTTTTTGCGCTGCCCCTTGTGGGTGGTGCAGCGTCAAAGGTTGTCGTATAGGTTGCCGTACCTGAGAAGTATTTGACCCCCTCGTCAGCGAAGGTGCTCAGTGAACCGAGGTGGGTTGCGGTGATCGGCTCAGGTGCACCCCGGTTCTTCTGGAAGGTGATGGTCCAGGTGGTGTTGGAACTCAGGGTGACAGTGGCAGGAACGGTTACGTGATACGGAGTGGCTCCGACAGTGTAGGTCCCGCTCATCAAGGCCAGCAAGTAGGGCTTGCCATTTTCTGTGACGAGTTCAGCCTGCTGCTCAGCCCGACGCGGCGGAAGTAGAAGCGTCTCGTCATCAAAGGCGGATAACGTCCCGGGCTGGTTGTCGAGCAGATATGAGAGGGTCAGCGTCTTTCTGACGCCTGGCATGGGGTCGCCTTTTAACTGCGTGAAGCCTCGCAGTGTAAGGGTATCGTTAAGAACTTTTTCACGAACGTTGTCGGTGACGTCAACGACTTTCCCCTTTGCGCCATACGCGGCTTTGAGGATCGTCAGAGCCTTGCGTTTGTCCTGGGCTGCCGCCTGACGGCTGAGCGTCAGTGGGTTTCGTATCCGGTCTGTGCGATCAAAGACGACAAAGGTGCTGTCTGACTCATTGAACCAGAGGGGCAGGGTGACGCGATTGTCAGTCTCCACAGTATAGGCAATGCACTCCGTCTTGCTGCCGTTTAGCGGATTCCAGAGCTGAGGCCGCCCGCCATCGGTCCGGAAGGTGCAACGGACCTCGCCGCGCTTCCTGTTTCCGTTGGCGACAAAATAGACATCGTGCTGCTCATCCTGGCGATGGGTATAGTGAAGGGTGAGCTGGTCCTCTCTCGTATAGGCGAAGTCTGTCGCGAGATTGTCGTGCTTCACGAGTTCACTCAATGTTTTCGGATTCGGAATGGCATCGTGCAGCCAGAGGGTATCCGCGAGCTGGCGATAGGCTGCATCTTGCTGGGCGTCCGCGAGACTGGGGGAGCCGATGGGCTTGGGGCCTACAAGCCGTGCACCGGCATCGGAGAGGCGCTTGATCTGCTGAAGCGCAGCGAAGGTGAGGCGACCGTTTCGAGGCAGCACAAGGTAGCGGTAGCGTTTGCCATGGACCAATACCAGGTCATGCTGGTCGACCTTCGCAGTTGAGAGGACCTCTGTATTGAGCGCATCAGCATCAAACCCTTCGGGCGGTGTTGGCTCCATGCGACTGCCTTCGCCTGGGGCGTCGTCGCCTTGATAGTAGGCGAAATCGGCAACCTGCGTACCCTGCTGCAGGACGCTCTGGCAGCGGATCAGGTAATCAACCCACTCCTTGCCACCATGGTAAAACCAGGTGTTACCCCGGTCAAAATGAATGCCGTTGATCCCGCTGGTAAAGCCAGGCATGGTCCGGTCTGTAAGATAAGGCTGATGCGCAGAGACATGGATGATGAACTGGTTGATGCCGGAGGCAAAATGGACATCGCCGAGACTTTTGAGTGCGTAAGGATGAATGAGCCAGCCCTCTTCCGATGTGAAAGCCTCCGAGCCGATCACGCGACGACCATACGTGTGTGCCGATGAGATGCCGTGATAGTAGCTCTTTCGGGATTCCTGTTCTGAGGGCAAAAGATTTCTCGGGCCTGTCCAAAACTCGACCATGGGATAGTCACTGCGTCCACCGACTTGTAGGAACTCGAATGGGCCGCCATAAGGTTCCGTACTGAACTGCAGGCCATCTTGGTGGCAGCGCTCAGCGAGGCGTCCATAATGATTGTCCGCATAGAGGTCGGCGATCGTCCGTCTGAAATCCCAGAGAAATGAGCGTGTCTGGTCAAAAGATTCCACGGCACGGCCTGTGAGCGCGGGCATCCATTTATGCAATTCATAACCGCGATATTTTTTGAATTCCGCAGCCATTTTGGGAGTCCAGTTTTGCCAGCCCGGTTCGTAGCTGTCCACGTGATACTTGGTCAGGACCTTGCCTTTGACGGATGTTCCATACGCCTGGAATAGCGGCTGCATCATGGCCTCATAGTGGGCGTCAGTCACGTCGCGGCTCATCTTGTCGCACTCGAGTCCGATGCCGCCCTTGAGAGGCGACGGCTTGATTTCAACGCCGGTCGGGACATAGCCCATGCGCAGGATGGTCCATCTGCCGCTGGGTGGACGCCAGTCCAGCGTGCCGTCAGCTTTCATCTTTGTGGAAAGATCGAGAATGGAAGCAAGGGGGATGCAATCGTCAGCCTCAGGCTGTTGCGTTTTCAGATCAAAGTTGACAGGCTTGGCTCCGAGTCCGGTCAGCTGTGTCCAGTTGTGCATGCGGTAGCCGTCGGTCAGCACAAGGTCATTGATGAAAACCGGGCGTCTCTCCTGTCGGCCCTCGTAGGTGAAGCGAAGAGAGGTTGTGGTGACTGGCACGAAAGTGGAAGCGCCGTGGGTCTCCGAGAAGGGTCCGGCCTGACCGGAGGTGATGGTTGTGAGCTTCTGATAGTTGCCCGCGTCATCCTTGGCTTGCAAGGTGACCGAGAAGTCGCCGCTCCTGCTGGGCGAGCGCAGGTAGACGGACTGGAGGCGTGTCGGCTTGTCAAAGTTCAGGTCGAAACAGGTGGGCATTTCCGCGCCCGTGTCGGGATTCGCGTCGAAGAGCGTCTCTTTGCTGGTGAGCGGTTTTCCGTCGGCGACGAGCGAGAAGGTGTTGGCCTTCAGGACAGGCGTGTCGCGGGAAGGTGAGGGGAAGGCGATCACACAACTGTCACGGTAGGTGTTCAGGCGTGCCACAGGTTGCTGCAGGCGGATGGATGCATCGCCTTCCGCTTGAGTCTCAGTCCAGACGACTTCTTGCATACCCTGCTCGGGTGTGACCCAAGGTCCGCCAGAGGCTGACCATCCTGGACAGTGAAAGCCGATGCACATGCCGAGCTTCTCGGCCTCCTTCATCACGGCGCCCGTTGCCTCATACCAAGCCGCGCTGCGATATTCAACGGGGCCGATAGGATGAATGCCGATGTCCATCAGATAAGCACCGCCCACACCCACGCGATGCAACGCACGCAAATCCTCAACAGCGCCTTCCTTCACGATATTACCATTCATCCAATACCAATAGACCCACGGACGCGCATCCGGTTCGACGTGTTTGAACGCAGACTCAAAACCAGCCTGTGCAGTACATGCGGCCAATATCCCCAAGATAAGACAAAATTGATGCATTTCCCCTCCAATGTTTTCGTATGACGTATACTATAGAACATTGGCTCTCCTTCACCAATCCCCGTTTTCGGGGAGACACTCATTTTTTTTAAAACTTGATCAGGGATTTCCAAAAGTGTCCGATCCAGTTCGCGAGGGACGTGCTGATACCTCGGATAGACAAGCAGATGCTGGTATCTGCAAAGGACGGGGACGGTACGACGGCGGTCTGGAAGTTCCTCGTAGGCGTGGGGGTGTCTGAAGCAAACGCCCCCCGTTTCGAACCTGTCTTGGATTGTGAGCAGGCGAGAAAATTGAATGGCTTGCTGAGCGGATCATCTCTCTCTCTCTTTGAGTAAAGAAGGCGTTATCGCGAAGAAGGCCTTCACGTCCTCTTTCGGCACGAGCTGAAGATAGTAGGCGAAGACCCGATCCGTGTTGCCACGGTGCCCCATCGGGTTGGCTGTCTGGTTGACATCCTTATTCAATGCGCGGTGGTACGTCTTAAAGCTGTGCCTTCCCTTGATACATCGATCCATTAAACTGACTTGGATGAAAGAATGCGGTTGAGCGAAATGAATTTTTCAATCTCAGCAAAGGCGTCTGCGATTGAAACAGAAATTCCACACTCCTCCGCAAGGACGGCGAAGATCTCCGTCCATGAATCAGGAGGGAGCGGAAACACCGACGGGATATCGTGTGTGTGTCGGCAATCAAAAATTGAGCGGATAGCATATTTAACGCGGTCGATATCCATCTCAGACCGAATCAGTAACAACAGATCAAGAATGTCTCGAACGCGCGTGTTCTGCCTGTCAAGGCGCGGCAATGTATACGCATGCAATTTTTCAGCAAACTGTTGTTCTTTCGCGATGGCAGGAAACGTCATACTTCCCATTCCGGCGAAGGCGAGCCAGTCACGCCCTGCGATCTGCTCGATGGGTTCTAAAACTGGATCACCTGATGCAACGTCGACATGAAATTTAGCAAACGTCCGGCCGGCCATGCGAGCTTCCACTGGATAACGAGCGCCACCATACGGTGCTCCATCCAGATCCTTCATTGCTTCGCCAACGATAAAGGAGAAAAAGTCTCCGAGATCCGTAGAGACCACATCCTGTAAGAGAGACAATAGGCGACTTCGCAATCGGCCAGAGCCTTTTAACGGATTACAGACAGTGATATCAATATCGCGTGTGGTACGGCTCTTCTCAATGCGTAATTCCATTGCGTATCCGCCTTTCAAAAACCATCTTACTGTCGGATGACGGAATAAACGACAGAGAAAACGATCAAATGCTATTTGGCGGCGCAGCCGAAGTATGTCAATATGTTGCTCACGCGAGATATTGGCTAATCGTGCCTCCAGTGCCTGACGGAATGCCACAGGGCTTTTATATAAAATGTGTTCTTTCATATGTTTACCCCTTTAGGATCGAGTGAAGTTCCTTACGGTGTGGATGGCACGCCAGTTCAGAGCGCGTGATAAGCCCACGTGCAAGTCCTTGCGTCAGTGCTTGGCGGATGTGATTCATGGGCGCACCTGAGCCATGGAGAAGATCGATGATGGTTTTAAGTGGGCGCGTTACATGGTATCCCTGTCGCATTTCAGTTTCAGCGGAAGTGACTTCGCCATAATGGAGGACGAGCACCGGTGGCACAGATGAATTACGCCTAAACAGGCGCGGTACCGTGAGATGAATTTTTTGAGGCATCGCATCCGATAGATCAAGTAGCGCAAGCGCTGTCTGATGCGAATAAATGCCCTGCGGCTGACCTTGGCGGTTGCATGACCATAGCGACCAAAGGACAAACTGGCCTTCATCCGAGAGGGGGAACTGCGACAAGCGATAGATCCCTCGATGCTCCCTGATCCAGGACCCTGTTTTTACGTGGTAGACTTGGTTTGACGTTGGATATCCACATGCGCTTGCCTGTCGAGCAGTAAAATATCCCTGCTGCGCTTGCGCAAGATCATATAGTTTTTCTGCTTGGCGATTCATTTGAGTATCCTTTAAAAGAAGAACGCACAAATACTATAATTTCTTTAGCTTTCGTGCAAGCACTTTTCTATAAACCTAGAGGAAGATTTACTCACAATGTCTCCATAGTCTCTGTTCTCTCTCTTTGAATATAGAGGGCGTTATCACGAAGAAGGCCTTCCCGTCCTCTTGCGTCATGAACTTACGATGGTGGGCGAAGACCCAATCCGTATTGCCACGGTGCCCCATCGGGTTTTCAGTCTTGTTTTTAGGTTTATTATCGCCTTGCCTAGTTGAGGCGACTTCCCGTATAATCCCCACCGTTTTATAAATCCTTAGGCCAGTAGCTCAGTAGGACAGAGCGTTAGATTCCTAATCTGAAGGTCGCCGGTTCGATCCCGGCCTGGCCTACCATCTTAAATATAAGAAACGTAAAGTAAAGTAGCCACTTGCTGGAATATGGGGGATTGAGTCCTCATAATGTCGCCTCCATCTCTTTGTGACTTGATTTGTAAGTCATAAAATATGACCTATGGCCTGATTATACACGTCCAGAAATTTTGTCAACCCCTCCAAACGAAAATAGGGCGTATAATACGCCCTTTTTTGTCGTTCTGTCCCACATTGTCCCTTTTTACCGTTTGATTTGCTCGTACGCTCTGCTACACTTGTAAACGTCATACGAAAACATGGCTGACATAGTTGCAGGGACGTCCCTTGCTTCTTGCGTTGCTGTTATAGGTCTCCTAAGACCTTCTACCGATGCAGGAACATGGGGCGTGTCCTTCTCGTTTTCTTAATGCCGGGATTCGGCTTTTGCTGTACTGTTTAAACCATCGAAAGAAGATCGTTATGAAAAGAAATATTATTATTGGCTGTGTAATTTTCTGCGTGTTGGCTGTAATACAATTCTACCTTTTCCGATTGGAGAGTACCGGGAGCTTGATGTACAGGAATAGATACACAAATGCTTTATATATTCCGCAGGATGGCATGTTAAAATCAATAGCTGTAAAAGAGTCGGATAGTCTTAAATCATTAAATTCCGAAATTTCACAGCTTAAGACAGAGAATTCACAGCTCAAAAGTGATCTTGAACTTCTACAAAAAATAGATGATTTGCAAAAGAAAAAATTGAATTATCAAGAAGAAATCATTTCTGAAATTAACAAGCAAACCAAATTTAAAGATATGAATGGACTAAAAGAGGTTTGGAAGCTGTGCACACTGATTGAATGCTTAAAGCCTGATTATCAAACGGTCTGGATTGATGGTATCGAGTACACATTTGTTGATTATTGGAGTAAAGTATTGGGACAAAATAGTTCCGTAAAAAGTTTTTGCAAGAAAGCCCAGGAGTAATCCCGGGCTTTTTACATATTCTCTCTCTGCCACATTCTTTTAAGACAATGTTTAGCAGGTTAATGCTAGGGATATTCGGAACGTTTTGCCTTTCTAACTGCCTCCTGCATTTGGCGTTGTGCTCTTAATGAACTTTGTTGCGCCTCTTGTGCTTCAATGCGAGCTGTTTCAGCATCTTGTCTTGCACGGTTGGCGGCAGCTTGCGCCTCTTGTGCTTGCATCTGTGCGTTATGAGCAGCTGCTTCAGCCGATTCCAAACGTTCTTTCATTTCCAATTCTTTGGCTTCAGTAGGATGGGCTTTTGCCCACGCCTGATACTCGGCCTCTTTAAAGGTAGATAGTTCCTGCTGACCGGTTGTGATATGTAGGCGAGCTTTATCTAGAAGCTTGTTTAGCGCAACCAAGGCCTCCTTGTTCTTCTTTGTTTCACGCGATTGCAGATCCTTCCACGCCGATGCCTTAAACATATTAGTTACAACTAATCGTGCTTGATCTGTAGCCTTTGATTTGTAGTTGTATTGTTGGAGCCCAAGGTCGATTTCATCGGCTGAATTCAATATAGCAGTGGTCTTGGTTCGTAATTCTTCTTTTAGCGCGTTGGTCTTTAAAAGATGTTGATCTTCTGTTGCAGCGAAAACAGTGATGAAACCCCATAATGTGAGAAAGGCTACAAGTACACTTTTCATTTTTTCTCCAACGTTGGAAGGTTAGCTAAGTACTATTATCGAGATGGCAACTTAATTTGCCATGTAGCAATTGTTCCGTTTATTGTTGTATAAAGCAAGCATGAATTATAGCTTGTCGCCCTTCATCCTACGCTCATCCTACGCTTGAGGAACGCGCTGAAAACGTCTGGACGGTGGCCGAGCGCAAACAGGCTGTCATCGACGAACTCTCGGCCAAGGGCGTCTTCTTCGAGGAACTCGCCGAGCAGGCAGGGGGCGACTACGATGCCTTTGACCTCATCTGCCACATCGCCTTTGACCAGCCGCCGCTGACACGACGCGAGCGCGCCGCGAACGTCAAGAAGCGCAACGTCTTCGGCACCTACGGCGACAAAGCCCGCGCTGTGCTCGAAGCCCTCTTGCAGAAGTATGCCGACAGCGGTATTCAAAGCGTCGAATCGCTCGACATCCTCAAGGTGAACCCGCTCTCCACGTTCGGGACACCTATGGAAATCCTTACATTCTTTGGCGGGAAATCCGGCTATCTGGCCGCCCTCCGCGAACTCGAAAAAGCCCTCTATACAAAGGTAGCCTGAGTAAGGATGAAGGATAAAAGTTGAATGATGAATAGCGAAAAGCACAACGACTTAGCAGAACGGACAAAGGCATTTGCTTTGCAGATCATACGCTTGGTGAACGCGCTGCCGAAGACCGATGTCGCTCGGGTGCTCGGTAAGCAGGTCCTCCGCTCCGGAACCTCTGTAGGCGCGAATTATCGGGAGGCCAACCGCGCCCGCTCCAAGGCCGAATTTATCGCCAAAGTCGGAGACTGCCTCAAGGAGCTGGATGAAACTTCATATTGGCTTGAGCTGCTTACCGAATCCGAGACTATGTCGGCTGCCAAGCTCACATCCCTTCAGGACGAGTGCAATCAACTTCTAGCCATCTTCACCACGATTTCTAAGCACGCCAAAGCCAATTCCTCATAGCCCTCAACCTTCATCCTTATGTTGTGCTAACTACCAGATAA
>SESF01004202.1_pt1 | contig 52275 bp, 48 predicted proteins | sample 3171521 | NCBI WGS metagenome assembly SESF01 (sample SAMN10866945, study PRJNA518727) | freshwater metagenome | biome: subpolar coniferous forest; feature: holomictic lake; material: water; isolation source: holomictic Lake 227, 6 m and 8 m depth | place: Canada: near Kenora, Ontario | collected...
TGCATAATGAAGGTTAGTTATAATATGTGAAAGAGATTATTTACCGCTAAAGATACATCAATTGGAACATTATTAATCTCACCACGTCAATTTACCATTCTAACGAATGGTAAGGTATTGGAAGAATGATTAGATTTCATACATATTTGTAGTTTTTCTTATTGACCATTAACTATAGTGTAATACTAATCTAAGGCTTTTTTGGGAGTGTGACGAAAACGATGCAACGAATTTGCTGGTTTCTCTCTTTCTTCAAAACTCATACAACGAACAACGCGAGCATAGCAACATTCTTTTGCCCCCTAAAGACCTGCCGTTTTATACTAAAATGTAGTATCTGGCATTATCCAACCAAATTGTAGTCTTTTTTCTCTCTGAAAAACCGCCAGAACTAAAATATTGAAGTAGGTCAATAAATAATATTTGTTACCGGATCTGACCTAAACCATTCAAAATAAATACTTTAAGAGTAATCACAACTTCACTAAACAACATGCTGTTTGAATGGCGTGGCCTTTGGCACATATGTTGCATACTAGAAAGTATAAATATTCAGGCAATAATAAGCTCATGCCTGAATATCTGACGATAAAGACATCGATAACCTAAAAAAGTACGAAAATGAGAAAAGTAGCTATTTACGGCAAAGGTGGTATCGGCAAGTCAACGACAACACAAAACACTGTTGCAGGACTTGCTGAAATGGGTAAGAAAATCATGGTTATCGGCTGTGACCCGAAAGCTGACTCTACCCGTCTTCTTCTTGGAGGACTTCAGCAGAAAACTGTTCTTGATACCCTTCGCGAGGAAGGTGAAGAAGTTGAACTGGAAGATATCATCAAAGGTGGATACAGAAATACCCGTTGCACTGAATCCGGTGGTCCAGAGCCCGGTGTCGGCTGCGCAGGTCGCGGGATCATTACCTCCGTAAACTTGCTTGAACAGCTCGGTGCCTTTGATGATGAATGGGACCTTGACTATGTGTTTTACGATGTTCTTGGTGACGTTGTCTGTGGTGGATTTGCCATGCCGATACGCGATGGGAAAGCAGAAGAGATTTACATCGTCTGTTCAGGCGAAATGATGGCTATGTACGCTGCAAACAACATCTGCAAAGGTATTCTGAAATATGCTGATACAGGCGGCGTCCGTCTTGGCGGTCTTATCTGCAACAGCCGTAACGTTGACAACGAACGCCAGATGATTGAGGAACTTGCAAAAAAAATCGGGACCCAGATGATCCATTTTGTTCCTCGCAACAACTTTGTTCAGCGTGCAGAGATAAACCGTAAAACCGTTATTGAGTACGATCCGACTCATGAGCAGGCTGATGAATACAGGGCTCTTGCTAAAAAGATTGACGAAAACAAAATGTTTGTCATCCCTAAGCCTCTTGAAATTGAAGAGCTTGAAGCACTTCTCATTGAATTTGGTATCGCTAACTAACAAAAACGGAGAACACACACATGTTAATGATCAGAACAATCGTCAGACCAGAAAAGGTATATGAAGTAATGCAGGGGCTGCTTGATGCAGGTTATCCAGCTGTCACGAAAATAGCCGTTGTAGGGCGTGGTAAACAGCGCGGCCTTCAAGTTGGTGATGTGATCTATGATGAAATTCCAAAAGAGATGCTCTTTGTTGTAGTTCCTGATAGCGACAAGGATTTCGTGGTAAGGGCTATTCTGGATAATGCAAAGTCAGGTCCGGAAGGAAAATTCGGTGATGGCAAGATTTTTATTTCGGCTGTTGAAGAGGTTTATACTATCAGTTCAGGTGAAAAAGAATCCGAACCGTCTCTCGCATCAGCAAAGGAGGCTTAACATGAAGGAAATCATTGCAGTAATCCGGATCAACAAAGTAAACGAAACTAAACAGGCACTTATTAATGCAGGAATTCCTGCTTTTACAGCCACCGGTAGGGTTATGGGACGTGGTAAAGGGCTGGTTCACTCCGACATTCTTAAGGGTGCTGAAGCTGGTTATGCAGAGGCTATTGCGCAGCTGGGCAGCGCACCGAGACTTGTTTCTAAAAGAATTCTAACCGTTGTCGTCCCTGAAGAATTATGCAAAACAGCCATCGACACCATCATCAAAACCAACCAGACAGGCAAACCTGGTGATGGAAAGATATTTGTAACCCCGATTCTCGAAACTATCAGGGTAAGAACAGGTGAAAAGGACCAGGCAGCGCTGAACTAAGAAGATCAACTATTAAGGTGTAAACGGAGACAGTTACATGGGAACGAACACACATTTTCCAGATCCTTCAGTCGTCAGGGAGGAACTGATACAAAAATACCCGGCAAAGGTTGCAAAAAAACGATCTAAGTCGATTATCATCAACGATCCTCAAATCATTCCGGAAGTACAGGCCAACGTCCGAACCGTTCCGGGAATCATTACACAGCGCGGCTGTTCCTATGCTGGTTGTAAAGGGGTGGTACTCGGACCTACACGTGATATCGTCAACATCGTTCACGGACCGATTGGCTGCAGTTTTTATGCATGGATGACCCGCCGTAACCAGACGAGGACAGAATCATTAATGGATGCTAACTACATTCCCTACTGTTTTTCAACTGACATGCAGGAAGAGAATGTTGTCTTTGGTGGTGAAAAAAAGCTGAAACAGGCTATTCAGGAGGCCTATGACCTCTTTCATCCGAAATCCATAGCTATTTTTTCGACCTGTCCAGTTGGATTGATCGGTGATGACGTTCATGCTGCATCCAAAGAGATGCGCGAGAAGTTTGGCGACTGTAACGTTTTCGGCTTCAGTTGCGAAGGGTACAGAGGGGTTAGCCAGTCTGCAGGCCACCACATAGCCAACAATGGTGTTTTCAAGCATATGGTTGGCCGCGACAACACTCCGAGTGAAGGCAAGTTCAAACTAAACCTTCTCGGCGAATACAACATCGGCGGTGATGCTTTTGAAATCGAGCGCATATTCGAAAAAGCCGGACTGACACTGATTTCATCATTCAGCGGCAACTCGACTGTAAAACAGCTTGAAAACGCTCACACTGCAGATCTTAACGTGATTCAATGTCACCGCTCAATCAACTATATGGGCGACATGATGGAGACCAAGTATGGAATCCCATGGATGAAGGTCAGTTTTGTCGGGGCCGAGTCGTCAGCAAAGTCATTGCGGAAGATAGCTGAATACTTTGGTGATGAAGAACTTAAAGCCAGGGTTGAAGCGGTAATTGCGGAGGAAATGCCGAAGGTAAAGGCGATCATTGATGAAATCCTTCCTAGAACAACGGGAAAGACTGCAATGCTTTTTGTCGGTGGCTCAAGAGCACACCATTACCAGGATCTCTTTACTGAACTTGGCATGACAACAGTTGCTGCAGGTTATGAGTTTGCTCACCGCGATGACTATGAAGGTCGGGATGTGCTGCCAAACATCAAGATCGATGCCGATAGTAAGAACATTGAGGAGCTTAAAGTTCTGCCTGATCCTGAACTTTATAATCCAAGAAAAACCGATGCTGAACTTGAAGCTCTTAAGGAAAAAGGACTTGAGATCAACGGCTACTCCGGCATGATGCAACAAATGACAAAAAAGTCACTTGTTGTTGATGACCTCAGCCATTATGAGTCCGAAAAACTGATTGAGATCTACAAGCCGGATATTTTCTGTGCAGGCATCAAAGAGAAATATGTTGTACAGAAGATGGGTGTCCCATTGAAACAGCTTCACAGCTACGACTACGGCGGACCATATACAGGCTTTGAGGGTGCAGTGAACTTCTATAAAGATATCGATCGCATGGTGAACAACCCGGTATGGAAACTGATTAAAGCACCATGGCAGAAAACAGAAGCCACAAACGGAAAAAATAAAGGACTTGAAGCCAGTTACGTTACACAGTAATGATAGGAAAACGGAGACTATTGAATTATGCTATTAAGACACACTTCAAAAGAGGTTAAAGAGCGTGAAGGGCTGACGATCAACCCGGCAAAAACCTGCCAGCCGATCGGCGCCATGTATGCAGCGCTCGGTATTCACGGCTGTCTGCCTCACAGCCATGGTTCACAGGGTTGCTGTTCATATCATCGCAGCACCCTGACCCGCCATTATAAAGAGCCGGTTATGGCGGCAACAAGTTCATTCACTGAAGGCGCATCAGTTTTTGGCGGCCAGGCAAACCTGCTTGCTGCCATCGAAACCATTTTTGCAGTATACGAACCCGACATTATTGCAGTGCATTCGACCTGTCTGTCTGAAACCATTGGTGATGACTTGCAACAGATCACGAGAAAAGCAAAAGATGATGGCAAAGTCCCTGAGGGCAAGCATGTTATTTTTGCAAGCACTCCAAGCTTTATCGGTTCGCACGTTACGGGATATGCAAATATGGTAACCGGAATTGCTGATCAGTTTGCCGTTTCAACCGGTGCAAAGAAAAACCAGATCAACATTATTGCCGGCTGGATGGAGCCTTCGGACATGCGTGAAATTAAGCGTCTGGCGAAAGAACTTGGTGTAAAGATTGTTCTTTTCCCTGATACGTCGGATGTTCTTGATGCACCTCAGACCGGAAAGCACGAGTTTTACCCGAAAGGCGGCACTACTGTCCCAGAGTTGCAAAGCATCGGCGACAGCATTCATACACTTGCACTCGGCAGCATCAGTGCAGAACCGGCAGCAATAGCTCTGGAAAAGAAGTGTAAAGTTCCGTTTGAGACGCTTGACATGCCTATCGGTCTCACTGCAACCGACCGCTTCATCATGACGCTCAGCCAGATTGGCGGTGTCTCTGTGCCTGATGAAATTACTGCAGACAGAGGACGTCTTGTGGATGTAATCGCTGACATGGAACAGTATCTCTACGGTAAAAAGGTTGCGCTTTTCGGCGATCCAGACCAGCTGATTCCGCTTACTGAGTTTTTGCTTGACCTGAATATGAAGCCGGTCCATATCGTCAGCGGTACGCCAGGCCAGCGCTTTGAGAAAGGCATGCGAGAGATTCTTGATGCAAGATCGCCGGAAACAAACTTCAAAAACGGCATTGGTGCAGACATGTTTTTGCTTCACCAGTGGATGAAGAATGAGCCGGTTGACCTTCTGATAGGCAACACTTACGGCAAGTACATGGCTCGTGATGAAGACGTTCCGTTCATCAGGTTCGGGTTCCCGATTCTCGACCGTATCGGTCACAGCTACTTCCCGAATGTCGGGTACAGCGGCGGGTTGAGACTGCTTGAAAAGATTCTCAATGTTCTGCTTGACCGTCAGGATCGCGATGCGCTTGAAGAAAAGTTTGAACTGGTCATGTAGTTAAAAAGTAGTACAACATTGTTAACGGGGTTAAAGCTATGGAACAGATCACTATTCTCGAAGGAAGGCAGAAACAGGTCTTCGAAAAGAAAACCGGTGTAGAGCAGCTCGATATTTCATGCGATACATCTAGTCTTTCAGGATCTGTAAGCCAGCGCGCATGTGTCTTTTGCGGTTCAAGGGTGGTGCTTTATCCTGTTGCCGATGCCCTTCATCTTGTTCATGGTCCAATCGGGTGTGCCGCTTATACGTGGGACATCCGTGGGGCTGTTTCTTCAGGTCCTGAATTGCACAGGTTAAGTTTTTCAACCGACCTGCAGGAAATGGATGTGATTTACGGTGGTGAAAAAAAGCTTTACCATTCGCTCATTGAATTAATCGAAAAGTATAAGCCAAAGGCTGCCTTTATCTACTCGACCTGTATCGTCGGCCTTATCGGTGACGATATTGAAGCCGTCTGCAAAAAAGTAGCAAAGGAAACAGGCATTCCGGTTTTACCTGTTCATTCTGAAGGGTTTAAGGGCACTAAAAAAGATGGATACAAAGCCGCCTGCCATGCTCTGATGAAACTTATAGGCACTGGATCAACCGAGGGTATCAGCAAGTACAGCATCAACATCCTTGGTGAATTCAACCTTGCCGGCGAAGCTTGGATTATAAGGAAATACTACGAAAAAATGGGCATCGAGGTGGTTTCGACCTTGACCGGTGACGGACGTATTGATGCCGTCAGACGTGCACACGGAGCATCGCTCAATGTTGTGCAGTGTTCCGGTTCGATGACCTGGCTTGCTAAAGAGATGGAGCAGAAATACGGCATTCCGTTTATCCGTGTTTCTTACTTCGGGATTGAGGACATGTCAAAATCGCTGTATGATGTTGCCAAACATTTTCCTGATCGGACGGACATCATGGAGGCTGCCAAGCAGGTTGTGAGTGAAGAGGTCAAAGAACTATATCCTTCACTGCAAAAGTTCAAGAAGGCACTTTCGGGCAAGAAGGCTGCAATTTATGTCGGTGGTGCTTTTAAAACATTTTCACTTATAAAGGCACTTCGTTCAATTGGAATGTCAGTCGTGCTTGCCGGTTCTCAGACTGGAAACAAGGACGACTATGCAAGACTCAAGGAAATGTGCGATGAAGGTACAGTGATTGTGGATGACTCAAACCCGGTTGAACTTTCGAAATTTATTCTGGAAAAAGAGGCTGATCTGCTTATCGGTGGTGTTAAGGAACGCCCGATAGCCTTCAAGCTTGGCATCGGATTCTGTGATCATAACCATGAGAGAAAAATTCCTCTCGCCGGATTTATCGGCATGTACAATTTTGCACTGGAGGTCTATCAGTCGGTCATGAGCCCGGTCTGGCAGTTCGCCCCAAGAAAAGGAGTCAAGGTATGAAGCACGCAAAAACAGCAACTCAGAATGCCTGCAAGCTCTGCAACCCGCTCGGAGCATGCCTGGCCTTCAGGGGAATAGAAAACTGCGTACCGTTCCTGCACGGTTCACAAGGATGTGCAACGTATATACGCAGGTACCTCATCAGTCATTACAAGGAACCAATTGATATCGCTTCATCTAACTTCCACGAAGAAACCGCTGTGTTCGGCGGCAGTCATAACCTGAAAATTGGACTGAAAAACGTTAGTGAGCAGTACAAACCTGCAGTTATCGGTGTGGCGACCACCTGCCTTAGCGAGACCATTGGTGATGATGTTCCAGGGATACTGCGCGAATATAAACAAGAGTTCAAGAATGGCTCGCCAATGCCGGTATTGATTCATGCATCAACACCGAGCTATCAGGGCAGTCATATCGACGGTTTTCATGCGGCTGTAAGGGCTACCGTCAAAACGCTTGCTGAAAAAGGGGCTCGGGAAAACCTAATCAACATTTTTCCGAACATGATATCGCCGGCGGACATTCGATATCTGAAAGAAATTCTTGAAGATTTTCAGGTACCCTATATGCTGCTGCCGGACTATTCACAGACGATGGATGGTGGACCTTGGGGTGAATACCACCGCATTCCGCCAGGCGGAACACCTGCAAGTGTTATTGCCATGGCCGGAAGTGCAAGGGCAAGTATTGAGTTTGGCTCAACACTTGAAGCATCAAAATCAGCCGCAGGATACCTTGAGGATGCTTTTGGTGTAACAAGGTACCATCTGTCACTGCCTATCGGAATCAAGGAAAGCGATAAATTTTTCAGTCTTCTGGAAACGCTTACCCAACAGGATCGTCCAGAAAAATATAACGATGAACGTCGCCGCCTGGTTGATGCTTATGCTGATGGACATAAATATGTCTTCGAACAGAAAGTCATCATATACGGTGAAGAAGACCTGGTGGTTGGAATGACAGCGTTTCTCAGTGAAATCGGCATTACACCTGTACTCTGTGCCTCGGGTGGAAAAAGCGGACTTTTAAGAAAAAGTATAAAAGAGCTTATTCCTGATATGGACGATATGGGCATCAAGGTGCGGGAAGGTGTTGATTTTGTCGATATCGAAGATGAAGCACAATTACTGAAACCCGATTTTCTTATCGGAAACAGTAAAGGATATACCATGTCAAGAAAAAACAATATCCCGCTGCTCAGACTCGGTTTCCCGATTCACGACCGGTTCGGGGGACAGAGAATGCACCACCTTGGGTACAGAGGCACCCAGGAACTGTTTGACAGGATTGTCAACACCGTTATTGAACAGCGGCAGAATGCTTCATCAATAGGCTACACTTACATGTAAAGGGAGGAAATCATGTCACTAAAATTAGAAAGCCACCCGTGTTTCAACGATGCGTCACGTCATAAATTCGGACGCATACACCTCCCTGTTGCACCAAAATGCAACATTCAGTGTAATTACTGCAACCGTAAGTTCGACTGCATGAACGAAAACCGTCCTGGTGTAACAAGCAGGATTCTTTCGCCTTTGCAGGCATTACATTATCTGGAACAGGCTTTGGTGCTATCTCCAAACATTGCCGTAGTAGGTATTGCAGGTCCGGGAGACCCCTTTGCGAATCCTGAGGAAACCATGGAGACCCTCCGACTTGTCAGAGCTAAATATCCTGAAATGCTTCTGTGCCTGGCAACAAACGGACTTGAACTGCTGCCCTATATCGATGAACTTGCAGAACTTCAGGTTAGCCATGTGACTATTACCATTAACGCAATTGATCCTGAAATAGGAGCTGAGGTCTATGCCTGGGTCAGATACAAAAAGAAAATATACCGTGATGTTGAAGCAGCCAGAGTGCTTATATCCAACCAGCTGGAGTCGCTCAAAAAACTTAAAGAAGCCGGCATAACAGCAAAAGTGAACTCCATTATTATTCCTGGTGTGAACGATACTCATGTTATAGCTGTGGCGTCAAAAGTCGCTGAGCTTGGAGCAGATATACTAAACTGTCTCCCCTATTACAGCACAACTGAAACGGTCTTTGAAAACATCGAAGAACCCTCTCTGGAAATGGTAGCTGAAATTCAGAATGCTACCAGCCAGTACCTCCCGCAGATGAAACACTGTGCAAGGTGCCGCGCTGATGCAGTTGGAATAATCGGTGAACTCAACAATGAAGCCATGATGCAGAAACTTGCAGAAGCTGCAGCGTTGCCGAAAAATCCGCTGGACAAACGCCCATTTATTGCCGTAAGCAGTATGGAAGGTGTATTGATCAACCAGCACCTTGGTGAAGCAGAGAGGTTTTTGATTTATGGATTAAACCCTGATACCAGTGAGTGTGTGCTTGTCGATGCAAGAACAGCACCTCCCTCAGGCGGCGGCCAACAGCGGTGGGAAGCACTCGCTGATACCCTTAAAGACTGCAGGGCATTACTTGTGAATGGTGCCGGTGACTCCCCTACAAAAGTCATGAAATCAAAAGGTATTGATGTCATGGTTCTTGAGGGAGTGATTGAAGAAGCTGTCCATGGCATTTTTACCGGCCAGGACCTCAAGCATCTGATGAAAAGCAGTCAAATTCATGCTTGCGGATCAAGCTGTTCCGGAACCGGTGGGGGCTGCGGTTGAGGGAGGGAACTTTTTTATTACTGAACAAAAACATTTACTTAAAACTATTATGGACAAACCAAAACATCACATTTTCGTCTGCGCAAGTTTTCGCGCTCAGGGTACACCTCAGGGTATCTGTCACAAAAAAGAGTCGCTCAGCCTGATTCCATATCTGGAAAGCGAACTTTCTGACCGAGGTATGACAGACGTAGCTGTCTCGGCAACAGGCTGCCTGAACATTTGCGAAAAAGGGCCTGTTGTGGTAGTTTATCCTGAAAATTTCTGGTATGGGGAAATTGACAGTGAAGACAAAATTGACGAAATACTTGATGCCCTTGAAGAAGGAGAGTCCGCTGAAGCGCACTTGATCAGCTGATATTGTATTCGGACAGTGCTGTCGTTCACAACTTCGAAAAGACAGCACTCCGATTTTTTTTATCCGACGTTATAACCTTTCGGATATAATGCTTTCTTAAAAAAGAATTACTTACTGGAAATCAATGCATAATTCAACATATGTGTTGGTTTTTAAATTCGATATGCAGTTAATGTTATAACGGCTTCATCAATTACTGATATGTAACCGGCAACAGCATTGAATCACAAACAAAAAACCGTATAGAGACCATGATGATTCCGTCAATGAAAAAAATTACGATCCTTTTTTTGGTATTGCTTATTCTGGCAACCCCGGCAATGGCGGGGGAACTGAACCTTTCTGTAGCCGCAAGCCTTAAAGAGGTAATACATGAACTTTCTGCCAGTTATACAGTAAAACACCCGGGAACTGCTATTTTGAAAAATTTCGGGCCATCAGGAACTTTGGCCGGCCAAATTGAGAACGGCGGACCTGCTGATCTTTTTATTTCCGCAAATACCGAATGGGTTGATTATCTCAATAAAAAGAAGCTTGTCGATGAACCAAGTATTAAAACATTTGCTTATAACTCGCTTGTTTTTGCAGGAACAACAGAAAAAACAGTTACCTCTCTCTACGACCTTTCGAAACTGGAAAAAATTGCTATCGGAAGTCCAAAAAGTGTTCCTGCCGGGGAATACGCTATGTCTGCCATGACTAAGGCAGGTGTTATTACGAAAGTTATGAGCAAACTGATCATGGGAAAAGATGTTCGCGAATGTCTTATGTATGCTGAACTAGGGGAAGTCGATGGAGCGTTTGTCTATAAGACTGATGCATTGCAGGCTAAAAAAGCAAAACTTTTGTTTACCGTCCCTCAGGAGCTTTATCCAAGAGTTGTTTATCCTGTAGCGCTGACTCTAAAAGGAGCAAAGAACGATGACGCAAAAGCATTTCATGCTTTTCTGCAAGGTGATGAGGCTAAATCAGTGCTGATGAAATTCGGCTTTGTCCTGAAATAATCTTTATTTCCTCAAGCAAATTTAACCCATAAAGAATTGTTTATGAGATGCAGTTAACACCGGAAGATATTACTGCAATTTGGCTGTCGCTGAAAATTGCGCTTACAGCGACAGCTTTGGCTTTACCTTTCGGGTTTGCCATAGCCTGGCTGATTGTTTTCAAAACTTTCAGGGCTAAAATAGTGCTGGAAGTGCTTATAAATCTCCCGCTTACATTACCGCCGGTGGTTATCGGTTATTTTCTTCTGCTCCTGCTCGGTAAAAATGGCTGGTTTGGACAACTTCTTAATGCCTCGGGACTGCCTATCATTTTTACCTGGAAAGCTGCTGTTATTGCTTCGGCCACTGTCGGGTTTCCGTTGCTTGTGCGCTCAATCCGTCTTGGAATGGAGGCAATTGATCTGCAGCTTATTGCAGCATCCAGAAGCCTCGGTGCATCGTGGTCGGATAGTTTGTTCACTATTATTTTACCCCTTTCGCTGAAGGGCATTATAGCCGGATCGTCACTGATGTTTGCCAGAAGTCTTGGAGAATTCGGGGCGACCATTATTGTGGCCGGAAATATTCCCGGGGTAACACAAACCATTCCGTTGGCTATATATGATTACGCCAGTTCCCCTTCGAGCGGCAAAATGGCTTTATCGCTCTGTATGGTCTCAGTTGTTATTTCGGTTGTAGTCCTCTTAATTCACGAGGTTTTAGGCAAACAACTCGACAGGAGAACCCTTCAGTGAAGCTCAAAATTAATCTTGAAAAAAAACTGGGACGATTTTTTCTGCAGGTAGATGAAAATATTTCAGGCGATCAAATAGGAGTTTTTGGTGATTCGGGATGCGGTAAATCAACGATGGTCAATTGTATTGCAGGACTGCTTACTCCCGACAAAGGAGAGATTTGGCTCGATGAACAGTGTCTGTTCAGCAGTAAGACCGGCATAAATATCTCACCTGAACTCCGTAGGATATCTATTGTATTTCAACGTCCAATGCTTTTTCCGCACCTGAGTGTTCAATCAAATCTGTTCTATGGATATAACAGGTGCCGTGTGGAAAACAGAAGGATCATGCCGGATATATTGATTGACCTTCTTAAACTTCAACCGCTGCTCAAGCGTGGTGTTGAAAATCTATCGGGCGGTGAAAAGCAGCGAGTTGCTCTTGGTAGAGCTATTCTTGCAAGTCCTCGACTTTTGCTTATGGATGAACCGCTGTCAGCTCTGGACAATACGCTTCGATTCCAGATTATCCCCTATCTCTCGAGTGTGAGCGAAGAGTTCCATATCCCCTATATGTTTATATCGCATTCGTTGACTGAAATGCAATTGATGACCAAGCAGGTATTGGTTTTAAACAATGGACAAATAGAAGAGCAGGATACACCTGAAGGTCTTGCACGAAACAGGATGGCAAAAAGCCAGAACGGTTATCGTAATCTTCTGCGGCTTTCCAATCCTGTTCATCAAAACGGTTTATTTTTATACCGCTGGGGAAGCAATAACCTGCTTATTTCTGATGGAGAACTCAATAAGGAGGCGCTGTTTGAACTTTCATCCCGAGATATTATTCTTTTTAAAAATCATCCTGATGCTATCAGTGCTCGAAACCTTCTGAGCAGTACAGTAATAGAACTGTTCCGGTCGGGTGACAGAATTGGTGTTGTTCTCTCGGTAACGGGTGAAAAACTTGTAGCAGAAATTGTCCGCTCTGCAGCTGAAGAGCTGCAGATTATAACCGGTTCAACCACTTTTATTGCGATTAAAGCATCTTCGTTCAGAAGGCTTTCCTGAACGTATCCCTTTGCCCTGGTTGTCTGCCGGATTATCACTGTTTTGCAATTCCGGCAGACCGAAAGCCCCATGCTCAGATTACGCCGAGTATAACACTGGATGCCTTAAACACTGCACATGCATGAGCTCCCTCTTTAAGAGAAAGTTTTTCAGAACTTCCATGGGTTATGATGGCAGAGATCACATTGCCTCCTCCGATTTCAACATCAACTTCAGTACTAACCGGACCTTCGATAAGCCGGAGGATCTTGCCGGGAAGTATATTGCGTGCACTTAATTTGGCGTCAAGGAGCTCTTGAGCGATAATTATGGAGCTTGATTTGATAATGGCGTACGCATTCATGCCTTCTTTAAGGCTGAGATTTTCAATTGCACCGTTTGTGATTATAGAGGTAATACTTGTTTCTCCACTAATAGCCAGTATGACTTCTGCGTTTACTGCCCCTTTTGTGATTTTTTGAATGGTACCGGAAAAAACGTTACGTGCACTGATTTTCATTGCTATTCTCCTTAAGAATTGATAAATGTTCTGTGAGTCCTCAAGTCGACACTCAAGATTTTGTAGAAAGTTTCGATGTTCTTTCTGAATAATCCGGAATTGCTCTATAACTTTTATTCCTTCTTTGGTCAGTAGAGTTCCACCGCCTCCTTTGCCTCCCGCAATTCTATCGACAAGCGGTTTATCAGAAAGGTTGTTCATGATGTTAACAAAGTGCCAAGCTGTTTTATAACTTATTCCGATAGCTTTGGCCGCACTGTTAATTGAACCCAGCTCATGGATTTTCTCCAGTAACAAAATTCTGTCGCCACCAAGAAACCTGTTCTGTGCCTTTTGAAACCAGATCTCTCCCTCAAGCCCGATCTCCTCTTTTTTGCGTTTCACCACAGCTCATCTTTATAGTTATAAACGCGACAAATCAATCATTTGATTCTCTGAGTACCGGTAATCTCATGCATGATAAATGTACATATTTAAACAAAATATAACCTAAACCCCGTAATGGATGTGAGTACATTTTCACAAGGCTTGTTTGCCTGTTTTTTATCTGATTTTTAAAGAAAATCAAACTTTTGTTTGGAAAAAACAAAAAATAGAGTTAACAATTGTTAATAACACTATAAACAGAACCACGACTCATGATATCAATGACCCTGACAATCTTCAAAATGTGCTGTTGCTGTTGCAGATTGCAAAAACATTCTGACAAGAGGATATCGGGGAGCACAACGTAACTCACTCATGATTTCATGAAGTTCGTAGAGTCTTTAAAGCCGGTTCTGAATGTCAGAACCGGCTTTTTTTGTTCTCATTAATCATTACTAACACTAAAATAAGAGGATAACAATCATGGCTACATCCGAGACTTCAGCCACATGTGCGGGCATTCCATTACCGATTGTCAAACTAAACAGGGCGGTACTGCTGGTGGGTATTTCGACAGCTATAATTATTCAGCAACCATTAATAACTACAGTTCTTTTTTTCATTATTCTTTCGGCAGTAATATTTGGCAAAAAGGGAAGCCTCATTTTTATCATTGGATCACGTATTTTTGCAAAGCAAAATAAAACCGCACCTACTGAAGATCCTAAGCTTATGAAGTTCAATAATTCCATTGCTGCAATTCTGCTGGGCATTTCCCAAATTGCCTTTTTAACTGGTGCAGATCTGACAGGATGGATCTTTTCAGGATTCGTTGCTCTTGCTGCCACAATAGCTCTTTTAGGTTTCTGCTTTGGATGCTTCCTTTTTTACCAGTTTAATCTGCAGAAATATAAATTTTTTGGCCCCCAGGGGGTAAGACAAAAGGCTGGCTAAGTAATATTTTCGGGCGACGTGGGTGAGAGGTTCAAGCCAGGGTCAATAAAAACCTATATTTATCGCAAGTTCGAATCTTGCCGTCGCCGCATGTCGCGTGAATATTTTATACATCAACAACAAATAACAAGGAGAATACCCTATGAGTGAAAACAAGTACCATTTTGAGACCCTGGCACTTCATGCGGGCCAGACTATTGATGCAACACAATCACGCGGAGTGCCGGTATACCGGACCAGCTCCTATCTCTTTAAGAGCACTGAACATGCCGCTAACCTTTTTGCTCTAAAAGAACTTGGCAATATTTATACCAGACTGATGAACCCGACTACCGACGTCCTTGAGCAGCGGGTCACACAGCTTGAGGGTGGTGCGGCATCTGTTGCTCTTGCATCGGGCACCGCAGCTATTTTTAATGCTATAATTACGCTTGCTGAGGCTGGAGATGAAATCGTATCTGCAAACAATCTTTATGGTGGGACTTACACACAGTTTGATGCTATTCTTCCTAAACTTGGCATTAATGTCAAATTTGTTGATCACAAAGATCCTCTAAATTTTGAACGTGCTATCACTGATAAAACCAAGGCACTCTTTATCGAAACTATCGGCAACCCTGTACTCGATTATACTGATGTCAAAGCCATTGCTGATGTTGCTCACCGCAACGGTTTACCGCTGATCGTTGATGCAACGTTCACAACTCCTTATCTCCTCAAAACCATTGATCTAGGAGCCGATATTGTTATAAACTCTCTCACCAAATGGCTTGGAGGTCATGGCTCGGGTCTTGGCGGTATTATAACCGATGCAGGGCGTTTTAACTGGAAAGGCGGGCGACATCCACTGTTTACAGAACCAGACAGCAACTATCATGGGTTACGCTGGGCCATCGACCTTCCTGAGCCTCTAGCTCCAATTGCCTTTGCACTTCGGGTACGTACTGTTCCTCTCAGAAACCTTGGTGCGAGCATTTCGCCAGACAATTCATGGATTTTTATTCAGGGCATCGAAACCCTCCCCCTCCGGATGATACGTCATTCCGAAAATGCGCTCAAAGTTGCTGAACATCTTTCGCAACACCCTGAAGTCGCATGGGTTCGTTACCCCGGGCTGAAAAACGACCCTTCATACACTTTAGCATCAAAAGATCTTAAAAATGGATTTGGTGGTATGGTTGTGTTTGGAGTGAAAGGCGGCTACGAAGCTGCTGTAAAAATCATAGACAACATTAAACTTTTCTCTCATCTAGCTAACGTCGGTGACGCTAAAAGTCTGATTCTGCATCCGGCCAGTACCTCGCACAGTCAGTTATCGGCTGAGCAGCAGTTGCAGAGCGGACTTTCACCAGACTTGATCCGCCTCTCCATTGGACTTGAACATTCCGATGACCTTATTGAAGCATTGAATGAAGTATTGCAACCAGTGGAATCACAAAAAGAGGGCTGGTTATCAAAGCTCATTAAGAAGTGATAAAAGTTTCACTTGTTTTAACCACCATATAACCATGATAAACAAGCATCTTACCGTAAGAATACCTGCAGGTCTGCATTTTCGTGCTCTTGGAAAGATTCAAAAAATTTCCCGTGAACAGCAATGCACAATTGTTTTTCAAAAAGAGAACGGAGAGTCAGCTAATGCAACATCTTATTTTGAGATGCTTGCTCTTTGCGCCATTCTGGGAACCACGCTTAAAGTAACCGTCGATGGCCCTAACGAAACCAAAGTGATTACCATGATTCAGGAAGTTTTTGAATACGGAGCAGGTATCTGAAAATGACAAAAACCAATCGAAACATTTCAGTTGTTCTTGCTGATACCCAGTTTTTAACGAATGAGGCTATGCGGTCTCTTTTGTCGCCGATTTGCCATACGTTTTTTACCGTATCGACGAAAGCCGGGTTACAACAGTATCTTCAAAAAGAAACGATTTCACTTATTATCACAGATTATATACTCTTCGATTTTGATTCTATCGGTGATCTTGAAGATCTGAGAAAGTCTCATCCGGAAATTGGGATAGTTATATTGACCAACTCCATAACCCATTTAAAAATAAAAGAATTAAACGATGCTGGTATCAGAAATATTGTGCTGAAAACTGATGACAGAGAAGAGTTGTTTCATGTTATTGAGGCCGCATTGAAAGGTAAAAAATACTATTCAGGAGATGTTCTGGATATTCTTCTTAAAAAAGACGGGCCTCATGAAGATGCAAGTCTTTTGACATCATCTGAAATCGAGATTGTGCGCATGATTGCAGCCGGTTTGTCAACAAAAGAAATCGCAACAAAAAAGCACATAAGTTTCCATACCGTAATGACTCACAGAAAAAACATTTTCCGTAAACTGGGGGTTTCAAGCAGCCCTGAGCTGCTGATTTATGCTATTAAAGCTGGACTGATTGACAACATCGAATACCATATATGACATACCGCATTTATGGTACGAAAAATCCCCCTTTAGCGGGATTTATAGTAACAGAGTAATTGATGATCTTTATGCTTTTTCTCAAACGCCAAAACAATCAACAGTTATGGGACGCATTGCAAAGAAACTGACCGACCTTATCGGCAATACACCTTTACTTGAGCTTCAGAATTATAATAAGGAGCATAACCTTCAGGCAACTATTATAGCTAAACTGGAATACTTCAACCCGGGTGGAAGTGTAAAAGACCGCATTGGTTTTTCGATGATAGAAGACGCTGAAAAGAAAGGATTACTCAATAAAGATTCTGTCATTATTGAGCCGACAAGTGGAAATACCGGTATCGCACTGGCATTTATTGCCGCAGCAAAGGGGTACCGTTTGATACTTACCATGCCTGAAACCATGAGTATCGAACGCAGAAACCTGCTCAAGGCTCTTGGAGCTGAACTTGTTCTGACACCGGGACCTGAAGGAATGACCGGAGCAATCAAAAAAGCTGAGGCACTGCATGAGGAATATGCGAATTCATTTGTCCCTCAGCAGTTCAAAAACCTTGCCAATCCCGAGATACATCGGAAAACAACTGCAGAAGAGATCTGGGCCGATACTGATGGCAATGTTGATATTTTTGTCAGCGGTGTCGGTACCGGGGGAACTATAACCGGTGTTGGAGAGGTGCTGAAACAGAGGAATCCTCATGTTAAAATTGTTGCCGTTGAACCTTTTGATTCACCGGTCATTTCCGGTGGCAAACCAGGACCACATAAAATACAGGGTATCGGAGCCGGTTTTATTCCTGCAATTCTGAACACCGGTATTATTGATGACATTGTTCTTGTAAAAAACGAAGACGCTTTGCGCACCGGACGCATCCTTGCCCGTACTGAAGGCCTCATAGTAGGTATTTCCTCTGGAGCAGCTGTTTACGCCGCATTGCAACTTGCAGAACGAGAAGAAAATAAGGGAAAACGTATTGTGGTCATCCTGCCTGATACTGGTGAGCGATACCTTTCGACCCTGCTCTACCAGTTTGAGCCGGAGCAGGTCAACATCTGAACAAAGACGTTTTCCGTCTGAAGCTTTATCACGGAAAATCTGGAATAACCGGCAAGCATACCGCAATACTAGACTTGCCGGTTTTTCTTTATGGCAGAAGAGATATTTATAAGAAATAGATTAAAAACCGGGAATAATCCGGTTGCCGGAGTTTTGTAATTATGGAGCCCAACAGCAGCAGTGTCATCGAAGAGGCTATACTCATTTTATCCGGATCAGGTGACTCGGAATGCGACTATTTGCCGGATCATAAAAACCTGTTGCCATCAATTGAAAAGTTGAAAGAGATTGTTGAGTTGATTCGCTCAATTGTCTTTCCCGGCTATTTTGGAGGGCCGGTACTGGGACATCAATCACTCCATCACCTGCTTGGTGTAAGGATTGAAAGACTTTATGGACTGCTTGCCGAACAGATACTCAGTGTTCATCAGTTCGATACGGTGAACAACGGTTTTCTGAATGAAGCGGAATATGCAGCTAAAACCACCAGCCAATTCATCGGGATTCTGCCTGAAATCAGAAAGAAATTATGCACAGACGTGCATGCAATATATGATGGTGATCCGGCGGCTAAAAACCATGGGGAAATCATTTTTTGCTATCCGTCCATTCGAGCTATGATCAATTACCGGACAGCACACACGCTGTTATCCCTTGGAGTGCCGCTCATTCCAAGAATCATCGCTGAGATGGCTCATTCTGAAACCGGGATCGACATTCATCCCGGAGCCCATATTGGAGACCATTTCTGTATTGATCATGGTACCGGAGTAGTTATTGGTGAAACCTGCATTATTGGCAACCATGTCCGCCTTTATCAGGGCGTGACGCTTGGAGCCAAAAAGTTTGCCCTTGATAAGGATGGTAACCCCGCAAAGGATGTACCGCGTCACCCTATTATTGAGGATAACGTTGTTATATACTCAAATGCCAATATCCTTGGAAGAATTACGATCGGTAAAAATTCAGTGATCGGCGGCAATGTGTGGCAGACCAAAAGTGTACCGCCTAACTCAAGAGTTCTCCAGCAGAAAGCTGTTGAAAGCAGTTTTACTGACGGTCTCGGTATTTAACCAACTATCTCACACACCTTTAAAATTTGTCATTACCCATGTCAAACCCACAACAGGAACCAACCAGTCTATTACAGCGCAGTGTAACAACTTCAGTTGCAAGAAATCTTGCAAATACGACGAAGACTCCACCACAAATGATGTCGATAACCCCGAGATGGCTGTTGAAGCTTCTCCCATGGGTTCATGTTTCATCAGGCACTTACAGAGTCAACCGTACGAAAATCGAACTGCAGAAACCTGAACGAATCGGTATAGATTTTCACGAAGGAATTGCGTCTTTCAGGCCTGAAGCACTTAAAAGCATCCCTCTCTTTGCTTCATTCGACGAAGAAATTATAGCAGCAATAGCCAAAAAGTTTGTGCTTGAGGACGCTGAACTGGGCAACACACTGATTCTTGAAGGAGAGGATCGTCATAAGATATTCATCATTGCACACGGTCAGGTTGAGATTTTAAGCAAGGGACTTCATGGCGAAGAGCTTCGGATCGCCCTGCTCTCTGAAGGTGAGTATTTCGGCGACGAAGATCTGGTATCAGAAAAGCCGTCATCGGTCACAATCAGGACCATTACCCCTGGTTCATTCTTTTCGCTCTCAAGCGGAGATATTGACCAGTTATTTAAGGAATCTCCGGCATTGAAGGAATCTTTTAAAACAGCTGTTGAGGAGTACCTGAAAATACGGTCAACGGTCAACAAGCACGGTGAAAAGCACATTGATCTGGTCGCAGGGTTTGCTGAAAATGTTGAAATCCCGGAAACATATGTGGATTACTCTAACAAACCTCGCGAATACTCGCTGCAAGCTATTCAAACTGTTGTACGTGTGCATACCCGGGTTTCAGATCTCTACAATGAGCCCTATAACCAGATAGAACAGCAAATGCGCCTGACTATCGAGGGTATTAAAGAGCGTCAGGAGTGGGAGTTCATCAACAACCGTGAGTTTGGTCTTCTTTATTCAGTAGATCCAGGGCAACGCATCAGTACCCGATACGGAACACCAACACCTGATGATCTTGATGATCTTCTCACTAAGGTATGGAAAAAGCCGGCATTCTTTATTGCCCATCCAAAAGCTATTGCAGCATTCGAGCGTGAGTGCACGTGGCGTGGCGTGCCACCTGCAACCATCAACCTATTCGGTACTCCTGTCCTGACCTGGCGCGGTGTACCGCTTATTCCGAGCGATAAAATTGAAATCAACAAAAACAACAAGTCCGGTCATGGCACAACGAGCATCATTCTTCTTCGTGTAGGCGAAAACGAACAGGGTGTTGTCGGGCTGCATCAGGCTGGAATTCCCGGTGAAATCAGCCCAAGCCTTTCAGCAAGGCTTATGGGCCTTGACAAGCTTGGTGTTGCTTCCTACCTGCTTACCCTTTATTCGTCGTTAGCTGTTCTGACCGATGATGCTCTAGCAGTACTTGAAAATGTTGAAGTGGGTTATTACCACGATTACGAACATCGTAAATCCGGTACAAAAACAAAATAGAACTCTTTGAAAAACAACTGTAGAGAGTCAACTCTTTCAGTGAGTGAATTGCGCTTGACTCTCTACATTACCATTTTACTTATGCCTAAAGATTATGAACAGCAGAACATTCCGGGAATGGAAAGTGAAGCGCTGAATCCTGTGCTCATTGCACAGATCGCCAGCCGACTGTTCAACGAACTCCCTGAGGCAAATAGCGTCCCGAGATACGAAACCGATGCTACAGGAGCACCTTCGTCGTTTTCAACGTCATTGAATGATAAGTCAGCTTTTATAAGAGAAGCTGATGGATGGGATACTACAAATCCTGTCGAGCACCATGCATTGCCACAAAATCCAAACCTGCCATATTTTTCTGACGAGGTTCCGGCACACTCAGAGCATGATTTCTATTTTCTTCAAGGTACACATGAAAAAAAGCCGGAACCGCTGAGTCATCATGCCGACAAATTGACCGAACAACAGAATTATTCAGAAAACAGTGACGGCTCACATGGGCTCGACGAGTTCATTCGACATAGCATGCCTCCTAAGCCGGATACCGTCGAAAGTTTTGCAGAAAACAATCCTGAAAGCTTTGCGCCATTTTTTACAATATTAAACAGTGGACTTCCGGCTGAAGATGACTTCTCTTTTAGACTGCTCTATTCAGCTGCTCAACGTCAAGCTGTGGCACCTCCTAACAACCCCGATTTACTCTCTCACACCTCAACCCCGAAAGCTTTTTCCGCTTATCAGGTTCAGAACCAGTTTCCCGAGGCACCAAGCTCTACCAGCGGGCTTCTTGACGGCCAATGCTATGCAGCAAAACTTTACAAAACCTTTGAACAGGACCAAGGCAGTGCCAGTCTTGATTCAGTGTTTCAGTCGTTGCGTGGTGGCATAGCATCACCGTCTGGTACGCCTGAGCTTCCGGGCAAAGCCCCTGCTCCGGCATGGCCATACGGAAGTCCGGAAACACTTGGCAGCAGTTCTTTGCCTTTCAGTATGCCTGAAGTTCCCAAAGAACCCTATTATTTTCTGCGTGAACCAAAAGCGCCGATACACCAGCCTGAAGAGTTTGACGTGCTCACCATTCGCAAGGACTTTCCGGTCCTTCACCAGAAAATTCACGGCAAACAGCTTGTCTGGTTCGACAATGCTGCAACGACGCAGAAACCACTCAGTGTCATCAATGCGGTCGCGCAGTTTTATGCCAACGACAACTCAAACATTCATCGTGGTGCACACACCCTTGCTGCCCGTGCTACCGATGCCTATGAAGGTGCCCGTGAGAAAATCAGACAATTTATCGGTGCCGGGTCGGCTTCGGAAATCATCTATGTAAGAGGAACCACTGAAGGCATCAACCTTGTAGCACAGACATGGGGAAGGAAGTTTATTCAGCCGGGTGATGAGATTGTGCTCTCCATTCTTGAGCACCATGCCAATATTGTGCCTTGGCAGATGCTTGCACAGGAAAAAGGTGCACGCATTAAAGTTGTGCCGGTCAATGACCGAGGCGAAATCATCATGGAAGAGTACACAAAACTGCTTGGAGCACGCACGAAATTTGTTTCACTGACTCAGGCTTCAAACGGTCTGGGAACGATTCTGCCGATTAAGGAGATGATAGAGCTGGCAAAGCGATTCGATGCGAAAGTGCTGGTTGACGGAGCCCAGTCGGTTGCTCATATACCGGTTAATGTTCAGGATCTCAATGCTGATTTCTTTGTTTTTTCGGGTCATAAAATTTTTGCTCCGACCGGCATTGGGGTGGTTTATGGAAAGAGGGAACTGCTTGAGATTATGCCGCCGTGGCAGGGTGGAGGCAACATGATTATGGATGTGCGCTTTGAAGAGACTATCTACAATGAGCCACCGGCAAAGTTTGAGGCAGGAACGCCATCGATCGGGGATGCCATCGGGCTTGGAGCTGCGCTCGATTATGTACGCAGAATCGGGCTTGACAACATCAGCCGTTACGAGCATGAATTGACAGAGTATGCTACGGAGAAACTCATCAGGATTGCGGGATTGCGCATCATCGGCACTGCCCGAAACAAGGTTGGCGTGGTCTCCTTTGTGCTCAATAATCTTCCCAATGATGAGGTCGGCAAACTGCTTGACCGCGAGGGCATTGCGGTCAGAACAGGGCACCACTGCTCACAGCCATCGTTACGCAGGTTCGGTGTAGAAGGAACAATTCGGCCTTCTCTGGCATTCTACAATACCAAGGATGAGATCGACCGTCTGACTGAGGTGATCAATCACATCCAGCGGCGATAAAAAGAAAATAACACGTATCTTTACCAGCAATACCAGCAACATCCGTAACGTATTAGTAATACATGCAGTTTGAAACCCTTGCCATTCATGACGGTCAAGCTCCTGACCCTCAAACAGGATCTGTGACTGTTCCGGTCTACCAGACCTCAACCTTTGAACGAGAAGACCTGGAGCATCGCGGGGAATTCTTTTACTCAAGAATCAGCAATCCAACAAGAAAGGCTTTGGAATCGTCCCTTGCTCTGCTTGAAAACGGCCGCTTTGGCCTGGCATTCGCCTCCGGAGTTGCAGCATCACTGGCAGCTCTTCAAGTGCTGAAGCCAGGCGACCATATTGTCGCGGGAAATGATATCTACGGTGGCAGCTACCGTACATTTGAACAGCTCATGCGACCATGGGGCGTCAGTACTACGTATGCAGCAAGCGAATCTACCGAGAGTTATGAGGCGTGCATTACACCAGATACAAAACTTATATGGCTGGAAACACCCAGCAATCCATTGCTTCAACTTTCTGACATCCGGGCTATTTCCAGTCTTGCTAAAGAGCGAGGTATTATTGTAGCAGTGGACAACACCTTTTCAAGCCCATACTTCCAAAAGCCACTTGATCTAGGAGCTGATATTGTGGTCCATAGTACAACCAAATATCTCGGCGGTCACAGCGATGTCATCGGCGGAGCAGTTATTACATCCGACCCCTTACTGCATACGACAATAAAAAACTATCAGGGGGCGGCCGGCGCTATAGCTGCGCCTTGGGACAGCTGGCTAATACTTCGCGGTCTGAAAACATTAAAAATCCGCATGAAGGAACATGAGGCAAGCGCTTTACAACTCGCTAATTTTCTTGAACGGCATCCGTCAGTCGAAAAGGTATTCTATCCCGGCCTCACTTCACACCCGCAACATGAACTGGCGAAACAGCAAATGACGGGATTCGGGGGAATGCTGTCATTTGCCTTGAAAGGCGGACTTCCGGCAGTGGAAAAAATGATAGGAAAAATCAAACTATTTGTGCTTGCTGACAGTCTCGGAGGAGTTGAATCGCTGATAGCCTCTCCAGCCAAAATGACGCTGGGTGCACTCTCAGCAGAAGAACGGAGGCGGAGAAACTGTACTGACAACCTGATTCGTCTTTCCATCGGACTTGAAAATGCCTACGACCTTGAAGCTGACCTTCTCAATGCTCTTAGCGAATCTTGAGACTCAAAAAAATTATATTCTCTCTCACCCCCCTCTCACTCTGCCTCCACAATTTATTCAGTCGATAGTAACTGATATTCTGTTCAGGCACAGAATATCTATACCATGCTGAATTCCGGCAGATCCATCACAAAATATGAAAGTAAGAATATTGAAAAGAATGATTTTTGGAGTGTGTTCCGGCGGAGTATATTTATGATAATAAGATATTCTTGATCTACTCTGCCCTATCGTGCTCATAATGCATTACTGCCATGATTTGAAAAATTTTACCGTGAACAGCCATGCATGCCAAAATAATATTTACAAGCAATTTTGAGGATGAATCGCTCATTATCATCCTTAAAGGAAATCAGTGGTGGCCGACGTTTGAACAGGAATCAGCAGAGGCTGAAAGAATTGTTTCGGAGATGAAAGAGTCTGTGAAAGAAAGTGATATCCCTCTTTTTCTTGCGAGTAAAAAATTTGTCCTTATAAGCGCCGTAACTGAAACTCGCGGAACTTTATCGCATGAGAATAACTTCTGGGTGCTCCGTCTGCTTAACCAGAACCTCTCTCTTCTGCAACTTGATTGTCAGGTTTTTGTGCATCGCTGTATTAAACATGCCAATCAAATACAAAAACAGATCAATTTTTTTGATACCCCAGTCCAGCTTGTTGAACGAAATCGTAAAGACCCAATTATTGAAGGCAAAATACTCGCTTCTAAAAAGGATCGGTTTTTTTATGCCCGAAAACAAAAAAAGGTAGAATATACTATTGGTGTCGTCGGCTTTTTCATTTTTATTATTCTGCTATTTATTACCTATCCCTGGCCATTCAGGGATCATAGCAACCAAACCCAGATGTGGTTATTCACCATATTTGAGAAGCTTATCGGCTCTGTCGCAGTTACTTCGCTGATTTCTTTTGCTCAATTTCATTCGTTTTATGCTTCACTGCATGAAGATTCCATCAAATGGTCAATAGCAGGGGAACCAGAAAAGAAAGCGATTAAAACCCTTATTTAAATGAAGATAGTAACTGCACTCTGAAGAGATACAATGGCGGGAGCAATTTCGTAATCGCTGAGAAAATTAGGGCTTAGAGCGTTTATGGCAATTACTCCTTTTATGGTATATTCGATGAAACCGGAAGCCTGAAGTATTCAGGACATAGCTCATGGTTTAAAAAAAACTAACCCGCCGGAATTATGCTTGAATCAGTGATTGCTTTTTTGCAGTCGGCAGATCCAATGGCAATATATTTATTTCTATTTCTGATCGCTTTTTGTAAAAACTTTATTCCCCTTCTGCCTTTTGATCTTCCTATTGCATTAATAGGATATTTGCTTGTATACACAAAACTTAGCCTAGTTTATGCAATTATATGGCCATCAGTTGGTTCAACAATAGGCTTTATGGTTATTTACCTTATAAGCAGAAAATTCGGGTTAAAACTTTATGCGCGGGATATCACCACTGTTCCCCCGCGATGGGGTGAAAAAATTCATAAAATTTTTCCTCCTGTCGAAATGGAACTTGTACGCCAACGGTTTGCCGCACATGGATATCTGGCTGTACTTGTGAACCGCTTTCTTTTAGGGTCCCGTTCATTAATATCGCCTGTAACCGGCTTAATGCACTTGAATGCTTTTTTTGTGTTTCTCGCTGCAGGTGTCAGCGCGTCAGTATGGAATGTATTGCTGCTGTATGGAGGCTATTTACTTGGACAAAACTGGAAGAATATCGGCGGATTTGTTGTGATGTACAGTATTCCGGTTACGGTGTTATTTTTTATTGTAATTGCTTTTGCTGTAATAAAATATGTTAAAGAACGAAGAAATTGCCTCCAATAAATAGAACGTTTCAAGTTCTTGCGCACAACTTTAAACCAGTAAAGAGAAGGAGAAGAAACCATGCCGAAAAAAAATGTTGCTGTCAAATGGCTTAGCGAACCTGAAGATCATGACTATCCTGCAGCAAAATCATTTTTGAGCCTGATCTTTGAAGAAGCAGTTGCAAAAGCAATTGTAAAAAAATTGAAAAAGGCATCGCTGTCTGAATTCAAGGCAAAAGATATTTTCAGAGCATCTACCCTGTCTTTGCTTGGAGTCAGCAACACTCATGTTGCAAAAGATCAGAAAAAAATAGAGTCCGGAGATGCTATTGCTCCGCTTCTACTGGTCAGGGACTCATATCATTCGAAACTCATTATCGCTGACGGATATCACCGCTTGTGCGCCATATACTCCTATGATGAAGACGCTCTTATCCCCTGTAAAATTGTATAGGGAAAGAGATCAACAGCAGATGAAATATCAACAGAACATATTTGCTCAACGTAGTCCATTATTTCAGGCTTGAATACGGCATTGACAATTGGTTTCTCTTGATTATGTCTTATACTTCGGTAACATTTACTACCATGGGGCACCGTACTTAAAAAAAGAATGGATCAACCTGTCACTTCCTTTTGCTGTAACTCTCAAGAGGGAAATAGCTTACCTGTCCAGTTTTCCAGTATGGAAGTCCCCGGTATATCGCCCAGTCACGCAAACCCCTTCGAAGAAAAGTACGTCATACTATGATGCAGCAGTATAGCAGCAGTTCCTACCTTTTCGGGGGCAATGCCCCCTACATTGAAGATCTTTACGAAGATTATCTTGACAATCCCGGATCTGTGCCTGAAAACTGGCGAACGTACTTCGATGCCATGCAGAACGTGCCTGGCTCGAATGGTAACGATACCCGCGATATAGCACATTCACCCGTTCAGGCATCGTTTGCTGAAAGAGCCCGCATGGGACCAATTTGCCGAGTTGTAGCAAGTCCGGATGCCGATCTTGGTCGTAAACGCGTTTCCGTTCAAAAACTTATTGCAGCCTACCGTAATATCGGTTCACGCTGGGCTGATCTTGATCCTCTGAAACGTCAGGAACGGCCGGCACTGCCTGATCTTGAACCCTCTTTTTACGGGTTTTCAGATACAGACATGGATATAGTGTTCAATACAAGCAATACCTATTTCGGTCAAGAGACAATGCCGCTTCGCGAGTTGATGCAGAATCTTCGGGAAACCTATTGCGGTACACTCGGCATTGAATTCATGTACATCACTGATCAGACTGAAAAAAGGTGGTGGCAGGCAAAGCTTGAAACCATACGCTCTAAACCGGATTTCAATACAGAGAAGAAAAAACACATACTCGAACGTTTAACTGCCGCTGAAGGATTTGAACGCTATCTGCATACTCGCTTTATCGGCCAGAAACGTTTCTCCCTCGAAGGAGGAGACAGTTTCATTGCTGCAATGGATGAACTGATTCAGCGTGCAGGAAAAGCAGGTGTTCAGGAAATTGTCATAGGCATGGCTCACCGGGGACGGCTTAATGTGCTGGTCAATATTATGGGTAAAAATCCGCTTGACCTTTTTGCTGAATTTGAGGGTAAACATGCGAGCGATCTTCCTTCCGGTGATGTAAAGTATCACCAGGGATTTACGAGCGACATTGCAACTCCAGGGGGACCTATTAATCTTTCCCTTGCCTTCAATCCGTCACACCTTGAAATTGTAAATCCTGTCGTAGAGGGTGCTGTAAAGGCCCGTCAGGTTCGCCGAGGTGATAGAGACGGATCGCAGGTACTGCCGATTCTTGTCCACGGTGATGCTGCATTTTCAGGACAGGGTGTGATTATGGAAACTCTTAACCTTGCTCTTACTCGAGGTTATGGGACAGGAGGCACGGTTCACATTGTTATTAACAATCAGATCGGTTTCACTACTTCAGACCCTCGCGACAGCCGCTCAACAACGTACTGCACCGATGTTGTTAAAATGATTGAAGCGCCTGTACTGCACGTTAACGGTGACGATCCTGAAGCCGTGGTTCTGGCAACGCAGATGGCCCTTGATTACCGGCATGCATTTAAACGTGATGTTGTGATCGATATTATCTGTTTCCGCAAACTCGGCCACAATGAGCAGGATACACCGGCTATGACTCAGCCGCTTATGTACAAAAAAATCGACAAGCATCCCGGCACCCGTAAACTCTACGCCGAAAGACTAGAATCTCAGGGGGTAATCAGCAATGAATACGCCGATGCAATAAGCAAACAGTTCCGAAAGGATCTCGATGAAGGAAAGTACAGTACCAATCCAATACTTGTCAATAAAACGATCTTTACCTCTGAACCAGCATCGGGTAATCAAGAAACGACTGAAACCGGCGTTCCACTCGCAGAACTGAAACGGCTGTCTGAACGGATTACAAAAGTTCCAGATCAGTTCAAACTTCACCCGCTGGTAGAAAAAGTTATCAACGATCGAGCACGCATGGGTCGGGGTGAACAACCTCTTGACTGGGGTATGGGAGAACACCTTGCATTTGCTTCGCTGGTTGCTGGAGGATACCCGATTCGCATTACTGGTCAGGATAGCGGCAGGGCAACCTTTTCGCACCGACATGCAGTGCTGCACGACCAGAATCGTGAAAAATGGGACTCTGGCATTTACATACCGTTACAGAATGTCACTGATAATCAGGCTCCTTATACCGTCATTGATTCGGTGCTTTCTGAAGAGGCAGTGCTTGGCTTTGAGTACGGTTACTCTATCTCTGCACCTGATACTCTGGTAATCTGGGAGGCCCAGTTCGGAGATTTTGCCAATGGGGCACAGGTGCTGATAGACCAGTTTATCACATCAGGAGAAGTAAAATGGGGGCTTGCATCCGGACTCACGCTCATGCTGCCTCATGGTTACGAAGGTCAGGGTCCGGAACACTCCTCCGCACGACCGGAGCGCTTTCTCCAGCTTTGCGCCGAAAACAATATACAGGTCTGTCAACCTACTAATCCTGCACAGATTTTTCACCTGCTCCGTCGACAAATAACTTCGAGGGTTCGAAAACCACTTATTATTCTTACACCGAAATCACTTTTACGCAACAAGGAGGCCGTTTCATCGCTTGCCGATCTTTCCGGAGGAAATTTCAGAACAATAATAAGCGACACAACCGCCAATCCAAAAAAAGTTAAGCGACTGATCGCTTGTTCGGGTAAGGTTTATTATGATCTTATTAACCGGAGAAGGGAAAACACAGCGGAGGATGTTGCCATAATCCGGATCGAACAACTCTACCCTTTCCATGTTGAAGAGTTTTCTGAGCACCTCACCCTCTATCCAGCATTAAAGGACATTGTCTGGTGTCAGGATGAACCGAAAAATCAGGGATACTGGCGTTTTTTACAACACTACATTATGAAAGCCATGACGCCAGGCCAGCAGTTTGGTTATGCAGGACGCCTCGCCTCAGCATCGACTGCATGCGGATATGCCGCAACACATGCTATAGAGCAAAAGGCATTGCTTGATCAGGCTTTCGGTGAGTTCAGCGTTTTTTTTAATAAATAATAAGCACGAATGGCAATCATTGACGTTACCATATCCCAGTTGTCAGAATCAGTTGCTGAAGCAACTCTGCTGAACTGGAAAAAAAAACCTGGAGATGCCGTTGTTGAAGATGAAATTCTCTTTGAAATCGAAACTGACAAGGTAGTATTTGATGTCCCTTCACCCTCGGCAGGAGTCCTTTTTGAAATTCTTGTGGGTGATGGAGGAACAGTGGTTGCCAATCAGGTTCTGGCTCGTATAGACACAGAAGGTAAAATTACATCTCCAAAGTCTGAACCAATAATACAGGAACCCCTCAGTGCTGTAACGCAACCAGCTGAACCCCAGGGTAATGGAGGCATAGCAATGCCTGCTGCTGCAAAACTGTTGATCGAAACTGGATTAAAAGCTTCTCAGGTAAAGGGAACCGGCAGAGAGGGCAGAATCACCAAAGGTGATGTTATTGCGGCAATTGCAAGCGGTGCGGAACCTGTGACAACAGCAGCACCACCACAACCAAAACTCAGACCTGTTGAAGCTCACCTTGAAAGCCCATTGATGACGGAACGCCCGGAACAACGAGTCCCCATGACCCGGCTGAGGGCGCGCATCGCCGAAAGACTTCTGCAGTCGCAGGCTACCAATGCAATTCTTACGACTTTCAATGAAGTCAACATGCATGCTGTGATTGATTTGCGAAACCGGTATAAGGTTACATTTGAAAAAGAGCACGGCGTCAAGCTGGGATTTGTTTCTTTCTTTGTCAAAGCTGCAGTTCACGCTTTACGGAAATACCCCGTTCTGAATGCCTCTGTTGATGGCAAGGATATAATCTATCATGGTTATTTCGACATTGGTATCGCTGTGAGTTCTCCAAGAGGGCTTGTTGTTCCAATCCTGCGTAATGCAGACCAGATGAGTATTGCTGACATTGAACGGAAAATTTCTGACTTTTCGATTAAAGCAAAGCTTGGCAACCTCTCTCTCGAAGAGCTTACCGGTGGAACTTTTTCAATTTCAAACGGCGGGGTTTTCGGTTCCATGCTTTCGACACCTATTATCAATCCACCTCAATCGGCTATACTTGGCATCCATGCCACGACCGAAAGAGCTGTGGTTGAAAATGGTCAGATAGTCATACGACCGATGAACTACCTTGCCATGTCGTATGACCATCGAATAATCGATGGACGAGAGGCTGTGCTTGGTTTGTCGGCAATCAAGGATGCGCTTGAAGACCCTGCGCGTCTGTTACTTGATCTTTAAGAGAGAGGAAAAACATTATGAATAAACAATTTGACGTTCTTGTCATCGGAGCTGGACCGGGTGGCTATATTGCAGCTATTCGTGCCGCTCAACTTGGATTTTCGGTAGCCTGTTGCGAATTCAACTCTTACGATGGTCCTTCTGGTGAACCCCGACTTGGTGGTACGTGCCTCAACGCCGGATGTATACCACTCAAGGCCCTCGTGGCGTCCTCAGAAGTTTTTGAAAAAGTATCACATCACCTCGATGACCATGGAATCAGTCTCAGCGAGGTAAGTATGGATGTATCCAGGATGCAGAAACGTAAAGAAAATATTGTTGCCAAAATGACAAGCGGAATTCAGTTTCTTTTCCGTAAAAACAAGATTACGCTCCTTAAAGGTAGAGGCTCATTTGCTGGAAAGACGGATGCCGGATACAGGATCATCATCACCGGGAATGAAGGCAATGAAGAGGTGCTGGCTCAAAAAGTCATTATTGCAACAGGTTCAAAAGCACGTCATATCCCTAACGTAAAGGTTGATAATATAACAATCTGTGATAACGAAGGTGCACTGAAATTCACTGAAGCACCCAAAAAACTAGGGGTTATAGGGGCAGGAGTGATCGGCCTTGAAGTAGGATCGGTCTGGCGCAGACTTGGGGCTGAAGTAACTGTACTGGAAGTCATGCCCTCGTTTTTGAGCGCCGCTGATGAAAGCGTTTCAAGGGAAGCATCAAAACTCTTTTTAAAACAAGGGTTACATATCAAGCTCGGCGTCAGGATAGGTCAGGCAAAACAAACCGCAAACGGGATCAGCATCGACTATACAGATGATCAGGGCTCGGAGCATACCCTTGAATGCGATAAGCTGATAGTATCTGTTGGACGAACTCCCAACGCTGAAAAGCTCAACCTTGAAAGTATCGGTCTTCAAATTGATGAACGGGGTTTTATACCTGTTAACGATCACTGTGCTACCACTGCCCCGGGTGTTTATGCTATCGGCGATGTTGTACGTGGTCCAATGCTGGCTCATAAAGCAGAAGATGAGGGTGTCATGGTTGCAGAGTTGATCGCCGGTCAGAAACCTCACCTCGATTACAACAGCATGCCTTGGGTTATCTATACTACACCTGAAATTGCCTGGGTAGGCAAAACCGAACAACACCTCCGCGCTGAAGGGCGGGATTATAAAACCGGTCAATTCCCCTTTGCTGCAAACGGCCGGGCACTTGGTCTGGGCGATGCTGAGGGATTTGTCAAAATGCTGGCTGATGGAAAAACTGATGAAATTCTCGGTGTACACATTATAGGAGCAAGTGCTTCTGATCTTATTGCTGAAGCAGCTCTAGCTATGGAGTTCAGAGCATCATCAGAAGATATAGCACGTACATGCCATCCTCACCCAAGCCTTTCTGAAGTGGTTCGCGAGGCCGCACTTGCTCTTGATAAACGGGCACTGAATATGTAATGTCAGCAAATCCTGGGCAACTGTTCACCAAGTGGCAGATCAACAATTCGGCGACTGCCGAACACTGTACGCATAACAACCATACCGGGATGATCGTTAACTACTGAACCGATGATAACGGCATCCCGACCATGTTCATGCGCACGCATTACATTGAGAACTGTTTCAGAACAATCAGCCGGAACAACCAGCACAAGCTTGCCTTCATTTGCCACATGAAGCGGATCAATACCAAGCAGTTCACAGGCTCCCCGGACATCCGGCTTTACAGGAATACTTGTTTCATTGATTTCAATTCCTACAGAAGAAGAATGTGCAAGCTCATTCAATGTAGCAGCCACCCCTCCCCTTGTGGGGTCACGCATGGCATGTATCATGGGTACTGCGTCAAGCACTTTGCCTATCATACCGTTTAATGCTGCACAATCACTCGTGATATGGGACTGAAAAGAGAGTCCTTCACGCGAAGTCATGATAGCCATTCCATGGTCGCCTACTGTACCTGACAGAATAATGCAGTCTCCTTTCTTCAAGTTACAGCATGAAAGATTAACACCCTCTCTGATAGTACCGATCCCTGATGTATTGATAAAAATACTGTCACACTGCCCTTTCCCTACTACTTTTGTATCTCCAGTTACAATAATTACCCCTGCGTTTTGTGCAGCTGAAGCCATGCTCATGACTATGGTTTCTAAAGCAACGAGCGAAAAACCCTCCTCAAGCACAAAGCCGGTACTCAAATACAAGGGTATCGCCCCACCGACAGCCAGATCGTTGACCGTACCATTAACAGCCAGTTCGCCAATATTGCCGCCAGGGAAAAAAACCGGACTTACAACGTAGGTATCAGTGGTGAAAGCCGTTCGTCCTGCAGGAAGTTCAAGCTTTGCCTGATCGTCGAGAAGATCAAGAAAAGAGTTGTGCAGGTGAGGCATAAAAACCCGTTGCATGAGGGTCTGCGATAATCGTCCCCCTGCTCCATGCGCCATTTGAACAGTTTCATGCTGCATGAGAGGTAAGGGGCAGGCCGGAGCAATCGTCATAGGGAATAAGCGTTTCGGTGATAGTTATAATAGGCGGCACAAGCTCCTTCGGACGACACCATCGTAGCTCCAAGGGGATGTTCCGGAGTGCACTCACGGGCGAATGCAGGACAGGCATCTGGTTTCAGAATTCCCTGAAGAACACTACCGCTTTTGCATTGAGGTGACTCGCTCGCACAGATATGCGTGACATTAAACTTTTTTTCGGCGTCGAAACGTGAAAAATCCGGCCTTAGACCAAGTCCACTACCGGGAATAAGACCAATACCACGCCATTGGCGATCTCTGACCTCAAAAACTTTTCTGATTGTTTCCTGTGCGAATCGGTTGCCTTCGCGGCTCACCACCCGTCTGTAGAGGTTCACGACTTCTGACCTGCCCTCTTCCAAGAGTTCTAACGTTTTCAGAATACCGGCCAAGAGATCAACCGGTTCAAAGCCAGTAGGTACAATCGGAACATTGAACTCACGGGCAACCGGTTCATACTCCTCATACCCCATGATGGCACATACATGTCCTGCAGCAAGAAATCCCTGAACCCGGTTGTCGGGTGATGAAAGAATAGCACACATCGCCGGCGGCACCATGACCTGGCTTACGATGACACTGAAATTTTCGATACCTTCACGTGCGGCCTGATAAACCGCCATTGCATTTGCTGGTGCTGTAGTCTCAAAGCCTACAGCAAAAAATACAATTTCTTTCAGGGGATTGTCACGGGCTATCTGCAGTGCATCGAGTGGTGAAAAAACAATGCGGACATCACCACCCTCACTTCGCACCATAAACAGGTCCTTCGAGCATCCTGGAACGCGTAGCATGTCGCCGAAACTGGTAAAAATAACATCTTTTTTTGCGGCAATCAGGAGCGCCCGTTCAATCGATTCAAGTGGCGTTACGCAAACCGGACAACCAGGACCATGCACCAGCTCTATTGAATCCGGCAACAGCTGATCTATGCCGTTGCGAATTATGGAGTGAGTCTGACCTCCGCAGATTTCCATTATCGTCCAGTGGCGGGTGGCTTTTCGTTTGATCTCTTCGAGGAGGTTGCGGGCAAGCAGAGGATCCCGATATTCATCAATATACTTCATTGCTGCCGGTTCTACAGTGAGTCAGCTGAACTGAGATCGTCATCAGGCTGGAACGCTCCGCTTTCGATAAGTTCCTGCCAGAGCTTAAGGCTTTCTGCAGCTTCTTCCTCATCAATAATTTTCAAGGCAAAACCTGCGTGTATAATAGTGTACTGTCCGATTTGAATGTCGGGGACATATTCAAGACAGGCTCTTGTTTTTGCTCCATTTACATCCACAGTGCCCATTTTAAGACCGTTTTCGTCAAATATCTCAAAAAGCTTTCCAGGAATGGCAAGGCACATTGTTGCGTATGGTTAAAACTGATTTAAAAAGGATGATAGTAAAAAATCAAGGTAAATTGTAATGGGTTCAGTGCGTCTGCTATCATGAACAGCCACGATACCGACCCGCAAGATAGCTTCGACCGATAACAGCCTGTCCGAGAGAGAGGCCTCCGTCATTCGAAGGTACAAGTGCATGACTCAGCACCCTGAGGCCAGCGGTTTGAAGCTCACATACCAAAGTATCAAACAAAAGCGCATTCTGAAAAACGCCACCACTCAATACAACCGTCGTAATGCCGGTTGCTTCTGAAGCCTTGCTGATAATATCCATAAAACAATTAACCAATGCACGATGAAACCGCCGGCTGATTTCACCAACCGATATACCCTGTTGCACAGCAGTGACAGCGTCCTGAACAATTGGTGAGACCTTCATGATCCATAACTCTTTATCCTGCTGAAAGGCATACCGAAATGATGCTGTACCAATTTTTCCGACTGCTGCCTGCATCAACGCTATTGCGGCTTCTCCCTCATAGGTTATCTCGCCTTTGATTCCGGAGAGAGCGGCGATCGCATCAAAAAGTCTGCCGCAGCTTGATGTTTCATAAACGCCGACTCTCTTTTGCAGCAACTCAAGTACAGGTTTACTATTTCTTCCTTTCAAAAACGGCAGGTCAGGGATTGTGGAAAAGCTTCTGGAAAGATAACCCAGTGCTGCCCGCCAGGGATGCATGACAGCAGCATCACCACCCGGTAGAGGCATGGACTCTAACGATGCAAATCGCGTTGCTCCTGCTTCATCACCAATCAGCACCTCCCCGCCCCATATTGTTCTATCGATTCCGAATCCTGTACCATCAAGTATAAGACCAATGGCGGGACCTTCTTCTTTGTTTTCCGCAAGGCATGATACCAGATGAGCATGATGATGCTGTACACCAAGTACCGGTATACCCTGTTGAAATGCCCAATCGGTTGTCATATAACCAGGATGAAGGTCATGAACGATAAGCTCAGGAGTTGCCTGAAACAGATGCTGAATATGGGCGGCAACATGCTGATAATGACGGTATGATTCATAGTTTTTCATATCGCCGATATGCTGGCTCATCAATGCATGACTGCCCTTCAGGAGTGTAATAGTGTTTTTAAGCTCACCTCCGGTACCAAGAACGACCGGTCCATTCAGGCGAAGAAGAACCGGGGCAGGTACATAACCCCGGCTACGCCTAATCTGCCGGAGCTGTCCGGAGAGATGGATAGTTACCGAATCGTCGCATTTCAGATAGATAGGCCGATTATGCAGCAGAAAAGCATCGGCAATGCCATGAAGACGCAAAAGCGCCTCATCATTTTCATTGACAATTGGCTCCTCGCTGAAATTAGCACTGGTCATTACCAGAACGTCAAGCTCTTCATCGAAAAGCAGTAAATGCAAAGGTGAATAGGGTAACATGACACCGAGGCGATCATTCCCCGGTGATACTGATGGCGCAAGCCCGTCAATTTGTTTCTTTTTTAAGAGTACAATGGGTGCTTCAGCAGCCTGTACTGCATCACTTTCACCCTCGCTGAGTTCACAGAATTGCTCGACAACCGCAATATCTCGCATCATGACCGCAAAGGGTTTTGCCTCACGTCCTTTTCTCATTCTTAAACGCTGAACCGCTTCGTCGTTTCGCGCATTAACTGCAAGATGAAATCCACCTAAACCTTTTAGCGCAACAATGTTCCCTGATTTAAGCAGTAAAAGCGCTTCTGAGGCAGCGTCTTTGACATTACAGGATTTTCCGGAGGAATCATGCAAAGAGAGCGCTGGACCACAAACTGGACAGGCATTAGGTTGTGCGTGAAAACGTCGGTCAAGTGGATCATGGTACTCTTTTTCACATTCAGGGCACATTGTAAAACCATGCATCGATGTATAAGGGCGATCATAGGGTAAACGCTCAACAATGGTATAGCGCGGGCCGCAATTGGTGCAGTTGATAAACGGATAACGAAACCGCCGGTCTGACGGATCAAAAAGTTCACGATGGCAATCACTGCAAAGAGCAATATCAGGTGGTATGAGTGTCTCGACCTCCGAACCGGTAGTGGAATCACCAATCACAAATCCATCTTCGGCGACACAAGCGATAGTAAACAGCTCGATTGCTTCTATTTTCGCCAGAGGTGGAGATTCCGTCTTGATTGATTGACAGAAGTTTTCCAGGACTTCAGGGATACCTTGTACCTCAATCAAGACGCCTGAAGAAGTGTTTCTAATAAAACCTCTCAATGCGTTTTGAACGGCAAGTCTATAGATAAACGGCCGGAATCCTACCCCTTGCACAATACCATTGACCTGCAGTCGCCTCCGCTCTTCAGCGGTATGATTCTTGAGACTCAGCGCTGTCTCAGTTTATTTTCAATCCACTCCTGCCAGACACCAAGTCCCTCTCCGGTTTTTGCTGATACTTCGAACCATTCAAGATGATGATTGACACGCATAGCATTCTCCCTGCATGTGCGGACATCAAAATCAACATAGGGAAGAAGATCAATCTTGTTCAGAATACAAAGATCCGCTTCATGAAACATCGTCGGATACTTAAGCGGTTTGTCATCACCTTCTGTCACGCTTATAATCACTACTTTCAGGGCTTCACCAAGATCAAACATGGCGGGACAAACAAGATTTCCGACATTCTCAATACAGAGGAGCGAGTTATCCTGCAGTTCAAGCGCTTTCATGGCACTATTGACCATCAAGGCGTCAAGATGGCATCCTGAACCTGTATTAATCTGGATCACGGGCACTCCAAGGGCATGAATTCGATCTGCATCGTTCGTTGTCTGCTGATCTCCTTCTATAACAGATACCGGAACTTGTTGATGAAGAAGAGGTATAATTTTTTCAAGGAAAGAAGTTTTACCTGATCCGGGAGAACTTAAAAAATTAAGCGCCAAAATATTCCGCGCCTCAAAATATCCACGATTTCTTTCAGCAAGAAGATTGTTCTTCTGAAGAACATCCTGCTCGAGTGCAATGGTGCGGATTTTGCCTTTGTGGGTATGGTCGTGCTCATGAGTATGATTGTGATCGCCCTCGTGATGATGATCGGTATCTCCATGACCGGTCGCCCCGACATGAATATGATAATCAGTCATGCCGGGTTTGCGGAGAACTGCTCCGCTATCAGTTGAACAACCACAGGTATCGCACATACTTCTTATTCTCCTTCTTCTTCTATTGTCATTGATTGAATTAAAAATTCTTTTCCTGATACAATATTCACTCGAAGTGAACGGCATTCAGGGCACTCAGCATAATAAAAAGAAACAGGAAACCTTTTACCGCAATCACCGCACTCCCCCAAGCCTTCCGGCTCATCAATGAACAGCAATGCCTCTTCGGCAGAAGTTCCTTTCGCTGCAGCTGAAAAACAGAATTTCAACGACTGAGGTTCTATTCCTGCAAGCTTTCCAATCAATAAATCTATACTCGAAATCCTTCCATTGCCTTCTTCCAGCGCTTTTGATACCACAGTTTCAACAATTGAAAGCGCAATGCTCATTTCGTGCATAAATGATTTTTTGATAAGATTCGTTCATTAATCGGATAACTGTCTATTATTAGATAATCATCCACCGTCTCAAGGAGATCCCTTTTAACTTCATGTAAGGTAGTTTTTGATCATCAATTTTTTTGTACCTTTGATGAAAATATCTTTCTGACAAGCCACAAATGAAGGTTGAATTTGAAACACCTTACTGGATTATGCAATATTCCGGCCAGTGATATCAACAGTATACTCGACATGGCCGCTGTTTATAAACATGAGCTGACAACCACTACCCCATCTTTTAAACCTTCTCTCGCAAATAAACGCATTGCACTGGTTTTTTTTGAAAACTCAACCCGCACTCGGTTTTCCTTCGAAATTGCTGCGCGGCATCTTGGTGCCGGAACTCTTAACTTCAGTGCAGCATCAAGCAGCATCAGCAAAGGAGAAACCCTGAGTGATACTATAAAAAATCTTGAGGCAATGCAGGTTGACGCTTTTGTGCTGCGCCATCCCTCTTCAGGAGCAGCTGATCTCATAACAGGCATAACCTCGAAAGCTGTCATTAATGCTGGTGACGGATCTCACGAGCACCCTACTCAGGCCCTGCTTGACATGTTTACGCTTCGAGAATATTTCGGGAAAATCAAAGGGTTAAAAGTGATTATCATCGGCGATGTTCTTCACAGTCGCGTCGCCCGTTCCAACATTTATGGCCTCCTTACGACAGGTGCTGAGGTTGGGATATGCAGCCCCGTAACCCTCATGCCTCCCGATGTTTCCCGTCTGGGAGTTACCATTTTTACCGATCTTGATAAAGCTATTGCCTGGGCGGATACTGCTATTGTGCTTCGTCTTCAACTTGAACGCGCTGCAAGCGGATACCTCCCGTCACTTGAGGAATATTCAATCAATTATGGACTGACCGACGAACGTCTTGAACGAATACAGAAACATCTTCTGGTACTTCATCCGGGACCGATCAACAGAGAAATAGAAATATCCAACAATGTAGCAGACCGTATACAACCTCCAGGCTACTCAAGAAGCATGCTGCTTGAACAGGTGACTAACGGTGTTGCTGTCCGTATGGCGGTGCTGAATATACTTCTTGCTCAACATACCGGCATCGTGTAAGCTTAACTTTTCAAACAATCCTCGCAACCGCTTTTCTCTTTCGCTATGAACAACGCATACCGGCATTTCAGAATCGTTTTCATTCTGACAACACTGCTTATGATCACACTTAAAGTTGCGTCGGCTGAAACGCTGCTGAACCCTACAACTAAAACCATTTTCACTCCACTTCTTGCAGACCCAATTGAGCCAAGGGTTTCAGTGATGCCCTGGCTAAATCAACGTTTTTTGAATCTTGACATCGGAACGTCTGCTGATATTTACCAGAGTAACAGTAAAAACTTTGCAGTGGGTGTTGATTTTGGAACATGGTCACTGCTGCGCAGGAGTGAAGATTTCAAGTTTCCTGTTGATGCGGTTGATTATCTGTTTGGTATTAATACAAGCTGGAAAAAAACAATAAGTTACGGGCCCCTGCCTTTTGACGAATTAAGCGGTAGAATCCGTATCAGTCATATCTCCGCTCATTTTGAGGATGGCCACTATTTATCGGATGGCAGCGGATGGATCCCTGAAGCCGGTGGACCAACTATCCCCTTTACCTACAGCCGGGAATTCTTGGACCTTGTTTTAGCACTGAGCTCTCCTGGTCACAGAATCTATGCAGGTTATCAGTATATCTACCATACTATCCCCGGTGGTATCAATCCTAACTCTTTCCATGCCGGTGCTGAGCTTTCAGCTCCGGGGAACACCTATCTTGCTGCGGATGTAAAACTGCTGCCAATCTGGCAGTCATCGCTCCTGGATACAAAATGTTACAGAGGGACATGGAACCTTCAGGCTGGCATGCGACTCAACTCAATAGGTCTTGAGAGAGTGAGGATAGCATGCAACTATTTTACAGGGATAAGCATGCACGGCATGTATTTTTACCGCCCGGAAAGTTATACCACTTTAGGGCTGATTATGGAACTCTGAACTGCAGTTTTACCAAAACCTATCGTGCATGCCGCTCCATAGGGAGCTGGGATTACAGCAGTGAATCGAAAAACTCAGGAACAGTATATTCAAGCTCTTCGGGAGGTTGTGCAAGAATGTATTTCGACAGGAAAGGCGGATAGAGGTTATATTGATCAAGTTCGGAAAGAGGAAGCCAGCTTACCTTAAGTATGACCTGCTGGTCGTCGGGATATTCCGGGTCTTTGCCCGTTATCATTTCGCCTCCGGTTACTGTACAGAAAAAGCCGAGTGATACAGAGTGATGAATGCTGCCCTGCTCCTGTACTCCAGGATAGGGATAGAGCAGTTCCTTTATAAACAGCAGGGTACCAACCTGACACTCAAGACCTGTTTCTTCCATCATTTCCCTTTTTACCGCTTCATTAAGTGTTTCACCTCGCTCAACCACCCCGCCAGGAAGAATCCAGTAACTTGGGGGAAGTTGTGGGTCCTGGGGAGCAAAACTCTTGTGCTCAATGAGAAGGACCTGACCATTTTTTATACATAACGCGCTGACTCGTAATCTGACCTGAGACATGATGTAGTAGAAATTATATTAAAAAAGCAGGTGTTTCGAACTGTAATATTTTACGGTATTGACCATTGACCAAATACATTCGCACATGGGCAAGGAAGATGAATACTGAAGAAATCATTATTACCAAGGATACAAGATAATCTCTTATATTAATAACAATTACCTGTCACTTCTTGCTGTTAGACTGTAACCACTCAAAAGAACTTCATAACGACGGAATGCTTATAGGGAGAAGGTGCATAAAGGGAATAAAAATCAATCTTTACCAAGTCTAGAAAAGTCACATTTGGTCTTTTCATGCTATTTTTATTACATTTAACGATATTGTAACAATGTACGTTCTTTTTCGAGCCGTTCCGAGCCATACGATTTGGGCTGGAACTTTTGTTTCTTGTTCACACACACACAAACTAACGGAGAACACACATGAAAAAAATGCTATCGCTTGCTGCAATGTTTGCAGTACTGTCATACGCATCACCGGCATCTGCTGAACTGAATTTCAGTGGAGACGCTTCAGTCCGTATGAGAAATTGGGGCGGAACTGGAGGAGAACTTAATCCTGCCACATCTAACAAAGATAACGTTGCCTGGCAGTATCGTATCCGCCTGAATGCCGCTGCCGACCTTGGAGACGGTTATTTCTTTAAAGCTATGGCCACAAACGAAACTGAAAAAACCGGTGGATGGCAGACTGTGGGTTATGGAAATGGAGAGGTTTATAACCTTCAGGTCTCACAGTTCTATTTTGGCCATGCTACTGCATGTGACAGTTACGCTATTGGTCGTCTACCTCTCAATTCTTTTAATAACCCTGTCTTTGATCTGACACTATACCCTCAGCAACCTTTTGACATTCCGGTAGCCACGATCAATTTCGACCGTGTATACGGTGCAAACTATGGAGTAAAAGTAGGCGGTGGTGACTTGAAAGCAACTGTTGTCGTACTTGATAACAACGCAGGAAGTGACACAGCATTCAATGGTGATGGCCTTATGAACGATGGATATGGCTTGCTAGCAAGCTATAAATTCAATATTGGGGATGTTACCCTTGATCCACAGGTACTTACCATTCTGACAAAATCAGATGTATGGAACCAAACCCCAACACCGATCCACCAAGGGTTCAGACCATATTCATTTGGAACAAACCTGAGTGCGCCTATCGGTGGCATTAAATTTACAGCAAGCTGTTTTTATACAAGAGGTAGTGGCACAACACCTTCCGGTGCTGCAACTGGTAACACACCTTATGTCGCGAATTCACTTGCTGGCGCAAAAATTGATTACTTCGGTGATCTCTTTAGGATTAAAGGTGAATACGGTCCATTCATGGCTTGGTATGATTACAACCAGACCACTGATAAATCAACCGATTTAGCTGCATCACATGTATATACCAACCAGTTTGTATGGGCACAGTACAAAATCAATATTCATGAGTCAGCTAAAGGTAACTTTACTATTCAGCCAACGTTTCGTTACCTGACAACTAAAGATCACAATAATTCTCTTTCAACCGATACAAACGGCGGTCGTCTTCGTTCAGAACTCTGGGCTACAGTGACCTTCTAAATCACAGATTACCTGTTAAAAAGCCGCAGGCAACTGCGGCTTTTTTTTACTTTTACATTTGTTTCTGCTCATACATTATCTTCGTGAGCATTATTCTTGAAATCTAACAATTGTTACTTCAGGAATTTTAACGATATTAGAGGAAGCCAACCGTAACAGCGCGAATAAAAAAACATTAACTAACGGCACGAAACGGCTTCTTTACTTTTTCCTTTACATTTTTTTCGGCATACAAATAAGAGACAATCCACGTAAAAAGGGTTTTTGTTTCCTGTAAAACTGAGAGTCTGCAAGTTTTTTACCAGCAAAATGTAGACTTTTTTGTTGAATACCGTAATTACTACCCATGCATTGGGCAGTATTGGGATGAATCGTTTTTAACCTGCATTATTTTAATAACTAAACAACAACAGCGGTACTATGATTACCATTAAAAAAATCATTTGCCCGGTTGATTTCTCGGGTTTGTCGCGCAAAGCGCTGCAATACGCCAACGAATTTGCAAGACTCTCCGGTGGAGAGGTCTTTCTTGTCGGCGTTATCGAGAATGATCCAACTATCAATTATTCACACGGACTTGAAAAAGAACGTGCAGATGCTGAAAAACAACTCAGCGTTTTAATCGAAGAAGAGAAAATGGCGGGTATTGTTGCTGATTATGTGATTTATGAAGGTTTTGCCGAAGAGTGCATTCTTGACTATGCCAAACGGCAGGAAGCTGATGTCATTATAATGGGTTCACATGGTCGCCGCGGCCTGAAACGGATGATACTCGGCAGCGTTGCTGAACATGTGATACGCCGTGCTCCATGTCCTGTTCTTGTGGTCAAGGAGAATGAGCATGAGTTTATCAAATAAATGCCTGTGAAGAAGATTCGGGCAAGCAGTTCAATTCAATTTTTTTAACAATCTAAGAAAACTTTTATGGCACAAAATGTCAGAAACGTTTCCCCAACCGAAGAGGTGACCAGTACCCGGAGGGTTATTGCCGCGTCATCGGTAGGAACGCTTATCGAGTGGTATGACTTTTATATTTTCGGAAGTCTTGCGAAAATTATTTCAGAACAGTTTTTCCCGAAGGACAACCCGACAGCCGCACTGCTTGCTACATTGGCAACATTTGCCGCAGGTTTTGTAATCCGTCCTTTTGGTGCACTTTTCTTCGGTCGTCTTGGTGATCTTATCGGCCGTAAATACACTTTTCTCGTTACTCTGGTTATCATGGGCGGCTCCACGTTCGCCATCGGTCTTGTTCCCGGCTATAAAACCATTGGGTTTTTTGCACCGGCGATTGTCTTTATCTTACGACTGCTTCAAGGTCTTGCTCTTGGAGGTGAGTATGGCGGCGCTGCAACCTATGTGGCTGAGCATTCACCAGCGGGTAAACGGGGCTTCTGGACCAGTTTTATCCAGACAACGGCAACTTTTGGCTTGTTCCTTTCGCTTGGAGTTATTCTTATTGTTCGTCAGACGCTTGGTGTTGAAACATTTTCTGATTGGGGATGGCGTATTCCTTTCATCCTTTCAGCGTTCCTTGTGGCAGTTTCGGTCTTCATCCGTATGAGAATGTCGGAATCTCCGCTGTTTGTCAAAATGAAGAAGGAAGGCAAAACATCTGCCAACCCTCTTGCTGAAAGCTTTAAGGAAAAAGACAACCTGAAAATGGTTCTTATTGCTTTGCTTGGTGCAACAGCTGGTCAGGGTGTTGTCTGGTACACTGGTCAGTTCTATGCGCTTTCATTTTTGCAGAACGCATGTAACATTGAGTTTGTACAGAGCAACCTGATCATTTCGATTGCCCTGCTTTTAGGAACACCGTTCTTTATTCTCTTTGGTTCACTTTCCGATAAAATTGGCCGCAAGTACATTATGATGGCAGGTATGCTTATTGCCGTCATCGCCTATCGTCCGATATACACGGTCATGTACAACGAGGCAAACCTTAAGAATAAGGTTGAGATTGTGGAAAAGAAAGAGGTTAAAGTGAAAAATACCATGAAAGGTGCTGACTCACTTATTACCACCATTACAACGAAGGCATTTACTGACGGAACAACGTTTAAGGAAACTGTAAAAGCCAAATTCCCGGTTGATCCAGCTCTTAAAGCCGCCCTTCCGAAAGACAAGCTGAAACCTGAAACCAAAAAGGAAGTAACGCTTCCTCAGAACCTGTATTACAAAATGATCGGCCTTGTCTTTATTCAGGTAATTTTTGTTACCATGGTTTACGGACCGATTGCAGCGTTCCTTGTTGAAATTTTCCCGACCCGTATCCGTTATACCTCGATGTCTTTGCCGTATCATATCGGTAACGGCGTATTCGGTGGTCTGGTCCCGCTTATTTCAACTCGACTTGTTGAAGCAACACGTCCGGGCCCAGGTCTGCCTCCAGCTGATCCACTTGCCGGCCTGTGGTACCCGATATTAATTGCCGGTGTAAGTTTCGTCATTGGATCGCTATACATATCCAACAAGACCAATAACCTGGACGTTGAGTAACCAAGAACTTTTTAAATCAATGTAATTATGTCAGCAATAAAAAGGATTTTCGGGCTTCTCTGGGCACTCATGGGTGTCGGGATAGTCCCTCTGGTTATAAAGCAGGCAATGAAGGAGATTGCAGCAAAACCCAGTGAAGAAAACTGGATTTTCTGGTCTATTGTTATTGTCGTGCTTATGCCGATTATCGCATTCAGCCTTATTACTTTCGGTGTTTTTGCACTGAAAGGGGAATACGATACTCTTGAAGACATCCAATAACTTCGACCTGTTCTTTTTTTCAAGGGAAAGCTGCATAAAGAATGCGGCTTTCCCTTTTTTTGTTTATTGTTTTTCGGTACCCTAAAACAGTAATAAAGAAAAGAATTCAACTGAAGCTACCTATGGATGTTCAAGATGCTCTAACCCCTCTCTCCGAAATACGAAAAGCTCTTGATGAAAAACTTTCAACATTGCCGACCAGTCCAGGGGTTTATCAGTTCAAAAACACTCATGGCCGGGTTATCTATGTCGGCAAAGCAAAAAATCTCCGTAACAGGGTACGTTCATACTTTAGAAATCAGCAGCAGCTTTTCGGCAAAACGCTGGTGCTTGTCAGTCATATTGCTGATTTCGAAGTCATTATAACCTCTTCGGAGGTCGAGGCACTGATTCTTGAAAATAATCTTATCAAGGAACTTAAGCCACGTTACAATGTGAATTTAAAAGATGACAAAACGTATCCTTATCTGGTCATCACTCATGAACCTTTCCCTCGAATCTTTTTTACACGTCAGGTGAAAAGGGATGGTTCCACATGGTTCGGGCCATATACCGAAGCACGTCAACTAAGGGCTATTCTTGACCTCATTGGGTCGATATTTCCCTTGCGCAACTGTAAATATCACCTGAGTAAAGAGAATATTGCATCAAAAAAATACAAGGTCTGCCTCGATTACCATATCCATAAATGCAAGGGACCTTGTGAGGGATTATTTTCTGAGGCGGAGTATCTTGCTATGATAAAGGAGATTACGCTACTCTTGAAAGGAAAAACTTCCAGCATGATCCGCTCACTCACCGATACTATGCAGAGACTTGCCTCGGAATTGAAATTTGAGCAGGCTGCTGAAATAAAAACACAACTCGACAGCTTGAAGCGCTATGCTGAACGACAGAAAATTGTAACCGGCGATGGCATGGACAGGGATGTTTTTGCGATTGCCAGCGGAGAAAACGAAGGTTGTGGAGTGATATTTAAAATCCGTGAAGGAAAACTGCTTGGCTCACAGCACATCTATATAAGTAATACAAACGGTGAAACAGAGGTTGAACTCCAGACGAGAGTGGTTGAAAAATACTATCTGGAAACCCTTGAACTTATTCCTGATGAGATTCTTCTTCAAAAACCTCTTGCCATCGATGAAGAGGATGCTATAAAAGCTTTCATAGAGGAAAAGCAGGAGAAAAAAAATATCAGGTTTCTTGTTCCTCAAATCGGCGAAAAAGCACATCTCGTTGAAATGTGCCGTCAAAACGCGCAACACCATCTGGAGGAATACCTTATCCAGAAACAAAAAAGAGGTGAAGCTGCTCGCGAACACCATGGCGTTACTGCACTCAGAGAATTGCTGCATCTTCCTAAAATCCCGCAACGAATTGAATGTTTTGATAATTCTCATTTTCAAGGAACTGATTATGTCAGTTCAATGGTGTGCTTTGAAAAGGGAAAGCCAAAAAAATCTGATTACAGAAAATTCAAACTGCAAACTTTTGAAGGTTCGGATGATTATGCCGCCATGGCAGAAGTTATGATGCGTCGTTATGGTGGTTCATTATCCAAAGAACTTCCTCTCCCTGACCTGATTGTAGTGGACGGAGGAAAGGGTCAGGTCAATACTGCATTTAATATCCTGAATACTCTTGGTTTATCGATTCCGGTAATAGGTCTGGCGAAACGAATTGAAGAAATTTTTATGCCTGACATAAAAGATTCTTTCAACCTGCCAAAAACCTCGGCGGCACTCAAGTTGCTACAGCAACTTCGAGATGAAGCTCACCGGTTTGCTATTACCTATCATAGGAAACTGAGAACAAAGAGAACTTTACAAACCGAACTGACTACTATAAAAGGACTTGGAGAGAAAACCGCGTTCAGGCTGCTTGAGCATTTTGGTTCTGCTGACGCCGTATCGCAAGCCACAATTGAGGAACTGAAGGCTGTAACAGGATCAAAAAATGCTGAAGCAGTTTTCCGTTTTTATAGACCTTGAATGTTCCTGTTGTAACCAAAGCCATATCCTCACTATGTTTTTCTTAATAAAATTCTGTTATATTTATAGATGAGTAGTACGGCGGATGATAGAGAAATTCTTTACGATTGTTTATGAACGCACCTGATTTTTTCGACGATAATTATCATAACCCAACAGGAGCGTCAGGCAAAGAACCCCCTGATCTTGAGGGGCTTGATTGCATGTTTGATGTGGAGGAGCTTCTAGACAGGATCAATCAGTATAATGAAGAAGGCTTTCTGCTTGAAGCCCTTACGGTTGCTCATCGTCTCGAAGAAATTGCGCCCTACAACACTGAGACATGGTTCCACCTTGGAAACTGCCTTACGTTGAACGGCTGTTTTGAGGATGCACTCAAGGCGTTTCAGAAGGCAATTGTATTCAGTCCGTCTGACAGCGAAATGAGACTCAATCTTGCGCTTGCATATTTTAACACCGGCAGTCTGGATGAGGCTCTTGAGGAACTTGACGATGTCATTATAGATTCCTCTATTGAAAAGGAATATCATTACTACAAAGGGATTATTCTGCAGCGACTGGAACGATTTGAGGAAGCTGAATCGGATTTTGAGCATGCCTTGGAAATCGATCCTGACTTTGCTGATGCATGGTATGAACTTGCTTACTGCAAAGATGTTCTTGGCAACCTTGAAGCAAGTACTTCCTGTTATTGCAAAACGCTTGATCATGATCCTTATAATATTAATGCGTGGTACAATAATGGTCTCGTCCTGAGCAAAATGAAACGCTATGAAGATGCGCTTGATGCTTACGACATGGCCTTGGCTATTTCTGATGATTTCAGTTCAGCATGGTATAACCGTGCGAATGTACTTGCTATCACAGGCCGTATTGAAGATGCCGCCGAAAGCTATCTGAAAACTCTGGAGTATGAGCCGGACGATATAAATGCTCTTTATAATCTTGGCATTGCATATGAAGAACTTGAGGAGTACAGTGATGCCATACACTGCTACAGCCGTTGTATCAATGTCAGCAGTGATTTTGGAGATGCATGGTTTGCACTTGCCTGTTGCCATGAAGCTCTGGAAGAGTATGAAGAGGCGTATACAGCTACAGAACAGGCTCTGAAGACAACCCCTGACAGTATTGAGTTTCTCTTGCTTAAAGCTGAAATAGAGTACAATCTCAATCATCTTGAAAAGTCAATAGGAACCTATAGGGAAATAATAAAACTTGATGCTGAAAACCCCCAGATTTGGGTTGATTTTGCCATTGTTCTCAGAGAAGCCGGTCAGATAAATGCATCCATTGATGCGCTACAGCAATCTCTGAAACTTCAACCTCTTTCAGCAGATGCTCACTTCGAAATTGCAGCTGCCTATTTTGCTATGGGTGACAAGCTTAGTACCTTGAAAGCACTAAGCAAAGCGTTCAAGATTGATCCAGATAAAAAGGAGCTTTTTCAGAGTACTTTCCCTGAACTGTATCAGCAGGATTCAGTCAGATTGATGCTTGGTATTTCATGATCACGTAGAGAGCTCCGACTGCATGACGAAAGCTATCAAAATACTCGGCCTCATTGGCCGGGCAGTGGATTATTCATACTCTCCGCTTATTCATAACACTGCTTGCGAAATACTTGGTATTCCGTATTATTATACCGTTTTTAACATTGCAGATCCAGTACTGATACCTGATGCCCTTCGTGGAGCAAAAGCACTCGGTATTGCTGGATTTAATGTCACTATCCCTTATAAAAAAACTGTCGTACCTTTTCTTGATGAGCTTTCGCATGAAGCCACTGTCATAAAGGCTGTCAACACCATCGTCAATGATAATGGCAGACTCATTGGCCATAACACTGATATTACCGGATTTGCAACACCTTTATTGCCTTACAAGGGCCGCATAACAGACAACCTTGTCGGTATTTTTGGAGGAGGAGGAGCCGCTCTGGCAGCAATCGAGGCATTCAAGCAATTTTTCATGCCTAAAGAGATTTTGCTTTTTGTTCGTGACCCAAAAAAAGCCAGATTGTTGCTTGATGAAACTGGTTACAAGGAAACCTTTCCGATCACTCTAGTAAAATCTGATGATCTGGAAAAAGTCAGAGAGTGCCGTGTTATTGTCAACGCGACGCCGATTGGAACAAAAGGACGCGACAACGAAGGCTATAATTCTGTAATTCCTGTTGAACAGAACTTGATTAACCATGACCAGATAGTCTACGACATGGTCTACAACCCTCTTGATACCCCACTCCTGCAAGCAGCACGGCAGGCTAATGCTACAACTATTTCGGGCATTGAAATGCTTATTGGTCAGGCTGATCGCTCATTTACACTCTGGACCGGTATGCCGATGCCTATAGCAGACGTTCGGAAAACTCTTTTGAAAAAGATTCAAGAAAACGTTTACAAATAAACTGTCCCCCACATCAAAAAATCTGCTTATTTTTTCTCACTAATGAAATTGTTTTTCACCCTTATTCTGCTTGTTGTCACCGTTGATCAACTCACAAAAAAACTGGCCATTACCTTTCTCAGGGATGCAGCCCAAAGCATAACGATCATTCCTGACCTGCTGTCGCTGACCTATACAGAAAATAAGGGTGTTGCCTTTGGGATGGAATTTGCGCCCCCGGCTATACTCCTTCTTATGACAGGACTTATCACCGTTATGGTGCTCATTTATGTTATTTTCTCGAAAAATAGAACTGCACTTTTCGTTGTCCCTTTTTCGCTTATTGTCGGAGGAGGCGCAGGAAACATGATTGACAGGGTGATGATCGGTCGGGTCGTGGATTTCATTTATTTTGACCTCTATCATGGAAAAATGTTTGGAATCTACCTTTCTCTGTGGCCTATTTTCAATATTGCAGACTCAGCAATTACAATAGGGGCCTGTATGCTCATTCTTTTTCATCACAACATTTTTCCTGACAGTATTTCAAAAGAAACAAACCATGTTTGTTGACATTCACTGCCACCTGTCGTTCCCTGAATTTGACCTTGACAGAAATCAGGTCATTGAGCGATTAATAGAAGAAAAGGTACATGTGCTCGTCGATCCAGGAGTTAATGTTGCTACCAGCAAAAAATCGATTGAACTTGCCAGGAATTACGATTTTATATATGCAAATGTTGGCCTTCACCCTCATGAAGCATCTCAGTTTGTTGAAGAAAGCGTTTTTGAAGAACTTGAAACTCTTGCGAAGTCACCTAAAGTTGTCGCCATTGGTGAAATTGGACTTGACTATCACTATCCTGACTATAACGAGCATGCCCAGCAGCAGGCATTTCGTCAAATGCTCAGACTTGCGCACTCTCTTGATATGCCGGTTGTTATCCATTGTCGTGATGCATGGGTAGATATGCTTCGTATCTTGAACGAAGAAAGCCATTCAGGCATGCGCGGGGTAATGCACTGCTTTTCCGGCGATATTGTGATTGCGAAGGAATGTATCCGCAAAGGATTCAAACTATCCATTCCCGGTACTGTAACCTATAAAAATTCGCTGTTGCCTGATGTTATCCGCCAGGTTTCTCTTGACGATCTTCTGACAGAGACAGATGCCCCCTACCTTGCACCTATTCCCCACAGGGGAAAACGCAATGAGCCTGCCTATATTCCTCTCATTACCGGCGCCATTGCCCGTATCAGAGAAATTCCGATAGAGGAAACCGCGAAAGGCATTGCTCAGAATACTTATGAATTGTTTAGATTATCAGCACCTTAAATAACAGCAATTTTTGGTATCCATCAATACGCAGTTATTTTGAAATTCAGGCAAACTTGCTTAGGTTTGATGCCGGAATACCGGAAATAAACATTTGCGGGAACCAAAAAACCAATGCAGTAACTTATCCTATACCTATCACCTATGAAAGAAATACAAACTGGCGCGCCCGTTGTGAACAACATAAAACCATCGGCAGAGGACAATCTTCTTTATTTTGCCATCAAATATAAAGCTGTGGTTATCGGTGCCCTTATTCTGCTTGTTTGTATTGGAGGTGGGATTTTCTTCTGGATGCGTCACCAGCAAACCAGTGAACAGGAAGCTGAACTAAAGCTGTCAAGAATAACTCCCCTTCTGGACCGAGGTGACTTTAGAAATGCAATCAACGGTACAGGGAGTATTGATGGACTTAAGAAAATTTCTGAAGATTACGCAGGTACCCCAAGCGGAAATATGGCGAGTTTGCTTTTTGCAAATGCTTACTACTCGCTCAAGGAGTATGATTCGGCCTTAAATGTATTTAAATCCGTATCTCTCAAGAATAATGACCTTGCTGCGGCTGCTTTGGCAGGTGCCGGTGACTCATATGTTGGTAAAAATCAATTCGGCCTCGCTGCGGAATCTTACCAGGAAGCTTCAAAAAAGGCTGAAAATAGTGTACTGAAGGCACAATACATGACCCATGCAGCCGACAGTTACCAAGCGATAAACCAGCTTCAAAAAGCATCGGAGATTTATACAAAAATAATCACTGACTTCCCCGGATCAACGGGGGCAGCGTTAGCGCAAAGATCCCTCTGGAAAATTTCAGGAAAAGTCAAGTAACATACTTTCACGCATTTTTTACTTACTAAAAAGAGGTTAAATAAGCTTACCATGCCCGAACAGTTCATTATCAAAACCAGCCTTGGTGACATCGCCATATCTCTTTATGATGACACACCTCAGCATCGAGATAATTTTATCAAACTTGTAGGTGAAAACTATTACGATGGCATACGGTTTCACCGTGTTATCGATGGGTTTATGATACAAACAGGAGACCCTTTGTCGCGGCATGATGACAAGCGCTCTTTGCATGGTACCGGAGGACCTTCCACGCGTATTCCTGCTGAGATCCATCATCCAAACAAAAAGGGAACCCTCGCTGCTGCAAGGGATAACAATCCACAAAAGGCATCATCCGGCAGCCAATTTTATATTAATCACTCGGACAATTCCTTTCTTGACGGTCAATATACCGTTTTCGGTGTCGTTGATTCCGGAATGGATGTTGTGGAAAAAATTGCTGTGGTTAAAACCGATCCAAATGACAACCCTCTTGTTCCGATCACCATCAATACTATTGTGCCTGCGGTAAAGTCTTAATGGTTAAACCACATGGCAAGCATTTCGGACAACATCCAGACTATACGTCATCAGATAACAGCTGCCTGCATCAGTGCGGGCAGACTGCCAAGTGATGTCCGATTGATTGCGGTATCCAAAACAAAACCTGCACCACTCATAAAAGAGGCGTATAATGCAGGACAAATTGAGTTTGGAGAAAGCTATGTACAGGAGTTTCTTGACAAATACCAGGATCCCATCCTTGAAAACACTCCGATCAACTGGCATTTTATAGGTCATCTTCAGTCAAATAAGGTGCGCTTTATAATCAACAAAGTTAAACTTGTTCACGGAATTGACAGGCTTTCGACGGCTGAAGAACTTTCAA
>SESF01018562.1_pt1 | contig 52013 bp, 71 predicted proteins | sample 3171521 | NCBI WGS metagenome assembly SESF01 (sample SAMN10866945, study PRJNA518727) | freshwater metagenome | biome: subpolar coniferous forest; feature: holomictic lake; material: water; isolation source: holomictic Lake 227, 6 m and 8 m depth | place: Canada: near Kenora, Ontario | collected...
GAAGTTGAACCTGAAACAACTGAAGAAATTGTTGAAGATGAACTTTCAGATGATGATAAAATCGCTGAAATACTTGTATCACAAAATTATTATTCTCATTTAAAATGTGGTTCACATTTAAAAGAAGAAATTACTGAAGAAATTTTATCAGTATTTTATGATGAATTTATTAGTTATGGTATTTTTTGTAAAGAAGATTCAGATTTGATTGCTTTACTTAAGAAAAAATTAAATAAATAAATAAATAATCACAAAATAATATAATAATTTTATAATAATGGAAGATAAATTATCAATTAAAATTTCAAATTTCAAACTAAATGTTTTTCGTAATTTACTCGAACAATCATTAATTACAAATAACCAATTAATGCTTGAATTTAGTTCTGAAATGATAAAATCTTGTTCTTTTTCAAATACAAAATCATTTATGAAATTATGGACAATTCCATTAAATAATTTGATTATTGCTGATGAAAAAGATGAAAATATTTTATCAATTGTACCTAAAGAAAAAGAAGTTTTAAAATTTCCTGATTTTAATTTCTATATTCTTAAAGGTGATTTATTTAGAAAATATTTATCAGTACATAATACAGATACTGTTGATTTGGAATTTATTTTACATTACATAAATGGAAAATATTATGCTGCAAATATAACAATATCAGGTAAATCTGAAAATAATTCACCATTAACAACAAATTTCACATTAACTACTGAAGAGTTAATAACAAATAAAATTGATGATTATTCGGAAATTTTACGAGAATGTACTCCTTCAAAAGAAATGTTTGAATTTGTTTTGAGTGATGGACAAATTCAGGAAGTGAAAAGATTAATCAAAAAATTACATAAATCAACTTCAAACAATACAGCATTTTTAACATTCTCAATTGATATTGTGAATAAAAAAGTTACTGTAAATGATAGAGTTTTTACAATTGATTTTTCTATTATTGATGAAACAAAATCAAATTTTCCAAAATCAAATTTTCAATTTAATATTCTTAAATCAGATTTCATAATAACAGGAAACCATAGTTTTAGTTTTTTCACAAATGATAGTGAAGCTAAGGTTATTCTTGGAACAAATTATGCGAGTTCAATAATTTGGTGTTTACTTGCAAAAATAAATGAAAACACAATGAATTTTGATGAATCAATTATTGATGCAAACATTGAAGCAAACATTGATGCATTAGATTTATCAGAATATGGTTTAAATGAAAAATAATAATAATTTCGGATGATTTATATACATAAGTCATCCGAAATTCAAATAATTTAAAATAATGAATTTTTCAGATAATTTTAATAATCTTGTTGAAAAAACAAATGACTTATCAAAATATTCACTAAAAGAATTAAAAGAACTTATTGATAAATCTGAAAATATCCGTCAACAATATAAAAATTTACAGTTAGTTGTTAAGGCTAATGCAAATTCATTGTATGGTGTTTCAGCTTCAGTATATTTTTCTTTACATGATACTGATATTGCTGAAGATATATGTATGACAGGTAAACATTTTGCCATACTTGTAGACGTTGCAATAAATAATTTCTTTGTTGATTGGGGTGAAAAAGAATTAGAAATAATTCAAAAATTTTATCCAAATGTTATAAAAATTCGAAAATTTACAGAGTATAAAGCATATACAATAAATGATTTATGTGTATATGGTGATACTGATTCAAGATATATTGATTTATCAAAAATATATACTTTTTTAGAAACAGAAAATGGTCCATTATCATTACCTGAATCTGATAAAGAATTAACTGATTTTGCATGTTTTATTGCTGATAATTTTTTCAATAAAATTATCAAAGAAACAATTGAAAAAGATTGTGAATATAGAAATGCGAGAAAAGGTTTTTTGAGAATGAATCATGAAGTTACCACAAGAAAATGTGTTTTTCAGAAAAAGAAAAAATACATTTTGACAAAAATATGGGAAGATGGTTTGTTTTTAGAAAAACCTAAATTAAAATTTCAAGGTGTTGAATTAAAGAAAGGTGGAAGTTCTCCAAGAATTAAAAAAATATTATCTAAATTAGTTCATAAATATTTGCTTGAAAATTATGATATTGAAATGTTACGTGTTGAATGTATCAAATTAATAACATATATAAAAACTCGTAAAGAAAAAGATTTAATTTATTCCATTACAACTGTAAGTGGATTAAAAAATATTGAAAAAAATTCAGATAATATATATAATAGTGATAAAAACCATATTCAAATGCAAATAGCATTATCATGGTTAAATTTCATTGAAGAAAATAAATTACAAGGATTATATAAACCAGCTTTTGAAGGACAAAAATGTAATTATTATTATACGCAAGATTCCAAATATAAAGTAATTGGTATTCCAGATGATGTTGATATTAATAAAGTTCAAAATTTACCTGAACCAGATTGGCAAAGGATGATAAATACAAATTTATTAAAACCTTTATTGAAATATATATATTCTAAAGAGAAAATTGATGATGTTGATATTGAGCATTTTATACTTGGAGTTAAGCAATGGAATTTTTAAATAAAATAAATTTATAAAAATAAAATATTATGGCACTTAATGAAGAACAATCAATATTGTTAGGTAAAAGCAGTTATTCATCTGTTGTAAAAGAAATAATTGAAAAAATACAAAAAGCTGAAGCTGATACTTTGGTTGGTAATGAACTTTTAAAAGAAGTTTATAAAAATTTGAATGAATCAATAACACCATTATTGACATTACGCCCATTTGTTACTGGAGCTGAAAAAATAGCTGGCGATGATGTGAAACTTTCAGAACTTTTAAAGTTTTTGAAAAAATCAATCACAGGAAATGCTGACTTAAATTATTTAATTAATCTTTGTAAAGAAGAGCATTTTGCTGAAATGACAAGATTGAATCATCCATCTCCTCAATCAACAATTAAAGATATTGAAGACCAATTTAATCAACCTGGTTCAGTTATTGAAGAAGGTATAAAATCCGGTATTTTTGATAATTTAAAATCAAATTTGTTGAATAAAATAAAAACAGATTTGGATGTAAAACAAGATAAAAAATTAAATGAAAATGCTTTATTTTCAGGTGATTTAGTTAAATATTCTCCGATTGGTTTAAAACTTGAAGATTTAGAAAATAACAGAATTGTTATTTTGACAGAATCTGAAATTTTATCTTTCGATAGAATTTCAAAAGAATTTGTTAAACTTGAAGAAAATGTTACAATACCTGAAAATTATGGTAGATTAATGTTTGCGATAAACAATTCAAGTTATTCTCCAGAAAATAACAGTTTTGGATTAAATGAAAATTGGGATTTTGATTTACAATTGAAAGAAAATGGTTTAGTAATGATAAATGACAAATTGATTCCAAATGATAAAGTAAAAGATTTACTTTTAGAATCTGTTAGAGTTTATAGTGCTGACCCATTGAAAGTTAGAAATTTCAATAAAATTGAATATTTGAAAGATGCCGATAATTTCATTTCATTAATGGAAAATCATAAACATTTAATCAAATTAGATAATTTAGAAGTTATCAAAAATTTGAATGAAAGTAGTTATGTGATGTTTGATAAAAAAGGTGTTTTCGAAAATAATAAACCAACAATTCTTTCATCAAGTCTTGGAATATCAAATAAAACATTTGATTCTTATTCTGAAATGCTTGAAAGTGTTAATGCTATTGTTTATGCTGGAAAATTAAATTCTCCAATTGTTCCATTATTTGAATCTCAACTTCAAAATGAAGCAACATTAATCAATGAAAGAAATCAGAAAATGATTTCACTAAATGAAGAACAATCAGAATTAAATACAAAAATTCTTCAAGTAAGAAATTTAAAATCAATGGCTGAAGAAAATTCACCAGCTATGGTTACTTTGAATGAACAAGAAAATATTCTTGATGAAAAATTGAAAGAAAATATCATAAGTTTAAATGAAGTTACAAACAATTTTAAACTTGTAAAATAAAATGAGTGAACTTTATGTCAATGGAACAAAAAAAACAAATATTTATGTTACTCCAAAAGACCTGATAATCGAATATGATAAATCAATTGAAAAAGGAGCACCAACAGATAAATTAATAGCTTTATTTACAAAAATAGCTAAGAATTTTTCAACAACATTTGATTCAAAAAACAAATGTGATATGGATGCTTGCATAAATTATGCAGTAGCTGAAGCTTGGCAAAAATGGGATAAATTTAATCCTGAGAAATCTGATAATATTTTTTCTTTTTACACAACAATGTTGAGTAATGATATGCGATTGCATTATAAATTAATAACAAGAGGAAAATCAAATCAAATTTCAATTGATGCATTATTTTCAAATAATAAAGAATAAAAAATGATTAATCCAGTATTATCTAACTTCCAAACAATTTTTGATTCTTCTTTTTTCCCAAAAGAAATAACAAAAAAATATGATGATTTTTTATATCAGAAAAATTATCCATTTAAAACTTTGGAAGCATATTTGTATGAAACAATACAAAATGTAGATATGCCTGGAATTAATTTACAAACAATAACAGCAGCAGGATTAGCAAATTTAGGGAAAAATCCTCTTTTAACTAATTTTCCAAATACAACAGTTAATCAACATTATCCTGGAACAGCAAGTCAAAATGATATTGTTGATGGTATATCTGTAAATGTTACTTTTAGAAATACAATTTTAAATTGGATGTATTGCTATGAAGTTCTTTATAGATATTATTCAAGAACAAGGTCTATTAAAGAATTTGGTCTTTCATTAATAATGAAAGATAGTTCCGAAATACCAATGATTAGATTTGGTTTAGGTGATTGTTTTATTGGAAGTATGCCAGGTTTGAGTTTTAGTTATAATCAAGCATTTAATGAATCAAAAACATTTGATGTTGGTTTTACTTTTAATTCGTTTGGTGTTGATTTTTTGTTACCAGATTTTAATTTATCATCTGTAAATCTCTAATTATGGATATTTCAACATTTGAAAATAATGGGATTGATAAATTTTTAAATACAATTTCATTAGCAAATATACCATTAATAAATGTTATAACAATTGACAATTTATTATATGGTAGATTTGATATTGTTATGAATAAATATTATTTGGGACAAATGCAATATATTCCATTAATATTAGCTTTCAATAGAATAACTGATACAATTGAATTAAAAATTGGAACAATTATTGAATTGCCTGATATTGATATTTTATTAAAACAAATTTTATTTACAAAAATAATTGATGATGAAAATCCATCAGATATTCCAGGAATAAATAAAACAACAAATAGCCAAATAACAAACAAAACAATAGCGATTTCAAAATCAAACAAAACAACAGCTTCTCCAAAATTAAAAATACCACTAACAAAAGTTAGTTATGATAAAAATTCTGGAATATTGAAATTTTAATGGCAATACTAATTGAACCAAATATTGAAGTAGAACAGATTGAAATCCAGATGGATGACAATGCTTCTGATTCAGCCGAAACAATAATGGCTGATTGGGGAAGAAATATACCACTTATTAAAATTGGTGATTATGTTCTTAATACAGGTGATTTGAAGGAATTTTCTCTTCAAGTTGCCTTTAATTCGTTTCCAACATTTAGTATTGTTGTTGATGATTCAACTTATATGGTTAGAGAAGCATTGAAAAAAGATATTGATAAATGTATTATTTTTGTTGGTTTTAAAGATTGGTATTTGAGATTTAATGGAATTATTGATAAAACATATTCAGGTGTTGGAGATAGTCAAGTTAAATTAAATGGAACTTATTATAATGAAAAATTATTTGCAGGTGTTCAATTTTCATATAAAGATAAAAAACTTTTTGAAATATTGAAAGATATTTGTGAAAAAACAGATATGGGTTTATTCACTTATGATAATGCTGATTTGAATCAAGAAATTGATTATAGTTTAATGACAGGAACACGATATATTGATTTTATTGATTTTTTGATAAAAACATATACAAAAAATATTTATGCAATTGATTGTCATTCTTATCTTCATGTTGGAGATATTGAAACAATAAAAAAACAGGAAAAAGATAAATATTCTTTAGATTGGTCAACAGGTAAAAAAATTGATGAACAACCAATAATTTTTAAGGGTGTAAATAGGAGTGTGGAAAATCCTGATGAAGTTGATTATAAAATTCCTATTAAATTTTCAGGATTAAATACAAATTTCAGCGAAATACACAAAGAAACATATCAAACATATTCTCTTGGTTTGGGTGGAAATGGTGAAGAAGTAGTAAAATCAATAGATACAATAGGTATTGGTTCAAATAAAACAAATTCATTTTTTGGGTTTAAAAAGCATAAATTTCCATATTATACAGATATAATAAATAAATCAATAGGTGGAAATTCTATAACATTATTAACAGATAATATTATTTTTGAATTAAATCCGCTTAGTAAAGTTGAAGTTGAATTATATATTCCGAATAGAAATAAAAAAGATTTTATTCTTGATAAGGAACATAGTGGTGAAAAAATTGTTTTAGGTTTTTCAATAAATTATTCAAAAAAATCAAAAACTTTAAATAAATTAAGTCAAACAATTGAATTGATATAAAATAAAAAATTATGGAAACTATAAACCCAGTTTTAACTGTTATACCTTACAAAAAAGTTATTGCAGCTTTTAAAAAACGTTATGATGTTCAAAATGGTAATGCTCTTGGTTACAGAAAAGGTCAATCCCCAACAGGAGAACTTTTACTTGAAAATAAACCAAAAGGTATTGGTGATGGATTAGCAACAACTGGTTGGTGTCTTTCAGCAAGTCAAGCCCTTTTATTAGACCCAATTTTTCAAATACTTTTACAAAGTAGAAATGCTTTAGCAAAAATTGTGAGTATTGATATAAAAGAACAACATTATGGTAAAACATATTCAGGACATCAAAACAAATGGCATTCAGCAATTTTAGTTAATGATAGAACTGATAATTATACTTTCATAATTGATATTACATGTAAACAATTTGGAAACCAATATAATGATAAAGACATTTGGGATTTCAAAACTTGGGAAAGTACATTCCGTTCAGCAACATGTAAACATAAAATAACTGATTTTGAATCAAATGTTTTAAATTATTTACCAATTCAAACAACTATTTTAAACAAAGCTATTGCTTCGATTGAAATTGAAAATAATTTACATGATATTGTCACAATAACAGATTTTGAAAGAAAAACAATTGCTGATTTTTTCCTTGACAAAATAAGTATAATCAATACAAAATTAGTACTTGGAAATATCAATAAATTTGATTTCAAATATCTTGAAACAATAAACAAATTAATTGAAAATTTGAATTTTGTTAGAAAAGAAAATAATTTCTTTGTAATGGAATTTGAATCTAAAGATGGTGCTGTAAATTGGGTAGAAAATTTTATAAAAAATGATTGTATACTTCAACAATATATACTTTTATCAAATAGTGTTGAAAGTAATTGTAAATATTTTGGAATAAATCAAAATCAATTAAATATTGAATCTCAAAAGAATAGAACTTATATTATTATTGAATTTTCAAATATTCAAGGTATTGATATTTCTTTTATATCTAATGAAGTTTCAATTTGTATACCTTATGGTATTAAATTGAATGTTGATATTACAAAAGATATTTATAATAGTGGTAAAACTCTTGATGAAACTGCTGAAGGAATTTCGAAAAAAACAAACACAATATATATTAAGTGTAATAATTAATTGAAAATTTATGCCAACAGATAAAGCAAGTAAAGCATATGATTTACAAATGGATATTTTTTGTAAACAAAGAGATTTGTTGACAGAAAATATTGATAATCATATGGATTTATTCATTGATAATAAAAAATCTGATAAAGATGATTTTCATAGGATTAATGAAATTTCTGAAATAAATAAAAAATTAATTGAATTTAATAAGGAATTAGAAAAATCAGTTAAAGATTGGAAAAATTTTAAACCAAGAAAAGAAAAAGATTTTTCTTTTCAAACATTACCATTAGTTGATGAATAATGGACATAAAAAATTTAAAACCAAATCAAAATTCTAAATTTACACAAGGATATTTTGATAAATACGAACCTAAAAAATATTTTGGAAAGAGACCAATTATTTATAGGTCAAGTTGGGAATTAAGTTTTATGTTTAAAATGGAAGCAAATAATTCAGTAAAAGCTTGGACTTCTGAACAAATTGTTATTCCATATACAATGAAAGAAAAGAAAAATGGGAAATTTGTAACTGTAAGACACAATTATCATACGGATTTTTCAGTTATTTTAAATAATGATAAAAAGTTTTGTATCGAAATTAAACCAGTTAATCAATCACCAAAAAATGAATCAGAAATTCATAGAAATCCGGTAATTTATAAAAATGCTTGTAAATGGAGAGCGGCAATTGAATGGTGTAAAGCAAATGGTTATATTTTCAAAGTAATTACAGAAGAACATTTAAAAACAAAAATATTTCAATAAATAAATATATGGCAGCAAAATTTAATAAAAAACAGAAAAATATTGAAATTTCTGAATTAAACGACAGAGAATTGATTTCAATTTTAAAAATAAATATTCCATGTTCTTTAACATTTGAAAAATCTGGAAATACCATATCATATATTGATTTAGAAAAAAGGTTAGAAAAAAATGGAGTAACTTCTATTCAAGTTTCAACATTAATGGAAAAAAATGAAATAATTAATTATGAAGAATTATTTGAAATGATTTCAGAAAATGTTAAACTTGGTATTTTAACAGTTCAAATTGATAATGATGTTTTTCAAGAAAAAGAACCATTATTATTGATGTTAAGTGATTTAAAACCCGAAATTGTAAATTCTTGTGTTTTTATTGATTATGATTTGAAAAAACATTTATATTCAGTAATTAATAAAAAGAGTAAAGAAGGTCTTAATGACAAACTTTATTATTTTGAAGATAATGATAGCATTCTTGCAATAACCGATAATGGACCAGTTCTTTTATATGGTAAAACACAATCCGTTGAAGATTTGATTTGTGTTTAAATAATTAAAAAATAATGAAAGAGAAAAAAAATATAGTCAATATTGATGATATTCTCAAAATTCAAAAAGATAAAATCACCAAAAAAGACATACACAATATAAAATACAAACAATCAATGGCTCAAGCGAGAGCTACAGATAATGATGCTGATTTAATAAATAAACTTAATTTAAAAACAGGAAATTATTCAATGAAAACAAGGATTATGAAAAATCCTTGGATTAATTCAAGACCAGCTTCAAAAGCAATAAAATGGTTATTTCGTGATGTTTTTAAAGATGCACCAACTTATAGATATTCGAAAAGAATGATATATCAAGGTGGTTTATTTATTTTTGAATATTTCAATCCTAAATATAAAGGAACTTCTGTTCTACCGTGGTTTGATAAATATCCATTAGTTATAAGTTTAGGTCCAGTAATGACAAATAATGGTCCAAGAAATATTGGATTTAATTTACACTTATTACCACCAAAAGTCAGGATTATTGTTCTTTGTGCTGTTTTTGAATTATATAAAAAACTTTATAGGTATCAAATTTTCTTTAAACAAGATAAACCAGTTAAAATTCATTATAAACAAATTATAAAAATTTTAGAACGTTATGGTGTGAAATTTTGTGTGAGAATGTATATTCCACAAAGAATGAATCAAATCGTTCGTTTTCCATTAAAAGATTGGCATAAAGCAATTTTTATTCCAAGTCGTGGATATGATGATATTAAGGCAAATAAATTAATTCAAGAATGGAGAAAATTCTGTCGTAAAAATAATTTTTCAACAAGAGAAAATATTGATTGGAAATCAACAATAATGGGTAAATAAAATGGAAACTTATAATACAACAATAACTGATAAACCAAATTATAAAATTGAAGTTTTAGACACAAAAAAATTTCAAACACTTTCAGTTGATGAAAAAATTATTTTTGAAATTATTAGAAATAGTATGTTGGAAATTATGCCAAAAAAAGATACAGATAATTTCCATGATAATGAATGTATTAGGTTTGCAGAAAATTTCGCTTTCATAAATTTGAATATTTTTTCAAAAGGAATTGAAAAAATATTAGATAAAAAATTATCCGAATTAGAACAAAAAATAAATCAAAATATATCATCTTTAATAAATAAGTAATAATATAATCATGTATACAAAAGTAACAACATTTTTTATTAAATTGTTTTCCAATAAAATATTGGAAAATGAAATAGTATCAACTGTTTTATATGTTATTTCTGTTGAATTGGAGAAGTTTAAAATAAAAATGAATAATAATCTAAATACAGATATATAATGACAAATTTGTCCATACAATCAAAAGAAGAATTAATAGTTGGTACAATATTATCTTGTAACAATGAAATTAAAAAGTTTTCAAAATTAACTGGTTTAAAAGAATCAAATAAAGTTAGTTTATATCATTTTAATATGATACAGTTATTTGGTCAAATAAATCCATTATTTGAAAATAATTTTGAAATAAATAATATTCCTGATTCATCGATTTATATCAAAAATAAAAGAGATAATTTTTACTCATATTTTCAAAAAGTAAATGAATTTCTTGATGGATATGAACCAAATATTCAAAAAAGTTTGAATGAAAATTTAAACATTGATGAATCTATTGTTGAAAATCCTTTACAAATAAATATTGATACATTTAAAAAAGATTTGAAAAAAATCATTGATGAATTATCAATAAAAAATGATTTAGATAAAATTCCAAAAGAAATTTTAAAAATAAAACTTCTTGCAAAGAAACCAATTTTCATATATGGTTTTGATATTTGTAATAATATTGCTTTACAAAAAGAATTATTTGAAAATTTCAAATTACAAATAACTGATTTATTATCAATTTGTTTTGATAAAACAAATAAACAATTATTATTTGTTACAACTAATACAAATACAATTGTTTGTTATGATTTAGAAAATGATATTTTTGATTTATATAATAATGTAAACAAAGATTCAAAAATAAAATCCGAACAATTAAAATCAAAAAATTATTTGGAAATTTTAAAGGAACTAATTCATAATAACATAATTGAAATATATATAAATATTGATAAATTTGATTTGAAATATGTAAATAATTTATACAGTGATGAATTAAGAATTGCTGAAAATAAAAAATTAGAAACTGAAAAATCATTAATCAAAAAATAATTTAAAATAATTAATTATGAAATTGACTACAGGTATTAATATTATTGGAGGAAGAAATATTGAAAAAACTTTATCCAAAAAAATATTATTAGCAAATACAACTGATAAAGTAATAAATAAAAAAGCTCAACAAAAATCTGTTGGTTCAGCTTCAGACCCTGTATACTTTACAAATGGAAACCAAGGAATGGTTTTCAATCCAGATATTCGTTATAGAACAACTTATGCTTTTTCACCATTAACAAGTATTAATTATCGAAATGATTTATTACTTTTTTCTGAAAATAATGAAATAAAAAAAGCTGTTACAGTTATAGCAAATGAAACTGTTATAATGGACACAGATTCAAATAAATATCCTGTTTATCCAAAATTAAATTTAACTTTAATTCCAGAAGAAAAACAAGATGTTGCAAAAGCAATTGATGAATATTTGAATACAATTTTCTTTCCAAAAATGTATCAATTTTACAATTTTAAAGAAGATGGTTTAATTGAAAAAGTAAAGGAATTTGTAATTACTGGAAAATTAGCTTTTGAAATTGTTTATGATAATTTGAAAAATCCTCATGATATTATTGGAATAATCGATATTGACCCATCATCATTACAAAAATTCAAAGAAGGAGATTATATTTATTATGTTCAACGGGCACTTTCAGATAATAACGGAAAACAACGTATTTTAAATGAAAATCAAGTAATTTTAATTGAATGGAATAAATTTGATTTTGGATATTTAAGTTATGTTGATAGATTGAGAATGTCATTCAATATAATGAGGTCAATGCAAACATCAAAAATTCTTTGGTTTGCTGCTAAATCTCAAGTTAGAATGCACATCAAATTAGCGATGGGTGATGTTGCAAGAACAGAAGCTATTCAAAAGTTAACTGAATCAAAAAATCAATATATAAATCACTTCACATTTGGAGATGATGGTGTTGTTAAATTTAATGACCAACCAAATAATAGTGGATATAGAGAATTTTTCACAGCTGAAACAGCTGCAAGTGGAAGTCCTGAAATTGAAGAAATAAATACTCAAGGACCTGATTTGACAGAAGTTGATAGTTTACAATATTGGGAAAAATTATTTTGGAAAGATACTGAAATACCTTATGACCGTATTGACCCAAATTCAACAGATAGTTGGGGTTTCACAGATGTTACAGCTTTAAGAAAAATTGAAGTAAATTTTGGAAAATTCATAAATTCTATTAGAAAAATAATGAATCCAATTTTTATAAAACCAATTATTATTCAGTTAACTTTAAAAGAAGCTGAAATTGGAGTTGATTTATCTTTGATTGATTCAATAAAAATGGAGTGGGTTGCATTTAATGAATATGAAAAACTCGCTGAAATTGAAATAATGCAGAAAAAAGTTGATTTAGCCACAAGTATTTCAGGCTTTGGTGAACTTGAAGATGTAAACGGAATAATGAGAAAAGCTATTCCAATTTCTTGGATTATGGAAAGTTATCTTACTTTCAATCAAGAACAATTAAAGTCAATGGAAGTTTCAAGAAAGAAAGAAAATAAAATGTTAGGTTTTCCAGATGAAACTGTTTTAATTGAAGATAAACCTGAAGAAAAAGAAACAAAAGAAGAAGTTCCTGCTGAAACAGAAGAAAGTGCTGAAGATATTCAAAATTTTGAAGATGAAAAATATTAATTTTTATTCAAATTGAATATATAATAAATAAATTACAAAATAAAGTTGAACAAATTATAATATATTTATGACTACGAAAAAATTTTTATATGTTGAATCTCATCAGATTCCACTAACAGAAATTCCTTATGGTGATGTTAAGGAAAATATGATTGACCCGATTACACAAAAACCTTATAAAGGTATTGTAATGGAAGGTTGTTTCGCAGATTTGTCAGCAGATGCTCCAAATAATAATAGAAGATATTATGATATTCCAACATATTTGCAACTTTTACAAATTTTACGTAAACAAATTTTCTCACCAAAAGGTGTTTATGGTGAACTTGAGCATCCTGTAAGTAGTTATGCAATAGATACAAGAAATGTATCTCATAAATTATTGGATGTTTGGTATAATGAACAAGACAAAAAAGTTTATGGTAGATTGATTTTATTGAATTATGGTAATGGGTTAATGGCTCAAGAAATAGTTCGTTCAGGTGGACAACTTGCAATTAGTGCTCGTGCTGCTGGTGAAGAAACAAATCAACCAGATGGAACTAAAATGTGCAAAGTCAAATTAATGACAACTTATGATTTAGTTTATCATCCAGGATTTAGTGCTTCTGTTTTAAATTTCAAAGAATTAAACGAATCTCAAAAATTTTTACAAGAAATTTCAACTCAAAAACATGGATATTCAGGTATTATTTATGAAGAAGATTTGAAAAAAATAAATATAAAGTTTGAACAATATATATCTTTAAATGAAAAACAAAATTGTTTTCAAGAATGGTTTTTAAAAGATTTATCTGAATCTGAAAAAACAGAAAATAATAAAAAAGAAAAACTTGAAAATAAAGAAGATATTGAAATCCTTGATAAAAATCAAGCAAATGATGAAAAAGCATTAGAAGATAAATTGAAAAAAACAGCTGAAAAAGATTTATCAGAATCAAAAGAAGAATTTTTTCAACAAATGCAATTATCACAACAACAACTAAAAAGAAAAAATCAGGGAAAAAGTTATTATCAAGGAGCTGCTGGATTTATAGCTGATAATTATCCAATTAGTGTGCAATAGTAAATATATTATAAAAATTTAAAAATGGAAAATTTTCCATATATAAAATAAATTAATTCATTATTAATAATTTAAAACAAACAAAGTTTATGAAGGGTTTTATTGAACATTTACTCGGAAGTATTTCCGAAGTAGAAACCGAAATGACATTGGAAAATTTGAATGAATCACAACAAGGTTTCCTTGATGATACTGATTTATTTCAAACTACACAAGATTTGGATGGTCAACAATCTCAAAATGACGACATCTACCAAGATGATGATACATTTTCAGACTTAGAAGACGAAGACCAAATAATGTTCCAAGATTTGGACAATGATTTGGTTGATGTTGCTGCTGATGAACAAAATCTTTTTGAGTCTGTACAAGATGAAAAAGAACAGCAAAAACAACAACAGTTGAAGCAACAACAAAAAGAACAACAGTTGAAGCAACAACAAAAGGAACAACAGTTGAAACAACAACAACAAAAGGAGCAACAAGAGTTGAAACAACAACAACAAAAGGAGCAACAACAGTTGAAGGAGAAACAACAGAAACAGCAACAAGAATTGAAACAACAACAACAAAAAGTTGATGAACAACAACAAAAGGAGCAACAACAGCAAGATGATGCTCAACAACAAGATGATGATGATGTTAAAAAACTTGATGAACAACAACAAAAGGAGCAACAAGAGTTGAAACAACAACAACAAAAAGAGCAACAAGAGTTGAAACAAAAACAACAACAAGTTCAGAAACAAGTTCAGGAATTGCAACAAAAAGAGCAACAACAACTTGAGCAACAACAAGAAGTTAAGAAACAAGCTCCAGCTAAAAATCAACAGGAAAAACAACAGTTGAAACAAGCTCAGCAAGAAAAACAACAATTGTTGAAACAAAAACAACAAAAAGAACAACAGGAGTTGAAACAACAACAGGAAAAACAACAACAAGAGTTGAAACAAAAACAGGAAGAACAAAAACAACAGAAAGACAAAAATCAAAATTTGAACGAATCAGTTCGTGCGTTTTATTTAGGTAATTTGTAATTTTGAAATTCCAGAGAAAAAAATTTATTTAAAAAATATTGTTAAATTTTAAAGATTAAAATTATGTCGTTAAACATTAAAAGACAAAGAATTTACAAGCACACAGAACTTGACCAAAGAAGTGCTGATGCTCTGAAACCGTTATTGGAGAATGCTTTTTCCGAAGAACTTGGAAGATACAGCACTCGTCCTGAAATTAAAGCGGAACGTGTTTTATTTGCTGCTGAACAATTTGCTAATCGTTCACGTATTGCAAACAATATGGGTACTGTTCCTTTGAATGAAGATGCAAACATCTTCGGACAAGCAATGCCACAGTTGAAAAACCTTTTTGAAAGTGTTTCAACTCCAGGTAATGTTATTGGAATGGGTGGTGTTCAAAATCCAGGAAGTTCATCTACTTTAACAGGTGGAATCTGGAATCCGGGTTACAAAGCTGGTTCAGGTGATGTTCCAAGTTATGTATTTGGTCTTCAAAATCACATTGCATTGAATTGTATTGGTTTTGACCTTATGCCAACAATCGCTGTTGATACCCCTAAAGTATTGGTTACTTATATCGATACAGTTTATGGTGGTGGTACATTTGATGATGCTGCTAACTTACCAAGTTATATTGAACTTTCTTCACCTATTTTCACACGTACTTGGATAAAAGACCAAGCTTTGAAACGTGCAACTACTGAAGTTATCATTGTTGCTGCTGATGGAAAAGCAATGAAAGTTCGTTTTATGATTGGTTCAACTGTTAAAGCTGCTCTTACTGTTGAAGTTCTTGCAACTGGTACTACAGTAACAACTCAAGGAGTTATTGCATATACTTGGAACAATTCAGTAACAGTTAAAAATGTTGCAGATGCAGTAAATGCTGGTGCTTCAAAAGTTTATGTTGCTGCTCCAACCGTAGCAAGTGGTGGTACTGCTATTACTTCAATTGGTCTTGGTTATGCATCTGCTGTTCGTCAGAATATTGCTGAAGCTGCTTCAAATAACAATTCTCTTGGTGGAATGTCCCGTGCACAACACGAACAAGGACCTAAACACAAATTGAATGTTATCGCAATGGACAAACAATTAGAAATGGTTGGTTTGGAAATTGAAGCTGATACTTCAAATATTCAGATTAAGGATATGGCTGCAATGGGTGTGAATGTTATTTCTCACTTGTATACCGGTGTTCAGAACCAATTGGTTCAATCTTTGGACGAAGTTATTTTAACTCACTTGTACAAATTAGGTGTAACACATGCTGTTAATGCTTATCAATCACAAGGAACAAATTATTCACTTTATATCGATACTCCATCAAATGCTACAAAAGCAATGGATGCAATTGATGTAATCTTTGAAGATATTCTTGGTGATGACAAACGTACAACAATGGGTAACTTAACAAATGCTCTTGTTTCAGCCGCTTACGAAAATCAAATGACTCATGGAGAACGTTTGTATGCACGTATTTTGTTGATTCTTGAATTTGTTGCTCAACAGAATCGTATTGGTGCTCCTGACTTTATTGTTCTTGCTGGTACTCTTGCTGCTTGTTTGAAAAAACAATCAACATTTAGCGCTTGTCCTGTAACAACTTCTTTCAGTGCAAATCCGGAATTACATTACACTGGTACAATTTTTGAAACAGTAAATGTTTACAAAAATCCAAAAATTCAGTTTGATGACCCTCGTATCTTGTTTGGACGTCGTGGTAACGATACCGACCCTGGAGCGAAATTCTTAGCATACGATTTAGCGGCCAGTCGTCAGATGGTAGCTGAACAAAATATGGCTGAAAAAATCCGTGTTTGGTCTCGTTTCCAAATTGCTGATATTGGATTCTATCCTGAATTGAATTATTATACTGCAGTATTTGTAAATGCTTACAACTGGGCATAATAAATAAAAATTCAATAAATAAATAAAAAGGGTTGGTTGAATCATCAACCAACCCTTTTTTCAGTTATAATTTAAAATAATTTAGATAATGGAAATTGGAAAAGAAGATTCAATGAGAATTTTTCTTGAAGATAGAAAAGCTGAAGCTATAAAAGTAAGATTTTCATATACAACAAAAATTCAATGGTGGTGTTTACATTGTTTAAAAGTCATTTATGTTGCATATAATCAAACAAGTACAAATGCAATTTTTTGTTCTGAATGTGGTAAAAAAAGAGATTCAAAAAAATTGACAATGGTACAATATCAATATATGATGAGATTAAAAACATTACAAGTTAAACTAATCGAAGACCAATTATATAGTGATGAAAATAACAAAATAAATTAAAAATAATAGTTTTATAAATATAAAATAATAATAAATAATAAAATGGAAAAAGTTACAGAACCTTGTAAAATAATTTACAAAGATTATACTGAAAAAATCAAAAACAAAATCTCAGATAATTCGGAAATTAATTGTGTTGATGTTAATGAATTTATTGCATTTTTAAATTATTGTTTTCAAAAGAAAAATAATTTTTTCATATTAAATTTCAACAAAAGAGTTATCAGGAATATTTATGTTTCATATAATCAAATAAAAACAAATATTCTTACTCCTACAATTGATGAAATTTTTTACAATATTAATTATGATAACATCAAATTATTGAGGTTTATTGTAATAAATTTTGTAAATAATTTTGAAGAAATAACCTCCGATAATGAAAATAAGGAATTATGCAATTATGTTACAAAAGATTCAATGAAACATTGTTTACATTTTTTAAACAATATAATTTCAAAATAAATATCAAATTAATTTTATCAAAAATTAATTTCAATAATAATCAAAATAATAAAAATAATAATATGTCTGAAAATATAATAATTCCTGGACATTATCAATCAAAAGATTCTTTTAATTCTGAAAAACCAGATATTATGAGACTTTTGGGTCCAGACAAAAACAAAGAAGGTTACTGGATAAATCAAGATAAAAAAAGTATACCTGAATATGAATTGACAGAAAATTGGATTTTATTAGATACATCAAGCAATAAAGAAGGTAAAAAATTACCACCAATAAATATTTTTGCAGGTATTGGTGATGTTGATGATAATGAAACATTTTTTAATTCCGAATTAAACCCTCCAATTGCTGAAGATTCATCATTAAAATTTACAAAAATTAATGAAGAATTAACAATTGAACCAAAAAGAGAAAAAACAAAAAAATTATCAGAAGAAATTTTAAAGAAAGTTGAAATACCATTTGATATTTCAATAATTGAAAAAATAAATATTGATAATTTAAACAAAATAGCTTTTGATAAATTTGGTATTGATAAAAAATTTAGAAAACCAATAATAAATGTAAATTTACCAATTGAATTTAATTATGATATAAACAAACTAAGACAAACAATTGATTTGCTTGAATTAGATGAAAATATTATAATTAATTTTTTGATTGAACAATTAGATTTAAACTCAATAAAACCATTATTAAAATCAAAAATTAAAGAATATTTGATAAAAGAAAATGAAGAAATAATACAACCAAATATTGTTATTGAAAAACAAATTATTGATGAAATTCCTGAAAAAAAAGTTGATGAAATTATTGAAATAATTCCTGAAATTATTCCAATCAATAATGAAAAAGATGAAATTTTGAAAAAAGGTATTTCTGAAATTGAAAATTATATAACAAGTAAAATAATTGGAGGTTGATTATGGAAACTTTTGGTATAATTGGTCGGGAATTTATTAATTTATATTCCAAAGAAAATCCAATTTTAAAACAAAACGAAATTTGTTATTTTTTATTTACAAATACAGTTGATTATCATAGACCATTAATGGCGAAAGGATTAATAGTTAGTGATAAATTTACTGATGAAATGGATAAACTTTATTATATAAGGATTATCGAATTAATTGAAAGTCCAAATATTATTATGGAATTTTTCATTAATAAACAATTTTTTATAAATACATATATTGAAAATAATGATGTTGTTGTACCAACAAAAAGAACAACTATTTTCAGAGCAAATCTTAGTTATTATGAAAATTTAATTCCTGTTGAAGCATTTTTTGTTAGAAATACTGAAGAAAAAATTCGCCAATTAAGGTTAGAATATTGTTCAATTATTAAAAAAGATGTTTTAAAACAATTAAAAGATATTGAAGAAATTTTATAAAATTTAATTATGGCTATTGTAGAGACAAAAAATGATATTAACATTGAAATTACTCCATCTGAATATGTGAAGGGTAGTTTTACTGATATTGCTGTTCCTCGTGGAGCAGATATATCTAAAATGTCTGATGGAAAAGAATCGCATACTTCAGTAATAAATAGATTACATCTAATAAAATTAAATACTTCTCTTCCAGCTAATGATAAAAATATTCCAGCAAATAAAGATTTATTTCAAGTTAGGTCATTTGTTGATTTATGCAAAATGGAATCAAGAGCAATGCAATATGATGCTGATGATTTTCTTTATTGTAAAAATCTTGGATTTCCATTGAATAGATTAATAACACTTAGACGTTATCCATATCCATGTACTGATAATATTTGGGATAAAGAAACTCAAGGAGAACCTGATATTGCAAGAATGATAACATATTTTAGTCAAGATGTAAATAAACTTGATGAAATTTTATCATTCAGTTATAATATGAAATGGAAAGAACTTACTGCTGAAATGGAACAAGCAACAATGCAAGGTGAACAAAGTGGAGTTTCAGGTTTTATGAAAAGTGCTTTTAAACTTTTTGACCCAAAATTAGCTGAAAATGCTTTACGTGGTGAAAATGCAAATATGCTTGACCCAAAATTTGACCAAAACAAAGTATATGGTCCAGTTGATTCTTTGACAACAACAAACATTCGTGATATTGGTTTTGAATTTTCAAAAGAATTTGATTTAGTTTTTGATTATGAATTAAGAAGTATAAATGGAAGAACACCAGAATATGCTATGCGGGATGTTATTGGAAATGTTCTCGCTTGTACATATAATAATGGTAAATTTTGGCCTGGAGCAAGATATTGGATTGGTGAAAGACCATCAAAATTTTATGAACAATATCAATATATGAATAGTGATAAAATGTCAACTATTATTGATGGAGGTGTAAATTCATTAAAATCAGCTCTTTCAAGTTTTGGTTCAAAAGGTTCAGCTGTTGATAATTTGAAAAAAGCTATGAATGGTGGAATGGCTCTTGCTTTTGGTAAAATTCTTGATAAAATTGGCAGACCTGGAATTTTGACAATGAATAGTTTATTATCAAATGAACCAACAGGAATGTGGCATGTTACAATTGGTAATCCTATTAATCCTATTTTGTGTATTGGAAATCTTATTTGTACTGGTGTTGATTTTAGCTTTCCCACTGATTCTTTAAGTTATGGTGATTTTCCAACAAAACTTCAAGTAAAAATAAAATTAAAACCAGGAATGGCTAAAGATAAAGCTGGTATTGAAATGATGTTCAATATGGGTAAAAGAATGTATTATGCTCCAAAACAACTAAAATATTCTAATTCAAAAGAAATATCAAAACAAACAAGAAGTTTTTTCGAATTTACTGATAAAGAAATTGATAATACATTAACTCAAACATTTGATTTTATTTCAAATAATGTTAAATCAGTATTAACTTCTGAAGTTAAAACAACTTCTCCAACAACATCAAAATATACTGCAAATACTGATATTGAACCTGAAAATGATAATGTTGGTAAATTGTTCAATAATGTATTTCCAACTTTTAAATCTTAATTTGGATTGAATTTTAATCATTATTGATAAGATAAATATCATTTGCGTTTATTAATAATTAAACATTATTTTTAGTTTTTTACTATAGAAAGTTTTCCGTACATTTGTATAGAGAAATTTTTTCATTTTACAACACAAAACCAACCCAATAATGAAAAAGTATCGTATCAATAAAAAATCGTTTTTCCAACTTGACAATGAATTAAAACCATATTATGCTTGTATTGAATTTAATGAAAATGATGTTATTGTTTATGTGAGCAATGACATTAATAATCTGGAATTTCAAACAATTTTAAAAGAGAATCAAATAGCTGTAAACATATTTTATAAATAATTTCCAATTATATAACACAAAAACAAAAAACTTATGGACCCAAATTCTCAAAACCAACAAAATTCGTTATTATCATTAGATGAGTATTTAGCTAATGAAGAACTTTATGCAAGTGAAATTCCAGTTCAATCAACAGGGAAAATCACTTATGGCACAACAAAATCTGGTAAAAAAATTGTTTTAAAAGAAGAAGAAGTTGATGAAGTTGCTGATGAAGTTTCTCTTTATGCATATGATTTTAAAACAACAAACTCTATTGAAAAGGGAAAAACAGTAACATTGAACAAAGTTCCAAAATATGGTGAAGTTGGAACTACTTCAAATGCTCTTTCAAGACATGCTAAAGAAAAACTTGAACTTTATTTGAAAAAATCTCCACAATTTAAAGTGCTTGAAACTCAAATCAATATTCTCAAAGGGGAATTGGTTAATTACAAAATAGCTGGAAGAGATGATTTAGTTGAAATAACAACAAATTTATTAAATGATTTGGAAGCAACCAAAAATAAATTTGTAAAATTGTATAAAAATAAAAATTGGAAAGAAGATAAAGTCGTTAATACTGAAAAAATTAAAAATTCAGATTATCTTAAAGAATTAAAAGAAGTTCGCAAAGACCTTGAAAACCAATATAGTTTGATTAATCCAAACTCATTAATTGTGAAAATGGCAAATCTTCGAAAAATGGTTTTAATTAATTTTCCAGATGAATCAGATACTGAAAGAAAAAATAAAATTGATTATTTGGAACAATTGATTGAAGATATTGAAAATGAAAATAATGATATTGAAGATTTTTTAGATGATGAAAAATCAGAAAAATTAAATTTGAAACAAGAATATGCGAATCTTTGTGGTCATATTTCTGAAATTGTTGATTTGTTGCCATCTGAAATTTCAAACATGAACTTAAATAAACTACGTAAGTTGTTAGTTCTTGCAATCCCTGAAACAAAAATAAAGGAACTTGTTGATAAAATTGATAATATCAAATTGACAGCTTCAAACGAAATAGCAAAATTGAAAGGAAATCAGGATATAACAAACATTATGTTTGAAATTTTTGATTTTGAAACAGTTCCTGAACAACAACCAAAAGAAATGCTCGCAGCTTCAAATGTTGAATATGTAAAAGGTATCGCATACAATACATGCTCGCGCCTGAACATGATGCATAATTTTGATGATGCTACAGCTTATGGATTATTGGGATTATCACTTGCAATTGACAAATGGTATAAAATTCAAAAATTAAGAGATTCAGCTGTAAGTTTTAATGGTTTCGCACATTTATATATAACGAATGCTATTAAAAAAGGAATGTATGAATTAAATTCAGGTGGTGTTATCAATCCAAGTTCAATGGCTACTTTAGTAACAAAGTATAATCAACAAATGGATTCTTTTAAGAAAAATAATCCTGAATTGAAAGATTTACCAAAAGAACTTATTGAAGGTATTCTCGATGGACTAACAGATATTGTTAAACCTGGAACTGTTGTAACAGAAAGTACTTATTCAGATATTATTGGTGGTGAAGGTGCTGATGCTGATATTTGGGCAAATGTTGCTTCTTCAAATATGAATGATGATAAATTTATTGAAGCAAAATTGGAATATGAGGAATTACTTAAATCAATAAAAGCATTATTCAATTTATTTGAAATTAAAGTTGACCAAGAAACAGGAATCAGGGAAATAACGAAAAAGAAGATTTTCAATAAATTTGATTATAAATTATTCAAACTCTGTTATGGTATTGAGTTCAAAAGAGAAGAAATTAATAGTGGACGTAATACAGTAAATAATTTATATGACCAAACTGAAATTGCTGATATTATGTCAGCATATTATGCAAGTTTTGGTGCTACAAATCGCACATTTACACAATCTGCTATTTCATCAAGAATTAAAACTTTGAATGAAAAAATAAAAGCAGCGATTGATGACAATCCTGTATTGAAATCAGGTTTCGAATATATGTATAATTACATGTCAGCTAATTCAGATGCTATGCGATTATTAACAAATAGTCGAGAAGAAATGGATATTAAACTTGAACGCGAAGAATTGAAAGAAGTGTATAGTGCTGATTCAGTTGAAATGGAAAAAATACTTTCAGATGGTAAAAAACTAAATGATGTTTATCAGATGTCTGCTTCAAATCCTCTCGATGAAGAATTAGCTGATTCATTCAGAAATTTACAAAAAAATTAAAACATATCATATTATGAATATAAAAATTAATAATGTTCAAAATTTGGATAATTTGAACGAAGCAAAAAAGATTGATAAAGTTCCAGTTTATGCTGATAAGGAACTTGAAATTTTGATGAAAAACAAATCAAAACAATTTAAGTTTGATTGTGGTGTTGTTATGGGTAAAATCGATTATCCTGTGAATAACAAATTTGGTTTGAATTGGCATTATGTTAATACTAAGAGTTTGGAAGAATTTAAAACAAGTATTAATAATTTCCTTTCAGTAACAAATAATTTCATAACCATAAATGATGGTAGTAATTTGGACAAACAATACGAAAAATTCAAAAAGAAAAACGAAAAGATTTAAACAATCTTTCAAATAAACATTGAAAAATCCCAAACATATTTATGTTTGGGATTTTTTATTTTTAAATTTTTTGTCTGAAAGCTTATATTTATTTAATTTGGAGGATATATTTATAAATTAAAATAGTGTTCAAAAACTAAAAACTTAAATGTTATGTTAAAGACAAAACTTATCACAATTGACAATAAACTTTATATAAAAGGTGTTGTTGTTTTGACATGGAGCAAAGATAAAGATGCTCCGATTTTTAAATTTTCAGATATAGAATTTTCTGATAAAAAATTTAAACTGACAAGTAATATGCTTCATATACCGAAAAACATTGATGGCAATTTTTATAATGTTGCAATTGTTGAACTTTTGGAAATGAATGAGAAATTCAAAGTTGGTGATTTTGTACAAAACACATTACACACAAACGAATGTAGTCAGGAAATTTTTGAAGATAATCTGGAATATTATAATAAGAGAAATGAGAGATATGGTAGAATTTTGGCAACAACTGATAAATCAATTGTTGTTTCAAAAACTATTATAAACAAAAATTTTCATTCTCCAAGTGTTTCATTTTTGGAAAGTTATATCGAATCTGAATGTACAATAAAAGATGTGTTTGTTCAGGTTGATTCTGAAATTGGTATTTGTGAACAATGTGGTGCTACTCAATTCTTATCGTATGGCGCATGTAATTATAATGGTATTTGTCATGGAAGTGTTGTTCACATGTTGAAAACTAATTCAAACTCAAATATTATCATTAAGAAATTGCAACAGAATTTTAAAAGAGATGAATTACTTAATTCACTTATTAAAATGAAAGGTGATTATGATGAAGCTTTGATTAATTTCCAAGCAAACATGACAAAGACAATTGAGTTTAATTTACAAGAATGGATTTATAAAAATATATAAAAATGGGAACAACAGAAAACAATCAAAACACTCCTCGTCCAATTCATGTTATTGCTTCTGAAATTATACAAGATTGGAAAAATGTAAATTACGCAGCTCAACCGTATTTGAGTGCAATGAGTAAATTGAATAGTATCAATGATGATTTTGGGTCTGATTCGGCAGAAATGGTCATTGTATATTTTTTAAGCAATGCAACAACTTGGAGAGGTGAAGTTGCCAAAAGAATTAAAACTGAATTAAAATCACTTTCAAAATAATCATATTATGGATGTAAAAATATTAAAACCAGCTTATCTTATTCAACGTGGAAAATTTGAAGATAGAGATTACAAGAAAGGAATCGATTCAATTATACATTTTGAATATATGGGAGCTGCTGAATTTGAATGGGGAGCTCTTCCTGAATCATTAGAAAAAATTCGTAAGAATATTTCCGATTATGTTTATCATGATGTTTTTGTTTTTCATAAAAAAATAAAAGTTTTTTTGAAAAAAGAACAAATTCCATTTATTGAAGAATATCTTAAAACTCTTGCAAAGAATGAATTTCATTTGCATGAGTGGTCTGATTTTGATACATATATTTTTAATAAACAACATTATTTGAAAACAAATTTTTGGTGGGATATTAAAAATCATATAATGTTTTGGAAAGCAGATTCAGATTTTATTGAAAAATTTAAAAAAGCAATTGTATATGAAAATATATCTTGATGTAGATGGAACTATTCTCGAACATAGTTTTGGTAAACTTGGTCGAGTTAATTTTGGATGTTTTGAAATAATTAAAAAACTTCAAGATGCTGGACATGAATTGATTTTAAATACAAGCCATGAAGGTGAAAGATTAAAATCAGTTTTATACTTAATCAATGAACAAAATTGGATGTTTTTTAAAAATCGAAGAGAAGAAGATAATGAAATTCAACCAATATTGGATATTACTGATGAAAAAATTCAACCATGGAATTGGGATTGGAATGAAATGATACAATACAATCAAATGTTTATTGATGATTTTTCAAGAGGAATCCCATTAAAAAAATGTTGTATGGTTGAAGGAAATATGGTTGATTGGGATGAACTTGACAAACAATTTGTTGAACATAATTTATATTAATATGAATGAATTACAATTTAGTAAATTTGTTTTAAATCCAGAATATTCAAAAAATTGGAATAATCATTTAAACGATTTTATCGTATTGACAAGAAATGGTGAATTAATCAGAAATACTCTTTATAGACTTGGAGGTTTAAACAATCCACAATTAAATAAAGATAAATATTTTTTGTTAATAAAATATGTGGAAGCTCATTACTCAAATGATGTTATGAAAATGTCTAAAAGTAAAGATAATAAACATTTAGAAGGTAAATGGTGTATTTTGGATATTAATGGAAATGAAAAAATCGAATTTGATGGTTTTAAACACCCATATTTGGTAAGTAATAGTTGTATATATTCAATGGATGGTAAATATTACAATATTGAAACAGGAGAATTTTATTGTAATACAAGTTCTTCAATGCAATCAGCAGAATATTTGTTTTTAGAAAATCGTTTTGATGAAGATAAATCAAAAAGAGGTGTTTTAAAAATCAATAAAGAAACAGGAATTTTTGAATTATTTAAAGAATGAAAAATGGAAAAAAATAATTTACGTATTATTATTATCGACCTTGTATTGAACACAACTAATATTATTGAAAAAAATAATATTTCAAAAGAAGAAGTTACTGCTTTTTGGAAAGAATATGTTACAAGTGAAATTCGTGGAGCTTCAGGTTCAAAAATTGGATATGAATCAGCAGGTTGTCCAAATTATCATTATAACACAGGTGTCATTTTAGGTACTAATAAATTTGTATCATTTGTGAGTTGGGAAACTGAATCAGAAACAGATATAAATGTTCAATCTGAAACTTTAATACCTGAAGAAACTTCAATGACTGTTGCAAAAGAAAATTTTGAATGGTTGACAACAAAATTTGATGATGGTTTTAAAGGTGATAAATCTCGTTCATTTCACGAAAAGTGTAATATTTGTGGTCAACAATTGGGAGCACATTCAAGTTTAAATCGTTTTTGTCCAAAAAATTAAAAATTTATTTATTAAATTTTTGATTGAAAGCTTATTTTATCCATATTTATAGGATATATAATTTAGAATAAAAAACTAATGAAAATTATAATATTATGGCTAAGAAAAAAATAGTATCAGCTGAAGTTTTGTGTTGGGTATTTTTTGGTGCAAATGGTATAAAAGATAATACTGATTTGATGCGTTGTATGAATTTTTGTTATGAGGTTGAAAACCAAATGAAAATGAAAAACCATATAACTACCATTGAAAGTCTGAAAAATACTTCAGGTTATCTTGGAATGACAAATGATATTCCTGACTCTTTAATAAGTGACGAAAAAATTCAAAAAATGATTGATTTTAAAATTTAATTATAATGGAAAAGACAGAAATGACAACAACCCAAATGTCTATTGATAAAGGGTTTCAAACTCGTGATGAATATTTGGAATCACTTGCAGTAAAGTTTAAATTTTCAATAGTTTTCGTAACTGAGCTTGCTGATGCTTATGATGAATCTAAAGATTTTGAAGGTTTATTGAGTGCATTATCAATATATTCGGATGTTCCTGATGTTCAACTTGATGCTGAAGAAAATGAATTTTTACCTGACCCGAATATTGATTATCAACATGCTTCTGAAGCATTACATAAAATTGATATTGAGTGTGAAGGAAATTTAGAACTTGATTCTGTTCACCAAATGGCAATGAAAAGTTTAAATGAAATTGAAACTGAAGGTGACAAACATATTCATGATATGGTTGAAAATTGTATCAAACGTGAAGCTGAAGAAAATTCAGAAAAGAAATAATTTTGTTTTTGTATATATGTTTATTGTGTGAATTTAGCTCGGATTGTTAATGGTCCGAGCTAAATTTTTGATTTTTCAATTTGACGCACCTGAAAACTTTAAATTTCATGATTTTCAAGACCAATCTCAAGGAAATTAGAAAAATTTGATATAGAGCTAAAATAACAAGTGCGTGAATTTGAAAATTGAGTAAAAATAAGCTCGGAACTAATTCCGAGCTTATTTCGATTTTTATCCGTTTATATTTTTTCATTCCAAATTTTTTCCCAATATGTTTTTGTTTTTTCATGAAAATTTTCAATAAATTCAATATTTTCCTGATAATAAATACCTGGAATTTTTTCAAATTCCAACATTTGTTCCAAATTATGATTTCCATTTTTTATCGCATATCTCCAACGTTTTCTTTTGTTTGGATTATTTACATGATAATAATGATATTGATATTTTGATATTTTCAATTTTTCAAAAAAATCTTTCAAATATAAAAAATGATAAATTTGATTTGTTTCCCTATCAAGAACAGTATAGTATTTTTTCATGTTTTCTTTTGAAATAATACCAACACATAAAATCAATTTTTTCGCATCTTGGGGATAAACAAGATATTTTTCAAATTTTATAAATCTTTTATATTCAGGATTAATTTTAGGTTTATTTTCCAATTTCATTATCAAATCAATCATTTCTCTTTCATTTGTGAAATGAAATAATTCATCAGTTTTTTTGTTGTAAATTGTATAATTTTCAGCAAAAATTGTTTCAGTTGTTTCCATTTTTTATCCGTTTATATTTTCTTCTTTTATCAAGCCTAAAAACATTCTGAAAGCTTGAGTATCAAATTTCACAGTTTTATCAAAAGTTTGTGTAATCAAACTTTGTTCAAATTCATTCCAATCAATACTAAAAATTTGTGCAATACATTCATAAAATGTTATAAAACCGCATTCGTAATTTTTAATGGTTTCCAACATTTGTAATTTTTTCTGTGCTAAAATAGAATCTTTGTTTGACATGTTTTTGTGTTTTTAAAGTGGATATTTTTTCTCTCAATATATATATCCTTCAAATCGAAATTATATGGGTGAAATCCGATATATTTTTTATCAAGCGCACCAGTAAATATTGTGATTTTTTGATAAATCAAGACATCCACCAAGAAAATTATAAAAATTCGATTATGGTGAAAGTTTACTGGTGCGTGAATTTGAACTATCTAAAAAATAAGCTCGGAACTGATTCCGAGCTTATTTCAATTTTTTATTCTCCACCTTCTCTCTCTTCAATTAGTTTTCCAAATTCGGTCAATTCTCTTTTGATTTCTTTGTGGTCAACTAATTGTGTTTCAGTGTCAAAATTAAAAGCGTATGTTATTAAAACATCATCATAACGAAGTGTTAATTCAGAAAATCCAAAATATGCAACAATTGTATAAGAATATGCACCTTTTTTCGATAAAAAATCCATCATTGCTTTTAGTAAAATTTCATGTTGTGTCATAACTATTTTTTATTAGCATTAATAAATGATTTTGTAAACTTCGAAATTTTATTTTTTATTTGTTTGTACCTTGAAATAAATAAGCAAAACAAATAGATTCCAGCAATCCAAAAAATTGTGTCCATAAGTTTCAATATTAAATTAGTATTATTCTCTTTATTATATATCCTATTAATCCTGATTATATGGGTGAAATACAATATATTTTCTGTAAAGCGCACCAGTAAATTATCTCAAAATTCCATGTTTTAAGACATCCACCAAGAAAATTATAAAAATTCGATTATGGTGAAAGTTTACTGGTGCGTGAATTTGAACTATCTAAAAAATAAGCTCGGAACTGATTCCGAGCTTATTTCAATTTTTATTTATTTTCAGGAACACATAAAAAATGTATTGTTGCATCTGACTTGATAAATGTTAACAAATCAACATTTTTTTCGTTTGCTGAATGCAAAATGCTTGAGTAATTTCGTCTAAAAGCTGCAAAAAATTTCTTGTAATCTATTGAGTGTAAAGAATTGCCCTGAGCCTCTTCAACTAATCTTTGACAAAACCATTTCATTCCATTATCGTTCAAAAATTTTTTCATTGCAATTGCGGCTGAAACTGTCAGGTTTGAACCTTTCACATTTTCATAATGTTGTACTACTGGCATAATATTGTTTTTTAAATTAGTATTATTCTTGTATTATATATTTCCTTCTAATCCTGATTATATGGGCAAAATCCGATATTTTTTTTTATGCGCACCAGTAAATAATCATATTTTCTTGTTTTATAAGACCAATACCAAGGATTATTACAAATATCGTGTTTTGATTGATTATTTACTGGTGCGTTTTATTGAAATTGATTATTTTACTGGTGTGCTTGAATGAAATTGTATTTATATTGGATATTTTGAAAAGTTCGTTATTTTAATGAATATATAGATAGCGCACCTGTAAATACTCCAATATTTCAATGTATCAAGACCAATACCAAGGAAATTTGAAAAATCCAATTATAATGAAAGTTTACTGGTACGTAGTTTTGAATGGTTGCAAATAAAAACAAGTTGTGCCCGTTTCACAACGAGCACAACCTTAAAGAAGAAATGTGAAATTGAAAATAATTTTCTACATGTCCATATCCATCAATTCAACTTTCGTTGAAATGGCAATCAAATGAGCTTTGATAGCTTCTTTGTCTTCTCCGAAAGTTTCTTTAGCTTTTGCAAGCTGATTCAATGAAACATTGTAAGGAACGCCATTGATTGTCATCATGTTGAAAACTTCTTTTGCATCGAGACCAGCGCGAGGTTTGAAGTATGTGATTGCATATTTCAAACGGTCGATTGCTTGTGCAAGTGAGCCCAGTTTGTCAACATTTTCACGAAGAGTTTTTTGCATGTAATAATCTTCGGGGATATTCAAACTTTTTGCTTCAGCATCAATCATCTTTTTGATTGCAGCACGGGCGGGTTTGATTTCCCAATAAGCTCCCAACAGGAGAATGAGCGGATTGATTTTGTCACCAAGCAATTCTTTGATTACCTGCAAGCCGATTTGAACCTTTGTTTCGCGTTCCTCATCATATTTGCTTGAAGCAAATTCGGCAGTGATTACAGGTTTGTTGCTTTCCAAGAATGCACGATTTGTAAAATCGATTTTTGCAACACTTTTAGGCTTGTCCATTTCATCGGCACCTTCAAGACCTTCGGTCATTTCAACACTTACTTCAAGAGTATTGTCTACAACAGTTGCAACTTCAGCAACATTTACTACTTCTGTTCCAACAGGAACCTTTTTGTTTTTTGACATGATAATAAAATTTTAATTGTGTATAAAAAATATTTGATTGTGATATATATTTCCTTTTGGGGAAAGTTTTATGGGAGAAATTGAAAAAACTTTTGTTAAAAATAAAATTTAGTTTTAATGTTTAAAGTTTTATTGTCTCTCATACTATATATATCCTTTTGACTCAAAATATATGGACAAAATCGAAATTATTTTCAAATTTAATTTCCAAACTTTATTATTTAAACGTACCAGTATATTATATAGTTAATGAAAACGCACCAGTAGTTTTTCTCATTATATTATTATTTTTGTCATATATCTTGGAACTAATTTATATCCAATTTATATGGATTTTTTACAGGTGCGCTTTATTGAAATCAAATAAAATACAGGTACGTAGCTATGAAATCCCTACGTGTGTGCATATACGTGTGCACACTCGTTCGTATATTATGGCGAGATTCAGATTTGATATAAACGCACCAGTAAATTGTTGTCCATATATGGTTTGAAATGTTTTTATTGATATATGTCTTGGATTTTGATATAATACAATATATTACTGGTGCGTATTATTGTAGTTATATTGCTGGTGCGTTTCCCAATAAATAAAATAAAAAATTTTTCAATTTTGCTCATAAAATAATTTTTTGGAGGATATATATATTACAATAAATTATTAATACAAAAATCAAACAAAAAAATTATCATTATGAAAACTGTAAAAAATGCCCATGAAGTTATTGCTGTTGCTGAAGTTGTAAAAACTAAAAAAGCACGTGCTCAAAAAGTTGCCGAAGTTAGTGTAGTTGCTGAAACTATTGCTGAAGTGATTGAAGAAAAAAAGAAAAGAAAATCAGAAAAAAGAAAATTGTTTTTGATTGACGGTACTTTGTACAATGTTTCGACCAAAAAATTGTCCGCCGCAAAATTGATTTTCAAAAATAACGAAGTTGCTTTGCAAGCATACATTGTTGCAAATTCACAAAAAGTAAACTTCACCAAAAATTTATTTTTGACCGAAGGTGCTTTGCGTAAGATTTCAAGCCGAAAATTATCTGCCGCAAAATTGGTTTTCAAAAATGACGAAATTGCTTTGCAAGCAAGCATTTTGGAAAATTCAAAAGAAGTAAAATTTTCTGCAAAGTTCTAATCTCAAAAAGTTCTAAATAAAAAATCTCGTTCCTGACCGAACGAGATTTTTTTGTTTCAAAGTGAATAACGCGCACCAGTAAAATTTGAGTATAACCAAGTTATAAACTATATTCAAGGGGATTGCCTTGATATGTAGTATTTTGGAACAATTCACTGGTGCGTTTTATTGATTTGACAAGGTTTCAAGAATCAAAAAATTTGCGAAAACATTGGTGAAAACAAGCGCACCAGTCATATATGCGATTATGAAAAAGCGCACCAGTAAATTAGCTCTATGGTTCCAATATATCATTTTTTCAAGGTATATGGCTTGGTTTGTGTGTTATTATGATTGATTTACAGGTGCGTAAAATACCCTGTGTGTGAAAAAATAATCGAATTACTAATGATTTTGTGATTCATTAGTAATTCGATTATTTTAGTGTAATTTTATTGAAAATATTAACCAATACTTGCACAATATGGACCAATTCCAGCTTTTATACTTTCAGGAGTTGTCAACGTTCTACCACATTTACAACAATATCCAAAATGATAAAATTTCATTACTTCGTTTGGAAAATTATTTTCAAGATAATTTGTTTTTATATACATAAAAGTTTTTACTGAAAGTTGTTCTTTTTCAGCATCTAATTTCTTACTTTTGACAAAAGTAAATTCTGTCAATTCAACATTAGTATATAAACAACCAATAAACATATAACCTTCATATTTATTACAAACTGAAACAAAAAACATTTGTTTATCAGCACATTTATTCACAACAAATGTCAAATGATTTTTTGTCTGTATATTTTCTAAAGTAAATTTCGATTTACCTCCGAGTATAAATTCTTTCGGATTTTCAATGATATATTTTTTGTCTTCTTTCATAATATTGTGTATTTCACTATTTATATTCATTATCATATATAACATTAAAATACCAAAAAAATAGGTGTTCAGACCAAAAAATTTTAATTATTTTTTGGACTAAACACATAATGATTTAAAATATCAATATTGGATTGATTATATATTTAATCAATTTTTTGTATTTGTGGTGGATATAATACCTTATAATATTTTATTTCATCTTCAGTTAATTTAATAACTTTTAAACAATCTTTATTTTCCATACCATATTGTAAATCAATAAAATGATAAAGATTTTTTTCAGTATTTTGACAAAGAATTTTATTTGTTTCAATATCAATAACTTTATATTCGAAAGATTTTTTTGATAATGGAATAATTGAAAATTCAGATTTATTATTAATTTTATTTAAAAAATTTTTACAATCTTTTTCAATACCAACAAAAACAATTTTTTCTAAATCAGAATTTTTTTCAATAACTTTATGTGTTTTTCTTTTCATAATAATATATTTTTAATTTATTTATATATCCATAAAATATAATAAAAATAAGGGTTCAGAAGAAAATATATTTTTTATTTTTCTTCAGAACCCTTATGATTTAATATTTAACAAGTTATTAATGCTGCGGCTATATAACAACCAACACCAACAACAAACATTATCCATTTGAATATATTAATTGAACGTGGATAAGGTATTGGATTTTTAATTTCTTTTGATTTATCAAAACAACCTAAGAAATAAAGAAGTGCCACCATTATGACAACAATACAAATGATAACAATAATTTTGTTTTGCATATTTTTTCAGTTTTAAATTAAAAATTTATTTGATATAATTATCTTTTTCCAACTTTTCGCGATTTATTCTTGTATTTATTACGATAAGATTGCCGTAAAGTTCAAAAGAATGTTCAACAAATGTGTCAGTCAATAATTGATTTATTTCAACAATTTTTTCATGTTCTAAATATCTGAAAATTGAAGAATCAGGAATTTTAATAACTCTGACATCTATCACACAATAATCAATGAAAATGTTATCAGTCTTACAATGAATAATTTTCAATAATTTATATTTGAAAGTGTCGAATATATCTTCAAATGTTTCTCTTTTCACTCTTTCATTAATATCAATTTCAACATATAATTCAGGTGAATAAAGTTTGGGAGTTTCTTCTTTTCGTAATTTATCCAATTTACGTTCAGAAACATCAGTCATATCAATAATACTTTCCCATTTTTGTTCAAAATTATCAAGCATATCATATATAACTTTTTGAATTTCAATTGGTTGAAATTTGTTTACTTTTGAACTTAATAGCACATTGAGATTGAAATAATTTACTGAAGGACATGCTACAATTAAATCCACCAATTCACCCATGTGTGGATAACCTTTTGTTATTCGATATTCAATAACTTTTATCAAAATGTGATATAATCCAAGTCCAAATTTTTCTTCAAATGTGTCAGCATTTTTACTATTGACAATACATTCATCACCAATAAGATAAGCATTTCGTTTCCTTCTAAAATAAGAAAATGGTGGCAAATTACATTTCATATTCATATACCAATAAGTATCAAAATCTTCAGCAGCAAGAACTTTTTTGAATTTTTCCTGCATTCTTTGTTGTTTTGATTTTTCCATTTTTTCATTTATTTCAATTTTTCCAACTATCTCTTTTTCAATGTCACGATAAGCATTTTTTTCAGATTTTGAAAGTGGAACAATTTTCATTGTAAATGCAGCAATTGTTCCTTGTTTTGAAAAAAATTCAGAACAATCAAATTCACTACCACAAAAACAATCTTGTCCTTCATCTTCATGATACATCATATCTAACACTTTATGTGTGGGAATCATTTTTTCAACTTGTTCTTTTGTTTCAGATAAATTTATAAAAAATTCTTGTTCTTCTTCAGACATTAAAACAACTTTCAAATCTTCATAAATATCTTGTTCATCAATATATTGATAACAATCAAATTCACTTCCACAAAAACAATCAGTATCAGTATTAGTATCAAAAACTTTATATTTATGTGTTTGTTTTGATAATGAAATAACACAATAATCAAAATCTGGAATTTGTTCCATATTTTTTAAATGTTCATCACAATTTTCTTCGGTATCAACTAAAATAATTGCTGTACCATATTCGAAAATATAAGCCGTTAATTTATGTGTTTTCATATTCGATTATTTTGTGAATTTAATAACATTGAATTTTAGACAATTAAGTAATTGGTCAACATTTTCAAACAATTTAGTGTTTGGAACACTATAAATAAAACCTCCGTTTGGACATTTTATTGTATGAAAATATTTCATTTTATCATCAACTTCTAATTTTGATACAGAAGTAACTTCAACTTCAGAAATTTTACCTTCTTCAGTATCAAGATAAAAACAAATTGAATCAATATCAATATGTGTTCTTTTTGTTTTTTCAGCTTTACCACCTTTTGGTTTTTCAGATTTATTTGTGAAATTTGATAAATCTTTTGAAGGAGTTTTTTCTTTTGTATCATAATTGATAATAACTTTTTCAACAAGATAATCTAAATCTCTTGAATAGTCTGAAGGGAATTTATATCTAATTCCTGAAGCATTACCATTAAGCATACCATCAACCATTCCGAAATCTGTTTGTTCTCTCAAACATTTAACTAATGCTGAAGTCCAGTTTGTATCAAGTCCAGCATTTTTACAAATGACTGATATTGATTTTCCTTCATCTTTTACAGACACCCAATTACCATTTGAAGCTTCTCGTATTTTTTTAATAGCTTCTTTAATCTGTTGTTTTCTTTGTTCGCGATTTTTTGACATTGTGTGGAATTTATTTGTTTATATTGTATATGTTTATAAATTATATATCCTCATAATTTGGGATAAATAGATAAACGGGTGAAAATAATATTTATTATTTTCACCCGTTTATCTAATAATTTAAAAATCACTTTCGTGTTGCTTTATAACATTCAATCACATTGTTTAATAATTTTAATCTTGATTTTAAATCTCCAATTTTAAACCAATAAAAATTTGTGATTGAATCCCAAACAGAAATTTTTTTATAAAAATCACCAATAAGTTGTTGTTTGTATTTAATAATGAAATTCAAAATATCAATACTTTCAACTCTAACAAATTCATGTTCTTTCTTACCATAAAAATATTTGAAATTTTCTTTTTCAATAAGATTACATAATCCATATTCAAGATTATAATGTTTTTTTATTTTTATTTTTTTATATTCTGAACTTATAAAAAATAAAATAATTGAAACAATTAAATAATCAAATTTTAATACTTTAATACATTGAAATAGAAAATCTTCTGGAATTTCAATTCTGTCAAAATCATAAGTTCCAGGTTTATTTTGTTGTGGTTTATCGTCACTACAATAAAACATACCTTCATGAAATTTTCCCATTATTCCCATAATTTAGAATCTTCAGCAGTTATCATAATATTTCTATCAAGTACTTTTGACATATATTTTGATAAATCATTGATTGTTCTACCATTTTTACCAATTAAAAGTCCAGCTTTACACAAATAAATTTTCATTTCAATATGACCATCAGGAAATTCATAAATTTCAAATTTTGTTATTTGAAATTTTTGAATTGAAATTGGATATTTTGAAATGCTATCTTTTTCAGTACCATCAAAACCTTCAAAAAAATGTCGAAACATTTTTTTCAATTTTAATTGTAATTCTATTGAACACTCTTTTTTCAATCTTGGAGCTTTATTACGATTTTGAAAATTAAACCATAATTTTGAAAAATCAATTTTAATCATATCAATTTAATCTTTATATATTACACAATATCTTTTATCACAAGCACTTTGAACTGCAATTGTCGCATAATTAAAACCATTCATTTTTATATTATCTGGTTTAAAAGTTTCAGGATTATAATTTTTAAATTTACATCTTTGAATAAATTGTTCAACACATTGTTTTGCTGTTTCTTCATTAATATCTAAAACATCACCTTGATATAAAACATATTTCCCTAAATCAGTAGTAAATTCAAACATTTCAGATAATGAATTAAAACAACTCACAACAAAACCATTATGTAGTTTAAATGGTTTATGTTTGTTTTTCATTTCATTTTCAATTTCTTCAAATTTTATTATATGTCTGTATTTTTTCTTTCCAGTATATATTGAATTTTCAATTCCTTTTCCAATTTTATCAATAATTTCTTTTAATTCAGGATTATTAATAAGATTTTCAAATGATTTTATTTTCAAATTTAATATTTGATTTTGTTGTTGAAAATCAGTTTCAATATTATTAATGACTTTAAGGCATTTATCAATAATACACATTTCACGTTCTGAAACAAATTTTGGTTCTTCAGTTCCAGTTATTTTATATAATAATGTTTGTTTTTCCATATTAGTATTGAAATTGTTCAAAATCATTAATATTTAAAGCTAACCCTTTTCCAATAAGATTATTTATATCAAATCCCTTACTGAAAAGATATTCAACAATTTTATGAGGATTTTGAGTCAAATGTATTGTTGATTTATATTCACGGCCTGTTTTTGTTTTTAAAATATGAAAATTATTAAATCCAAATTCCTTATCTAAATCAATTTCAAATCCTTCAAAAGTTTTATCAGTAACTTTTCTTTCCAATATTGCTGTTTCATTTTCAATACTAAAATTAAATCCTTGTGATTTTAAATCATGAACATTTGAAACTTCAATACCTGAAAAATGTGCACAAAATAACATTGGAATTATACCACCTTTTGTTTCTTTACAAACATCTTCAAGAGGTTTCAATAATGGTTGACAATTTCTAATTGGATTTCCTGTTGAATTATTATCAGTAGTAAATTGCCAAAATATGTTTTTATCCTTATCGTAAAGAGGATAAATTCCATTCAAAATACCAAATTCATTTCCATTATAATTTGATTGAAAAATCTCATTACGAACAATAATATTATTTCCAACATATGGAAGTAAATGTTTTATTTCTAATGTTTCCATTTAATCTTCTTTTAATTGAGAATTAATATTTTGTAATTCATTGAAAATCATATCCAATTTTTTCTTGATTTTTGAATCTTTTGCAGCTCGAGAATTTTTTGACAAATATTCTTTAACCCATTTATCAAATTTATTATCTTTTTCTCTGACAAGTTTTTCAAGTTCATTAAAAAATTCTAACGGATTTATATCAATATTATTGATTTTCAACTCAATATCCAAATATCCAGTTTTTTGATATTTACTATTTTTATCTTCAATTGATTCTTTAAATTGAGGTGAAGTTATCATAACTAAATCTTCAAGTAAAGTATCTTTATCCAATATTTCTCTAAAATTTATTTTCATATTATTTCATTTTACGAACAACAAAATATTCTTCCAAATCATCTTGATTATCAATTCTTCTGATTGGAAAATTTTTGTTATATTTCATGTTGAACATTATATATTTCCCTTTTTGGTCTTTTATACCAACACAATTGTCTGATTCACTTGTATAACAAACAACACCACCTTTTATTCCTTTATTTTTTGGAACAAATCTATCACCCATCTGAATTTGGTCACCATTTTTCAATTCAGTCAATAATAATAATTTCTTTTCATATCTGGTTTTTTCTTTCTTCAATTTAGCAATTGTTTCAATTCCTTCCAAAAATTCATTCAAATATCCTTTTGAAACATTACCTTCTTGAACAAGTAATCCATCAACAAATAAAGCATTTTTTGGATAAAGTGTTGGAAAAATTGAAATATATTCATCCAATGTTTTGGAAAGAACTATCTCTTGATGAACTGATTCATCAGGTCTAATCATTAGAATTTGGTGTCTCATTTGATAATTGTTTTAATTATTTTCTTAATTATTTTGAATAAAAAATATACCAATACAATCTGGAAAATTATTTTGAATATACTTCGCATATTATTTTACTTTATTATATTGAACTTCTTCTACAAATCCAGTACCAACAAGAACATTATCTAAATAAACATTTGTTGCTGGTTTTTTACCATAATCAACCATTTCTGTAAATTCTTTTCCATTTATATATGATGGAGTATGTTGAACTTTTACGGTTTTATCAGATGTCAAAACATTTTTCAATTTCTGTGAAAAATAAAAATCTTTCAGATTCGAATTGTTTTCCATATTATTTATATTATTAAAAATTATCATTTACCCTCGCTTGGGATTTTTATTTGGAAACGTATGAATATCACTATTCATACGCCCTAAAGGGAATCACCAAAATATTCACTTGAATTAATTTGATGTTAAATAGAATTAAGACCTGTTAACATAATTCATATTTAATGTGATTTTTCAATCTCCTGCTTTGTCAACCATACTCCCATATAAAAATGGGATGCAATCCCTCTTTAATACTAAACAGGGTTTTGTCTTTGTGTGACTTAACACACTCGCGGTAGTAGATTGCAATTGTTTTTTCGTTAATATTTAATATTCCAACAAAAGTATCAATTGTATAAAAATGATATATCGAATTGATTTCGATAATATTTTTTTCAACAATAATAAAATTAGGATTATAAATATAAGACAAAATAACAATTTTCAGTAATAGACTGAATTTTACAATCATAGTGTATCTTATTTTATTGTAATTGTTATTGTTATATTTTTTGGAATAAATCCAACATTAATATAATTTGGAGAATCTTGTTTAAATTCAGATGAAAAATCTTTCGCTAATTTACCACTTAAAATCATATCTTTTAATTCAATAAATTCAGAAGATTTTTCTCCGTTATTATCTATTTTAAATTTAATCATCCAAATCATTTGATATAATGATTGATTAATTCTATTTGAAATTAAAGTTGACTTTAATTTATATGGTATAAAATGTATTTCAGGTTTAAAATACTTTTTATCAACAATATTTTTTGTGAAATCTCTTTGTAATTCACCTGAAAGTATTTTATTTTTTAATTCTTGAAATTTTTCAGATTGTTTTTCAAAATCTGTTATTTCAAACATTACTTGAGCTATAACATTTTTCATTTAATAAAAATTTTTCCAAAATATAAATTTCGCATTTTTGACTGAAGACATTGAAGCATAAATTTTTCCATTTTCAATATATAGTTCAAATACTCTTTCAGACTTTAAATTTTTATCAACAGTTATTTCAAGACAATAATTTGTTGTATCAATTTTTGAAACAATAAATTGTTTTTCATCTAAAATAAGCTTTTGTTTATTAAATGAAATAATGTGGTTTTCCAATTTAATATTGAAATCTTTTGTTGTTCCATCTTTTTGTAAAAGACTTATTGAAGTTGTATCAAAAGTGTAAATAAAATCAATTTTTGGCATTTGAATTTTTTGACTTGATACATAAATTGGTAAAAATACCAAAAGAAATAAAATAATTTTTTTCATTTTTAATTTAAAATAAAAGGGTTAATAATTGCTTTTACTGACAAATATACATCAGCTGATAATTTATCACAATATAACGAAATTTTTTCATATCCATTATCATCTGTTTCAATTTTAGATAAAACTTCTTGATTTTTAGATATACCCAATATTTCATTGAGAATTTCATTAATGATTTTTTCGTTTGATTCAAATTTATGATAATGTTTTTTCATTCTCTTCAACATATTTCAAATATTTTTTATGTGCATTTTTATAATTACTACCATAAAAAAACATTCCTTCAATTTCAAATTTTTTCAAATGTTTATTTTTTGAATCAATTTCAGCTTGTTTTTGATATTTATGAATTAATAATCTTTTAGATTCTGACAATTTTTCATATCTAACTCGTCTATTATTTTCATGATAATTACCATTTTCTTGAGAAGACATCGCCATTGCAACAGCAAACATTCCCATCATATTACGCATATTGCTATTCATAAAAATTATCTTTTAAAAGTATATTAATAGCTTTTTCTTTTGAAATTTTTTCACCATAATAATGCCAAAAATTTTTATTTGATTCATTGATTCTTTCTTCAATTCTCAAACTTAATAATAATTGTTCACGATGTGTTGGTAAATATCCTTTATTTTCAAATTCAGAATTTTTATATATATTCCAATTGTTTGAAAAATCTTCAACATTAAAATTACGAGTTAAACATTCTTTATGTAAATCAGTATATCTTTTAAATGTAAAAGCTGGTTTATCAATGAAAAACATTACATGTCCAGTTCCAAGTGTAAATAATTTAGGTATACCTAAAAAATCTTTTTTCAAACTCCTCATGTAATAATTATTACATATTCTTTTTATTTCTCTATGTTCAGCTAACAAATGTTCGTCAGTTAGATTTTTTGGATTTATTCCTGAATTTATTCTTGTCATACTATATCATTGTTTATTTATATATCCTTATTTTTTATGCAATATAAGCAATCATAAAAAATAAATTTTAACACTTTATTTTTGGTGACAAAAAAGGGAAATTTTTACGAATAAAAATTTCCCTTCAAACACAAATAAACTATAAAACCACCAAACCACCAAAATCAAAAAGCCACATTCTCACGAACTCACTAAATAATTGTATGTTGTCCAAACAGGATTCGAACCTATTCCGGAAGAACCAAAAACTTCAGTACTGCCATTATACTATTGGACAATTTTAATCAGTTATTTCAACTGAATAATTTTTCAATCATACATTTCCATATTTTATATGTAAAAGATTTTGAATCATATTTACCATATCCAATATATCCAATACCACATAAATTTGGTTTTAATACATCACCTTTAACCATATTTATTAATTTTTTTCATAATAAATGAAATTCAGGTTTGTTCAAAAATTACAACATTAACCTAAATTTCATTATTAATTGCTTGAAAGTAAGTTCTCTTACAGGTAAGTGAATCACCAACCCAAAAACTTGAAGAAAGGGTAATAACAAAATTAATTTGAAATTACCCTTTCAAAGAAAAATTGAAATAATGAAGTCAAATTTCAAATTGGAGAATTTCCACAAAAACCAAATTGAAACATTCTATATAAAAATTTTATCTATTTAAAAATGTTTTTCAACATTTTCGTGGAAATAAACAGATTCGAACTGTCTACCTGTTTTGTCTGAAAACAAACTAAAACCGTGCAATGTCCACTCGCACCTTATTTCCGCCAACCGTTAAACGTCGTTCGTAAACGACGAGGACACGGTCAACATCCTGTTTTTTGAGGTAACAGCTCAAAAAAGATTCTCACGATTATTAAATTTAATGAAATTGTGAAACCTAAAGTTTATTAAGCTTGAGCCCAAACTGTGTTCATCATTCATTATAACGGTGAGAAATGTAACTTTTACCAGACTCGAACTGGTCCCAGAAAAAACCATTATAGCTCAATCTGTCTACTCTAAAGGAATATATTTTCAATAATCCAAAGAAAAATCACAATAAAGTGATAAATCTTTTTTGTGCATTTACTGCCTCAAGGTTGGTAAACTCCAAATATGAATTTTTTTAAATAAATCCACCTATACTGAATAGAAAAGTCATGATAATTTTTTCACTTGAGGTATTATCAAACTAACTCATTGAGTTCGTCCCGAAGCTATGTCAAAAGACATGATTTTCAACTCCACCTATTATTTTAAACTACATTTCGGTAGCAAAACAATCATAAAAAAATAGTAGTCTCATGGAGAGTCGAACTCCACTTTCCTGGATGAAAACCAGATGTCCTAACCGATAGACGACAAGACCATTTCGGAGAAAGTTTTCCATTTGGGGTTCTCTCCAATTTGGATTCTACTAATAGAATCCCGAAGCTATGTCACACAGGACAGGTTTTCGACTTCACCCATATATAGAGACATAAATAATTTGAAAATAAAAGTAGTTTTGAGTAAATCAATTTCTACCTGGAATATGTCCATTAATAATTCATTTTAAAAACATCGCTAAATAATCAAAATCAAAACAACAATAAATTTAAAAATACGAATTAAAAAATTTGAAACAAATTGTTGTTTTTCAAAAATACTCGGAAATTTGGACTGCTGAAATAATATACGAAAAAGCGATAAATGGTTCTGACCGGTACCGAATAAAGTATAAATACAATTCCGATGATGGTAACTGACCGACGGCGCTAAATTGGTTAGGAACTACTTCCTACCAGGATTCGAATTGATGCATAAACCGGTATATAAACCGAGGCGCGTATTTCAACAAAGACGGACGAATTTTCACTTATCATAAAAATCGTTAAACCTGAGCATTTTTTGTATTGACATCCAGATAAAGCAACAATCTAATTGTATGCTAACACGCTTGTCAAGCGGTAAATTAGTTTCATAATTTACACAGATATTCATTTTTTATTGTTCGGATATATCTGTTTTTTCCAAACTCACTCAATTTAAGCTTTATCAAATCTGTGCACAATTTAATAAAAACTTAATGATATTTTAATATTTGTGGAGCATACGGGAGTCGAACCCGTGTCCAAACAAAGTTCAAAAATAATTTCTACAGCTTATTTTATTTTTTCATGTTTTCAATAACTTAAAAACAAATAAAAATAAACAAAAAATGGGACTGATTGATTACAAAGTAAAAACTTTAAATCCTCCAGAAATCCACCAAAGTGTTTTTACTCAAACACATAACCTTTGAACAATAAAGAATCAAGCTTATACTGCCATAGCTAATTCAGAACGTTGAAGTGAATAAACCGGAGTTTCTTGTACTTCATTATTCCATTTAGAAATTGCATTTTTTACCACATTACTTGCGAACACAATAACCTTGTTATTTGTAAGCGTGTTTTGTTTTTTGTCGATTAATTTTTGTGAATCTTTTTAGCGATGACTTACTCAACATCGGCTGCATTATTCCCAAATCAGTGCTGTCAAAAGCCAAAATGCCCCGTTTTTTGATTTGAAAATTTTAAAAAAGATTCGAAACCGAAGTTCCGAATCTTTTTATAACTTTGTAAACTGTTTCTTTTTGATTAGAACAATTCAGCAACTTCAACCGGTTTAGTTGCAGGGTGTGCAAGAACAAGTTGTTTGCGAACATCGTTTGGTTCAGCCTTGATACTTTCAAGATAAGCTGAATCAACATTGTAGATTGTTCCAGAAATTGCGATTTGAATCAATTTAGCTTTCTTGGTAGAAACTGCATTTTCGCGACGAGCATAGAATGCTTTAATGTTGTTCAAAACCGGAAGAGATTTTGCCATTCCTTGGAAACCAAGCAATTCAGTTTGGAAGTCAGCATCAATATAATTTTTCAGTTCATCTGAACTTCCAAATTCTTTGATAACAGATTCTTTAACGGCAGATAATTCGGTTTTGTCACCATTCCAACCAGCAACCAATTCCAAAACTTTGGAAAATTTGTCAGATACTCCGATTTCGCGGAATTTTGCAACACCAGCAACAAGAACTTCTTTTTCTTCAGCTGTTTGAACTTTCTTTTCTTTTGCAACTTTTTCAGTAGCTTCTGCAGTAGCAACAACTGCACCTTCTTCCAAACCTTCTCCGATTTGAGCGTCTTTTTCTTTTGACATGATTTTAATTTTAAAAATTGTTTTTAATAAAAATTATTTGAAATTATTTTGAATTATAAGTTCTCAATGGGTTTGACTTTAGCAATAATATCATCAATCATTTTTTGTTTTGATTTATCTGATTTCATGTTTTTAAGTCTATGAAAATCAACTTCTTTTATTTGATAAGTATTACCTTTCAAATTTATAAAGACTAAACCTGTATTTCTACCTGATTTAATATGTTGTTTTTTCGCTTGTTTTTTATTTTCTTGTAATCTTCTTTCGATTGAATTAAATTCAGGAATTGTTAAATTATTCCAATCAATTTCAGATAAATTAATTTCTTCAACATTTTGATTTGGAATATCATTTTGCATACTTTACATTTTTAACATTCTTAATTTATTACCTCGTATATATAATTTATTACAATATATATATCCTTAAAATAAATACTATATGGGCAAAATATAAAATAATTTTAAAAAAGTTTATAATTGAATTGTAAATCAGACATAAATAATTAATCTTTCCAAGGACAAAGCAAACATTTATTACTACATCTTTTTGGAAATGTATTGGATATTATATTAACAATTGGTTTATGTTTGTTATTTTTATCGTAAAAAATGATTTTATCTCTATTTCCTTTTTCGTCAATCCATTCATTTTTAAATCCAAAACAAATTAACTCTTTAATTCCGATTAAAGCTTCATCACCTTTATCAATAGTTATAATTGTTTTATAATCTGAAATTAATTTATAATAATCAGTTATAAAAGAATCATCTTTATTAAGATATTTTGATAATGCTTTTATTTGTGGTCTTGAAGATATATTTTCATTTCCAATAAGATATTTTCCATTTTCAAGTGGTTTAAAATTTATTAAATTAAATCTAATATATCTTAATCTCAATTGGTTAAATTCTGAAAATATTCTCAAAAGTAATTTCAAAGCTTTTAAACCATTAGTATTTGGTAAAATTGGATTAACAACAACTAAAATTTGTTTTTGTGGAAAACCCGAAATAATTAATTTTCTCAATTGGAAAAAAGTTTCTTTTACAGACGGAATATTTGGTTCAAATACAGTTTTACCCATTCCTGTAATATTAACATGAAGATAAATACTATTTTTTTGTTCCAAACAAATATTGATAAAATCATCAGATAAATGTTTTGTATTGATTATATTTATTTCAGTTAATTTTTCTTTCCAAGAAAAATCTAAACAAGGGTCACCTGATTTATAATAACTTACAATTGGTTTTTGTTTGATTTCCATTATCTTTCAATATATTGGTCAACATATTCACGACTAACAATAAAATTTCTCTTTTGAACTAAATCAATACCTAACAATTTAAAAATATCGACTCTATCAATAATTTTATCATCTTTTTTAAATTCAAATATCTTCTGAACTTTATATCGTAAAATATCAAAAGTATGGACTAATCCTGTTGGTTTATCACCATATAAAATTGAATATTCTGAATTTATTAATTGGTCAGGAAATGGTAATAAAACAAATTTATTATATTCGCGAAAATCAGTTGTATCATAACTAATTTCAATTCCAATAATAAACAAATAACATTTATTTGTTTTACCTCTTTCTTTTGACATTAATAAACCATCTTTTACAAAACCTTTATATAAATCAAGATGATTAATAACAGGAACAAACTTAATTCGTTCTTTTACTTTTTCAGCCATTATTTTCTTCTTTTAAGTTTTGAATAAAATTCATTCAAAGCTTTTATTGTTATGTTATAATTTGTATTTTGAAGAATCAACATCAATGATTTATCATCCAATTCTTTTTCAAATTTTTTGATATTATACATTATTTTGTTAGTGTTCAAATCAAGATAAATTAAACATTCATCATTTTCATTTTTTGAATTTAATTTATTTTTGACACTTAATTTAATCCAAAATTCTGTTATGAAATGATTTTCTTCAAAATACATTAAATTTAAAATTGTCTTGAATTTTTCAAATAATGTGATTGAATTTATTGTATCATAATTTAATTCAATTTCATCATACATTTTTTGAATATTTTCAATAATTATATTTGAATCATATTTTTTCAAAAGTTCAACAATTTCATGTAATGTTGGATTCCATATAATTCTTGCTTCAGCTCTTGGACATAAAACCCAAGCTCCAATTGAAGGAGTATATTTTATTGACATATCGAAATTTTTATCAAGATATAATCTCAATCCATTTGAAGGATAAATATTCAAATTTAATTGACATATTGTATCTCTTTTCATTCTTAATAATGATTCAATAAATTTGTTAGTTAAATCATTTGTTTCCATAAGGCTTTTGGTATTATAATATCTAAAGCTTTTCAAAATAATCATCAATATCTAAAACAATTTTCTTATTAATTTCAGGATTGAAATTAGTTTCAGAAAATTTTGTTCTGATTAATTGACTCATTGTTTCAAAATTTACTTCAATATTGTTATTTTCAGTTTTAATACTTTTCATCAATTGTCTTGTGACTAAATCACTCATTGACCTTTTAAATGTTAAGTATTTTACTTGTGGTATATCACTTCTAAAATTTGAATGAACATAAGAATCTGTCATTTCGTCAAAATATCCCATTAGATATTTGGCTAATAAATATTCAATTGTTTTTGAGGTTGGACCATCTGTCCAATAAATATTTATTAAATTACCCATTGAAAATGTACTTGAATGTACATTAAATTTTATTGTTGGGAAATTTGATTTTAAATCTTCACGAATAAGTTTGGAAACTTTTGCAGCTTCTGTTTTTTCTTTTTCAACTTTAATTGATTTATCAACTATTGAATTAGATATAACAAACCCTATTGATTGAATAGCTGTCAATTCTTTTTCAGCAGCTTCTTTTGTTGCACAATAAAATTTACGAGTTTCACTAAATTTCTTACTTCCCATTAAATGTCCAATTGACAATTTAACTGTAAGACAAATAGGATTTAATTTTTTATCTATATTCATAATTATTATTTTGATAACATTTCAAAAACATTCAAAAATTGTTCAGCATCAACATCAGGTTTTTGAGAATTTTTCAAAGAATATAAAATTTTAAAATGTTTATATCTTGGACTTTCAAAAATTTCATCAATATGGATTGTTTTAAGTGGTAATTTTAATTCTTCAGAATATTCTTTTGCAACTTCCATTGCATCACAAATATTTACTGAACCACCACCAAAATAACCTAAAACCCAATAATTTCTTTTTTGATTTATATCGTATAATTTACGAAAATCTCCGTTTCTTTTAAATGGCATAATATTACTGTTTTAAAATTCTCTTATTAATATATCCTTTTGTTTTTTAAAATATGAGTAATCATTAATAAATTTATTTTTAATATTTTTTGGAAAAAAAAATGTTGTCAATAATTATTGACAACATTTTCAATTAATAAATAGTTTTATATTGTAATCTTTTCGTTATTATATCATTACAAGAATAAATAATTTTATCAAAACAACTATCAATCAGATATGTTACACTATAATCATTTGGATGTCTATTGGTTCTACCAATTGCTTGAATTATTTTCTCTTTAGTATTTCTATCATACCAAAAAGGAAATCTTTCCATCTTCTTTCTTGTATAATCATCAATTCCAGAATATGGTACTTTTAACAAAATGTTGAATCTTCCTTGGTCGTCTTTCAAATCTAAACCTTCATACAAACTTGGACCAACAATAATATATGGTTTTGATGATTGTTTCATCAATTCAACCATTTTTTCTTTTTCTTCAGCTGTTTGATAAAATAAAAATCTGTTTCTATTAGGAACAAGACCCATATTTATTTTATCTTTTATTAAATTACAAATTTTGAAAGTTGATGTGTGAATTATTCCTTTTTCTTTTGGATGATAATCCAGACAAATTTTCAAAGTGTCCATAATTGCTTTATCGATGTTTTTATCAAAATTAGCATAATTAAGCCAAGAACTTTTACATATAAAAATTGGTGATTTTGAATAATCAAAAGATGATGGTAATCTCAATGCAACATAATCTTTGCTTTCAATTCCCATCAAACTTGCATATTCTTCAATATTACCTAAAGTTGCTGACATAAAAACACCTTTGTTTAATTTTGATAAAAAGTTCTTTTTTACCAATTCAGCTTCAGCTAAATCTTTAACAATATGTTTATAAATTTTTGTATTTGTTTCGGTATCTTCGGCAACAACAGCTGATTCAAAATAAATATCTTGTTGTCTTGTTTCAATAAGATTTTTAAAATCATCATATTGAATAACTAATTCATCAACTCTTGTTGAATTTGTATTCAAAACAGCTAAATATTCTTTTCCAATTCCTTCAGGTGGATATTTAATCAAATATTGTAAAAGTGGTTGTATCTGAATAATTTTTTGAAAATAATTCAAAATTATTGATGGAGCTTTTAATGGTTGTTTGAAATATTGAAAACATTCCATTATCAAAGATTTAACTTCTTCAACATGTTTTGAACCGAAATTTAATTCAATTTCATTAATAATTTTTATTAATTGATTCAATAAAAATTGATTAAATTCAAAATTGAAAATATTGCAAACAATATCAGGAACTAAATGTGCTTCATCTGCAAATGTTACCAATCTTTCATTGAAAAATGGTTTAAATCCTGCACGCATAACATTTAAAAAATATGCATAATTTAAAACAGTACATGATTTTTCAGATGCTTCAAAACGAGCTAATTGATATGGACAAATACTATCACAACTTGCATACAAAGACATTCTCTGTTCTTTTTTAATTCCTTTACAAGCTCGTTCAGCATAACTAATACTTTTGATTGGTTTGCCTTTTTTATCAAGTTTAAAAGGTTCCTTAAGTTGCCAAGTTTCAAAAAGACATTCATAATTTGCAACACCTTTCAACATTACAATGTAATCACGAAAATCAAATCTATCTAAATCTTTGTCAATTTGTTCTTGTAACATTTTTGCTGATGTTAAAGAATATGCTATTTGTCTAACAGGATGATGTCTTCCAGTTATATCATCATAGTTATTATACATTTTTTTATGAAATAAATATTGTACACAAAAATAAGTCATAAAACCTATAATTGTTTTACCTGAACCAGTAGGAGCTTCAAGAATAACATATTTTTTATTATCAACAAATAATGCTTTCAATGTTAAATAAACACTGTTCACTAATGATTCTTGTGGATTAATTAAAGGTGAAATTGCTAAACATTTTCTTATTGCATCAATAATATCTTTTTCAGTAACATTAGTTATTGTAAAATCAATTGCTTCAACTTCTTGATTATTCAACACTTCAGGTTGTACTTCTTCAATATCAAAATCTTCCATTTTATATATTTTGTTTATTTGTGTTTGTTTTTGTTTTTATGAAATACCTCGAATAAATTTCCAAGTATCTTCAATTTTATCTTCTCTAAAATTATCATCAGCCCAAAATTTGCATTCAAATAAACCCAAATATTTATCACCATAATTTTCAGTTGTTTTCATTTTATCTGAACGATAATCCATCATTGTTTTAATGAAACAAATTTTAGTTGATTTACTTAAATTTTGTTTCATTTCATGAATGAATTTATTTTTCAGAATTTTTTCTGCTTTTTCTTCGTCAGTCATAATTATTGAATTTAATTTATTTCACCATAATAATATAAATCAATCAAAAATTGTTTTAATTTTCCAATTGAAACCGTATCAGATTTTATTATTTCAATATCTTCAAATCTAATATTTTCAAGAGATTTTGCTTCATTCAAAATTGTTGATAAACATCTACAAATAGAATATTTGAAACTTGCTTTATCAGATTCATAAAATTTTAAAACATAACTGAATCTATAAAATATTTTATCTAATGTATTATCAGGTTCATAATTATCATACAATCTCAAAATTTTATTTTTATATGGAACTAAAAACATTTGATTAGGATTTGTTTTTTTATCCATTACTTGGTCAAAAATTGATTGAACTTGTTTTTGAGAAATATCCTCATCAAAATTTTGAGTTATCGTACTTATAACATATAAATAATTTTGAAAAATTTCAAACAATTCTTTTTTATTATTTATTGATATTTGTATAAATTCGGTATTGATATATAAACCATAAAATCTGAAACCAATTTCATTATTTTCATACATTATTTTAATACAATTACAAATTGTAATTGATTTTTCTTCAAATAATAATTGATTAATAAATAAAATGTTTTTAGTTTTTTTGTCAGGTATATATATTCTTTCAATTTTATCTGAAATTTGAATCAATAAATTATTAAAAGCCGATAACGGAGATTCCATAACTTTACCTTCACCTAAATTCAACATAATTATTTTTCTTTTTAAATTAATATTATTCTGTCATTTCAGACATGAAATTATTTTCAGATAAAATCAAATTTGGAAATCCTTTAAAAATATCGCGAAGTTTATCAATTGCTTCATTTGAATCATCAAATGTTTCAACATCAATTTTCTTAATATTTCCAGTAATATCCATTTTAAAATAAGTCAATTCAAAAGATTTTTTAATTCCAGTTATTTTTATGAAAGTTAATTCATTATTTGACAAAGATACAGGTATTTCATTTTTTGAAAATATAAAATCTGAAAAATTGTGTATTTGATTTATTTTTATATTTTCGATATAATTTCTATCTTTTAATGGTTTACCTAATTCACCAATTAATTCTTCAGTACTAATTTCAGACCTAACAGTGAATCCGCGATGTTCAGGTGTCATATCTGAACTTTTGTTTATTTTTATTTTGAAAACAATTGAAATATCAGTTACTGACTCGCCAACACAATGTATTAATAATCCAAGTGTTGGAGAATATGGTACAATTTTATTACAAAGATTTTCAAATTCCGGTAATTGAACAATTTTCGATTTTTTCTCTTTTAAAACTGATGTTCTAATTAAATCAACAAGTGTTGAATTAGTTTTAGATTCCAATTTTACATTCCAAATAATTCTACGAATATCAAAATCAACAGGAAATTCATACCACTCACCACGAGAAATTAAAATTCGGTCTTTTTGTTTAATTACTGTTGTTGGTAAAAGTAAATTTCCAGCAAGAATAACTATTTCACCATTTACTTTTGTTTGATATTCATATTCTTTTGTTGTGGAATTTAATTTCAATATATTTTTTGATATTAAACCTTCCAAAACATTATTTAAAGTTTTATCAGCAATACAAGCTTTTTCATTTATTTGTTCAAATGTTTTATTACCTGAATTAAATAATGATAGAACTTGACTTTCCAAATTTGAAAAATTGATTATGTCCATATTTTATGATTTTTATTATTTTGTGTTTATAATTATATCCTTAAAATCCAAAAAATATAAGGATTCAGATTAAAAAAATTTATTTATTTTTATTTCAACATTTTTATGTTTCACCTTTTACAAAACATATCATTTTAATATATTCATCATTAATTTGAAGTTTTTCATTCAAATTTTCTTTTGATGGGTTTTTAACCATATTTAATTTAATTGGTTTTTCAATTTCAATAAATGGTAAATGTCCAACATTTCCATTTTCATCAACAATACCAACCATTTCTTGTCCTTGAATAA